>JACXTT010005833.1_pt1 | contig 17792 bp, 19 predicted proteins | sample 9270951 | NCBI WGS metagenome assembly JACXTT01 (sample SAMN15532306, study PRJNA645909) | rock metagenome | isolation source: weathered quartz diorite | place: Puerto Rico | collected 2017-06-21 | reverse complement strand
GCTTCCAGCGAGTCGAAGGTCGCGGCGAGCTTCGCTTCCCACAGCGGCGCATACTGGCTGAAGTTCTCGACGTGGTTCAGCGGCCGGCCGATCAGCGCGCTACGCGAAATTGCCGTGGCGCGCTCCATCGCCGGGTTCGCATACACGACGACCAGGCGTCGGTCGAAACGCACCACGCCGTCCGGCAGCTCCTCGAACAGGGTCACCGGCGGATGGGACAACTCGATGGGCTCGTGCACGGGCGGTCGAAGCCAGGGTGCGGCCGCCTCCGCCTGCGGCGCGGCACGCGGCGTCGGCGCCGACTCGATTGCCAGCTTTCGAGCGCTGGAGGCGAGCTCGGGTGGGCCGGAAGGCGTTCGCGTCCGCAAGCGGCTGCGGTCAAATAGCGTCGAATCGGCCACGCCCTGCTCCATCAGGCGACGGCCCCGACCGTGAGGCCGCAGCCGTCTTGCGCGGAGAATACCGGAACGAAGCGGCTAGAGATAGTTGAACAGCGACAGCTTCGAAACGGACGAATAACTCTGCAACGCGGCCTGGAAGATCGTCTGCTGCTGCGCCAGCTGGGTAGCAGCCTTCGCATAGTCCACGTCCTGAACCGACGACAGCGCTGAGTTCGCCTGCAGCGTGCGGTCGTCGTTCAACGTCGAATATGAGTTGAGCTGCTGCAGCTGATCGCCGATCTCCGCCTGCTTCAAGGTCAGATGGTCCATCGCCTGACTGGCCGACGACAACGCCGATCCGAGCGCGGTCTGCAGCTGCGCGTTCGCGGCGGGAGCTTGCGCGGGCTGTTGCAGCGCAGCGATCGCGTTGGCCACGGTGGTGAAGATCGACTGGTACTGCGCGGGCGCGACGGTAAAGGTGTCGCCGTTGGCCGGCGCACCGCTGAGCGAGACCTGCTGGCCAGCAAACGACAGCGTCGTGGGAGAGGTGTAGTTGCCGCTGGTGACCGGCGTGTTGGTGGTCGTGTCCTGCACCTGGTAGGTCGTAGCGGATCCGCTGACCGTGAAACTGATCGTGTACGCGTGGCCCGTCAGCGCCGCCGGGTTGGTCACCGACCCGGTGTCGATCACGCCGGTTCCCGCGTTGCTCGCGCCGGCGGCCGTGACGAAAGAGCCGTTGCCCGGCCGTATCTTCTGGAACAGGTCGTCGCCGGAGAATTTGATCTGAAGTTGCCGGTTTTGCGATACCTGGACCGATTGCAACGTCGAGTCGCCGTGGTAAGTCACGTTGTTGCCGGTCTGCGAGAACGGGGGTGCCGACTGCTGGGATCCGGCGAACAGGTACCCACCCTGGCCATCGCTGGTGTTTGCCAGGCCGATCATCTGGTTCAGGTCCCCTTGCAACCCTTGAGCCAGAGCAGCACGCTGCGAATCCGAGTAGCTGCCGTCGCCAGCCTGGACCAGACGTGTCTGCACGTCCTGAAGCAGGTTGACGAAACTGCTCATCGCCGAGTCCGCCAGATTCAGCTGCAACTGCGCTTCGCCCTGGTTGCTCTTGAACTGGGTCAACTCCGACACCGTCTCGTTCAACGAGGCCACATTGGCCGCGCCCACCGGGTTGTCCGACGGCGAATTGATCTGCTTGCCGGTCGACATTTGCAGCTCGGTCGACATCAGCTGGCTCTGGCTGGTGCCGATCGCCCGCTCGCCGTTCTGAAACATCATGTAGGTCGAGATCCTGAGCATGGCCGTCGGTTCCTGGTCCGCTGGTTCGTTTACCTGTCGGTTTGCCTCAGCCTGACGACGATGCGATCGTCAGGATCTGGTCGAACAGCGTCGAAGCAATCGAGATCACCTTGGCCGCTGCCTGGTACTGCTGCTGGTATTGCAGCAGTTTCGAGGCTTCCTCATCGAGATTGACGCCGGTCAGCGAGCTTTGCGCGTTCACCGCATCGTTCAGGATCGACTGCTGGTTCTGCTGGTCGGCCTGTGCGTTGGCCGTCATCGTGCCCACCTGCGACACCACGGCCGCATAGCCGGCGCCAAGGGAGGTGCCGTCCACCAGATTGGCGTTTTGAAGCTGCGCCAGCGCCAGCGCGTTCGTGTTGTCCCCGGTGCCGCCGACGTTGGGAGCCACGTTGACCGAGTCGCCCGCCTGGGGCGTTCCGAGCAGCGTCAGACTCCAGCCGTTGAACGCGATCGGCTGGCCTGCGGTATACGTGCCGGAGGCCGTGGCGCTGCTCACCGAGTCGGTGATCGTGTAATTGGTCGGGCTGGTAAAGGCGACTGTAACCGCGTCGGTCAGATTCGCATTGCGAGTGGGTCCCGTCACCGAAAGCGAGGACACGCTGAGCGTGCCGGTGTTGGCCGACGGAATCGACGCCTGCACCGGGCTGGCCGCGGCGATCTGCTGCGGTTGCCCGATCGTGACGGCCAGGTTGCCGGCGGCCGCGCGGACCGGCTCAATCGTGAAGCTGTCACCGTTGGTACGAGTGCCGCTGACGCTGATCGTGATGCCGTCGACCGTCGCCGGCGTACCCGGCAGCGACGACAACGTGGTCTGCTGGCCGTCGGACAGCCGCGTCAACACATACTGGCCACTGACGACCTGCAGGCGGTAATCCGATGCCTGCAATTGCGTCGTGTCGCTGAACGTCGCGGTAACGGTTTCAGCAGGCGCTCCCCCGGAGGTCGCGTTGTTCGACGACGCGACGACGGTCGGCGACAGCGTGGAGAAGAAATTCACGCCGGCGGCGCCGTTCAGGTCCTGGCCCAGCTTGCTTTGCTGGTTGATCTGGGAGGAAATCACGGTCGCCAGGCGCCCGATCTGGTTCTCGACCGCCGGAACGTCCTGCAGGCTGAACTGCATCAGCGCCCCGATGTTGCCCCCGGTGCTGCCGCTCACGGCCAGCGGGATGATCGTATTGGCATCCTTCGTTCCGACCAGGACGTTCTGGGGGTTCGACGGATCCGAACCCATCGCCATCTGAGTCACCTGGTCGCCGACCACCAGCGGCTGCCCGTTGGCCAGAAAGACGTTGATCGAGCCGTCGCTCTGCCTCATGGTCGTCACGCCGATCGACTGATTCAGCGTCTTGATCGCCTGGTCGCGCGCATCCAGCAGGTCGTTGGGCGAACCGCCGGCCGCGGTGGCCAGGGCGATCTGATCGTTCAGCCGGCCGATCTGGGCGGTCGTGCTGTTGATCTTCGATATCTCCTGGCCGATCTGCTGGTTGGCGCTTTGCTGCATTTGCTGCAGTTGCCCGTACGCGTCGTTGAATCCGGCCGCCATTTGTTGGGCCGAAGCCAGCATCGATTGGCGCACCGCCAGGCTGCTCGGCTGCTGGGTCAGCGTCTGCATCTGCGCGAAAAACTTGTTGACCTGGGCGCCCAGACCGCCGCTCGTGCTGGAAAACAGGTTGTTGATCTGGTTCAGCAACGTGGCGCGCGTGTCGGTCTGGCTCGCGCTGGCTTGCGCGGAGTCGACCTGGCGCGTCAGCAATTCGTTGTAGGCGCGCGTGACGCTGGCTACGGCGACGCCCTGGCCGATGTAGTTGCCGCTCAGGCCGGTGCCGACCTGCGCCTCGAAATCGACGATCTGCCGCGAATAGCCCGGAGTATTGGCATTCGCAATGTTGTTGCCGGTCGTCTGCAGCGCCGTATACGCCGCCGTCAACCCGCTGGTGCCGATTGAGAAAAGACCGCTGTTAGACATCGGGACTCACCCTGCCGCTGCGAATATGATCGGCAGCCGGCGCCAAAGCTTGAACGATCCGTTCATCCTGTCCCCGCGATCGACGAGGCCGTCCGGATGATGTGTGCCAGCTTTTCCGCGTAGGCCGGATCGGTCGAATAGCCGGCCTGCTGCATGCCGAACGCGAAGCCGCCTGCGTCGCCGGCCGCGGTGACCGCCGCGGAGTAGCGCCGGTTACGGCCGATCGTCAGAGCCCAGTCCTGGAAGGCGGCCGCATAACTGTCGTACGCGCGGAAGCTCTGGACCGTCTTGCGCGCCACGCCTTTGTCGTACTCCGTCGTCGTGACCTCGACCGTGCGACCTTGCCAGCCGGATCCGGCTTTGATGCCGAACAGGTTATAGGTGGGCGCACCGTCGGCCGCGCGGATCTCGCGGTGGCCCCAGCCCGATTCGAGGGCGGCCTGACCGAGAATGAAACTGGCGGGAACGCCGGTGAGCTGCTGCGCACGAGCCGCATCGGCCCAGTGACTCTTCATGAATTCTCGCTGCATTTGCGCCGACGGCACGCTCGCCTCGGTCGCGGCAGAAGCGACAGCCTGCGCCCTCACCCCCGACCCCTCTCCCACTGGCGTGGGAGAGGGGGGAAGTTTCTCCCCTCTCCCGCTTGCGGGTGAGGGGCCGGGGGTGGGGGTTGCCTGGCCCGGCCCGGCGGGCAGGTTGCGCGCGAGCTGGCGCGCGATCAACTCCGAAAGCCCGGTACCGCGGTCCGCGATCTGCTGGGCCAGCTGCTGGTCCAGCATGCCGCGATACATGTCCTGCTCCTGCGAATCGAGCAATCCCGAATGCGGCGTGGCCTCGCGCATGCTCTTCAGGACCATCTGCATGAACAGCGCCTCGAACTGCGTGGCGACCTTCTTCACCGCCTGCCGCGGATCATCGCGGGCAGCGCGCTTGAGTTGGTCGAGCGAACGGCTGTCGGCCGCTAGGCCGCTCGCCACCTGTCCTATCCCGGCGCCCAAGCGGTTCGGGTCCATGGAGCGCTCAGATGACTTCCAGGTCCGCGCGCAGTGCGCCGGCCGCCTTCAAGGCTTGCAGGATGGCAACCAGATCGGCCGGATTGGCTCCCAGCGAATTCAGCGCCTTGACCAGATCGGCGAGGTTGGCGGCCGCCGGCAACTTCATCAACACGCCGCCGTCCTGCTTCAGCTGGATATCGGTCTTCTCGGTGACCGTGGTCTGGCCGCTCGACAACGGGCCCGGCTGCGATACGACCGGCGTGGACGTGATCGTCACCGACAGGTTGCCGTGCGCGATCGCCGCCGGCTCCAGCGACACGGTGCGGTTCATCGCGATCGAGCCGGTACGCGCATTCACGATCACACGGGCGGTCGGCTCGATCTGCGCCACCTGGAGGTTCTCCAGTTGGGCCATGAAGCGCACGCGCCGGTCCGGGTCCGACGGGGCCTTCACGTCGATCACGCGGCCGTCCAGGGCATGCGCCGTGCCTTCGCCCAGTTCGGTGTTGATGGCGTCGGTCACCGCCTGCGCGGTCGAAAAGTCCGTCGAATTGAGCTCCAGCGAGATGCTCTCGCCCTGCAGGAACGGCGAGGTCACCCCTCGCTCGACGGTGGCGCCATCCGGCACCCGCCCGGCCGCAAGGTGGTTGATCTGCACCTTCGATCCGCCCCGCGCCGCCCCGGCGCCGGCTACCAGCACATTGCCCTGCGCCACTGCGTAGATCTGACCATCGACTCCCTTCAGAGGCGTCATCAGCAGGGTCCCGCCTCTGAGGCTGCGGGCATTGCCGAGCGACGACACCGTCACATCGAGCTGCTGGCCGGGCCGCGCGAACGAAGGCAGCTCCGCGGTGACCATCACCGCAGCGACGTTCTTCAGTTGAGGATTGGTTCCCGGCGGCAGCGTGATGCCCAGCTGTGTCAGCATCGACTGCAGGCTCTGCACCGTGAAGGGTGTCTGGGTCGCTGTATCGCCGCGGGCGGCCAAGCCGACGCCCAGGCCATAGCCGATCAGCTGGTTGCCGCGCACGCCCTGCACGGTCGTCAGGTCGCGGATCCGTTCGGCCTGCGCGGGCGCGAGCAGGCTGAAAGCACACGCGAGCGCCAAAGCCGGCCAGACACGCCGGCCGCGCGAGCTCGTCAGAACGGTGACCATGAGTTGAAGAAGCGCCCGAGCCAGCCCTGGATCTGCGCCTGCTCGATATTGCCGCCGCCGCGGTAATCCAGCCGCGCATCGGAGACCTGAGTCGAGCTGATGACGTTGCCGAACTGGATCTGCGCCGGATCGACCACGCCCGAGAAGCGCAGGATCTCGGAGTTCTCGCGGATTCCGATCTGCTTCTCCCCGGCCACGATCAGGTTGCCGTTCGGCAGCACTTCGATCACGGTCACCGTGATGGTGCCGGTAAACAGGCCCGTGGAACTGGTGGCCCCGGTGCCGTTGAACGCATTGTCCGCGCTGGCCGTCGTATGCAGGCCGTTGATGCCCATCCCCAGCACGCCCTTGACCGCTGGTATCACGGCGGTGGCGCTGGTCTTTTTCTCGGTATTGGAGGTCGCGCTCTGGCTGGCGTTCAGTGTCTCGTTCAGCTGAATCGTCAGCAGATCGCCGATGGCGCGCGGCCGGCGATCCTGGAACAGCAGCAGATTGCCTTGCGGGCGAAAGATCGCGCCGGTCGGATGATCGGCCTCCGACTCGATCGGCTGCGGCCGGGCCGTGGTCACTGTGCTGACCCTGATCGAATCGCGCGGCGACGCGCAGCCGCCCACCACCAACAGTGCGGCTACCGGAACCCAGACGGTGAATCGGAAGGGAAACCTCATTACATCTGCGACAGGCGCGCCAGCATCTGATCCGATGTCGAGATCGCCTTGGAGTTCAACTCGTAGGCGCGCTGCGTCTGAATCATCGACACCAGCTCCTCGACGACGTTCACGTTGCTGGTCTCGACGTAGCCTTGCTGCAGCGTGCCCAGGCCATTGGTTCCCGGCGTGTTGGCGCTCGGCGTTCCAGAGGCGGCTGTCTCGGTAAACAGGTTCTGGCCCTTGGACTCGAGGCCGGCCGGATTGATGAAACCGGCCAGTTGGATCGTGCCCACGTTTTGCGCCGCCGCCTGCCCGGGCAGCGTGACGCTGACTGTCCCGTCGGCCCCGATCGTGACCGACTGCGCGGTGGGCGGAATCGTGACCGCCGGAGTCAGAGCAAATCCCGAGTTGTTCACCAGCTGTCCGGCCGCGTCGATGTGAAACGTTCCGTCGCGCGCATAGGCGGTCGTGCCGTCAGGCATCTGAACCTGGAAGAAGCCGTTGCCATTGATGGCCATGTCGAACTGGTTGCCGGTCTGCTGCAGGTTGCCCTGCGTGAAGACGCGCGGCGTGGCGACCAGCTGCACTCCGGTGCCCAGCTGCAGCCCGGTCGGCAATTGCGTCTGCTGCGAGGAGTTGGCGCCCGCCTGGCGCAGGTTCTGGTACAGCAGGTCTTCGAATTCGGCGACCTGCCGCTTGTATCCGTTGGTGCCGACGTTCGCCAGGTTGTTGGAGATGACGTCCAGCTGGGTCTGCTGAGCGTCCATTCCGGTCTTGGCGATCCAGAGGCTTCTGATCATTGCTGGCTCCGTGCGTGGGTGGCGATATCGCCGTCTTGATCAAGCGCCGCCGATAACGGTGCTTGCCTTCTGCTCGTTCTGCTCGGCGGTGCCAAGCATCTTCATCTGCAGCTCGAACTGCCGCGAAGCCGCGATCATTCCGACCATCGCCTCCACGACGTTCACGTTGCTGCCTTCCAGCGCGCCGTCGGTCACTTTGACCGAAGCGTCGGCGTCGGCCGGCACACCGGCCTGCGTCCTGAACAGGCCGTCGGACCCCTTGACCAGATCCGACGTCGGTGGATTCACCAGCTTCAACTGACCGACTGTGCTGGGAGTCTTGGAGCTGGCCGCCTTGACTGAGACGGTGCCGTCGGCTGCTATCAGCACCGACTGCGCGTCGGCGGGTATCGAGATCGGACCGCCGGCGCCCTGCACCTGCAGCCCGTTCGGAAGCTGCAGCACGCCGTCCGACCCGACCTGCAGCGCGCCGTTGCGCGTATAGGCTTCCGACCCGTCCGCAGCCTGCACCGTCAGCCACCCCTGGCCCTGGATCGCCACGTCCAGCGTGCGGCCCGTCGCGGTCATCGGACCCTGCGAGAAATCGGCACCGGTCGTGGTCTCGACCGTGAACACGCGCGTTCCATCCTGCGGACTGACCGCCGGCACCGCCCGCAGACCCACGGTGTCGGCCCGAAAGCCGGTCGTGGTCGCGTTGGCAAGATTGTTCGACAGCGTCGCCTGCCGCTCGAGCAGGTACTTGGCCCCGCTCATCGACGTGTAGATCAATCTGTCCATATCTCAGCTTGCTTCGAAGCGGTTAGCGCAGGTTCATCAACGTCTGCTGAATCTGATCCTGGGTCTTGATCGTCTCGGCGTTGGCCTGATAAACGCGCTGCGCCGTGATCATGTCGACCAGTTCGGTCGTGATGTCGACGTTGGAGCTTTCCAGCGCGCCGGACTGCAGGGACCCGTTGCTGCCGACCCCGGGAGCTCCGACCAGCGGCTGGCCGGAGCTCGAAGACTCGGCCCACTGGTTGCCGCCGAGCGCCACCAGCCCCTGGGGATTGACGAAGTTCGCCAGAGCGATCTGCGACTGGTCGCGCGTCTGACCGTTGCTGTAACGGCCCTGGATGATGCCGTCCGAGCCGATCGAGAAGCCCGACAGCTGCCCGGTCGTGTACCCGTCCTGCGTGTTGCTGCTGACCCCGAAGCTCGCGCCGTACTGGCTGGTCGAGCTGGCGGGAAACAGCAGCGCGAACGTAAACGGCGAGGTGGCCCCGTTGGTGAGCGTGATCGACGGGTTCATCGTGACGTTGCTCGCCATCGTGCCCGAGCTGTTGAAACTCAGCGTTCCGATCGGACTGCCGGTGTTCAGGATGGAACCGTCCGCCGCCGCGTAGACCGACCAGGTGTTGGATGCGGTCGTGCGGAAGTACAGCGACAGCGTGTGCGAGTTGCCCTGCGAGTCGTAGACCGTCAGCGCCGTCGAGGAGTTGTACGACGTCGGGTCCGTCAGGTTGAATGCTGCCGCCGGCGTAGTCGAGCGCGAATCCAGGTTCAGCGACAAGCTGGCATTGGTGGTCGCCTTGGGCGCGATGTTCGCCAGCGACAACTGGATCGGCACCGGCGTGCTGGGGTTGATGGTGCCGCTCGCGCTGGCCGGATAGCCGGTCAGCTGTGCGCCGGTGCTGTTGACGATGAAGCCGTTCTTGTCGAGGGAGAACTCGCCGTCACGCGCATAGCTGATCACGCCGCCGTTCGCCATCCGGAAGAAGCCCTGGCCGTTGATCGCCACGTCCATCGGGTTGCCCGTCGTCGTGATGTTGCCCTGGGTGAACTGCGGGCTGACCGAGGCCAGGCGCGTGCCGATGCCGATCTGGGTCCCGGCTTCGCTGGCGATCGAGGCCGCGAACATGTCGGCGAACTCGGCCCGCCCTTCCTTGAAGCCGATCGTGGAGGCGTTGGCAATGTTGTTGCCGATCGCATCCAGGTTCTGCGATGCGGCGTTCAAGCCCGACAGGGCCTGTTCGAAACTCATGTCGTTCTCCCGTTCAAGTCAATGCTGCGGCCTACAGAATCTGGGCGATCGAGCTGAATCCGACCTGCGAACCGTTGGATAGCAGGAACTGCAATGAACCATCGGACTGGGGCGCCACGCCGACCACCTGCTGCGCGCTATACGAGGTCGCGCTGACGCTCTTGCCGGACGCGCTGGCCGTCACCGAATACGAGTAGCTTCCGGCAGCGGCCTGCGCGCCGCTGTCGGTCGTGCCGTCCCAGCCGAAGTCCTGCACGCCGGCTCCGAGCGCACCCAGATTGATCGTGCGCACCGTGGCTCCGCTCGAGTCCTTCACGGTCACGCTCACCGAATCGGCCGCCTGCGCGAGCGAGAAGCCGCCGTAGGCAGCCAGCGCCTGGCTCGAGCTCGAGCCGGTCGTCGAGGTGGATGCGAGCGTTAGAGAGCTGCCCGGGACCAGAACCGTGTGGCCGGCCAGCTGCGTGGACTGCACGGCCTGAGACTGCTGCAGCTGCGACACCAGCTGGCTTACGGTGCTATTCAGGCTGCTGATCCCGGTGACGGTGCTGATCTGCGCCATCTGGGAAGTCACTTGCGAGTTGTCGACCGGATTGAGCGGATCCTGATTGTTCATCTGCGCCACGAGCAGCTTCAGGAACGTGTCCGACAGGTTTTGCGCGCTGGTGCCGGTCGCGCTCGAGGCGGCGCTGGTTGCGCTCGTCGTGGCTGCCGTCTGCTGCAGCAGGCTGGCCAGGGTGCTGGTGGAGGTCGCTGTCATCGCAAATATTCCTTACGTCCCCAGCTGCAGCACCTTCTGCAGCAGGTTCTTGGCGGTGTTCATCACGTCGACATTGGTCTGGTAGCTGCGCGAGGCCGAGATCATGTTGACCATTTCCTCGACCGGATTGACGTTCGGCATCGTCACCATGCCATCGGCATCGGCCAGCGGATTGGACGGATCATGGATACGCCGCGCTGGCGTGCTGTCCTGGATCACCTGCGCCACCTTGACGCCGGCCTCTCCCGGATCCGTGCCCAGGTTCCGGGTCTGGAACACGACCTGGCGAGCCTTGTACGGCTGGCCATCGGGACCGGCGATCGATTCAGCGTTGGCCAGGTTGCTGGCGACCACGTTCAGGCGTTGGCTCTGGGCCGAGATCGCCGACCCCGAGACATCGAAAATCTTGAATAGCGACATGCGGATTCCTCTCATCGCCCGCCTTCACGCTTCAGCGGGCAGGCCCGTCTACTGACTCATTTACTGCCCATTGATCGCGCTCAACATCGTCTTGATCTGACCGTTCAAGAAGCGCAAGCTGGCCTCGTAGCGAACCGAGTTCTCTGCGAAGGCGGCTCGTTCGGTGTCCAGGTCGACCGAGTTCCCGTCCAGCGCTGCCTGCAACGGCTGCCGGTATTGCAGAACCGGAGCCGGCGCGGTCGCACCATGCGTCGACAGGTGCGCCGGGTGCGTTTGCACCGGTACGCCCGGGTTCTGTGATGCGGCCTGTGTCGCTTGAGAAAGGGCCTGGGTGAAATCGAAGTCTTTGGCCTGGTAGTTCGGCGTATCGGCGTTGGCGATGTTCGAGGCCAGCACCTTCGCGCGCTGTGCCTGCAGACTGAGCGCAGTGGCCTGAAAATCGAGCGTCGCCGTCATGCGGTCGATCGGTGTAGTTGGCATTTTGAGTTCGCGCCCGCTTGGGCCTAAAGTTTTCTGGGCTGAAGCCGATTATTCGGATGAGGGGCAGGATCGATCGACCGATAAGTCCGGGCCGCGCGCACCTTCTTCCGCCATCGGAGGAGGGCACGCGTCTTAAGCTTTCGTTCCATGCGACGGCTCCTCACCTTCTGCCTCACCTTTAGCTCGTGGCTCTGCATAAGCTTGCTGGCACCAGCGTGGGCTCAGGTGCCGGCGAACGCGGTGCGCCAATTCGTGCAGAACGAGCTTGGTCGAATCGACGGCGCATCGCGCATCGACATATCGGTTGGGCAAGCCGATCCCAAGCTGCAACTGGCGCCCTGCGAACGCGCCGAGCCTTTCCTGCGCAGCGGAACGCGTCTGTGGGGCCACAGCTTCATCGGATTGCGTTGCGCTTCAGGGGCGCAGTGGACCATCAGCGTTCCAGTGCAGGTGCGCGTATACGGCGCCGCTCTGGTCGCGGCGCGGCTTCTGCCGGCTGGACAACCAATCAACGAGGCCGACGTCAGGACCGAGGAAGTCGAATGGACGCGTGAAGCTCAAGGTGTCGCTCACGACCTGACGCAGCTTCAGCGACGCGTACCCACTCGCCCGATCCAGGCAGGACAGATCATCGGACTGGCCCTGCTGTCCGAAATGCCTGCAGTGGGTCAAGGGGACCCGGTCAAGCTGGTCGGCCGAGGGCAAGGGTTTTCGATCACGACCGACGCGGTTGCCCTGGCCGCCGCCGCGGTCGGGCAGCCCGTGCGGGTACGCGTCGAATCCGGCAAGATCCTGACCGGCACCGCGCGCGAGGGCCGGATCGTCGAAGTGGTTTTTTGATGGGCGCAATGAAGGGAGCGGTCGATCGGGAACACGCCGCTTTTGCGGGTCATGAACCCGGATCAGTCCGCTAAAGTTCGGGGCCAGAAGGCCGAATTGAAATTGAATTGGGTATGCTTGCGACAGGATTCGCGATGAAAATCACCAGAACCACCGAGCCGACGCGTACGGAGCGCACTCAGCCGAACACAGGCAGCGCTGCGCGTTCGACCGGCGCCACGGCCCCGCCGGCTGCCAGCAGCGGCGGCGAGAGCGGGCGCGTGCAACTGTCCGATCTGTCCAATCGTCTGAGCCAGCTGGAGGCCCAGTTTCCGCAGTCGAGCTTCGACGCCGCCAAGGTTTCCGAGGTTCGCGCGGCGATTGCGGAGGGTCGTTACCAGGTCAACGCCGGCGTCGTCGCCGACAAGCTGCTCGCGAGCGCTGCGCAACTGGCCGGCCGTAAGGTCTGACCGTGAATCGCACGCCGCCGCCGGTCGCTGACCGGGCCGGCGACGCCTCCGAGCCCCTGCAGCAGCTGTTCGAATCACTGCGTGCCGAGGGCGACGCGCTGATTGGCGCGGACGTCGATTCTCTGGCGCAGGCGGTCCGTCACAAGGAGCAGGCCTTGCGGCGTTTGGCCGCCGGGCTTGCGCGCGTCGATCGCGTTGCGTTGCGCGAGGCAGTTCGGCACCTGCGCGATCTGAACGAGCGCAATGCGCGCCTGCTGGTGCCCCGCCTCCAGATAAACCGGGCCCGGATCGAGTCGCTGCTCGGTGCCATGCGTGCCGGCGCCCTGTACTCGGCCGACGGCCGCGCGGCCTCCGCCGAAAACCGGCCGACTCAGCGCGGCGTGCGAGCCTAGGCTGCCTTCCCTCCGCCTCTCTTGAACCGCGGAGCAGCGCCGCAGTCGCTGCTCATGTATTGACCCCCAACCCGCCCCTCAGTTGGCCTGACCCGCGTACCGGCGCTGCCCCTAGCAGGCCCCTAGAACTCTTCCCAGTCGTCGTTGTTTGACTTGCCGGCCGCAGGGGGAGGCGGCGCCGGCGGATTGAGCGGCGGCTGCGGCAGGCGCGTGATCTTGGGAGGCGGAGCGATCGCCTTCGGGCCGTTTTGTCCCGGCGGTTTCGGCTTTACCGCGGCTTGCGAGCTCCCCTGCCCCTGGGCGATTGCCTGCGCCGTTCCCTGACGCCCCAGCTTGAAGATGGCGATCGCCTGCCCAAGTCGTGCGGCCTGCTGCTTAAGGCTCTCCGCGGCCGCCGCGCTCTGCTCGACCAGCGCGGCATTCTGCTGCGTCATCTGGTCGAGCTGCGTGACGGCCGCATTGATCTGTCCGATGCCCGAGTCCTGCTCCAGCGTCGCCGACGTGATCTCACCGATCAGATCGGCCACGCGTTTGACCTGATCGACGATGTCCCGCATCGTCTGGCCGGCCTCGGTGACCTGCCGGGAACCGCTGTCGACTTTCTGCACGCTGTCGGAGATCAGCTGCTTGATCTCGCGCGCTGCTTGCGCGCTGCGCTGAGCGAGGTTGCGGACCTCGCCTGCAACCACCGCGAATCCGCGCCCCTGCTCGCCGGCACGGGCCGCCTCGACCGCCGCATTCAGCGCGAGGATGTTGGTCTGGAACGCGATACCGTCGATCACCCCAATGATCTCGGCGATCTTGCGGCTCGAGGCCTGGATTTCGCTCATCGTCGACACGACCTGCCCGACCGCCTGACCGCCGCGGGCCGCAACCTCGGAAGCCGACGCGGCCAGCTGATTGGCCTGGCGCGCCGTATGCGCGTTGTTCTTCACGGTGGCCGACAACTGCTCCATCGACGCAGCTGTCTGCTGCAGGTTGCCGGCCTGCTGCTCGGTACGGGTACTCAAGTCGGAGTTGCCTTGAGCGATCTGCGAGGAGGCCACACTGACGGATTCGGATGCCGTGCGGATGTCGCCGATCATCTTGGCGAAGGCCTCGCGCATCCGATCGAGCGAATGGGACAGGTCGCCGAGCTCGTCGCGGCTGTCGATCGCAAAGCGTGCTCCCAGATCGCCATCAGCCAGCTTGCCGGCGACGTCCGATGCAGCGCGCAGGTTGCGCGCGGTCGCGCGAGCCGAATAGACGGCCACGAACAGAGCCGCGACGATCGCGATCGCCAGAGTCCCGCTGATCAGCCATATGGACAGCACCGCGGTGCTGTCGGTGCGCCGCGCGAGCTCGTCGGCTTTCTGATTGATATAGGCGCCGCCATCCTGGAGCGCCTTGATGACCTCCGCGTACTGGTCATCGGCCGTCATCATCGCGGCCACGCCCGTGTTCACGTCTCCGCTCGCCAGATCGACCGCATCGTCGGCTTTTTTCAGGTACTTACCGATTTCCGCCACGCACCGCGCCCGGCGCTTGCTCATCTCCTCGTCCTGCCCGAAATCGGCCTTGTTCAGCAGCGCAGCGATCCCCGCCAGGCGGTCGCGCAGAGCGGCCCGCTCCCGATCGACGCGCTTGGCATCGAAATTGCCAAGCAGAGTGAACAGTCGATAGACCTCTCCGCGCGCTGAAGCCACTTGGCTTTCGACCCCGCTGATCGTGTTGCGCGCGGCCAGCGTGCGGCTGGTCAGCTGCTGCTGTCCGAGGCGCTGCTCGTGCATCGCCCAGAACGAGATAGCGACCACCACGACCATCAGCACGATCGCGACGGCCGGAGCCAGCAGCATTTTGTGGAGGATCTTCATATCTTGCTCTTGCAACGCCGGGCTGCCGGCGCGCCCCGATCAATGCTTGTAAACGCCGCCGCACACGACCACGTCGTCGAGGCGTTCGCAGTACATCTCCTTCGGTTCGATCTTGCGCGTCAGCGGGTCGGTGAACTTGTACTCCTGCCAGAACGAAGGCTGCTTCTGGGCCAGCTCGACGCGTTCCTTCACGAACAGCTTGCCGTCGATGTCTTTCAGATCGATCAGGTTGCGGCCGATCTGCTTCTCATTGGCGCCGTGCGCAAACACGGTTCCATCGAGGCCGTACACGACCAGGTACAGGTCGCGGTCGATGAACTGACCCTTCTTGTTGCTGATCTCCGCGTATCCCTTTTCCCTGCCGTTGCCTTTGATGTAGGCCACGCCCTTCTTGACCATCGAGATCGCCTCGTCCTTGGAGGCGAAATCGGTCTTGGCGAACGCAGGCGCCTGGACGGCGAGCGCGGCAGCCGCGAGTGCATAGACGACGCATTGGATCAGCCGCTTCATCATTTGTCTCCTTCAGGGAAGTCGGTTCGGGCTACCAGTTCTTGAGCTTGGCGCGCAGGCGCGCCACGGCCTGGCTGTGCAACTGGCATACGCGCGACTCGGTAACGCCCATCACCGAGCCGATCTCGCGCAGGTTCATGTCCTGCTCGTAATACATGCTCATCAGCTGCCGTTCGCGCTCCGGCAGCTCTTCGATCGCACTGACCAGGGCGCCGCGGAATCGCTTGTCGCGCAGGATTTCGGAGGGATCGGCGCCATCGACTGCGACGTGCCGCTCCAGGTAATCGTCGTCGTCGTCGCCGCCGCCCAGATCGTCGAAGTACAGCAGCTGGGCGCCGCGCGCTTCATTCAGCGCCTCCTGGTATTCGCCGACTGAAAGTCCCATTTCCTGAGCGATCTCGCGCTCGGCGGGCGGGCGCTTCAGACGCTGCTCGAGCCGATGTATCGCGTTTTCGATACCGCGCTGACTCTTGCGAGCCGAACGCGGCAGCCAGTCGCCGGCCCGCAACTCGTCCAGCATCGACCCGCGGATCCGGCTGGCCGCGTAAACCTCGAACTGGGTCCCGTGGCTCTCCTCGAATCGGTTGACCGCGTCCATCAGGCCGATCATCCCGGCCTGGATCATGTCGTCCAGCTCAACGTTGGCCGGCAGCTTGGCGATCATCTGGTGCGCAATGCGGCGCACCAGCGGGGCATACTGCTTCGCATAGTCGTTCTGGCGCTCGAGCGTGCCACGCGCGTTGTAGACGAAAGCCTCGTTCTTCAAGAAACGCTCTCCAGGGCCGTGCCGGCTCGCTCGCCCGCCACGCGCGTGCTGCGGCAGCGCACCTGACGCACCAGACGACGGATCGCCGAAGCGTCGTGCACGCTTCCGGCATCCGACGTCCGGGCGCCCAGTTGCTGCACGCCGCTTGCGGCGAGCTTCGAAAGCAGCCTACCGGTGCAATCCGGGTCCGTACCCTGGAAAAGAAGCCGAAAAGCGTCGATGTCCGCGATCCTTAGGAGCAGGCGCATCGTCTCGATCACGCTGCGCTCGCCGCCGGATCCGGGGCCGGCCACCACCAGGGCGTCCGAAATGCCGCCGGCGCCGCAGAACCTCGCAAGACTGCGGGCATGCCGCGACGCCAGCACCAGCAGCGCGCAATCGGCGGTCGCCGCCAGCGCGCGAACTCCGGCTTCGAAGCGGCGCAGCGGGTCGGGTCCGCGCCCGTCCTCCTCGAGCGCGCGCGCCGCCGGCAGGATCCTCAGGTTGGCGCCGGCCGGCACACACGCCTCGAACGGCGCGCAGTCGCCACTCAGCGCATGGGCCAGGTCGTAGCGGGCGCGCACCCCGAATGCGGCTGCGACCTGCGCACGGGCAGCGTCCACCACGAGCGTGCGGGCCCCCTGCTCGACACAGGCGCGCGCCAGATCGGCCAACCAGCCGGCGTTGTCGAGGTCCTGCTGCGGCGCGAGCACAACCGGCAGCCAATGCGGCTCCGAAGGCGCGAACAGGCGCCTGAGGCCGGCGGCCTGGTCCTGCGGAGGAGCTGCGCGCGCCGAGCGGCCGCGATGGCCGCGCGACCGATCAGGCATGCACGCTGCCCTGCACCTGTCCGGCCAATGCTCGAGCTTCCTGGTCGCCGATCGTGAACGGCGAGGTGGACGGCTTTAGAGCGACGTGGGCGATCAGGCGCGCACCGGCCGGATGCCAATCTTCCGGAACCCGCTGCCCGTTGGTCAGACCGAACAGAGTCATCCGATAGCGCAGCAAGCAATCGACGGCCCCGCCGATGCGGACGGCCTCGTCCAGCTTGGTCAGAATCGCGCCGGCGGCGTCTGGCGCGCGCCACGCGCGCGCAACTTCGTCGAGCGTCTCCGAATGCGAAGCGGCGTTCAGCAGCAGAACCCGCCGGATCGGCTGCATGTCGAAGCGGGCCGCGCTCAACGCGCCGAGCATTTCCTCCAGCCGTTCGTCGCGCTGCGACAGGCCGCAGGTGTCGATCAGCACCAACCGCTTGCCCTGCAGAGACGACAGCAGCTCACGCAGTGTGGCGCTGTCCTGCGCAATGTGGGCCGGGACTCCGAGGATCCGCCCGTAACTGCGCAGCTGCTCATGCGCTCCCATCCGATACGAATCCAGAGTCACCAGCCCGAGCTGGGCCGCGCCGTAGCGCACGGCGAAGCGAGCCGCGAGCTTGGCCACCGTGGTGGTCTTGCCTACGCCGGTCGGTCCGACGAGCGCGATCGCACCCTGGCTTTCCAACAGTCCATCGGCGGCCGTGGCGCAGCGCAAGTTGCCGGCGAGCACTTCGTGCAACCACATGTCCATGTGTGCGGCGTCGCCGGTGGCGGGAGCATGGGTCGCGACGCGGCGCGCCAGGTCGGGCGAAAAACCGGACATCAGCAACCGGGTCATCACGCGAGTCGCTACCGAATTGCGCTGAGCAACCGCCCCGCCCGCGGCCGGCTCCGGTGTCGTCCGGTTGAGCGCGATGTTCGACTCGAGCGCGGCGATCCGGTCCGACAGCGCGGCGCGCAACGAGCGCAACTCCTCCATCACGCGAGCGTCGTCACGGACTGGGTTTGGCGGCGGCACCTCGATGCCTTGCGGTTTTGCGGACGCCGGCAGCGGTTTGGGTGCAGGTGGCGGATGCAGCGCCGAGGCCGGCTCCGGAGCGGCCGGCGGCGCCGGCGGTGCAGCCGGCCGCACCGGGACAGCGACCGAAGCGCTCGGCGACGCCGGGATGCCCATCGTCGGACCGACCGAAGTGCCCTGCGATGTCGGGCCGGCCATCGTCGCACCGACCGAGGTGCCCGGCGATGTCGGAGCGGCG
>JACXTT010005832.1_pt1 | contig 17793 bp, 13 predicted proteins | sample 9270951 | NCBI WGS metagenome assembly JACXTT01 (sample SAMN15532306, study PRJNA645909) | rock metagenome | isolation source: weathered quartz diorite | place: Puerto Rico | collected 2017-06-21 | reverse complement strand
CGCGCTCGTCATCGTCAGTTTGGCAAGTATGATCGTTCTAGGTCAGACCCGGGGGCGGCAGCACCTGAATCCCATGGTGGACCCGCTGCTTCAGCACAAACCTGTTTTCGGTGTTTATGCTCCCAGCGCTTTCAATCTGCCGGGCGCGACACCGCCGCAGCGCGGCGCGCGTGGTGGCCGAGGCCTGGCCAGCGGACCTCCGCCGCAGGAAGATCCCTGTGGTGAAGCCGAAGAACTGGTGAAACATCCGCCTGTTGTCGCTCAGTTAACGCCGGCCGATGTCGCGACACAGGGGCAAATCGCAAAACTCGCTCTTGCCGAACGTACGACCGTGACTCGAAGCGAAAAGCAGGTCGAAGTGCCGGTTTTCATGGACTATCTCTTCAGCGGCGATTTCGAAGGTGGTGTGGAGCAGCCGCTGCCGCGTTGGACAGAACTGATGAAAGGCCTGCAGGCGAGTGCCGATCTCGTGAAATCGCCTGCGCCGCACCTGCTTCGTCCGGTGATGCAGAAAGCTCCGAAATTCGGGTGTGATTCAAAGAAGGGAATCGAGAACGTCAGCCGCGAACTGAATCTCGGGTTCAGCGGCCTGATGTTTCCGCATATGCAGAGCGCGAAGGAAATGCAGGAAGCCCTTGCCGCCATGCGGCCCAGGTCGAAAGGGGGCACTCGCCCGGACGATTACGGGGCGGCTCCGGCATTTTGGGGCATGACTCCGAAGGAATATAAAGACCACGCGGACCTTTTCACTCTGAATTCGAACGGAGAACTCGTGACGTTCGCCGTGATCGAGGATAAGGAGGGATTGGCGCATCGCCGCGAGATTGCGGCCGTGAAGGGACTCGGCGTGTTATGGCCCGGAGCCGGCACGTTGGGAGGAGTGTTCACGAAACCCGATCCAAAAGATCCGAACGGCAGCTGGATTCGCGATGACGAAAACTGGGAAGAGGCGATACAGCAGGTGCTGTCGGCGTGCAAGGAGTTCAACGTTCCTTGTGGTTATCCGGCCAATAACTGGGACGATCCCAAAGCCGGTATGGAGACACGGATGAAGCAGGGTTTCAGCGTGTTCGTGAGCAGTTGGGGTGACGCCGGGTTCACTGCGACTCAGAACGGCCGCAACGCGCGAAGTGCGGGGAGCACCAGTCAGAAGTAATAATAGCCGGCTATCGTCACGAAGCCCGTCGTTGCGTCCGGGTTCTGACAGTTTTTCGCACAATGTACAGAACCCGGAGCACAGCGACGGGCTTCGTGGTTAATATCCGTTTATTCGAACCCATGGAACAACTCGATCCGATTCGCGTACAGAAATTGCAGCAGATTCAGTCATTGGGTGTCGACCCTTACCCAACGCACTTCCGTTACACGCACACTATTCCGCAGATCGTTGAACAATGCGGCGCGCGCACCGCTGAAGATCTGGAGCACGATCCGGTATCGGTTCGTGTAGCCGGGCGTGTCCTCGCGAATCGGCCCTTCGGCAAAGCCGGTTTCATGGCGTTATCCGACGGGGGGCAGAAGGTTCAGGTCTACGCCAAGAAAGATCAACTGTCCGGAAGGGAATTCGAGCTCTATCAACTGCTCGACATCGGGGACATCATCGGTGCCGAAGGGACGCTTTTCCGGACGCGCACCGGTGAATTGACCGTTCTCGCGAAAGGGCTGTCGTTTCTCGCCAAGAGTTTCCTCCCGCTTCCGGAAAAATGGCATGGGCTCACCGACGTTGAAATCCGCTATCGCCGTCGATATGTGGATTTGATCGTCAATCCCGAAGTGCGCGATGTGTTCGTGAAGCGGAGTCACATTATTCGCGAAATCCGCCGGTTTCTTGACGAGCGCGGCTACTTCGAGGTCGAGACGCCGGTGCTTCATCCGATCGCCGGTGGAGCGCTGGCCAAGCCCTTCCGAACTCATCACAACGCTCTCGATATGCCGCTCTACTTGCGCATCGCGCTCGAGCTTCACCTGAAAAGGTTAATTGTCGGCGGGCTGAATCGTGTTTATGAATTGAGCCGGATTTTTCGTAATGAAGGCATTTCGTGGAAACACAATCCGGAGTTCACCATGCTCGAGTTTTATGAAGCCTACAGCAATTACGAAGACTTGATGGCAATGACCCAGACGATGATCACCGAGGTTGTGGAGAAAGTCTGCGGCACGCGGGCTATTTCATATGACGGACGCACGATCGACTTTAACAACTGGTCGCGGCTCAGTATGTACGACGCGATCGTGAAGTTTTCCGAAGACCCCATCACCGTGGACGAACTCAGAGATCGGGCAAAGGTGGAGGCGCTCCTGAAGAAGCTGCACGCCGAGTACGATCCCAAGGCCCCAACCGGGAATCTGATCGGCAGCTTGTTTGACGCGGTGGCAGAGAGACATCTGGTTCAGCCGACTTTCATTTACGATCATCCGATTGAGCTGTCGCCCTTATCGAAAATGAAAAAGAGCGATCCATCGCTGGTCGAGCGGTTTGAGTTGTACGTCAATGGAATGGAGATCGCCAACGCCTATTCCGAGCTGAATGATCCGGTCGATCAACGTGCTCGCTTCGAATCGCAACTCCAGGCCCGTGAGCGCGGCGATGAAGAAGCGCATCAAATGGACGAAGACTATGTCCGCGCGCTGAGTTATGGCATGCCGCCGACGGCGGGCGAAGGCATCGGCATCGATCGACTCACCATGTTGCTGACGGACTCCAGGTCGATCCGCGATGTGATCCTGTTTCCGTTGATGCGTGCCGAAGAGTGATTGCCGTATGTGCCGCGGCTCCATGTTGCCATGAAGTTCGAACTTCTCGTTGCCGTTCGTTATCTTAGGGCCAAGCGTAAACAGGCCGTTATTTCACTCATCACGGTCATATCGATTGTCGGCGTTGCCGCAGGCGTTGCCGCGCTGATCATCGCGCTCGCCATCAATGCCGGTTTCAGGGAAGATCTTCAGAAAAAGCTGCTGGGCGCTCAGGCTCACGTATCCGTCCTCCGTCGGGACCGAAGCGGAATAGAAAACTATCTCGAGCTCGCTAAGGAAGCGGAGCAGGTTCGTGGTGTGATCGCGGCGGCGCCGTCGTTGTATCAAACGGTTCTGATTTCGAGCAAGAGTGCCAACCGCGGCATCGTGATCAAGGGAATAGTTCCGGAGTTGGAAAGCCGGATGTCGGCTCTGTCCGATAATATCGTGAAGGGCAGTCTCAAGGATTTTGGCGAAGACTCGATCGTTATCGGACAGGAGCTGTCGAACGAGATCGGTGTCTTCGTGGGCGACGAGGTTGAAGTGGTCAGCTCGGAGCCGACGATGTCGCCCATCGGGTCCATGCCAACGACGAGGGTGTTCAAAGTTGTGGCGATTTTTTCATCCGGTCTGTATGACCTGGATGCGACGTGGGTCTATGCACCTCTGCACGCCGTCCAGCGCCTTCTCCACGTCGACGACGTTGTGCGAACCATCGAAGTCAAGGTTGCCAATATCGATGATGCGAAGGAGATCGGCCGGCAGATCGTTGCGAAGCTTGGCCACGATCTGGATTTTGACGACTGGATGTCTCTGAACAAATCCATATTCCAGGCGCTGCAACTTGAAAAGATCGTGATGTTCATCACGATCGGCCTCATCGTCATCGTCGCGGCGCTCAACATCGTCGCGACGCTCATCATGATGGTGTTGGAAAAGTCCCGCGATATTGCGATCCTCATGTCGATGGGAGCCACGCAGGAAAACATTCGGCGCGTGTTTATCCTGCAGGGTGTGATTATCGGAGTGGTTGGAGCTTTCATCGGCGTCGTCGTCGGAAACGCGGCAAGTGTGATTGCCGATAAGTACCATCTCATCCGCCTCGCACCGGATGTTTACAGCATCGCCTACGTGCCGTTTCACGCGGGCGCCCTCAATTCGGTGGTCGTTGCCGCCACCGCGATCTTCATTAGTTTTCTTGCGACGTTGTATCCCTCCGCCGCTGCCTCCGGGCTTCACCCCGTGGAGGCGCTCCGCTATGAGTGACCCGGACGGCAGCTCGGGCCAGCCGGTCATCGAGACAAGGGAACTCACAAAAATCTATCGGACCGCGACGTCCGAGGTTGTGGTTTTTGACGGTGTAAACCTTGTAATTCCGAAAGGAAGACTTATAGCTGTTATTGGGCCTTCGGGTGCTGGAAAGAGTACGCTGCTGCATTTATTGGGCGGACTAGACGAGCCCACGCAGGGCGAAGTGCTGTTCAAAGGTCAAGAGATTTTTAAGATGAACAGCACGGACCTGGCGCGGTTTCGCAACCGACACGTTGGGTTTGTCTTTCAATTTCATCATCTTTTGCCCGAATTCACGGCGATGGAAAACGCCATGATGCCGCGCTTGATTCGCGGTGACGGCAAAACCGCCACCGAACCGGACGCCAAACGGCTGTTGGAACGCGTCGGGTTAAGCCATCGGCTTGACCATAAAGTTGGTGAACTGTCCGGTGGCGAACAACAGCGAGTTGCGATCGCCCGCGCGTTGATCGGCTGTCCGGAATTACTGCTGGCGGACGAACCCACCGGTAACCTGGACTTTCGTACTGCCGATTCGATTTTTCGGATGATTCGCGAGTTGCACGCGGAAAGGGGTCTGACATCCCTCCTCGTGACGCATAACGAAAAACTCGCCGTCCAATGCGATGAAGTCTGGCAGTTGGAGGGCGGAGCACTGGCTCAGCACCGGGAATAGCTATTGTTAGAGGTGCGCGCTTCGGCTAAAATCAAGCACAGCCGTTAATTCCGGCTTTTGTGTGAGAGACACTTAATTTTATGTTCGAAAGATATACAGAACGTGCGAGGCGAGTGATCTTCTTCGCTCGCTATGAGGCAAGCCAGTTTGGAAGTACGACGATCGAGACCGAGCACCTGCTTTTAGGCCTGATTCGGGAAGATAAGAATCTTACCAATCGTTTTCTTCGAAATTCATCCTCCATCGAAAGCATCCGAAAGGAAATTGAAGGCCGGACCACCATTCGGGAAAAGGTTTCCACTTCCATCGATCTTCCTCTTTCGAACGAGTGCAAACGGATTCTTGCTTATGCAGCCGAAGAGGCTGAACGGCTGAATCACCGTCATATCGGTACCGAACATCTGCTTCTGGGCATCCTGCGCGAGGAAAAGTCCGTAGCCGCCGAGATTCTTCACGAGCGTGGACTTCGTCTGAATGCGATTCGTGAGGAACTGGCCCGATCCGTTGTCGATCGCCAGACCCTCGTCAAGCCAAAGGAAACGCCGTTACTGAGCGAGTTTTCCCGCGACCTGACGCAGGCCGCCATGGACGGTGTTCTGGATCCGCTTGTTGGACGAGACGCGGAAATCGATCGCGTCATCCAGATCCTGTGCCGCCGGACAAAAAACAACCCTGTCCTGATCGGCGATCCGGGTGTCGGAAAGACGGCGATCGTTGAAGGACTCGCGCAGCGCATTGTTGACGGAGAAGTCCCGTCGTTTCTCGCTGAGAAGAGAATCCTCGTGCTCGATCTCTCGCTGATCGTTGCCGGGACGAAATATCGCGGCCAGTTTGAAGAACGCCTCAAGACCATCATGAAAGAACTCGTCGACAATCCGAACACGGTGGTTTTCATCGACGAACTCCATACGCTGGTCGGCGCGGGATCGGCCGAAGGTTCGCTCGATGCGGCCAATATCCTGAAGCCGGCGCTTTCTCGAGGCGAGATTCAGTGCATTGGCGCGACGACGCCGGCCGAGTACCGCAAATCCATCGAAAAGGATCGTTCACTCGAGCGCCGTTTCCAGGCTGTGAAAGTCGGCGCGCCAAGTGAAAACGAGGCCATTCGTATCCTGCAGGGAGTCAAGCCGCGCTACGAGAAGTTCCACATGGTGAACTACACGGATGAAGCGATCGAAGCCGCCGTGTACCTCTCGAACCGGTATATTCCCGATCGCTTTCTTCCGGACAAGGCGATCGACCTGCTCGACGAAGCCGGGGCTCGCGTGAAACTGCGCCAGGCGACGCTGCCGTCGGAGATGACGGATATTCAGCGGCGGATCAAGTTCATCGTTGCGCGGATGGAGAGCGCCATTCACAGCAAGGACTTCGAAAAGGCGGAGCACTACAAGAATCAGGAACAACTCGAGCGCGAGAATCTGCGACACGTCCGCGAAAAGTTCAACATCAGCGAAACGACAAGCATGGGCGTTGTAACGAAGGCAGACATCGAAGACGTGGTGTCCCGCTGGACCGGCGTTCCGGTCACTGCCATCAAAGAGGAAGAACTTCAGCGGCTGTCGCGCATCGAAGAGGAATTGCACAAGAGAATCGTCAGCCAGGAACGTGCCATCAACGCGCTGGCTCGCGCGATTCGACGCTCACGAGCGGGCCTCAAATCGCCGAATCGGCCGGCCGGTTCCTTCCTCTTTCTTGGGCCAACCGGAGTTGGAAAAACGGAAATGGCGCGAACGCTGGCGCAGTTCCTCTTCGGCAGTGAAAAAGCGCTCATTCGCTTCGATATGTCGGAGTTCATGGAGAAGCACTCCGTATCGAAGCTGATTGGCTCCCCTCCGGGGTACGTCGGCTACGAGGAAGGCGGACAGCTCACGGAACGCGTCAAGCGCAATCCGTATTCGGTCATACTTCTCGACGAAATCGAAAAGGCGCATCCGGATGTATACAACATCCTGCTACAGGTTTTTGAAGACGGTCACCTGACCGATGGGCTCGGCAATACGATCGACTTCAAGAATACCATCATCATCATGACCTCGAACATCGGTGCGCGGTTCCTCAGCAAACACACCAGCCTTGGCTTCCAGGGCCCGAGCGAGGAATCGGCGGCGCACAAAATGGAAGATGCGGTGATGACGGAGGTCAAGAGGCTGTTCAATCCGGAATTCATCAACCGCCTCGATGAGATCATCATCTTCAATTCGCTGACGAATGCGGATCTTGCCAGCATCGTCGATCTGATGATCACCCAATTGAACGAGAACCTCGTCCACAAACGGATCGAAGTCAGCCTGACGGACGAAGCCAAGCAGTGGATTCTGGACAAGGCTTGCCGCGACAAAAACTACGGCGCCCGCCCGCTCCGCCGCGCGATACAGCGATATATCGAGGATCCTTTGTCGGAAGCGTTGATTCAGGGCCAGCTCAAGGATATGCCGAAGGTCGAGGTTTTTGCCGAAGGAGACCACCTTTCCTATCGCGCCGCGAACCGGGAGGAAGTCGGCGTGCCCCTCACCATCTAAAATCAGCCGCGGATAATTTGGGGCAAGCCGCCCCAAATTATCTCCGGCGTAGAATCCTTCGTCACGACGTCGCCCCTCTTTTATTCCCTCGCGCGAAATTGGTTTTGCCTTCAACCTCAATTGTTTTCGCGAAAAGAAGTCGTTCCGATGTGGAAAAGAATCTTATGTATGGCAGCAAACGTGTCCTGACTGCGGATAATTTGGGCGAGGCCGCCCCGAATGATCTCTGGCGTGGAATTCCTTGCCGCGATCTCGACATTCTTTATTTCGTCGCTGCGAAATGGGTTTTGCCTTCAAACCAGATTGTTTCGGCGCTTTGGTTTAAATAATGCCTCTGATTACCAAACAAGCGGCCATAAGTCTAATTCCAACCTGTTTATAGTAAAATTCTCAGGCTGGAGGAGTTGATGACGGTTCTTTCAGTGGGTCTGGCTGTGTTTTTGAGCGTTGCCGGGCCGCAGACGCTGCAGACGTTCGATCCGAATCGGATCGAAGACGTTCTCATCCGTGATAACCGCAGAATCCCTTCCGATACCATCAAGTACAACCTGCAGACGAAAAAGGGAGATACTTTTAATATTGAAACGATCCGCTCGGATATCCGGCGGCTCTACGGCTTAGGTTATTTCGACACCATTACTCCGTACGAAGAGGACGGTAAAACAGGAAAGATTATCGTCTTCTCGGTTAAAGAGAAGCCCACGATTCGTTCGGTGGAATACAAAGGCAACAGTTCGATCACGCGATCCGAAATCCTTGAAAAGATGCGTGAGAAGAAAGTGGGCCTGGGTCAGGAGTCCCCCTTCGATCCGACACGCATCAAGCGGGCCGAGAACGTTCTGAAGCAGATGTTGGCCGAAAAAGGCCATCAGAACGCGAAGATTGTGGTGACCCAGGATCCGGTGCCGCCCAATTCGGTGAACCTTCTGTTCACCATCGATGAAGGTCCGAAAATCAAAATCGAAAAGATCGACATCGTCGGCAACAAAGTGTTTTCCGATGGCAAGATCAAACATTCGATGAAGCTGGTGAAGCAGGCGGGGCCGCTATCCACATTGATGGGGAAGGATTCGTACTACGACCTGAAGTTGGCTGACGACATCACGCGCATCCGCATGCTCTATGACGAGCATGGCTATGCTCGCATGAACGTTTTGGATCCCGAGCTTGAAATAAAGAAGTCGACGATCTACCGAACCATTCCGTTCATCAAAGCGCCCTGGCCCTGGGGCGTGCCGATTCCGTTCTGGAAGAAGAGCGTCGATCGATATTTCATCACCATCAAGATTGAGGAGAACGATCAGTACCGAATCGGCGATGTGAAGGTCACAGGTTCCAAACTCTTCAAAGAGGAACAGATCAAAGCCGTCCTGGGGTTGACACCGGGCGAAGTATTCAACGGCACGGTGCTCCGCAAAGGCTTTGACAACCTGAAAAAGCTGTACGGCAACTACGGCTACATCAACTACTCACCGGTTCCAAATCAGGACATCGACGAACAGAACAAGCTGGTGAATCTCGTCATCAATATCGATGAAGACCGCCAGTTCTTTGTCAATCGCATCGCCTTCACCGGTAACAGCGTGACGCGCGACAAAGTCATCCGCCGCGAGATCATGGTGGATGAAGGAAACGTCTTCAACTCGCAGGCGTGGGACATGAGTCTGCTGCGATTGAATCAACTGGGTTACTTCGAAGAGATCAAGAATGAGGATGCCGAGGTAAAGCCGTCGCCGACACAGCCGACGGTCGACATCAACCTCAAAGTCAAAGAGAAAGGCCGCAATACGATCGGCTTCAATGGCGGTGTCAGCGGCATCGGCGGCAGCTTCCTGGGTCTGAGTTACGAAACGAATAATTTCCTGGGATTCGGTGAAACGTTCACGTTGAGTTTACAGGGCGGCACGCGTCAGTCGAATTACGTGCTCGGCTTTACCGAACCTTACTTCCATGACCGTCCGCTTTCGCTCGGCGGTCAGATCTTCGCCAGTAACTTCAATTACGATCAGGCCCGCGAAGTGTTCGGCATCGATCCCAGCCAGTTGCCGGCGGGTGTTGGCTTCGAAAACCGTCTCAATTTCACGCAGAACCGCAGGGGCTTCAACCTGTATGCGAGTTATCCCTGGAAGATCTGGAGCCGGCTTGGACTGAACTACTCCTTTGAAAATTCGCAGACGGAGGACTTGAACCCCGCCACTCGGGACTATTTTTCCGCGGTGCGAACGCAGCAGCGCGAGCAGTTCATCGACACGGGGGGAAGCTTCAGCACATTCCGGGCCAGGAAGATCACTCCGACGTACAGCTTCAACACCACCGATTCGGCGATGTTTCCGCATAAAGGACGGGCGTTCACCGCGACGGTGGAGTTCACCGGTGGAATCCTTGGCGGCAACGTGAGCTATTACCGGCCGACACTCGAATACCGGTACTTCCGGCCGATCAACAAGAATCGAAACACCCTGGCATTCCGCTTCCTCGGCTCTCACATTCGAGGCTTCAATAACCTTTCGGTGCCGTTCTACGAGCGGTTCTTCCTCGGTGGTGATTTCGACGTGCGGGGCTTCGAATTCCGCCAGATCAGTCCGCTGGCTTTCATCACGCGCCAGTTGGACGTCGTCGATCCGGAAACAGGATATGCGGTGAAGCGGCCGTTCGATGATATTGTTCCGGTCGGCGGCGATACGCAGGGTGTGTTTAATTTCGAATATCGCATACCCCTGGTGGGACCGATTACTCTTGCGCCGTTCGCCGATTTGGGTGGGTCGTGGGTCATCCAGAAGAGCCAACTGCGGCGGCAGGTCGTGGATTCCGAGGGCAACATTCGATCGGAGAGTGTGCGCTTCCTGAGCGGAACCAATAGCCTGTTCCGCGGAAGTACGGGTGCCGAAATTCAGGTCATCATGCCGGTCATCAACGCGCCATTCCGCCTGATCTTCGCGTACAATCCGTTGAGGGTTAATCGTGACTATTTCGGTGTCGCCAATGGGTTGCCCTTCCAGCTGCGCGACAAGCTGAAAGATTTCAAATTTACGGTGGGTAGGACATTCTAACAGTACGCTTTTCCCGGGTACTGGAATCGAGGCTATGAGATGAAGAGAGCGAGTATCGTACTGACTATCGCGCTGCTGCTGTCGGCGGTGGTGTATGCGCAGGCGCCGCAAACGCCGGCAGCAACGCCGCAAAATGCCGCGCCCAAGCCGGCAACGCCTGCAAGCGCCGTTCCACCACCGACAAGTGGTGTGGCTGTCATCGATTTCGGTCGTGCGCTGACGGGCAATGTCGAAGGCGTGAGAGCGACGAACAAATTGCAGGCTGAAGGTACGCAGCGTCAAAACAGGTTTCAGGCCAAGCTGAAAGAAGGCCAGGACGCACAGGCCAAATTGCAGACTGGCGGAGCCGTGATGAATGACCAGACCAGAACGGATCTGACGAAGAAAGTGGATCAGGTCAACATCGAAGCTCAACGGATGCAGGACGACTTCCAGCGGGAGATGGGGCAGCTGCAGGAAGAGTATCTGGGCCCGGTGGCGGCTGTCGTCCGTAAGGTTATCGACAAGTACGCCCAGGACAAAGGGTATGCCATCGTCTTCGACACTTCCGGTGAGTCGAACAACATCATGTTCCGAGCGGAAGCCATCGACATCACCGATGAAGTGATCCCCAAGATCGACGACGAATTTGCAAAGAATCCACTCTCGAAGGCGCCGGTTGCCGCGCCGGCAACCGGTGCGCCGAGACCGCAGACGCCTGCGGCAACGGGTGCGCCGAGACCGAATACGAATCCGCCTGCAGCGAATCCACCTGCACCGGCGAATCCGGCAGCTCCAAAGCCGACAGATCCAGCGAAAAAGCCTTAACCGGAAGAAAACGAGCAAAGGCTGAGGGGAAAAACAATCTTTCCCCTTTGGCCTTTTGCTCTTCAGTCCCTTTTCGCCTGAGACCGGGAGATGCATCTGAAAATCGCCGAGATCATGCGGGTACTCCCGCATCGTTACCCCTTCCTGTTGGTGGACCGCGTGGTCGAGGTCGATCCGCAGAGACGAATCGTCGCGTTAAAGAATGTCAGCATCAACGAGCCGTTTTTCAACGGTCACTTCCCCGGCGCACCCGTGATGCCCGGCGTTCTCACCATCGAGTCGATGGCGCAGGCCGGCGCGATTCTCGGGCTTCTTGAACGCAAACCGGATGAACTGGAGAATGCCCTCGTCTACTTCATGGGCATCGACGAAGCGCGCTTTCGGCGTCCGATTGTTCCGGGCGATCAAATGATCATCACGGTCGAGGTTCTGCGCCGGAAATCGACCGTCTGGAAAATGCACGGTCAGGTTCACGTGGGCGGTGAACTCGCTGCCGAAGCGACGCTGCTCTCGTCGATTGGTCAAAGTCCAACATGATTCATCCCACATCCATCGTGAGTCCGGAGGCTTTCATCGGCGCCGACGTTCACATTGGGCCGTACTGCCGGATCGGCGACCGGGTCCGGATCGGGGATCGCTGCCGGCTCGATTCGCACGTTGTGATTGAAGGGCCGGCGACGATCGGAACCGATAACCGCTTCTTTCCGTTTTGCGTCATCGGTGTTCCGCCCCAGGATCTGAAGTACAAAGGCGAAGACACCTTCCTTGCGATCGGATCGCACAATGTGTTCCGCGAATACGTCAACATCCACCGTGGGACGAAGGGCGGCGGAGGCCGTACAGAGATCGGCGATCACAATTTCCTGATGGTTGCCGCTCATGTCGCGCACGACTGCATCATCGGCAATCACGTGTTGATGGCGAATGCAGCCACACTTGCGGGCCATGTTGTGATTGAAGATCACGCGTCGGTGGGTGCTTACTCGGGTGTGCATCAGTATTGCCGCGTCGGAACACATGGTTATGTCGGCGGTTATTCCGTCATTACGAAAGACGTGCTTCCGTACTCGAAAACGGTCAGCGAGAGAAACACCCAGGCATACGGCGTCAACGCGCTCGGTTTGGAGCGCAAAGGATTCACTCCGGAGCAGATCGCGAACATCACGGCGGCTTTCCGCCTGCTGCTGCGATCAAAGCTCAACACGAGTCAGGCGCTCGCGGCGATTCGTCAACAGGCGGTCCCGCCTGAAGTGCAGGTTATCCTCGAATTCGTAGAGTCTTCCAGTCGTGGAATCATCAAGTAAATACGGGCTGATTGCAGGTAACGGTAAGTTTCCGTTTCTTGTCCTCGAAGCCGCGCGCAGCCAGGGAATCGAAATGGTCGTGGCGGCGATCAAGGAGGAGACTTTCCCCGAAATCGAGAAACATGCGAAGACCGTACACTGGCTGTCGCTCGGCCAGCTCGGAAAGCTGATCAAGACGTTTAAAGCCGAGGGCGTGAACCGCGCGATCATGGCCGGGCAGGTCAGGCACAAACAGATTTTCAGTTCGATTGTGCCCGACCTCAAGATGATCCAGTTGCTTGCCAGTCTTGCGACGAAGAATACCGACTCGCTGATTGGCGCTGTGGCCAACGTTCTGGAGGGAGAAGGAATTCATCTGCTGGATTCGACATCTTTTCTGCGTCCGCTGCTTCCCGAGCCCGGAGTTCTGACCTCACGTGCGCCAAACGATGAGGAAAAACGGGATCTCGATTACGGCCACCGCATCGCCCGCGAATTGGGACGCCTGGATCTTGGACAAACCGTTGTGGTCAGCGACGGAGCTTGCATCGCCCTTGAAGCCATGGAAGGGACCGATGCCGTGATCGAGCGCGCGGCCTCGCTGGTTGAACGGACTCCCTTACGTGTTGTGAAACTTGCCAAACCGAACCAGGATCTGCGATTCGACGTGCCCGTGATCGGACTTCCGACGATCCGGCTGATGACTCGCCTGCGGGCCACGGCGATCGCCGTCGAAGCACGCAAAACACTGCTTATCGATCGTGACGAACTCTTGCGAGAGGCGAATGCGAATCAAATTGCAATCGTAGCCGTGGAATGACGCGCGTTGCGGTTGTCGGCGTAGGGCATCTCGGGAAGCATCATGCGCGGATCTATGCCGCATTGCCCGGAGTCCAACTGAACAGTGTCGTTGACATTCAGGAGGCGAGGGCTGAAGAGATCGCAGCCGCGAACAACACGCGGGCCCTGCGGGACTATCGTGAACTGTTCGGCCGGGTCGATGCGGTCAGCCTCGCCGTGCCGACCGCCGATCATGCGGCGATCGGCATCGATTTGATGCGCCATGGCATTGACGTCCTGATCGAAAAACCGATCGCCGCCGCAACCGGCGACGCCTTGAACCTCATTGCGACGGCCCGTGAGCACAACAGGATTCTGCAAATCGGCCACGTGGAGCGCTTCAATCCGATCGTGCAGGAGGCGCGCGCGATTGCCACAAAGCCGCAGTTTTTCGAGATCCACAGAATGGCGGCGTTTTCGCCCCGAAGTCTCGACATCGATGTTGTGCTCGATCTGATGATTCATGACCTCGATATCGTCCTCGACCTGGTTCAATCTCCGGTACGCGAAATTCGCGCCGTTGGGATTCCGGTCCTTTCGCAGAAGGCGGATATCGCCAACGCTCGAGTCGAATTCAATTCGGGTTGTGTGGCCAATCTGACCGCCAGCCGTATCAGCTCTGAACGGATGCGGAAGCTTCGCTTCTTTCAGCCGCACGACTACATTTCGATCGATTACGCATCGCAAAAAGGCTCGGTGGTGTCGTTGCGGATGGGACGTATCACCGAGCGGAGACTGGAACCGGTGGAAGCGGAGCCACTAAGACTGGAGTTGCAATCCTTTGTCGACTGTGTTGTTAGTCGGAGTGAACCGCGTGTCACGGGAGATCACGGGTTGAAGGCTCTGGAATTAGCGATTTCGATAAACGAACAAATCAATCACAGGTCTAAAACCGCTGGTTCGAGTTTAGAATGAACAAAATGGAGCTCGGCTTACACCATGATCCGGATCTGGAGCCGAAGCGTGCAAAAACGCTGTTCATCTCGGTGTGTTTTCACATCGCGCTTTTTGCCTTTCTCCTGCTGAATCCCGACCTGTTCGTGCAGATGCCGAAGCGTTTCGTCCGCATCGGCGGTCAGGATTACGATCTGAGCAAGAACCAGGTCACCGAACTGTTGATGCCGCAACAGCAGCGTCCGCGGCCCTCCCAGCCCGAGAAACCGTTGGTGCAACCTCCAGCGCCGGAGCCCCAGCAGCAAGCGGCTTTGACTCCACCGCCACCCCCTCCGCCGCCACCGCCTAAGGAATCGCCGGTGATTACCCCGGACATGACGCTTTCGGAAAACGCGCGACTCGACGGAACTCCCAAAGCGTCGGCCGGCAATACAGAAGAACTTCGGGCGGGAGGCGGCGGTACGCCGGACGTCCCGAAGCCCGCCACGCCCAAGGCAGAAACCGGAAGAGCCGAGACGCCGCAGCCAAACACCAATCCGAATGCTCTTACACTGAAGGACCTTGCGGATCGAGTCATGAAACAGTCTGCGAACGAGTCGCAGCCCCGATTCCCCGGGATGGGCAGGCAGGGCCCTCGAACCGGAGTGCAGAATCCGACGGTTCAGGAAAATCCCGACTTCTCCACCGAAGATCCGAAGATTCTTTCCCCGACCTATGGCTACAATTTTGATCCATACCTGAATCAGGTGATTAATCGCATTCGCTACAACTGGTATGCGCTCATTCCGGAGATCGCGAGATTCCGCAGGGGGAAAGTCGTCATCATTTTTACTATCGATAAAAGCGGGACCGTGGTGAACCCGCACATTGCCGCCAATTCCGGAACGGATCCGCTGGATCGCGCGGCGTTCGGCTCGATAACGGCGTCGAATCCGTTTCCGAGAATGCCGGCGGACTTCGTCGGCGATCACCTCGATCTGCAGATCACTTTTCTGTACAACATCAATCCATGACGAAGCGCGCACTGGTCATTGCCACGTCGATCCTGACGATGGTCATCTCTGTGCGTGTGATGATTGCCGCCCTCCAGCTGGAGCCTACCGTTCGGATTGGTCTGAACCAAAACGCCGCAACGGTGAGCATTCGTTCCGCGCAAGCATTCCGGGTCGAACAAAGCCCAACCCGGTCCGCAAAATTTACGGCAATCGTCACGGTGGATGCGGGGAAGGGAAGCACGCTGAAGAAAGAGGATCTGCAGTATCGCATGCTGATCGAACTCGACGGCGGCAAGCTTCTGGTTCTACCGATGTCATCGAAAATCCGCCTGGATGCGGCCGGGAGCCATCTCGAGTACGACAACCGCACGTACCGTGGAACGCTCGAGGTGTTTGGAAATTCTCGAAACACTTTCACAGTGGTCGATGAACTTCCGATGGAGGAGTACCTTCTGGGCGTCGTGCCCAATGAACTCAGCCCCCGAACCTTCGGACAACTGGAAGCGCTCAAGGCACAGGCCGTGGCCGCGCGGACGTACGCCGTCCGAAATCTCGGCCAGTACCGGCGCGAAGGTTACGACATCTGCAATACCGATTCATGCCAGGTTTACTTCGGCGCCGGAACCGAAGATCCACTTGCAACCCAGGCCGTGACCGAAACGCGGGGTGTCATCGCGACGTTTCAGGGGAGTCCGATCAACGCGCTCTACAGTTCAACCTGCGGCGGCCGGACCGAGAACGTCGAGAACATCTTTGATGAAAAGCTTCCTTATCTCGTCTCCGTGATATGCGAATACAAACATCCGGAGCCCAAGCCGTTCTCATCCACGCGATCGATCGCAAACTGGAAAGATGCCGTTCTGGAGGTGGCGCGCGTTTCGGACTTGTCCGCAGCTCGAAGCTTCCTCGGCCTTTCGACGCCGACTGCGGCTGTGCCGTCCGCCGCTCCTGATGCGACATACGGGCCGGATCAGGCGACGGGGATTCGCGAGAGCTTTTATCCGAACGTGAAGCCGCCGTCGGATATGGAATTCCTGACGGAGCAGGGAATCCTTTCTTTTGCGCAGCCGATCTCGGAAAAGGAATTGCTTTTCCGGCTGATCGACAAGAAAGGCGGCTTCGAGTGGCAGCAGGGCGTGCTTGAAACATGGGACGGGCAGACCGCGACGCTGATCATCAACGGCGCTCCTGTAAGTTTCACCATGAAACCGGACGCACCGATCTATCAACGCATCGGTGACGATCGCCTTTCCATGAAGGAGGGCATGTGGATCGGTGGCGAGCTCATGGATTTTCGCTCCGTCGATGGTGTTATCGAGATGCTCGTTTATCGAAAAAACTTTGTCGCTCCGGCCGCGGACAGGTTTTCGCGACTGGCAATGTGGCAGGTACACAAGACGAAACAGGAGCTCGACACTGCCTTCAAGCCGCTGAATATCGGCGAGCTCAAAGGACTGAAGGTCGTGGACCGTGGTCCATCGCAGCGGCCGATCACAACGGAAGTGATCGGCGCCACGGGGCGGTCACGAGTTCGCGCACTGCGATTCCGCACGCTGCTGGGGCTGCGTGACAGTCTTGCGTATTTTGATGAGGAAAGGAACTCGCGAGGTGAACTCATCGGAATGTCGTTTTACGGTCAGGGATGGGGACACGGAGTCGGGATGTGCCAGGTCGGGGCTTTCGGAATGGCTCTTGATGGAGCCACGTACGACGAGATCCTTAAGAAATACTACACGGGCATCGAACTCACGAAGTTGTTCTGACAGAAAGAACTCATTGGCGATGGCCTAGATAAAATCCCGATATTCGGGGCATCTTTCCATATTCATTTGTGATGGCTGACGGGTGATATGAAATTGCGTAACCGCGGCACAGATCATTTCCGCAATAGCCTATGGCCTCAGTTCCGCAATCCCGTCTCACCAATCAGCCATTTGTGATGGCTGGGGTGATATGAAATTGCGTAACCGCGGCACAGATCATTTCCGCAATAGCCTATGGCCTCAGTTCCGCAATCCCGTCTCACCAATCAGCCATTTGTGATGGCTGACGGGTGATATGAAATTGCGTGACCGCGGCACAGATCATTTCCGCAATAGCCTATGGCGTCAGTCCCGCAATCCCATCTCACCAATCAGCCATTTGTGATGGCTGACGGTGATATGAAATTGCGTGACCGCGCCACAGATCATTTCCGCAATAGCCTATGGCGTCAGTTCCGCAATCCCATCTCACCAATCAGCCATCACAAATGAGTCGTTCTCCGCACCCTCTCATCGCGATCATCGGCCCAACCGCCAGTGGCAAGAGCGAACTAGCCCTTTCCCTGGCTGAAAACTTCAACGGCGAAATCGTCAACTACGACTCCGTCCAGGTCTACCGTCATCTCAACATCGGTAGTGCCAAACCCGCTGCAGAGGAGCGGGCCCGCGTTCCTCACCATCTCATCGATATCCGGGAACCGACGGAGGTCTACACCGCGGGTGACTATCAGCGGGAGGGACGTGGAGTATTGAATGACCTGAAGGAGCGGGGCAGGATTCCCATACTCGCCGGCGGCACCGGACTCTATCTCCGAGCCCTGATCGAGGGGCTTTTCAGCGGGCCGCAACGTTCGGAATCGTTGCGGGCAAGGCTGGAGGCAATTGCAGAGAAGAAGGGCCGGGAGTATCTGCATCGGCTGTTGACGCGCCTCGATCCGGACGC
>JACXTT010005831.1_pt1 | contig 17794 bp, 12 predicted proteins | sample 9270951 | NCBI WGS metagenome assembly JACXTT01 (sample SAMN15532306, study PRJNA645909) | rock metagenome | isolation source: weathered quartz diorite | place: Puerto Rico | collected 2017-06-21 | reverse complement strand
TCAGCCAAAGTTCGGCGGTGTGATCCAGGCCATTGGCGACATGCACGACAGCTTGTTTTTCGTCAGGAGACAAATTGACCTGCAAATACTCCTTACCTGATACAAGCGGCAAACCGAGCTCTTTTCCACCACGGCTGTACCACACAAGTTGGGTGTCATTGTTTCCACCCTTTCGATACGCGAGGGTTCCATCGGAAGACACGGAGAATTCGCCCACGGTGCCGTCAGGGCTGTAAGCAACTTCATCTGCGACACGCAGCGGTTCTCCATTGATTCGGCCTCGAGAAACATCGAAAGGCTGGGCGAAGAGCTTGTTCTGGCGGATGTACAAAAGTTGAACCGTAGGTGAGTACACCGCATTCGAGTCGGTCAAAAACAAGAGCGACGTCTCTGTCGATGCCAAAGAAGCCAGATGAATCTCGGAATGATTACTGCCTGTGCCTGGACTCCAATATACGAAGTGATCACCGTCAGGCAGAAAGTACGGCCATCGCTGGCTTGTTTCACCGTGCTTCAGATCCAACTTCGTTACCGCCGTGGGTTCACCGCCGGTCGCGGCAACCTTGAAGAGCGGATTACGGCCTGCAGCGAACAGAATGACGCCGAATTGGTTCCAGGTACCCCCACGAGGCAAAGCTGCATCGCAAACGACCTGCAACGATCCGCCCGTCGCATCGATTCGTTTGAGCTTGCCCTCCGAAAAGAATCCGATGGAATCGTTGTCGGGCGACCAAAACGGGAACGCGGCATCTTCCCTGCCGGGCAATTGCTGCGCGGCGGTTGAGTCCAGTCGCCGTACCCACAATGTGGATTTGCCCGCGGCATCCGAGAGCGTCAGCGCAAGCTTGCGGCCATCCGGAGAAAGCGCAGGTACATTGCCTCCGATTATCCCACCGCGGAATGCAGGGAAGGTCGTCTGATCCGGCGGTTGGATCATGAATTGAGTAAGGTTTTTGTTCGTTGCCGTGTTCGTTTTGAACGCGGCAATCACTCCAAACACGATGGCCACCACAAGAGACAATCCAGCTACACCACGCAGCAGCCAATCGCGACGGCGATGTTTGGAACGTTGCACTTCCCGTGTGGATTCGAGAGGAAGGTTCGCAATCCAGGAAAGTTGCAAAGAGATGTCGTAAACAGATTGCCAGCGCTTTTCAGGGTCCTTCGCCAAACACGTCTCAATGAGGTGCTCCAGCGGAGGCGGTACACCCAGCCTAACAGTTGATATAGGTTTGGGCTCGTGTTCGAGTATCGCAGCTAACAACCCAACATGACTTTCTGCTTCGAAAGTTCTCTTGCCGGTCAGCATCTCGTACAAGATCTCGCCGAGAACGAAAATGTCGGTTCGTGCATCGACTTCTTTGCCGTGCAACTGTTCCGGGCTCATGTACTGCGGTGTACCCACAATCGCGGCATCCACAGTAGCGTCGTTGGTCGAACCTTGGGCGGGCTGTGGAGAGAAAGATCTGAGCGGCTGGGTTTTTGATAAACCGAAGTCCAACAGCTTCACGCCCGTTTTCGTAATCATGACGTTGGAAGGTTTCAAATCGCGGTGGACAACTCCTCCCTTGTGGGCTTGTTCAAGGGCATCGCAAATTTCGATTGCCATCGTGAAGAAGTCCTCAGTCGCAAGCGGACCTCGCGCCAGCCTGTCCGCGAGCGTTTCACCTTCCAAGTACTCCATCACCAGGTAAGCGGTGCCGTTGTGATCTCCGATGTCATGAAGTGCGCAGATGTGGGGATGGTTCAGTGACGCAATTGTTTGGGCTTCCCGGGCGAAACGCTGCTTCCATCCTTGCCTGTCTGCGAATTCCGGACGCAGTACTTTGATCGCGACGGTTCGATTCAAACGTAAATCGCGGGCCTTGTACACTTCGCCCATGCCGCCGCCCCCAATCATTCCGACAATTTCGTACGGCCCAAATCTGGCGCCGGATTCGAGTGGCATCGAGCGGGATTATAAGGAAACTTGGCGATATTCAGCCGTTTTTTAGCTTCGCGGACCCATTAACTGCGTGAGAAAGTCGCGATTTACAAGAATGCGAGCTTCGCGCAGGCACGTATACTGGCTGCCCCCTTGACGCTCACAGGATCGAACCTGAGCTTTGTCACAGAACTCACTCGCGAATGGTGAGATTGCGAGCTTCCCCGATCAAGTAGAGGGAACCGCAAATCAGGATCGTTGCTTTCTGAGGCGCTTGCGAGGAGGCGTATTGAATGGCTTCCCGAACGTTCGCGGCGGCGTGCGAACCCGGAATCAAATGCTGTAAATGAAACGGGTCTTGCGCTCGTCCGGTTTGCGCTGCCGTGAAGATGAATTGCCGAGCGTGTGGTCTCAGTATCGAAATCATTTCCTCGTATTGTTTGTCGGCCATGGCGCCGAAAATAATCCAAACGCCTTCGGGATGTACCGCTTTCAGAAATGCGGCGAGAGCGGCCGCCGCTTGAACATTGTGAGCGCCATCGAGCAGAAATCGTCCGATCCTCTCGAGGCGGCCTGGCCACTTTGCGGAGTTGACGCCGCGAATGATGTCAGTTCGGGGAATGTCGAGACACTCAGCGGCTTTGATCGCCACCGCGATATTTTGTTTCTGGTGCCGGCCAAGTAGTCGCGGGTGAAGGTCGGGATAGTTTTGGAGGTCGACTTCGCTCGCCACGATTAAGCGCACTCCTGCCTTTTCACGGATGACAGGCAGATCCGCCGTAGGCCCGACAATCACCGGCTCGCTATCTTTGATAATGCCGGCCTTTTCGGTTGCGATCTCCTCAAGCGTATCGCCCAGAAATTTCTGATGGTCAATGCCGATACTTGTGATTACGGAAACGCGCTGTTTCACGATGTTCGTCGCATCGAGACGTCCGCCGAGACCGACCTCGAGGATTGCGAATTTCACTCGATCGCGGAAATAAAGAAAAGCCATCGCCGTGACGAGCTCGAAATATGTCGGCGGGTATAAGAGATCTTTTGCTGTCGAAGCAGCCTGCTTTACCGTTTCGAAAACTTCTTTCAAGTCCTCATCGGAAATTTCGCGTTCTCCGATTCTGATCCGTTCGTTCAGACGAACAAGGTGAGGCGATGTGTACAGACCGGCACGAGGCATCATCGAGGAGAGAAGGCTTGCCACCGAACCCTTGCCGTTTGTGCCGGCGATCAAAACGCTGTCGAACGTCTCTTGCGGATTCCCAAGAGCCGCCGCCAACGCACGCATGTTCCCCAGGTCGTAACGGATCGAGCGATATTCATTGGTGAGGGCGTAGAGATAGGAAAGGTCGTTTGGGGTCAGGAGACCTTCTCCGCTTCTACGGGAACTTTGTAATCGCACGTCTCCTCGTTGCAGTAGCGCACGAGGCCTTCGCGTTTCGTGGATTTCTCCAAGAGGAAAGGCGCTCCGCATTGCGGACATGGCTCGGGAACGGGTTTGTTCCAAACCACGAAGTCGCAATCAGGATACTTCAAGCAACCATAAAAAACTTTGCCGCGCTTCGAACGCCGCTCGATGAGTTCGCCGCCGCAACCCGGTTTCGGGCATGCAACACCGACCAATTTCGGTTTGATGTATTTGCATTTTGGATAATTGCTGCACGAAATGAATTCGCCGAATCGACCTTCCTTCAAAACTAACTTTCCCGAGCTGCATCGCGGGCAGGTTTCATCCAAGATGACGTCCGGCTTCTTGGGCGTCTTTGTGCCGGCTGCTAGTTTGCGCGTGGTCTTGCATTCCGGATAACCAGTACAAGCAAGAAACTGACCAAAGCGGCCGCGTTTGAGCGCCATCGGTTTTCCGCAATTCTCGCAAGGTTCCGGCTCAGTGCTTTCAGTGGAAGCTTCGCCTTCCTTGGGCGCCTCGTCACTCGTGATTTCTTTGGTGTTCTTGCACTCCGGATATGCGGAGCAAGCCATGAATCGGCCGAACTGGCCCCATTTGATGACCATCGGGCTTCCACATTTTTCGCAAACCTCGTCGGTCGGGATCTCTTGCTTCTTGAGGTTCTCCATGTTCTTTGAGGCCTTCTTGAGATCCTTTTCAAACTTTTTGTAGAACTCGTCGAGCGCTTCGACCCAGGTCATCTTTCCTTCTTCGACTTCATCCAACTCCTCTTCCATACGAGCCGTGTACTGGACATCGAAGATATCTTCAAAATGCTTCACAAGCATGTCCGTCACGACGGTACCGAGTTCGGTGGGCCGGAATTTTCCCTGGTCCTTCGTCACGTATTCGCGATCTTGAATCGTCGTCAGGATCGTCGCGTACGTCGAAGGACGGCCGATGCCTTTTTCTTCGAGCGTCTTCACCAAAGACGCTTCCGTATATCGGGGCGGCGGTTCCGTGAAATGCTGGCGCGGCGTGATGTCGATCAACGACAGCTTCTCGCCCTCCTTCAACGGGGGAAGCGAGAGATCTTGTTCGTCATCGGGCTCGATCGGTTTCGTGTTTTCGTCGGACGATTCCTCATACACGGCGAGGAAGCCATCGAACTTCATGACGCGACCTGAAGCACGGAACAAATAATCCTTTGCGGATATGTCGACGGTCGTTTGATCGTAAACGGCGGGATTCATCTGGGACGCAACGAAACGCGTCCAGATCAGACGATACAGTTTCAATTCATCATCGGATAAAAACGGCTTGAGGTCATCGGGACGCCTGCCGACAAATGTCGGACGGATCGCTTCGTGTGCATCCTGCGCATCTTTCTTGCTCTTGTAGAAGACCGGTTTCTCGGGCAAATAGGGTCCGCCGTAGACATCGGAGATATAGGAGCGCACCATCTCCATCGCGTCATCGGAAATTCGAGTCGAGTCCGTGCGCATATATGTGATCAAGCCGATGAGACCTTCCTCGCCGAGCTCTTTGCCTTCGTACAAGCGTTGCGCGAGCATCATCGTTTTTTTCACAGTGAAGCCGAGGCGCCTGGCCGCGTCTTGTTGCAACTTGCTTGTCGTGAATGGCGGGACTGGATTGCGTTTCTTTTCCTTCGTGACGACCGATTCCACGAGGAAGTCGGAACTCTTTACGACATTGAGAATGTGATCCGCTTCCTTTTGGTCTTTGACCTCCGCGTTCTTGCCTTTCACTTTGACAAGACGCGCTTCGAATTGCGGAGGCTCATGGCCTTCAAGTTTCGCGATGATCGACCAATATTCCTGCGGCACGAACGCCTGAATCTCGCGCTCGCGGTCGACAATCAATCGCAACGCGACAGTCTGCACGCGGCCTGCGGAGATTCCGCGACGGACTTTGTCCCACAAGAGGGGACTGATCTGGTATCCCACGAGCCGGTCTAAAATTCTCCGCGCTTGTTGCGCATCGACTATGCGTTGATCGATCCGGCCGGGCTTTTCGATCGCGGCGCGGATCGCTTTCGGCGTGATCTCATTAAACAGCACGCGAAAAACTTCCGCCTTGGTGCCGCCGTTGAAAATCTCTTTCAAGTGTTGGCAAATGGCTTCGCCTTCCCGATCCGGGTCAGCCGCAAGAAGAATGCGGTCCGCAGATTTTGCGGCCGTGCGCAGCTCTTTAATGACTTTTTCTTTACCTGGGATGATGTCGTAGACGGGCTCGAAGTCGTGCTTGATATCAACACCCAATTTGCTCTTGGGCAGATCTTTGACGTGCCCCAGCGAAGCCTTAACAACGTATCCGCTACCGAGATATTTGTTGATCGTGTTCGCTTTCGCGGGGGACTCGACGATGACCAATGATTTCTTTGCGGGCATTTTTCTTCAGTCGCTTTCGTCTATCTAATAAGCGGTGCGCATCAAAAAATCAACAAGCGCTTTTTTTACAAACGTCGAATGTATTTCTTTCCAGGGAGTTGCCGAACATGCTCGGCCATCTCCAGAGCAAGCAGCGCACTATAAACTTCGGACGTGGGCAATGGCAACTTCGCAAGCAAGGTATCGATCGAAGTCGGCTCCTGAAGTGACAGGGCTTTCCACACTCTTGCTTCGGCGCCATCGAGCTGAGGCTCAGGCACAGCTTGCATTTGCGCCACGAGAGGCGCAAATATTTTTTCGCGAATCGGGTGCGGAAGCTCTTCAACAATATCTTGCCAATTTGCCACGAGCTTTGCTCCTTGCCGGATCAATGCGTGAGGTCCGAAGCTCTGCGCAGAAGTGATGTTACCGGGCACCGCAAAAATTTCGCGGCCGAACTCGAGACCGTAGCGCACTGTGATGAGTGTGCCCGAATACTCCGCAGCTTCGACGACGGTCACTCCCAGAGACATTCCCGCAATGATCCGATTCCGTATCGGAAAATTTTGAGGCGATGGCGGAGTTCCGAGGGGAAACTCCGAAATAATCGCCCCATTGTCGACCACTAAATCGGCGAGTCCGCGATTTTCTTTAGGGTAAATGAAGTCCAGCCCGCTGCCGTAGACAGCATATGTGACTCCCGCCCGTAGCGCTCCGCGATGAGCTGCCGCATCGAGACCTCTCGCCAAACCCGAAGTGACCGCAAGACCGCGCGCGGCGAGATCCTCAGCCAAACGCTCCGCACAATTCAAACCATAACCGGTGGGCCGCCGTGTGCCGACCACCGCGACCTGCGGTAAATCGGGGCTCCACTTTTTTCCTCGAAGATAAAGCACGATGGGCGGATCAAAGATCTCGCGCAGAAGCGGCGGATACAGAGGATCCAGAATATCGAGAATGGTCACACCGAGCTTTTGCGCGCGATCCCATTCCGCTTCCGCTCGCTCTCGAGATTTCGGTGACAGCACATCGTCTGCAACGTCGGGCGGTATCCCCAGCGCTTCCAATTCATCCCGAGTAGAGTCCAACACCCGTTCGAGTTGACCGAAATGTTTAATCAAGAGGTTTGCCGATCGCAGTCCTAGACCGCGAACCAGAAACAGCTGAAGCGCTGCCTTGGTACGAGCCACGTTGTCCACGCCACTGCCGGAGCAAGCCATCGACCAAATGTGGTAGTTATGACAGAATACGGGGCATTCTGAGCCGGCGTGGGGGAACCGGCCTGGCCCATCAAGAAGTCAGTACCGACAGCGGGCCGGCCTGTCGGCCCGACGCTTAAAGAAGGAGACCGCCATGGTACAGCGACTCATAATCGCTCTGTTACTGTCGACCACCGCCGCGTGGGCGCAGCATCCGGACGATGTCTTCGTTGGTCAGAAGGCTCCCGAGCTCAAAGGTGGAGACGCATGGATCAATTCAACGCCGCTGAAGCTCGAGCAATTGCGCGGCAAGGTCGTGCTCATTGATTTCTGGGCGTTCGACTGTCCGTTCTGTGCTGAAGCAATGCCGCACATAAAAGAGATGTACGACAAATATGGAAAAGACGGACTTGTTGTGATCGGCGTTCATGTTCCGCGAATCGATTACGAAAAGGAAATTCCCAAAATAAAAGATGCAGTGGCAAAAAAGGGAATCAAATATCCAGTCGTCGTCGATAACAGTTATCAAATGTGGAGCGACTACCTCTGTAATACGTGGCCCAGCCATTTTGTCGTCGATCAAAACGGAGTGATCCAGCTCAGTCATTCCGGCACCGAACGGTACGAGGATACGGAGAAAGTCATCCAGAAACTTTTGGCGAAAAAGTAGATGCGCAGCAAACACAAAGACACCAAGACACCGAGGCGTCAAGAAGCGCAGCATCAAAGGTTTTTTATAGCTGCGCTTCTTGGCGCCTTGGTGTCTTGGTGTCTTTGTGTTTCAGCGGAAGCTCAACTCTTCCCGAAAACGCGTCGAGATACGGGCCCCAAACCAAAGAACATCCACGGGCTCGTACAAGATCTTCGCGGTAATCCATTACCTGGTGCACGTGTGTTCCTGAAAGACATGAAGACCAACGTTGTCCGCACGCTTCAGACGGACCAGAATGGTGAATATAAGGTATTCGGTCTCCCGCCCACCGTTGACTACGAGCTCTACGCGGACTTCAAAGGCAAAGCCTCGGAGAAGCGGTTGATGAGCTCGTTTTTGAACCGGGAAGACAACGTTATTAATTTTCAACTCGACGTTGCAGTCATTGAGAATACGAACGCCGCACCGGCAGCCGATTCAGGTGCAATATTCAAGACTTTTGATCTCGTCGAACTTCACGCGTCGTTTGCATTGCCCACTGGCGTTCCCGCGCCCATACCAGCCGTCTTGTTGCTGCATGGTTATGGGGAAGATCGTTCCGTTTGGAAGGATTTCTCGAAGGAGCTGTTGAACCGTGGCTGGGCCATCATGGCGCTGGATCTGCGCGGCCACGGCGAGAGCCGGCTGAAGAATCAGCGGCCAGTAGAAGCATCATTGGATTGGCGCACGAATCTGCACGAGTTTCCTGTAGACCTTGATCCTGCACTGGACTGGCTGAAGTCGCGGCCGCGTGTCGATAACAGCAAGATCGTTGTCATGGGGTTCGATGTGGGGGCCAATCTTGCTCTGATTGCCAGCGGCCGGTTTCGAGAAGTCCGGACGGCAGTCGCGATCAAACCGAACCTCGATGAAAGCCTGGCGCTCGCAGGCAGTGCCCAAGATTTCCAACCTCGATCGACTCTCATTGTTGTAACGAATCAATCCGAAGCGGATCGGCTCAAAGGCGCTGTAAAGGCGCCATCTCGAACGATCATCGCTCCTCACACTGGAGGAACGGTCGATTGGATTGCGGACAAGCAAGTTCAAGACGCCATCTTTCAGTGGTTGAAAGCAACGTTCTAAGGAGCACGACATGCCACGCACGCACCTGATCACAGTCACTGTTGCACTCTCCGCGGTCATCATGACAGCTGTCGCGGCGACTCCGGCCCACGCACAAGCTTTCGCCGACGTGAAGACATCGCTTGTGGACTACTCGAAAGCAGACATCGAGCCGCACAAGGTGTGCGAGGCGGTGGGCCAGTTCAAGTCGAAGGAGATCGCAGAAATCACAGCGGCGATGATGCCCGCCACCGTGGCGGCGCCGGCCCATTGTCGCGTCACGGGTCTGCTTTCACCCGAGATCGCATTCGAGGTAAGCCTGCCTTCGAAGTGGAATGGCCGCTTCTACATGATCGGCAACGGCGGGCACGCGGGCGAAGCGATGGACGACGCGGGCCGTGTCGCGCAGCGGAACGGCGCCCTGCAGCTTGGATTCGCGTTCGCGCAGACAAACACGGGACACGATGCGCGAAAGGAGCCGGGCGCAACGTTCGTGACCAGCAACCCGCAGAAGGCAATCGACTATGCCTACCGCGCGGTGCACCTCACGGCCGTGACCACGAAGGACATCACGAAGGACTACTACGGCAAGCCCGTTTCGCGCGCGTACTGGAACTCCTGCTCTAACGGTGGACGGCAAGGCTTGATTGAAGCGCAGCGTTTTCCCGAAGACTTTGACGGCATCGTGGCCAATGCGCCATGGTTGGATCAAACGGGCTTCACGATCGGCGCAATGTGGAACCAGAAAGCCCTAAGCGAGGTGCCTCTCACGGCGGCCAAGCTGGCGCTGCTGGCCGACAAAGTAATGGCGAAGTGCGATGCGATCGACGGGCTCAAAGACGGGCTCATCGACGATCCGCGCAAGTGCGCGTTCGACCCGGCGCGCGACGTGCCCACCTGCCGCGCGGGTACCGACGGTGCAGACTGCCTCACGGCTGCGCAAGCCGCGGCAATCGCCAAGGTCTACGGCGGTCCGGTAAGCAACGGCAAGCCGTCCTTCCCCGGTTACATGCCGGGCAGCGAAGCGGTCACCTCGGGCCTGTTCGGCGGCGGCACCGGCAGCGGATGGTTGAATGTGATCGTCACCACTCAACCTGACGCCAAACCCGCGGACTTCAACTTGGCCGAAGGCACGATGCGCTATCTCGTGCATAAACCGCCACAGCCGCGCTACGACTACAGGACGTTCAATTTCGACCGCGACATTCATCTGCTGGACGACTGGAGCAAGCAAGCGGACGCGAAGAACCCGGACCTGTCGAAGTTCAACAAGCGCGGCGGGAAGTTGCTCATGACATACGGCTGGGCCGACTCGATCCTGCAACCGATGGTGGGCGTGAATTACTACGAGCAGGCGCTGGTTAAGAACGGTCCGGATACGAAAGAGTTTTTCCGGCTGTTTATGGTGCCGGGCATGGCCCACTGCGGCGGCGGCATCGGTCCGGATCGTCACGACCCGATGACCGCGATGATCAACTGGGTCGAGAAAGGCAAGACCCCGGCATCAATGACTGCAACTCGCGTCGTGAACAATCAAGTCGTGCGCACTCGCCCACTGTGTCCCTACCCGCAGGTCGCGCGCTACTCAGGCCAAGGCAGCATCGATGACGCGTCCAACTTCCGCTGCGTCGCACCGTGATCCGTGCCAATGACGCAACAGGATATTCAGCTCGCTGCAACCTCTCTCTGGAGAAATTGGCAACAGTCCCTTCGAATTCAGGAGTTGCCCAAGCAACACCGGCCGGCTGATCGTGCCGAGGGTTATGCAATTCAGGCGAAGCTGGCGGACTTATCCGGTCAAGGCATTGCCGGATGGAAGATCGCAGCGACGAGTCGCGCAGGACAGGCACACATTCGCGTGGACGGTCCGCTTGCCGGACGGCTCCTGAAGGACCGTGTCCTCGCCAGCGGCGCTACGATCTCACTCACAGGCAATCTCATGCGCGTGGCTGAAGCGGAGTTCGCGTTTCGTTTTGGTCACGACTTGGAAAAACGCAAACAACTCTATAGCGTGAGCGAAGTCCTGAACGCGGTCGAGTCTCTGCATACCGCGATTGAGGTTCCCGATTCTCGTTACGAGGACTACACGATCGTGGGTGCACCGCAGTTGATTGCTGACAATGCCTGCGCCTGCTGGTTTATCTTGGGCCCACCCGCCGAAGGGAATTGGCGAGAGTTCGATCTCGTGAAACACAAAGTCGAGGGTTTCCGAAACCTGGAACACGTATCGAGCGGGAGCGGCGCCAACGTTCTGGGCGACCCTGGCGTCGCTCTTACGTGGATCGCAAACGAACTGAGCCAGTTCGGCGACGGGCTGCGCGCTGGGGAGATCGTGACCACCGGTACCTGCCTCACACCGATCCCGGTGGAGCCTGGCGATCACGTCCGAATGGATTTTGGGGCCTTCGGGTCCGTTGAAGCTCAGTTTTCGTAGCCGCCAATTACGCGAATTACACGGATTGGGACGCAAGAAATCGGACTTGAATCGTCCCAATTCGCGTCATTGGCGTAATTGGCGGCTCGTTCTGTTCCGGTGGGCAAAACCCCCATTTGCACGTCAGGCGCGCAGGAGGTCTGTCAAGGGCCGGATGCTACTCATAGTTTCCAGCCTGTCCACATAAGCGAGCGTGCGCTCAGCTGAGGCGTCACTGATCACGCCGCGACTGCAGGCGCGGAACTTCGCCTGTAGTTCGTCTCGTGTCATCGGAACTTCGGGACTTCCTTTGGGAAACCTCTGGTGAAGAGTTTGAGTTTGGCCGTCCTTTAGTCGGATCGTAACCGTTGCGGGACGACTTCCGTCAGCACCCGACTGCAGCTTGGGATCGATCTTCATCTCGACCTTCTCGAGCAGCTGTAAGACGTCCTGTTTGCGGACCGCTTCGTCGGTGAACGTCTCAAGCATGACATTGCCATCGATCAAGGCTCGCGCGATCAGATAAGGCATGGAGAACTTGCCTTCCAGTCCGGTTCTGGGAACGCGATACACGAGCGGCGCGGCCGTGTCTGCCGGCACTTCGACATCGACGTGCGCCACGCGGTCGGGAGTGAGTTGATGCTCATTGCGCAGCCGGATGGTCGCGTAAATGGCTGTGTGCGACAGGCCGCCACAAGGATACGGCTTGAACCGGACCCCATACTTCTCCAGTGCATAGACGCGGCCCAAATCTTCAAATACAAGCGTATCCGGCTTACCGCCGTGGTAATACGAATCAAAGAAACCGTTTCTGGCCTCCAACGTTTGCGCGTTGGCTGTGAAGCCGGATTTCGCCAGCCGGGCGGAGAATACACCGTTTCGCGCTGCTAGGCCGACATGCAGCGGTTTGGTCATCGTGCCGAAATTCGAGCTGACTCCGCTCGCCATCGAAGCCGTTATCCCGAGTGCCATTTCGATTTCCGACTCCTTCAACCCGAGCAGCCTCGCGCATGCTGCCGAGGCGCCGAAGCTCCCGATCGTTCCGTTCGCGTGCCAGCCACCACCGCCTGCGACTTGCACGGCGAAGATCAGCCTGGCTGTGACTTCAAAGCCGACGATGTAGGCTTCGAGGATCTGCTTACCGTTCACGCCAAGAGCTTCACCGAGGGCGAATGCGGCCGGAATAACCGGTGAGGTTGGCTGGCCACCAACCACGAAGCTGTGATCGAAATCGTGTGCGTGCGCGGCGGTGCCGTTAACGAATGCGGCCTGCATTGCAGAAGATTTGAAGCGCTGTCCGTAAATGATCGCTTCTTCTTTCGCTCTCTCTTCGCGGACCAACCGGCCGGCGATCTCCGCGCTCTCTTCCCGTGTGCCCGCAATCGCGACGCCCAAAGAGTCCATGATGGCGATCTTCGCAGTCTCCAAAGCTCGAGGCGGTATTGCGTCATATCGCGTGTTGGCAATGAACCTGGCGATCTTTGGCGTCACGGATCCCGGCTGGTCCGTTGGAGTCTTCGTTGGCGCATCGTTCTGGAATGCTTGGCCTGCCAACGAACTCCCGAGGCCTAACATCGCCGACACCGTCAATCCACCTACCGCAAACTCCCGGCGGTTGATTGCACTCTCCGATTTCTTTCGCTTCATAAAAATAGACTCCTCTCCTTATTCAGAGCGCCGGCCAGGTTGTTATTTGCCCGGCATTATAGCTGTTTTGGCAGTTGCACAACGGGAACAGAACGAGCCGCCAATTGCGCGAATTCTTGCGCCAATCCGCGTAATTCGCGTAATTGGTGGCTCGTCTCCCTAGAACCTTCCATTAGTGCTGACTCAGGTGTAGTTTTTTGGCAGGAGCACAAAGATGTCTGTTTTTTGTAAAGTGCTTGGGCTTATCGCCGGCGTGGTCACACTGTTTTTCGTAGGATCGAGCCTTCACGGCGACGTCACACCAGTTGTTTTCAGCGGACAGCCGGCGCCCGTGACAAATGGCAGGTTCACCGGTATTCGTCAAGCTTCAGTGAACTCCTCGGGAGACATGGTTTTTAACGCGTCCCTGGACGTGGGAGGTGTGCAAGGCGCTGGAGTCTTTGAGATCTCCGGAGGGGTCTTGTCGCCGGTGGCACTGGAGGGCCAGGCCTTACCCGATTCCTTCGGGCTCTACTTTGGAGGCAACTTCGGAGATCCGCAAATCAACAGCAACGGAGACATCACTTTTACGGCTAACTTCGCATCGGACGCTGCCGGAACCAACTTTGGCTCGGGTCTCTTCTCATATTCCGGAGGGGCGCTTCATAAGATTGTGGACACGAGTATGGCGGTTCCAGGAATGTCCAGACAGACGTTCAATTCCTTCTCGAGTGCACCAATCAACGACAGCGGCGACGTCGCGTTTATCGCCGGCATCGGATCGGTTTCACCGCCGGTTCAAAGGGGTTTATTTCTGATGTCGCACGGGAACCTGATTCCCGTGGCGTTTCAGCCCGATTTCGGAGGCAACATCGTATCGTTGAACAATCACGACGAGATCGTGTTCACAACTCAAAACGGGATCTCCGAGTTTTCCGGAGGTGTGATCAAGCCGATCGTGACTCTCGGGCAAAGCGTTCCTAAGACGAATCTCACAGTGCGCGCGGACAACCCTTGGATTAACGACGATGGCGATATCGTTTTTGTCAATTACGAACTTCAACTCGCCGGACGCGGGAACATTCCCACTCCTTTTTCAAACGCGATTCTGAGATGGCGGCAAGGTGTCCTCGACAAGATCGCGGCTGTAGGCGATCCCGTACCCGGCATTGCCGGGGCGACGTTCTGGCTAAGCAGTTTTGGATCCCCCAGAATCAACGAATCGGGAATCGTTTTCCATAGCGCCACGGCGCCCGCGTCCGGACAGGACATTGTGAGGTTGATCTGCAGATTTGAAAACGGACAGTTGAGCGTGATCGCGCGCGGGGACCAATTCGTCCCGGGATTTGGTACGCCGGATAGTATTGCGGCGCCGAATTTCGACAATCGGCAAGGACCGCTGGTGACGTTTCTGGCCGTTTCAACCGCCTTGGTCACTCCACCTAGTCCAGAAGGTCTTTATTCGATTGCACCGGGTCCATACACTTTGTTGTTCCCACAGATTGCGGATGGAACCGGCGCCGGGGGCGGGTGGCGCACCACGTTCATTCTGGCAAATCGATCCACAACACCAGCATCAGCGACGGTCAGCTTTTACGACGACAACGGCGCCCCGATAAGTATGTCCATTGGAGGTCAACAGCAAAATCAGGTCACTACCAGCGTTCCCGCACTTGGTGTCACACAGTTCCAGACCGATGGAGTCGCCCCGCTCAGGACGGGTTGGGCGAAGGTCCAGTCCGATCAAAGCCTATCCGGGATCGACCTGTTCAGCTTCTTTGACGGGGCCGGCAATTTCGTCGGCGAGGTTGGCGTCCAAGCATCGGTGCCACTGCGATCCATGTCCCTGTTCGTTCAAGCTGGGAGCAGCAGTTCCACCGGAGTCGCGGTCGCGAATCCAAACACCGCGCCTGCGACTCTGACCTTGATATTGAGAGATTCGAACTCGAACGAAGTCGCCAGATCGTCAGCCACGGTTCCAGCCATGGGGCATTTGGCAAAGTACGCCGGTGAAATTTTTGCAGGTATTCCGTCAGGAGACTTTGAGGGAAAGATGGAGGTCATGTCCACCCTCCCGATCGTCGCCATCACTCTTCGCCAACGTGGACCGGTGTTTACTTCACTTCCCATCATCCCATGACGCTTACCCGTGCTAACTCCAAACTTTGCGGGCTGTATCGACCACCAACTCCAACTTTCGCCATTGGTCGTCGCTTGAAATCAAATTGCCTGCGGCCACTGAGGCGAACCCGCACTGCGGGCTGATGGCAAGACGGTCGAGGGGAACGTAGCGCGCGGCCTCATCGATGCGCCGGCGCAACTCGTCTTGCGATTCCAGTTGCGGCTCCTTTGTTGTGATGAGTCCCAACACAACATTCTTTCCTTGCGGAATGAGTCGTAGCGGCTGAAATCCGCCGGCACGGTGGGAGTCGTATTCGAGGAGGAAACGATCCACGTCCAAAGAGCCGAAGAGACGCTCGGCAATGGCTTCGTATCCGCCTTCCGTATACCAACGGCTCCGGCTATTGCCGCGGCAGACATGAACTGCAAACGTGACGTCGGTCCGCAAGATTCCGTTTAAACAATCATTGTCGCCTTCAATGGCCATCTTGAATTCCGCGTCCGGATCTCGTCCGGCTGCACGCATTTGTTCCCTAAGTTTGTCGTCAAGGTAGTGAGAGTAATAAGGAGCATCGAGTTGGATGTAAGAGACGCCTTCTGCGGCAAGCCATTGAATCTCGCTGCGAACGATCTCAACGAGATCAGCAAGGAACTCTTCTCGCATGGGATAAAACGTATCCGTTAATCCTTGCTTGTAGCTGGTAACCAGGAAATTCGCGGGAGCGGGAACCGTGACTTTAAACAACCCGGATGCTTTTCGCTTCAAGAGCGGCAATTCGAGAGCGGTGAGGTGACGGCGTTTCTTGAGTTTTCCTCCTGCGGCGAGCGCGGTACTTGCTTCCTGTCCGCCGCCAGGGCCCTTCCACTCCATTTCGATTCGCTGCGGCACGAATCCATCCACCGCGTCGGCCATGTCCGTAAGCCACGAACCGCGTCTCATTTCACCGTCGCTAAGAATATCGATTCCGATTTGCTTCTGTTTTTCTAACGCTGCGCTGATCGCTTCGTCTTCGTGCAACCGCAATTCTTCGACGCCCAGCCGGCCCTCCCCCAGCAGAGTCCTCGCCTTCAACAAGTCCGGCGGACGCAAAAGACTTCCAACCTGCTCGGCTCGATAGGCCTTCATACGACGTTCTGAGGTTCGTCGGCCCACTTCTTCTTTAGCTGGCCGCACGCGGCAGAGATGTCATTGCCACGATTTTTGCGAACGAAGGCGGAAATATGGTGGTCGATGAGAATTTGTTGGAATCGCTCGACGGCAGCAACCGAAGGCCGCTCGTAGTCGAGTTCTTCGGCTTCATTTAAGGGAATGAGGTTCACTTTCGCACGAATGCCCTTCAGTAGCTTGACGAGATTCAAAGCATCCTGAGGCGAGTCCGTCACGCCTCGCAACAACACATATTCGAACGTGACACGTTGCCGGTGTTTCAGCGGAAATCGGCGCACCGCGTCCAGCAACTGTTCGATGGAAAACCTGCGGTTAATCGGCATCAACTCGTTTCGTTTTTCATTGGTCGCTCCCGTCAGGGAAATCGCGAGATTGGGAATGGAGGGCTCGTTCGCGAGACGCTCGATTGCGGGCAGCAAGCCTGCAGTCGAAAGCGTGATTCGTGACATCGACATATTCAATCCATGCTCGTCGTGCAGAATCTGAAGCGCCTTCATCACATTGTCGTAGTTGTGAAGGGGTTCTCCCATACCCATCAGCACGATGTTGAAGCAGTCACGAGTCTCAGCCGGAGACGATGTCAGGTTGTCCCGTTGCGCCACGAGAACCTGAGTCACCATTTCGCCGGGTGTGAGGTGTCGCGTCAGGCCGAGCTGACCGGTTAAACAAAACGTGCAAGCCAGAGCACAACCGATCTGTGATGAAATGCAGATCGTGTTGCGGTGCTCTTCAGGAATGAAAACGGTTTCGGCTAGTTCGCCGTCCGCCAGCTTGATGAGATAGCGGCGTGTACCATCGCTCGAATCAAAGCGCCGATGAACAGGTGGAAGTTTGATGTCCCACTCTCCGGCTAGCGAAACGCGGAACGGCTTCGGCAAATCCGTCATCAGCTCGAAATCATCGAACCAGCGCTGGTAGACGGATTTGTAAATCTGAGTCGCCCGAAACGGCGGATCAAAAAGCTCGGCCAATTCGGGCCGGCCGTAATCAAAGAAGAATTTCATACGGGAAACAACGAGCTTAGTCCAACGAGGTCTGCTGCTTCGTCTCTGCTTGGCGAACGAGATTCTCAACGATGTCGACTGCGCGGCGTGATGCCCAGTCCTCTTGCCAGGTGTGCTTCACGACATATCCGTTAGCATCGATCAGGAAGGTTTCCGGGTATTTGTACACTTTATATAACGTCGCGATCTGATGGCCCGGATCGAGGAAAGCCGGCAACGTCAGGTTGTGCTCCCTGTAGAACTGGTTTACTTCTTCCCAATCGTTGTCGATGCTGACCGCCATCATCTGAAATTTTCGATCCTTGAACTTGTTGTTGAGCGCTTCCATCGTCGGCATTTCCTTAATGCAGGGCTCGCACCACGTGCCCCAAACATTCAGAAACACCACCTTGCCCCGCAGGTCGCTGAGCCTGACCGGGTGGCCCTGTTGATCCTTGATTGTGAAATCAGGAGCTTGCTGGCCGATGTTGATGACGCCGGGCTGGCCTACTCGGGTTGCTTCTTTGTAAACGAAGTACCCTGCCACAGAACCCACAGCCAGAAAGAAGATGATGGCTTTGACTCGCTCGAGCATGTTCGTCATTGTAGCATTTTCGCGACCCATGAATTGACCTCTCCTTCAAGCACATCCAGCGGAACCGCCCCGTGTCCCAGAACCACGTCGTGGAACTGGCGGACATCAAATTTGGGCCCGATTTGTTGCTCGGCCCTGGTCCGGAGCTCACGAATCTTGAGTTGGCCCATTTTGTAGCCGAGCGCTTTTCCTGGCCAAACGATTTTCCGGTCCCGTTCGACGATGATGCTCTTGTTGG
>JACXTT010005830.1_pt1 | contig 17795 bp, 14 predicted proteins | sample 9270951 | NCBI WGS metagenome assembly JACXTT01 (sample SAMN15532306, study PRJNA645909) | rock metagenome | isolation source: weathered quartz diorite | place: Puerto Rico | collected 2017-06-21 | reverse complement strand
GGTTGAAGAAATCAACTTCGAAGGATCGCAGCTCGAAAAGCAGGTGATCAACAAGGGCACCAACACCTTGATTGTTCGTGAGTTCATGGAGGAAGCGATCAAGGACGCCAACGGCGTGCTGCCGGGCAAGACTATCTTCTTTTGCGCCACCAAGGCCCACGCCCGGCGCACGGAAGAAATTTTCGACAAGCTCTACCCGCAGTACCGCGGCGAGCTGGCCAAGGTGCTGGTGTCGGACGACCCGCGCGTCTACGGCAAAGGCGGCCTGCTCGATCAGTTCACAAACAACGACATGCCGCGCATCGCTATCAGCGTGGATATGCTCGATACCGGCATCGACGTTCGTGAAATCGTCAACCTCGTGTTCGCCAAGCCGGTCTATTCCTATACCAAATTCTGGCAGATGGTCGGGCGGGGCACGCGCTTGCTGGAAACCAGCAAGCCCAAGCCTTGGTGCCTTGAGAAAGACGTGTTCCTCATTCTCGACTGCTGGGACAACTTCGAATACTTCAAGCTCAACCCCAAGGGCAAGGAACTCAAGCCCCAATTACCGCTACCAGTTCGGCTGGTCGGCCTACGGCTCGACAAAATCGAGAAGGCCAACGAAAGCGGTAATACCGATATTGCCGCGCGTGAAATCGCCAAACTCCGCTTGCAAATTGCAGCGCTGCCCAAGGAATCGGTGGTGATCAAGGAGGCAGCCGCTGCGCTAGCGCGGCTGGAAGAGGAAAATTTCTGGATCAGCCTCAGCCACGATCGGCTGGAATTCCTGCGCGCTGAAATCAAGCCGCTATTCCGCACCGTCTCCGAAGCTGACTTCAAGGCCATGCGTTTTGAGCGCGACCTGCTCGAATACTCGCTCGCCGTTCTGAACGAAGACCAGGAACAAGCCGAAACGATCAAGGAAGGCATCGTCGAACAGATTAGCGAACTGCCACTCTCGGTTAGCTTCGTCAAACAGGAAGAAGCGCTGATTCGCGCCTCACAAACCAGCTACTACTGGGCCAAGGCCGACGAAGACGCGTTCGATGAACTCGCGGCTAAGCTGGGGCCGCTGATGAAATTCCGCGAACAAAACACCGGCCAGGAACAAACGCATCTGGATCTGGCCGATGAACTGCACAAGAAAGAATGGGTAGAATTCGGCCCACAGCACGAGGCGGTCAGCATCACCCGGTACCGAGAGATGGTCGAAGCCCTGATTGCCGATCTGACCGAGAGCAATCCGGTGCTGCAGAAAATCAAGAGCGGCGAAGCCGTGAGTAGCGACGAAGCCAATGAACTGGCCGAACTGTTGCACGAAGAGCATCCGCACATCACCGAAAATCTGCTGAGGCAGGTCTACAAAAACCGCAAGGCGCGCTTCATACAGTTCATCCGCCACATTCTCGGTATCGAAGTGCTGAAAAGTTTCCCGGATCAAGTCAGTGCCGTGTTTGACCAATTCATCCGAGCCCACACCACGCTTAGCAGTCGGCAACTTGAGTTTCTTAACCTGTTGAAGAACTTCATCATCGAGCGCGAGAAGGTAGAGAAAAAAGACCTAATCAACGCCCCCTTCACGGTTATCCATCCGCAGGGTATCCGAGGAGTATTCAGCCCGGCCGAAATCAACGAAATCCTCCAGCTCACTGATCTGTTGGCCGCATAACATAGGTAGCCCCATGCTTCAAAACAACCCCGAACTCAAAAACAAGATCGACCAACTCTGGAACAAATTCTGGAGCGGAGGCATCAGTAACCCGCTTACTGCCATCGAGCAGATCACCTACTTGCTGTTCATGAAGCGGCTCGACGAGCTGGATCAAAAAAAGCAGGCGGATGCCAAATTTACAGGCGAAAAGTACACCTCAAAATTCGAAGGGAAGTGGATTCCTTCTGAGTACCGTGCCAAAGCAAGGGACGACGACACCCAGAAGGAAACTGACAGAAGACACGCCGATGCAAAAATGTATGAAATCGACAAGCGCACTTTGCGCTGGAACGAATTCAAGCGCATGCAGGCCGAAGATATGCTCCAGCACGTTCAGGGCAAGGTGTTCCCGTTCCTCAAAGACCTGAATGGCGCCGAGACCAACTTCACCCACCACATGAAGAACGCCGTATTCATTATCCCCAAGCCAGCCTTGCTGGTGGAAGCGGTGAAGACCATTGACGACATCTTCGAGGTAATGGAGCGCGACTCGCGCGAGAACGGTCAGGCCTTTCAGGACATCCAAGGCGATGTCTACGAAATGCTGCTGTCGGAAATTGCCACCGCGGGCAAGAACGGCCAGTTCCGCACCCCGCGCCACATTATCAAGCTCATGGCCGATCTGGTGCAGCCGCAACTGGGACATAAAATTGCCGACCCAGCCTGTGGTTCCGGCGGCTTCTTGCTTGGCGCGTATCAGTACATCGTCACTCAGCTTGCAATCAAGGCAGGCACGAAAGGCCTTGCCCCCGACGAAGATGGATTTGTGCGCACCTCGGTCGCCGCCGCCCTCACCGAGAAAGCCCAAGCCATTCTGTCCAACTCGTTGTGGGGTTACGACATCGATGCAACTATGGTGCGCCTGGGGCTGATGAACCTGATGATGCATGGCATCGACGAACCGCACATTGATTACAAGGACACACTCAGCAAGAGTTACACCGAGGAATCCGAATACGACATCGTGATGGCCAACCCGCCCTTCACCGGCAGCATCGACAAGGGCGACATCAACGAAAACCTGCAACTGGGCACCACCAAGACCGAGCTGCTGTTTGTCGAGAACATCTACCGCCTGCTCAAAAAAGGCGGCACCGCCTGCGTGATCGTGCCGCAGGGCGTGTTGTTCGGCTCCGGCGGGGCGTTCAAAACGCTGCGCCAGTTGCTGGTGGAACGTTGCGACCTCAAGGCTGTCATCACCCTACCCAGCGGTGTGTTCAAACCCTATGCCGGGGTCAGCACTGCAATTCTGTTGTTCACCAAGGTCTGGGGGCCGAAAGACAAAGTTACCCAGCTTGCCACCGAACACGTCTGGTTCTACGAGATGGCCGCCGACGGCTATTCGCTGGATGACAAACGTAGCAAGCAGGATGGCAACGGCGACCTGCAAGACATCATCGTCAGATACCACGACCGCAACCCCGGCACTGACACCGACCGCACGGCGAAATGTTTCATGGTACCGCGCGCTGAGATCGCGGACGAAAAGAACAACTACGACCTCTCGCTATCTCGCTACAAGACGGATGTGTTTGAGGAAGTGCACTACGAGGCGCCAGGCGTGATTCTGGATCGATTGATACAGGCCGAAGTGGGTGATGTGGATGAGTCTGAGCTTGCCAAGGTGCAAAGCGGCATCGTGCGTGAGTTGTTGGAATTGAAGGAGATGGTGGGATGAAGGGCGCTGTAATCAAAGCAGTCGCTGAGTTTGCAGAAGTCGTCACTGGCGGCACGCCATCTACCGCTAAGCCCGAGTATTGGGATGGCGACGTCCCCTGGCTGAATTCAGGCTCGCTAAACGAAGGTGTTATCACGACACCCTCAAAATACATTACGCAGCTTGGCCTACAGAATTCTTCAGCGAAACTGATGCCAAAAGATACAGTTCTGGTTGCACTGACTGGTGCGACCACAGGACAGGTCGGCTATCTCGCAATCGAGGCGTCTGCGAATCAGTCCGTTACAGGAATTCTTCCTTCCAAAGGACATTCTCCAAAGTATCTCTACTTCTACTTGAAATCACAGCGTAAGAAGATGCTTGGAGATGCATTCGGCGGTGCTCAGCCTCATATCAACCAGAAGTACGTAAAAGATTTCAAAATCCCGCTACCTCCGCTCGACGACCAAATCCGCATTGCCCATCTGCTCGGCAAAGTGGAAGGACTAATTGCCCAGAGTAAACAACAGTTGCAACTACTCGTCGACTTGCTCAATGGCGTTTTTCTGGAGATGTTTGGCGATCCGGTGCGGAATGAGAAGGGGTGGGATAAACCCGAGCTGAAGGCCTTCGGCAAGATTTCCACGGGCAATACGCCACCCAGAAATGAAACCGCAAATTACGGTGATGATTTCATCGAGTGGATTAAGACTGACAACATAACTGGTGAGGCTGTTTTCGTCACGCCCTCCACCGAGCATCTTTCTGAGCTTGGCGCTAGAAAGGCGAGAACGGTAACGAACGGAGCCCTGCTTGTGGCCTGTATCGCGGGCAGCATCGAATCAATTGGGCGCGCAGCACTAACAGACAGGACGGTGTCCTTCAACCAACAGATCAATGCCATCCAGCCAGGCAAGGATGTCAATCCCCTGTATTTGTATGGCCTGTTTAAGTTGTCCCGGGCCTACATACAGAGCCACGCCACGAAGGGGATGAAGAAGATTCTGACGAAGGGTGATTTTGAGAAGATCACGATGATCAAACCGCCTTTTGAAATCCAGAACCGATTCGCAGTCATCGTAGAAAAAGTCGAAGGCATTAAAACCCGCTACCAGAAAAGCCTCAACGATCTCGAGGCCCTCTACGGCGCGCTGAGCCAACAGACCTTCAAGGGTGAAATGGATCTATCACGCGTGCCCTTACAGAGCACGCAACCAGAGGAAGAACAAACTCTGGCGGCAGAATCCCCACGCAAACCCGCTAAGCAAGGCCTGGCAATCAACTTGCCTGACACCGACAACATGCTTGATGCGCTGGAGAGCGCCGAGGCGCGCGAGGGTTTGATCTCACAGTGGCTGCAAGCCTATTGCGACCAACTAGGCTACACGCCGTTTTCGGTACAGAACTTCATGGCAGCGGCGCAAACCCGGTTCGCGGAGCTGCACCCGGACAAGGATTTCGCGCTGGGCGCCAACGATTACGAGCACATCAAGACTTGGGTGTTCGAGGCACTGGCCGCTGGCACGCTGTCGCAGGCGTTTGATGGTACAGACAACCGCATAGTGCTCAAGGCCTTGCAGGCATGAAACTGCTGCGCCTCAAGATCACCGACCCGAAAGGCTTTCGCTGCCTGCCCTGTGGTTTCGAGCATCACTTCCGCAGCGAATGGAGCTTGCAGGACGAGCTGGACCGGCCCGAAGGCTTTGCGCCTTTCGTTTGCGCCGGCCCCAACGGCAGCGGCAAATCCAACCTGCTCGAGGTGCTGGCGGCGATCTTCTTTCAGCTAGAAATATTGCGCGTGCGTCGCAGTTTTCTGCCCGAGGTGTTACAGAACGCAGATCAGGATTTTTCGCCCGTTGCCTTTGAGCTGGATTACCTCATTCGCGTGCCGCTGGAGTATCGGCACTCTGAAAGCCCAGATTGGGCAAAGGTCACAACTTGGAAGACTCTGGGTGAATCCGTCGGCTTTCTCTGGGAGAACCAAAGCGACTTTGAAACCGACGCCAATGAGGTATTCAAGGGCGGCTACGCAGACATCTTGTTGCCGCAATATGTTCTAGGGTATTCCTCTGGAGAGAACGAAATCCTCAGCTTGCCGTTCTTCAAGATGAGCTTCGTGCAGTTCGACGAATATTGGAACGCGCTGAGTAGGCAGTTGCCTTACCCGGGCCATCCAGAAACGCGATTGGCTTACCTCGACAATGGTTTCAGTCAGGCCATCTTGCTGTGCAACCTGCTGTTTCAGGACGAGGCCACGCTTCAGCCTTTCCGAGAGGACATCGGCATAGAGGCCTTGCAAGAATTTCGCATCATTATTCGGCGTAGCATTTCTCTTGCGCCGGAGCAGCTTGAAGGCTTTGATAGGGCCAGCGATGATGAGCGAAGCCAGCGAGCAAATAGAATTCGCTCAGAGTATCCGCGAGCGACTGATGTTGAGCGCCGAGACCTTACTCGTCGGGAGATTGTCAGGAACAACCCTGCGCTTTGGGTTGATGAAAGCAATGGTGACAGAGACTGTTACCGCCTGAACCTGATGCAGCTACTAGAGGGCGATGAGAAATCCTCGCTGGCGGTGAGCGCCCTAATGCGTTGCGCCACCCTGCATTACGTTGATGAGGCCACGGATACTCTGGTGCTCGACTACTGGATCAATGACCAAACCGAGCAAGCGTTTCGCGAGAACTTTGATGGTTCGCCTCTGGCGCTGTTCCAGGCGTTTCAGGTATTGCTAACGCTCAATCTGTATGCAGTGAGTGATGCGCACAAGACCGATCTGTATCGTTCAACCAGTCACTATGCTACTGAAACGGTACCGACGCTGGCGTCTGACCAACGCATCATGCGTTTCAAGTTCGTGCGCTTTTCCAAGCGGGGCGTGGCGCAACCGATGATGCTCAAGGAATTGTCGGATGGCGAGCATCAGCTGCTTCACTGCCTCGGCTTATGCCTGCTGTTTCGGGAGTCCAACAGCCTGCTCTTGCTCGACGAGCCAGAAACCCACTTCAACCCGGCCTGGCGCGCCAACTTCATCACCCGTCTGCGCCAATGCCTCTCGGGAAAAGGCGAGTGTGCTCAAGAAATGCTGATCACCACCCACACGCCATTCCTGATTTCTGACAGCAAGCCGGACAAGGTTTTGGTGTTCGCCAAGGACAAGGCCAACGGTGCGGTAAGCATCAGCCACCCGGACTACAACACCTTGGGTGCGTCGATCAACAAGATCACTATGAGCACCTTCGGCAAGCGCGAAACCATTGGCGGTCATGCGCAGGTTTTACTGGAGGTGTTGCGCGCGCGCTTTGAACAGGGCGGCGAAGACAAAGAGGCGCTTATCACGGAAATACAACAGCAGCTCGGTGATTCGGTGGAAAAATTGTTGCTGATCAAGGCCATCCTCGGCAGCGATCAGCCAGGCAATGGGGAGGCGCGGAGCTGATGCTGTTTACGTACACCTACGTGCCGCACCAGATGGAAAAGATGCAGGCGTTCATCGATTTCACGTTTCATGAGGTGTGGTGTAAGGCGCCAATAGGCCTGCTCTTCCATCCGGATCTTTTCGGGGGCGATCCTGATCTCAAGGACGTCATGGTCGAGTTCGGATTTTCCCCACGAGCGGCAGAACGCGGAAAAGCGTTTTACAAGGACGTGAAGGCAATCTACGAGCTTTTCGCCCCGCTCTCGCCGCAGGAAATCGATCAGTTCAAGCAGTGGTACCAAAGCAACAATGATCTGGAACAAGTGTGCGCCAATGACCCAGCCCTACATATCATCCGTTACACCGACATTCCAGTTGCCCACAAAGACCTTGGCGAACAACTTGCACTCTTTTTCCAGGGCTTGTACTCACAGTCGCTGCTCGCCCTCGCGGCACTGCGCGCCAAGATCGGTGACATCGGCGATCACTATAAAACCTTTGTGTCCACCAACAAGGAAGAAAAATGCCCGTTTTGTGGCATCGGCAATATAAAGGGCACGCATCACAGCAAACGGGAGGCCTACGACCATTACTTACCCAAGGCGCTTTACCCATTCAATACGATCAATTTTCGCAATTTGGCGCCCGCCTGCCACGAGTGCAATAGCACCTATAAGCTCACCAAGGACCCCGCACACAGTCCGGCTGGACGGCGCAAAGCCTTCAATCCGTATGCAGCGACGGGCCACACCGTTCAAATACAAGTTGCCTTGCAACACTCAGACATAGACAAGTTGATGCCTGCCGACATCACGCTCCAATTCGGCCCTGCAGCGCTGGTTGAAGAAATCGAAACCTGGAAGGACGTGTACGGCATTGAAGAGCGCTACAAAGCCAAACTCTGTGGGGTAAATGACGGCAAGTACTGGCTGACGCAAGTGCTCGACGAATGCCAGGCATATGACAAGCAGCCAGTCGAAATTCTGACTATGCGCGCTCAACAAGCGCAGAGCCGACCGTACGCCGACTGCAATTTCCTCAGAAAGCCGTTTCTCGATGCCTGCCAAAGTCACGGCGTTTTCTGACTGGTTCCTCGGCACGACCGCTATCTGAACCTCGAGTAGGAAGACTAGTCACCGTTGTCTGCTAGTGGCACTAAGCGGCCAATTTATGTTCATAAAATGGCCTCTCACGATCCTCAAGTATCGAATAGATCTTCGCCTTGTGTTCCATATCGGGGATTAGCCATTTATCGATGTTTGAATCTTTAATCGGAATCACACATCGATCATGACCTGCCGCCGCTACTTCTGTTGGCGGTTCATCGGTAATTGCAGCAAACGAGTCGAGACTCTCTTTCCCTGCTTCTGCCCAGTGCGACCATAAGCAGGCGACACGCATCTGGAACGCGGGTCTGGGATTGAAGTGAAGAATCAGATTCTCGGCTTTTTCGCCTGGCGCTAATTCGCGATGCTCGAAATCATGTCGAGCCACGTTCTCATAAAAGCCCGTCATCAAGACAATGGCATGTGATTTTGTGAACTGTCCTTTCCAGAAACCTTCTAGGTTGTCGCGACGAGCGTTATAGAGACCATCGTAGTCCTTATCGTAAGACTCTGGTTTTCCTGCGGGTCGGCAGTGATAGCGCATCGGCTTGATCATGCGCTCGCTGTTTTCGACGATCACGACGGGCGCATAAAACATCGGATAGATACGAGCATCTGCAGGCTTTAGCTCTGTTCGTTTGAGGTCGGCGATCTTCTCCAGATGCCATTCAATCTTGTTGCTAGCGATCCGCTGATCTTCGAGGGCTTTTTTCGTCGTCTTCAGTTTTATGCTGCGCTCTGCAGTAACCAAGCGCGACTTCTGTTTGAAGAGTTCAGCTTCGAGCTGACTCGTCTTCCGGTTTTGATATTCCACGATCAATTCATGAATCCGTCGTTCCTCTGCGGTTTCCGGATTGAGGAAATTGGCTTCCATCGCTTTGGGGATTTTTATGCGATCGTCCACGAGTCTTTTTTTGAACAATCGCTCAAATGAGGCCACGTCCGCACGCGCCTTCATCGCGTTACGAATGACTTTGAGTTCTTGTTCGACTTGAGCGGAATAGCACATGGACGCATTGTTACGCCGATCCGATCCCCATTCCAACCCTCAAGGCGCTGCAACAATTCTCGGCCACGTCTCAAACTCCGCTTCTTCGGGTGGAGAATCCTGCGACAGGACGTAGATGCGTAGCTCTGCGTCGTAGCTGGCACAGATTCCGTGAATGAACTGCCCTTTGGGAAGCATCATCCAATGCTCATTGCCCGCAACGTCGGCCACGCAAAAACCTTTCACCAAGATTCGAACAGACTTTGGAAAGTAGGCATCCCAGCGTCCAGATTGGTAGTGGGCCATTCGTGCAATAGAACCTAGCGGCAGTCGCCCCTTGTCGGTCGGCCGGCGCCCCCAGATCTTCAGCACGATCTGCCCTTGCTTGTCTCTGACCGGCAGCTTCGACTGCGGATTCGAGAAGCGCGATTCCCAATCACATTCGTCGAAGTGATACTTCACCGCGCGAATCATGCTCAGACTCCAATGGTTTCCCGATGACCAAATGGTTTCCAGGCCGGCGAGATGACATTGGGCATGTCCGAGCGATGAATCAGCGGGGCCGGATACACGGTGAACTCCCCATACTTGATGTTGATCCGATCAATCACGGCATTGAGAGCATCCCGCTTGGGGTTCGACTCCATGAACAAATCCGCTTGCATCGATTTGGGTTGCGGATCGAGTGCCCGTATGTGAACTTGGAATACACCCTGTCCCGACCAGTGCTTCTGCATGAAATCGGTACAGAGTTTATAAATCAGGTAGCCGTCGTCAGTGGGAGCCAGCGTTCTGTAGCGGACGCCGATCCATCCGTCACGGCACATCAGCCCGATACTGAACTGCTGGGCTTGATAGCCATACTTGCGTAACCGGCGTCCCACCTTCATGGCCATGTGCATTAAGAAGATCGTGATCGTTTCTTGACGCTTGGTATCGGGAGGAATGACTTTCCCGTGCCCAATGGTCTGGGGCGCTTTAACGTCATAGTGCAACTCATCCGGATCCTGACCCTGAGCCATGTACCAGATGCGGCGTCCTGGATTGCCGAAGCGACGGGAAAGTTCAGAGATGGGGAGATTCTTCATGTCCCCACAGACGTGCACACCGCGGTCGGCCAGATACCCGCCAATGCCTTTTTTGATGCCACACAGATCCGTGACAGGAACCTGACTCAATACTTCAGCCGATCGCCACGGCTCAATGATGGTGACTCCGTTGGGCTTGTTCTGTTTGGCCGCCCACTTGGCGGTGGTTTTGTCACCAGAGATGCCGATGGAGCACAACAAGCCAGAGGCTTGGTAGACCTTTTGTTTGATCAGATGCCCAATATGGAGGGCATCATGTTTGTAATACGTCTGGCTGTGCGTCAGGTCGAGGAAGGCTTCATCCACTGAGAAGATTTCCATGTCAGGACAGATGTCTTGGAGCGAGGTCATGATCCTGGTGGAGACCTCGGCATATCGTTCTGGACGAGCCGGCGCTTGGATCAAACCCGGACAGAGTTCACGGGCTTTGCGAAGGTGCATGGCGGTCTTCACCCCCATCGCGCGGGCTTCGTAGCTGCTGGTGATGCAGCAGGTGCCGCGCAGGCCGTTGGTGACGGCGACGGGGCGTCCCCGCCAGAAGGGATTGTCGAGCTGTTCGAGGCTGGCGAAGAAGGCATTCATATCGATGAGCGCGATCATCCGAGGCCAGCGGAGGGCGCCAGAGGATGTTTTCTGAATTTTGGGTGTCATGCCCCACATAGTGGGCGTACTATCTGATTCCGATTTGGGGCTGTATACCCAAATTTTGTAAGTGCCTGATTCGCCTTGAACTGAACATGGACAGAAACCTGACCGACCGCCAGCTTGAGCTGCTGAACTTCATCCGAGCCTATTGCTCTGAGAATGGCGAATCGCCCACTTTGATCGAGATGGCCAAGGCCCTACGAGTGAGTGATGTAAAAGGTGTTTCCCAGCACTGCGATCGACTCGAACAAAAGGGTTATATCGTGAAGACCGCCCGCCGCCATCGGAGCATTGAGCTGGTCTCGCCAGAAGATCAGCAGAACAGCGTGCCGATTTACGGCAAGGTGGCTGCAGGATTGCCGATCGACATCACTGCGAACATCGATCGGATGGTGAGCATCCCAGATGATCTATTTCGCATCCGTCCAGATTTTTTGATGCAGGTGACTGGCGACAGCATGGTGGACATTGGGATACATGATGGCGATCTGGCTGGAATCAAACGCAGTCGCACCGCTCAGCATGGACAGATCGTGCTGGCGACAGTGGATACCGACGAGATGAGTCGTGAAGAGCGAAGGGAGTGTGGGCTTAACACTTCGGGCATCACACTCAAACGACTGAGTATTTCGGGTAACCGGCTGCTGCTGAAATCAGAGAACAAAGAGAAGAACTATGCGCCGCTGGTGGTCAAGCCGGAGCGAGTGAGAATTGAAGGACGGTTTGTGGGGTTAGTGCGGAGCGGATAACAGCTCCAAGCGGTTAGGGCCTAGTCAGGAGGAATCCCTTTGAGACGGCGCTTGCATCAATCATGGATGGAAACGTTACTCCCCTTACCGAATGCTCGTTTGGAAGAGTGACGGTAACCACTGGGACTTGATGGCCTCGCTCAAGCTGCATGACCGAGCCTGGAGCTACGAGAACGCAGCCATACCGTTGCAACGGAGGGTCGCGCGTTGGCGATCCATATAGAAGTGCAGCATCTCCTCCGGCGGCAGCCGCCTGTGCTCGATCTATGTAGCTCTGATTGAACCAATCCCACATAAGCTCAGTTGTTGGTAGATCAGGGCAAACAAGTGCGCCCGGTACAACGGTACCTGCCATCTTCGCCTTGACGGCAACGACCTTTGGTAGGCTATCGTACTCGGCGCGACTGCGTTCTAGGGAGGCCCTCAACCAACCTCCCTCCACGCTATTTGCAACGGTCTCTGCTTCACCTTCACACTGGAACTCAGTAGAAGCGTCAGAACAGGACGTCTGCGCCCCGCATCGTGACTTCCTGACGAAGCAATCACGTGAGAGCTGACGAGCCTCTCTTGAGCAAGATGTGCCCAGAAACTCGTGGGCAAGCCCAGCTTGGCTTATGTGCTCCGGGCGATGAGCTTCAAGGCATCTGGCAAGTGTGGCCCGAAGCTCCGTAGTCGGCACCCTTGCAACAGCCGGAGCTACCGCATCCGAGGTTTCCACCCCTCCTGTTGGCAAGGGTGGAGTAGCCGGCGAGGCATCTTGTTTCGTCATCGCTTCAAATGCTTGTTTATACGGCTCAAGAACAATGCATCCAGTCAGCCACTGTCCGCATAACAGGGTTACTAGCAAACGAGAGATGTTCTGATCCATTGTTGTAGCTGTCTCCGTTAGAGGCGTCGCATTTGTCGCCCAACGCTCAGATTAAGCAGCTGAGTCATGCCCCATGCTACCTATTGGTTTCCGCGATCTTCCGGCTGATGGTGTCGCATTCTGAGAGGTCTGGCGATTGGCCAGCGGGTCGGGGCTGGTCAAATGCATTTGCTAGGCAATTGGCGAGATTTCTCTTTTCTGGATCTTCCATTGCCTTAGAGAACGACTCTCTCATTTGGAGAGCGCGTTCAGCGGTGCCTCCGTTCTTCTCATAAGCGTAGACCCACGCTTCGAGATCCTCCGGCGTGGAGTTTAGGCGCTGCGCAAACTCGATCTCTGTTTCTCCGCGTGTATGCGCGTAGTCGGAAACTATACGTCGTACTCGCAATTTAGTTGCCGCATCAACGTGTCCTTGCGGTTGCTCGTTTTGAACAGACTCCGTTGGTTCAAAAGCTCGTGCCGGCAAAGCGTTGGCCGTAGTTGATGATTCAGTGTTCGAGGGCGGGGCAGGGATAGCCTCTTTATTATTGGTAAGGGATGCAAGAAGCTCACTATTGCGTTCTTGTGAAGCGTCTTCGCTTCTCAGCGCCAAGCCGGTTGGCTGAGAAGCATTCTTATCGTCGGACAAGGGCATTACGTTACCTTGAAGAGATTCCAGCTCGGGTTCAGTTGTATTCGAAGCTGCGCTGATGAATCCACTATTAGTCAGCACGGCAGCAAAAAACACTCCGACAACTATTACGACTATGACCGCGACATAGAACTTGTGCTCGCGCTTCATAGAGTTCTGAGGCTGCGGATCCGTCACGACGTTTGATACAGTTATGGGGCGGGACGGCTTCGCGATTTTGGACTTAATTAGCGGCTCTTTGCACGTCGGGCACAATAAAGAACTAGGCTCAATTTTGTTCCCGCAATCACTGCAAATAAGCTTGGTGGCCAAGCTGCTTCCAATAAGGAATAGCAGAACTCCAGCGATGGTGCTGTACGGAAATAGCGCAGTCACTAATAAGAGAATAATGCCGAGGAGTTGAACAAGTGCGCCCACTCCGGCGAACTCTGTTTTTCGCTTTCTGTATGCCATCTGCAAACTCCCCATTGGTGGCCGGGGAGTTAAGAAGCCTCAGTTAAGAAAGCCGCATAGGTCTTTTGAGCTTGCGCCCTATTGCATACACCTACGCCTCCCCGACCGAAGGTCGAGGAGTGCTGTTACGGCGCACAAAGCCGCTTAACTGAGAGGTTCTTACGCCCCGGGTCGGCAGTTGCGCCGACCTGACGGGGATACTACCGATTGAATTGCCCGAGTGGTAGTGGTTTCAGAGCTCATTGGGGCTAGCTCCAAGACATGCTGTGATTACAGCCTCTTTCGGTGGGTACAAAGCCGACAAGTCAGGCTGGGGGAGTCCAAAGCCTTAGTGATTCGCGCGTCAACGACTCAATTCGGCGTTGTAGCCGAAAGAAGGTTTGCCTGTGCATGCCCTTGGGTATGTCGCCAGAAGGATTGAGGATGCCCGGTTGCCACCCCAATTGGGTTCGAATCTTGTCCGCTTGGCTTGCGGCCCGCTGTGCAGCGTCTTCCCGTTGGCTTGCATAGACGAGCCTGCTGCAGTGGCGGCAAACAAAGGTGTCACCACTGTAGAGGAGCGCCACTCGGCGCCCACAATCCACTGTGGGGCAGAGGAACCAGGCACGCGAACCGCCAAGGTTGCACCGGGTGTGGGCGATGCGCACAAGACAGTGCTCGTTCTTCCATTCCCCGCTGACACCACCGTGCCTGTACGTAAATATCAGTCGACTTTGCTCGGTTTGCAGCTGGATTGACGCCATTGCTTGACCATCGCGCGTCCATCGCCACAGGCCCGTATAACCGGGTCTAAGCGCCCCTTCCTTGGCCAAGTGCCTTACATCTAGGCTGCAGCGTTCGCCAGTCGTGAACTTACTGCCGAATCGCATGCGGTTTCCGCTACCTGGGCCGCCCACTGTAGTGCCTCGCCAGTGGAGAAATCACTGCTAAATCTTGAATAGTGATGACGGATTCCATACCGTTCGGATTCTCTTCAAATGACTGCTGGGGCAGTGGGTCGAGCGCCTTTATGACAACTACAGACGATGCAAAGTTCGTACTATCGAAACTCGTGCAGCTGGCTTGCGATTTAGGTCTACGCATAGTCAGAAGGTCGCAATACGTTTCAGATTTTCGCTCGGAAAACGGTCGGCACAATTACGAATTTAGTTACATGCCGTTTGGTCGCGCACACGTCGACATAGAGCTGAACAATTTGCTCGAAGAGGATGATCGGCCGCATTGGGCGCATATCGTGGCAGCCTGCGAGCAAGCGAATCAGCAATGCAAAAATGTCTACGTCGTACCTGTGAGCGGCTCTCAAGTGTCTGTGAAAACAGAAATACCCTTGGAGCAATTCAATCTAAAAAACATTGCAGACATGAACGATCGCATGGCTGAGCTTCATGATGGGGCCGCAAACTTCTTCAGAATACTTGCCGACATTGAAATGGAGGCTGATGACGATACTATCCCTGCGTGCGTGATTGAGCCTCCAGAGCATCTGCAATAAACGTAACCATTTAGAAAGGCATGACCGGCATTGACTAATTTTCCCGAAATCAATTGCTCAATTTTCATTCTAGGAAAACCGATGATTCAAACAGAATTGCTATGTACTTCAAGTTCAACGAATAATTTGAATGCATTTGTGGAATAGCTGCCATCATCAAAGTGGTGGCTCTCCATCATCGAAGTCTTTAAGCCATTCGTCGTCGTCTTTATGATTCCCTTTCTCGCTATCGCTTCTCTTCTTTTCATCTCCACTCAACTCATCTCTACTCTTCTCAGAGCCTTTAGCGAGGCTTGAATCGTGGCTTGAAAGCAGCCTTTGGTTTCCGATGCGATCTTGCGTTGCTTTTCCGCCTTTGCGCCCAGATTCGCTCCATTTAGCGGAGCGAGCTCGCATATCGCTCATTTGCCTTAACAGCTCTGGCACGCTCAAACGGTCACTAGCTTCGGGATCTCCACTCAAGTTTTTCTTAATCAGGTTCCCGTAGGCTGATTGCAATTCGCTAGCGCTGATGCCTAGAAGCTTACTCAGCTTCGCCATGTCTGCTGGGACGCTGTCATTTACCCAACATTGATTTAATAAGGTGAAAAGCAACCCACGTTCATCCAACGATGCTAGTGCGTATTCTTCCTGCGCAATGTAGTCCGAGGCATAACACTGAAAAGCAGGTGGGCGCCTACTTTGCATTTCGGACGACGCGGTTCCAGATGTATTATTAGTGGGCATCATCGGATTCCTTCAGAGCCGCCTTCGTCTGACGGGAATTAATCCATGCTTGGATTTCGGATGCTCTCCAAGCCACCGCCCGTGGGCCAATTGATACGCGCTTTGGAAAGTCGCCCGATGCTTCAAGCGAATAGATGCTCGATCTTCCGAGGCCTGTTGCTGCCTTTACTGATTGAAGCCTTAATAGCGCTTCTAGTTGTTGCTGTGTCATTGCTGGCTCCTGTTGGTATCGACACTTCAAATAGTGATACCAGGTGCCGCAGAAAGTTGAGTTTCCTCAAAACTCATTGAGGATGCTCAACCAATTATTCACCTTTCAGTAGTTTCAGCGCATCAGCAATTCTTACTCGTAGATAGTTAACCGATAGCCCTTTCAATTCGATATCTGGAATATGTTCAGCTATTTCGTGTGCAAACTCTGCAATCAGGCTGGCGTTCGGAATGTTTCCTCGCTTGTACTTTGGGTTCTTCTCGGCCAACGCCAACGAAAGTATCCCGATCTGTTTGAGTAATGTAATTCGCTCGTGTTCTTTCAACGGTTGCTCTTTTTCGTGATCGTTAGCAGGATCGTACTTAGGCTTTTTAATGGAGTTTTCACGCGGAAATTCTTTCGGTAAGCTCCAATTAAACACGTTAGCTAGCATTGAAAAGCTAGCGAATGTGTATTTACAAGTTTCAAAGCTTCTGATTCCACTCTCAGTAATATCTAGTTCAGAGCGACTTTCTTTTGCAACGTCTAATCTAATATTAAATTCTTCATATAGGTCTAACGAAATTGGTCCATTTGGAGCGGGCATCCAAGCGTATTCTGAAATTAGAGTTCGAACATATTCAGGCTCAATATTTAGAGACAGAGCTACCAGTTGCCAGAGTTCAGCGTGAGGCATTAGGCCCCACTTGGACCATGTTGGTGAGGGCATAACGGCTAGAGTCAATACATTTGACGAGTGAGATTTTCCTGATTGCGCTTTGGGTGCCTTAGTAGCTATCCGCGGATTTTTTTTTGCCATATCGCACCTATTTTCGTTTCCTAGTACGAAGAATCCCAACCTAATTCCTAGAGTACGTTTTTGACCATAACGTCACTGGGTTGATTCTGCCTTGCAAGCTTCGCCCAAGAAGCATATTTCTAGCGCTGAAATAAAGCATTTATGCGAAAGTGATCTGCTCGTCAATTATTCAGGCACCTTGTTCTCGCCAATCTTAGAAGGTGGAATCACTTTGCCCCCATTTTTCAACGAATCCAAATAATCGGCCCACTTCTGCATGACTTGTCGCCTGGCATCATTGAACGTGGTACGGTCGTATGCTTTTTGTACGTCACCTTTCTTCGCATGCGCGAGCTGGCTTTCGAGAATGTCCAGATCAACGCCTAGGCGCTCGCGAGCAACGGTTCTAAGTGTGCCCCTGAAGCCATGCGGTGCAGCCTTGCCTCTAAGTCCCATATCTCGCATGGCGCTGCTGAGTGAATCCCGATTGAGGTGCTTGCTCTTTTGGCGTGCCAGTGCAGGAAACACGTAGTCCTTGCCGGCGGTGTAGGCGCGCATCTCTTCCAGTAATGCCAATTGCTGACGAGGCAGGGAAACGATGTGTGCGAAACGCATCTTCATTTTCTCAGCGGGGATGTGCCATTCATCGCCGTCGATTTCATCCCAACGCATGCTGACTACTATGCTTGGTCGCAGAGCCGTATAGGCGCAGGTCAACAGCGCCGCTCGGGTTACGGGGGATTTGTACGCATGCACCGCTTTGATGACAGCGGCTATGTCGGCGGGTGTAGTGGCTGCAGGGATATGGCCTTTCTCAAAGCTTGGCAATATCTCGCGCAAGGGCAGGGCGCGGCTCTCATCGCGTAGCCCCTCGCGTTGGGCGTATCGGATAATCCCACCGATGTACTGGCGGGCCTTGAATGCCAGATTAGGTGCAGTCTTGGCAATTTTCAGCAGAGTGCCGGACACGTCCTTGCTCCCCATCGTCGCGATGCTCTTTGATCCAATGGCGGGAATCAGGTAGTCATCCACCACAAACCGGGCTTTGCGTTCCGTCTCCTTGGCCCATCCCTTCGACTTGAACGTCAGCCAGCCCTCAGCGGCGGCGGCAAACGTGGACAGTGATTCGCGCTTGGCTTGTTCTTTTAAGGCGGTGCGCTCAGCCGATGGATCCTTGCTGTAGACGAGCAAGGCGCGGGCGTTGTCGCGCTGCGCTCTCGCGGCCTTTAGACTGGCATCGGGATAAATGCCAAGAGAGATTTGCTTCTCTTTGCCGTTAAAGCGGTATTTGAATC
>JACXTT010005829.1_pt1 | contig 17795 bp, 14 predicted proteins | sample 9270951 | NCBI WGS metagenome assembly JACXTT01 (sample SAMN15532306, study PRJNA645909) | rock metagenome | isolation source: weathered quartz diorite | place: Puerto Rico | collected 2017-06-21 | reverse complement strand
AAACTCTTTTACCATCTTAAATGGGCGAATGCTTTGTTGGCCTCAGCCATCTTATGCGTATCGTCGCGCTTCTTAATCGCTGCACCTTCTCCTTTATAAGCAGCCAAAACCTCGTCGGCCAATTTGATCATCATGGGGCGACCCTTTTTATTTCTGGCAAAATCTCTGATCCATCGGATCGCAATGGAATTACCACGAGCGACAGGGACTTCAATGGGGACTTGATAGGTGGCACCACCGACGCGTCTTGATTTAAGCTCAAGGCGTGGGCGGATATTTTCAATAGCCTTTTCAAAAACTTTCATCGCGTTTGCTTCTTGGGATTTTTGTTGAACGATGTCTAACGCACCGTAAACAATATTTTCAGCCGTGCTCTTTTTTCCTTGGACCATCAAACAATTGATCAGTCTTGAGACCAAACGGCTGTTGTGTTTTGCGTCGGCAATCGGTTCTCTTTTATCGGCTCTACGTCTTCTCATCTTACTTCTTAGCTTCCTCTCTTTTGGCTCCGTATTTGGACCGTGATTTTTTTCGTTTGGATACGCCGGCAGCGTCAAGCGTTCCACGAACAATATGATAACGAACTCCCGGCAAATCTTTGACTCTTCCACCGCGCACTAAAACGATAGAGTGCTCCTGCAAATTATGTCCTTCGCCAGGAATGTAGGCAGTGACTTCCACTTTATTAGATAACCTGACTCTTGCGATTTTACGAAGCGCTGAGTTTGGTTTCTTAGGTGTCATGGTCCTGACCTGAAGACAAACCCCTCGTCGAAAAGGACAAGCGGTTAAGGCCGGGGACTTACTCTTTTGTGCTTTCTGCGTTCTGCTCTTTCTGATTAACTGCTGTATCGTCGGCATATTTTACCATTTCCACTTCATTATATTGTCTTAGACCCGTCCCGGCGGGGATCAAATGCCCGACGATGACGTTCTCTTTCAGCCCTGAAAGAAGGTCAATCTTACCAGAGGCCGCTGCCTCTGTCAACACCCTTGTTGTCTCTTGGAAGCTCGCAGCAGAGATAAAGCTCTCCGTCGTTAAGGAGACCTTTGTGATCCCTAAAAGAAGCGGTGTAGCCTTCGCTGGTTTTCCTTTTTTCTTTAATACTTCTTCATTGGCTCTCTTAAAAATAATGCGATCGACTTGTTCACCAACGAGCAAGTTCGTATCGCCTGATTCTTCGATCTTAACTTTCTTAAGCATCTGGGAAATAATAAGCTCAATGTGTTTGTCGTTAATGCGAACGCCTTGCAGACGATAAACTTCCTGAACTTCGTTGAGCAAATATTCTTGCAAAACTTTATCCCCGCAGACGCGCAAAATATCATGAGGAACAACAGGCCCGTCGGTCAACTGTTGGCCGGCGACAACGCGATCGCCCTTGTACACGTTAGGGTGTTTACCGTGAGGAATCGTATATTCCGCTGAAGATCCCGTTTGGTTCTTGATGATGATCGTTCTTCGACCACGTTTATCTTCACCAAACTCAACAACGCCGTCGATTTCGCTGATAACAGCTGGATCTTTCGGGCGGCGCGCTTCAAACAATTCGGCAACGCGCGGAAGACCTCCCGTGATGTCGCGTGTTTTTCCCAAACCTCGAGGGATTTTAGCGATCAAGTCCCCGGCGTTAATCTCTTGCTTATCTTGGACGAGAATGTGAGCGCCGATAGGAATAGAATAAATCCCGACGATCTCTTTATCATCCGAGATGATGATTTGCGGATGATATTCCTGGCTGTGCTCGACGACGACGCGTTCCACGACGCCTGTGATCGGGTTTTGCTCTTCCTGGACAGTGACATCAGCCACCAAGTCCTCAGAATTAACTTTACCCTTAACTTCTGTGATGATCGGGATGGTATACGGATCCCAAGTAACAAAGACTTCTTCTTTTTTAACTTGCCCCTCGTCGGCGACTTTGATGACAGCGCCTTGGGGAAGTTGATAACGTTCAAATTCCCGTCCGAATTCGTTGTTAATACTGATCGAACCGTTACGGTTAAGAACGATGAATTCTTTTCCTTTAGCGACGACGCGTAATTGATGGTACTTAACCGTCCCCGCGTTTTTAGCTTTATAGAATGATTGTTCGATAGAGCGGCTCGCCGTACCCCCGATGTGGAAGGTTCTCATTGTTAACTGCGTCCCAGGCTCGCCGATACTTTGAGCGGCAATGGTCCCGACGGCTTCGCCGACTTCAACCATTCGTTGCGTGGCCAAGTTGCGGCCATAACATTTGACGCAAACGCCGCGTTCCGCTTCACAGGTTAACGCGCTTCGGATACGGACCTTTTCAATCCCTAAGTGTTCGATAAATTCAGCCTTATCTTCCGTAATAAGTTCGCCGGCTTCGACGACCTTTTGATCGGTGACGATGTCAACGATGCTGTCAAGCGCAACACGTCCGGTGATACGTTCTTTCAAGCTGACGACGAGTTCATCCCCTTCAACGATCGCAGAAACAGTGATCCCGTTTAATGTTCCGCAATCATCTTCGGAAACAACCATTTCTTGAGCAACGTCGACCAAACGACGAGTTAAGTAACCAGCGTCAGCGGTTTTCAAAGCGGTATCAGCCAACCCCTTACGGGCCCCGTGCGTTGAGATAAAATATTCAAGCACGCTTAACCCTTCACGAAAGCTCGCCGTGATCGGGTTCTCAATAATTTCGCCCGACGGCTTCGCCATTAATCCGCGCATCCCGGAGAGCTGACGGATCTGAAGCCTTGACCCGCGCGCGCCGGAATCAGCCATGATAAAGACCGGATTAAATGGATGCATTTGTTTAAACACAAGCTCCGACAAACTTTCCGTCGCGTGCGTCCAGATGTCGATAATTTTATTATATCGTTCGCGGCCGGTGATAATACCTTTTCGATATTGATCTTCGACCTTCATAACTTCGCCTTTGGAAAATTTTAAAATATCAACCTTCTCTTTAGGAACAGTCATGTCGGCGATGGCAATAGAAATTCCAGCCAACGTTGCGTTCATGAACCCTAAATCTTTAAGATCGTCGAGCAATTTGATTGTCTTGGCTTGCCCGAATCTTTTATAACAATCGGAAATAACAGCCCCGATCTTCTTTTTATCCAATAAATCGTTAACATATCCATAATCGGACGGTAAAAGTTCGTTAAAGAGAACGCGCCCGACGGTTGTTTCAATAATGATAGGTTTACTGGTTGGTTCTTTTTCTTTGGTTTCCTTCTCTTTTTTGGATTCTTTTTTGATGACTTCTTCTTGCGTAATAATAAGCGAAGGTTTTTCCGTTCCCCAGACCGGCGCCTTTAAGCGAAGCTTAATGCGTCGATGAAGGTCTAATTGCGCGTCTTGATAGGCGACAATCACTTCTTCTGGTGTAGAAAAAATTCTATTGTCGATATCTTTATTATTGGCATCTTCTTTGGTCAAATAGTAAAGACCTAAAACGATGTCCTGCGACGGAGAAATAACCGGACGTCCATCGGCCGGCGAGAATAAATTGTTGATCGAAAGAAGTTCCAAGCGGCATTCCATTTGCGCTTCAATTGAAAGCGGCACGTGGACAGCCATTTGATCACCGTCGAAGTCAGCGTTAAAGGCGGCGCAAACGAGCGGATGAAGCTTGATGGCTTTTCCTTCGATGAGAATCGGATAAAACGCCTGAATGGATAAACGGTGAAGGGTCGGCGCGCGGTTAAGCATGACCGGATGGTCTTTGATGACTTCTTCTAAAATATCCCAAACTTCCGTCTTGGCTTTTTCGACCATGCGCTTGGCACCCTTGATCGTGTGCACAAAACCTTTTTCTCTTAATTTACGGATGATAAACGGTTCAAACAATTCAAGCGCCATCTTCTTAGGAAGACCGCACTGATGTAATTTTAGATTTGGCCCGACGACGATAACAGAACGGCCAGAATAGTCAACGCGCTTACCAAGAAGGTTCATACGGAAGCGGCCTTGCTTACCCTTTAACATGTCAGAAAGCGACTTAAGTGGTCTATTACCGGAACCTAAAACTGGACGACCATGACGGCCGTTATCTAACAACGCGTCCACCGCTTCTTGAAGCATACGCTTTTCGTTACGGCAGATAATTTCCGGCGCTTTAAGGTCGATCAGTTTCTTAAGACGGTTATTTCTATTGATAACACGTCGGTATAAATCGTTTAAGTCAGAGGTCGCGAAACGTCCGCCTTCAAGTGGAACGAGCGGGCGTAAATCCGGTGGAATAACAGGAAGGACTTCCAAGACCATCCAATCGGCGTTGTTGCCTGAAATTTTAAAATCTTCGACGATCTTTAAGGTCTTGGCGATCTTCTTGGCATTGGTCCCAAGAGGATTGGACTTCTCTAATTCTTTGCGTAATTTTTTGCAGAGTTCGGCGACATCCGTCTCTCTTAAAATTTCGCGGATCGCATCAGCCCCGATCTTCGCTTTGAAATCAGCGCCATATTTTGAAATCGCTTCTTGGTATTCATCTTCAGAAAGAAGCTGGCGTTTCTTTAAAGGTGTTTGGCCGGGATCAATGACAATGTATTCTTCGTAGTAAATAACTTTTTCTAAATCGCGTAAGCCAATTTGAACAAGGGCGGCTAAACGGCTGGGCACGGCTTTGTAGAACCAGATATGCGTGACCGGGCAAGCGAGTTCAATGTGACCCATACGTTCGCGACGCACCGACGAGCGCGTAACCAAAACGCCGCAACGGTCGCAGGTAATGCCTTTGAACTTAATACCCTTATATTTACCGCAGTTACATTCCCAGTCGCGGACAGGACCGAAAATTTTCTCACAGAACAAACCATCCTTTTCTGGTTTAAGCGTTCTGTAGTTTAACGTCTCGGCTTTTTTAACAACACCCTGAGACCAGGAACGAATGACTTCCGGAGATGCGATTTTGATCGTAATACGATCACGTTTTAAAATATCATCTGGTTTCTTTGTCATATTATTTTTTGGCTTCCTTATTTTCTTTTAAAATATCCTTAAGGGGATCCTTCGGTTCTTTCTCTTTTGTCATTTCATCAAGAAGAGCCGCTTCGGATTCAGGGTTAGCCTTAATCATTTTTATATCCAAACATAATCCCTGCAACTCTTTGACCAAAACGTTAAATGATTCTGGTGTGCCGGGGATAAGTTTTTGTTGTCCTTTAACAATAGCTTCATACATACGGCTGCGGCCCAAAACGTCGTCGGATTTGACCGTCAACATTTCTTGTAATGTGTAGGCAGCACCATAAGCTTCAAGCGCCCAGACTTCCATTTCTCCGAATCTTTGTCCACCAAAGTGTGCCTTACCACCGAGCGGCTGCTGGGTGACCAAAGAATACGGACCAATCGAACGGGCGTGGATTTTTTCATCAACCAAGTGATTTAATTTAAACATGTAGATAACACCGACGGTGACTTTCTGGTCAAACGGTTGACCAGAGAATCCGTCGTAGACAACTGTTTTACCTTCTTCAGGTAAATTCGCTTCTTTTAAACAAGCGCGGATTTCATTTTCAGTTGCCCCGTTAAAGACTGGTGTTTCGGCATGGAAACCTAAAGCTCTCGCCGCCCAGCCAAGATGCGTTTCAAGCAGCTGCCCGACGTTCATACGGGAAGGAACGCCCAATGGATTAAGCACAATGTCGACGGGAGTTCCATCAGCTAAGAACGGCATGTCAGCCTCGGGCATAATACGGGAAACAATACCTTTGTTCCCGTGACGGCCAGCCATTTTATCACCTTCGGAAAGTTTACGTTTGGTGGCCACATAAATAACAACACGTTTTAAAACGCCGGCGGGAAGTTCATCGCCGCGCTTGACGCGTTCGACTTCTTGAGCTTCTTCCTCAACGAGTTCAGCAATTTTATCGTTATAAAAGGCCAACACTTCATGCTCTTCTGATTCTTCTTCAAAATCATCGGCGGAAAGTTTGGCCAATTTCTTTTTATCAATGCCTAATTTTGATAATTTCTTTTCTTTTTCCTGCTCGCAGAATTCAATTTCCTGAGCATAATACGCTTTGATTTTCTTAACGGCTTCGTCTTCCTTGACCTTATCTTCTTTGGATCGTCGGCCGCGTTCGCTGCGCTGAAAAACTTCCCCATGAACGACAACGCCTTCAATGCCTGGAGGAAGCGTTAAAGATGTGTCACGGATATCCGCAGCCTTCTCACCGAAGATAGCTCTTAAAAGCCTTTCTTCCGGCGATAATTCTTTTTCGCTTTTCGGCGTGACTTTTCCGACGAGAATGTCGCCGGCTTTGACATCAGCGCCAATACGGACAATCCCGGTTTCATCTAGATTAATGAGCGCTTCTTCACCGACGTTTGGAATATCGCGGGTGATTTCCTCATTTCCTAAACGTGTCTCACGGCATTCGACTTCAAAGCGTTCAACATGAATGGATGTGAACACATCTTCACGGACAATTTTTTCGTTGACTAAAATGGCGTCCTCAAAGTTAAACCCGCGCCAAGGCATAAAGGCGACGACCACGTTACGGCCTAAAGCCAAACGGCCGTATTGTGTGCCGATACCGTCGGCAATGATCTGGCCTTCTTCTACTCTATCTCCGACGGAAACAATCGGTCGCTGATGAATACAAGTGTTGGCGTTGGTTCTTTGGAATATTTTTAATGGATACGTTTCACTGCCGATGACGATTTCTCGGGCATCGACCTTGCTTACGGTCCCATTTTTTCTAGCAATAACAACAACACCGGAATCGCGGGCGACTTTTTCTTCCATCCCGGTCCCAACATAAGGCACTTCGGGGTTCATCAAAGGAACGGCCTGACGTTGCATGTTTGAGCCCATGAGCGCGCGGTTGGCGTCGTCATGTTCTAGGAATGGAATTAAAGAAGCAGCGACGGAAACAATCTGCTTTGGGGATACGTCCATATAAGCAATCTGCTTCGGCGCGACTTTCGGGAAATCTGTTTTATAACGGCAAGCAACTTCTTTTTCTTTGAAGCTGCCGTCTTCATCTTTTAAAGGACCAGCGGGACAAATATATTCACCTTGGTCTTTATCAGCGGTTAAGTATTCTGTGCGTCGAGTTAACTTACCTTCCGCTACCTTATAATAAGGCGTTTCAATGAAACCTAATTCATTGACGCGCGCGCAAATCGTTAAGGACGCGATGAGCCCGATGTTTGGACCTTCTGGGGTTTCAATCGGACAGACGCGGCCATAATGGCTCGGATGGACGTCGCGGACTTCAAAGCCGGCGCGTTCACGCGATAACCCGCCTGGCCCAAGAGCGCTCAAACGTCTCTTATGCGTCATCTCAGAAAGCGGATTGACCTGGTCCATAAACTGAGATAATTGGCTGCGGGCAAAGAAATCTTGGATCTGATTTGAGAATAATCGTGAGTTGATCAAATGATGTGCGGTTAAATTCTCGAAGCTGCTCATCACGACCAAACGTTCTTTGATGGAACGTTCAAGACGAGCCAAACCGATCCTTACTTGGTTTTGGACCAGTTCTCCGACGGTCTTAATACGTCGGTTGCCTAAGTGATCGATATCGTCGGTTTCGCCAACGCCATCTCTTAATCTGAAAAGATAACGGATGACCTCGGTGACCGTTGCGATATCCAAAATACGGTTCTCGAGCGGAACTTCCATATTTAATTTTCGGTTGATGATGTGTCGGCCGACCTTGCTTAAGTCATATCGTTTGGGGTCAAAGAATAATCGGAAAAATAAGTTGTCAGCAACTTCTACCGTGGCAGGTTCGGTCGGACGCATCTTGCGGTAAAAATCCAAAAGAGCTTCTTCTTTAGTCTTCGTGTGATCTTTTTCGATGGTGGGCTTAAGCTTCTCATAATCTTGACCAAGAAGCTTTTGCATATCCTCGATGTTGGAAAGCCCCATGATCCGAAGGATCTGGGTCGCCGGAAAATTACGTCGGCGGTCGATGTAAGCCAGTAAAACGTTGTTTAAATCATACTTTAATTCAAACCAAGCCCCGCGCGATGGGATGACGCGGCCATGATAAATATTTTTTCCCGTCGGGTGAAGTTCTTCTTCAAAGGAAACCCCTGGCGGACGCTGGATTTGGGAGACGACGACACGTTCATCACCGTTAATGATAAACGTCCCTGTTTCCGTCATTAAGGGGAAGTCGCCAAAATAAACTTCCTGTTCTTTGACATCCACAGGCGTGATTAAACGCAGCTTCACTTTTAAGGGAGAAGCAAATGTGCGTCCGCGTCGCTTACATTCTATAGCTGAATATTTCTCTTTTCCCAGAGTGTAATTGATGTATTCCAAACGGATTTGCCCGTCGTAACTTTCGAGCGGGAAAACTTCACGAAAGACTTCTTCCAATCCCTGGTCTTTACGTTTATCCGGCGCCACATCGGCCTGTAAGAAGTGCTCGTAAGCAACAACCTGCAGATCCAATAAATGAGGCAACTTAAAAGAATCTTGAAACTTACTAAAGTTTCGAAACTTTATTTTTTTCATAAGGCCTTGATTGGATTAAAGGTTAAAAATTTTAAAACAAGAACGTTGTTCGTCTTATTTTAATTGGACTTTAGCACCAGCAGCTTCGAGTTTTTTCTTTAACTCTTCAGCTTCTTCCTTAGATGCGCCTTCTTTGATCGTCTTCGGAGCACCTTCGACTAAGTCCTTAGCTTCCTTTAACCCTAAATTGGTCGCGCCACGAACTTCTTTGATGACAGCGATTTTGTTTGCGCCAGCGTCGGCTAAAACAACATCGAATGTTGTCTTCTCTTCAGCAGGAGCAGCAGCACCAGCGGCGGCGCCACCGGCCATGGGCATCATACCCATTGCCATCGGAGCAGCGGCTTTGATGCCAAATCTATCTTCGAGACCCTTGACCAATTCGGCGAGTTCTAGAGCTGTTAAACCTTCTATGGTTTTAATAACCCCGTCTAATTTGGGGGAGAGCTCTTTCTTTTCAGCTACGGCGTTTTCGGACATGTTAATTTCCTCCCTTTTTTTCACTCATTTGTTTCAAGATTGATAATAATTCTTGTGTTTTGGCATTTAAGGCGGATGCCAAGCGCGATAAAGGTGATTGAAGTGTTGATAACAACATGGACAAAAGGACTTCTCTCGATGGAAGATCCGACAGAGTTTTGACATCGGATTGTTTGAGAATTTGCCCGTCTAATAAACCACCCTGAATTTTTAACGTTTCTGCATCTTTGGTAAACTTAATCAACAATTTCGAAATCTCTACGGCATCGGAACTGCTCCAGATAAAAGCTGTTTGGCCGCTGACTTTCTCGGCGAGACTGTCGTGCTTGAGATCTTTAAGAGCTAGTCGAGCGAGCGAATTTTTGGCGACGAAAACATCGGCGCCAGCCTTCTTTAAACTCTTACGCAGATCATTGGCCTTCGGGCCGGAAAGTTTCGAATAACTTAAAACAAAAACATTGGAATTTTTGTCTAAAGAATCTTTAATACGATTAACTAATTTCTGTCTATATAATTGGCCGACTTTTGTCATAGCGTTACCCTCAAACTTGGACCCATGGTTGTGCTGACGAATAAACTTTTAATGAACTCGCCTTTAACGGAAGCGGGTTTAGCGTGATTAATGGCTTCTAAAAGCTGTTGGGCATTGCCAACGATCTTATCTTTAGAGAAGGACCGTTTTCCAATACCAATGTGAATGCCTGATTGTTTATCTGATTTAAATTCGACTTTACCAGCTTTGACTTCTTTGATGGCTTTTTCGATATCTGTTGTGACTGTCCCAGCTTTAGGTGTGGGCATGAGCCCGCGGGGACCTAAAACTTTTCCGAGCTTGCTGATGTCTCTCATCATGTCCGGTGTTGAGACGACGACATCAAAATCCATAAAACCTTTAGAAACCTTTTCAATTAAGTCCGTTGACCCGACGAAATCAGCGCCAGCTTCTTTGGCTTTAGATTCTTGCTCGCCTTTACAAAAAACAGCGACGCGCACTTTTTTACCGATACCGTGCGGCAGAACAACCGTTCCGCGCACCGACTGGTCGCCGGTCTTGCTTATATTAAGGTAAAGATGAAGCTCAACAGTTTCATCAAATTTGACTTTGGGAAATTTAGAAATATTGTCGACGGCATTTTCCAAAGAATAGGCTTGCTCGTTGTTAAAAATCTTTCTTGCTTCTTTCATTCTTTTATTAATTCTGCCCATTAGCTCACCACCTCGATTCCCATACTTTTGGCCGTTCCTTCAACGGTACGAACCGCCTGGCCCATATCTTTTGTGCTTAAATCGTCCATTTTAGTTTTGGCAATTTCTTCGACTTGTTTGCGGGTAATCGTTGCCAATTTTTCTTTTCCTGCTTGACCTGATCCTTTAGCGAGATTTGCTGCCTTTTTGATAAGAACTGATGTTGGAGGGGTTTTGATGATGAAATCAAATGTTTTGTCTTTATAGACGGTGATGATGACCGGAAGCGTATAGCCTTCCTTGCCCTTGGTCTTTTCGTTAAACCGTTTACAGAACCCCATGATGTTAACGCCGTGCTGACCTAACGCAGGACCGACGGGCGGCGCGGGGTTTGCTTGACCGGCTGGGACATATAATTTAATTTGTGCGACTGCTTCTTTAGCCATTTTTTTAACCCTCAATCACCAAGATACAAATTCCAAAAAATTCTCAAACTACAACTTCAAAACAGCATTTTGGGTTATTGTTTCTTGTTTTTTGGATATTATTTGATTCTTGTTTCTTGTCTCTTGATTTTTAAAACTAAAGTTTCTCAACCTGCCAATTTTCTAACTCTACTAACGTTGAGCGTCCGAAGATTGAAACGCTAACCTTTAATTTTCCACGATCAGGAAAAACTTCCATGACTTGACCGTTGAAATTTGCAAACGGCCCTTGCGCGATTCTAATTGATTCTCCAATATCAAAAACAATTTTCGGTGTCGGCTTTGTTTCTGTGTCAACGGTTCGACGTAAAATGGCATTCACTTCATCTTCAGAAATCGGTGTCGGTTTTCGTCCCGGGCCGATAAATCCTGTAATACCGGGCGTGCTTTTGACCATGTACCAACTTTCCTTGCACATATCCATCTTGATCAGGATATACCCAGGGAAAAATTTACGCTCGCTGATACGTTTTTTACCGCCGCGGATCTCAGAAACTTGTTCCGTCGGGACAACAACTTCACTGACAAAATTTTTTAACGCCGTGGTGTCGACTTGTCTCTGAAGGCCAGCTTTGGCTTTTTCTTCCGACCCCGTTTGCGTATGCACCACATACCACTTCATTTCACCCATGAAAAACTCCTACTTGATAATCATCGACAAAATTCTTGCGAGCGTATAATCGGCTATCGCAATAAAAATGCCCAACATAGCCGAACTTAAAAGAACAATCCAAGTTGAATCAATGACTTCTTGCCGTGTGGACCACGAAACTTTTTTCAACTCAACGATAACTTCATCAATAAATTTTTTTATCTGAGCGATCATTATTATTTAACCCAAGTTACAGGCCTGGTAGGATTCGAACCTACAACGCACGGTTTTGGAGACCGTCGCTCTGCCAGTTGGAGCTACAGGCCTAGAGTTTTTCTCTAGGTTATTATTTCTTCAGCTCCCGATGCAAAATATGCTTGCGACAAAAACGGCAAAATTTTTTCACTTCAATGCGCTCGGGGGTCTTTTTCTTATCTTTTGTCGCGCTATAGTTAATCCGACGACATTCGGTACATTCAAATTGGATCGGTTCTCTCATTTTAGTATCCTAGGACAATGCTTTTTGTTAATTAAGCCCCCGACCGGTCTTGAACCGGTGACCTCGTCCTTACCAAGGACGTGCTCTACCGGCTGAGCTACAGGGGCAGATTTCCATAATTTTTATTTAGACAAATCTGACCCAGTACTGCCTACCATATTTTTCGTCGAGATCAGGCAGTGCAGGGGCAACTTTAGAATTACCTACATCAAAAAGACAAAAACGACACAACCCAAAATCTTTTGATTTTGGTTATGTTATATAAATATATTATTTTTGGGAGAAAAGAATCAGATGATTAGTCAAACCCCAAAATGTCAAACAAGTATATCTAATAAATGTTTTTTGTCAAGATTTTATTTTGTACTTTTTGAGGTTTAATTATATATAAACAATGGGGTTATAGCTTTGCTCTATTTTTGATTAAGTTTCAAGAAACGCCGTTTGCCTATCTTAAGAATTCCGGGCTTTAAGGCCCAATTCTCGTCGTCGATTCTTGCCCCTTCAAAGGTAACCGCCCCCTGTTTAAGCAACCTGCGGAACTCATTTTTGGATTCGGCCAACTTAAGAGAAACCAAAATGTCTGACAATTTTTCCTGAGAGTTTTTCTTAAAAGAATATTCTAAAATTTCTTCCGGAACACCGCCCTTGCTAAACGTATTCTCAAAATCAGCCTTGGCTTTTGATGCTAAATCTCTAGTGTAAAAATTCTCGACTATTCTTTGTGCTAAAAGCAATTTCGCTTCTTTGGGATGCATTCGTTTTAATTGATTCAAATCTAAATCGGTTAAATATTCGGCATACTTAAACATAAGCTCATCGCTTATCGACATCACCTTGCCAAAAATTTCTTGAGGCACTTCATTGATACCAATATAATTACCCAACGATTTGCTCATCTTCTGCACACCGTCGAGGCCTTCCAGCAAAGGCGTCATCATAACCACTTGAGGTTCTTGGCCGACTTGCTCCTGCATTTGACGGCCCATCAAGAGATTAAATTTTTGATCACTTCCTCCCAATTCAATGTCGGCTTTAAGATAAATAGAATCGTAGCCTTGTAAAAGCGGATAAATAAACTCTAGAATACTAATCTCTTTTCTTTCTTCGAAACGCTTTTTAAAATCCGCACGGGCGAGCATCTGCGCGACGGAAGAATAAAGTGTCAATTCCAGGATTTGTTGAGATGATAATTTCCCAAGCCATTGACTATTGAAAACAACTTCTGTCTTTTTGGGATCCAAAATTTTAAAAACCTGATCTTTATAGGTTTTGGCGTTCTTGGCTATCTGTTCCTCGTCTAACTTTGGGCGCGTCTCGTTTCGTCCTGTCGGGTCTCCGATTTGGGCCGTAAAATCCCCAATGAGAAAAAAAACTTCATGACCTAAATCTTGAAATTGTCTTAATTTTCGAAGAAGAACAACATGCCCGAGGTGAATGTCCCGGGCGGTAGGATCAAACCCAGCCTTAACCCTTAATGGACGTTTTTCTTTAGCAGCCTTGGCCAATTTTTCGGCCAACGCTTCAAGATCGATAATCTCGGCTGTCCCGCGGGTTAGGGTTTTGAGGGCTTCGTTAATGCTCATAAATTTAAGAGGCACCTTCCCAAAATTATTTGAAAAGGTGCCTTCTCTATATATAGTAGCGTCTTTTCGAAGCGATTAAACTTTGGCGCTGACACCTATCTTCATCTGTTCAACATCAACCTTGATGATCTTAACCTTAAGTTGATCACCCGGCTTTAATTTCTCAGCTTTTTCTTTTTCAATTTCAGAAGAATAGACCAGAGCTTCGATGTCGCCTTCTAATTTGACGAACACGCCAAAATTAGAGTTAAGGATCACTTCGGAATCGACTTCAATCCCGATGGGGAATTGCTCGGCAATACCCGACCAAGGATTAGATGTTAATTGCTTTAACCCTAAATTGATCTTGCGGTTATCCGGATCAACAGCCAAAATCACAACCTCAACCTCTTGTCCTTTTTGGACAACATCTTGAGGATGATTGATTTTGCGGGTCCAGCTCATATCCGAGATATGGATCATCCCTTCGAGGCCGGAATCAAGCTCTACGAAAGCGCCGTAATCGGTGAATCCTCGAACACGACCCTTCGCTTTTGCGTTGATTTTATATTTATTTTGAGCATCAAGCCATGGATTATTCTCTAATTGCTTCATGCTCAATGAAATTCTCTTGGAATCTTTATCCACGTTGATGATTTGGACCTCAACTTCATCACCAACTTTAAACATTTCTTGTGGATTGACCAATTTTTTCTGCCACGTGATTTCAGAAGAGTGCAAAAGACCTTCAATGCCTCGTTCAATTTCAACGAAAACGCCATAAGGCATGACGTTAACAACTTTACCCTTAATCTTTGTTCCCGTCGGATATTTGTCGTAGATATGTGTCCACGGATTATCTTGAATCTGCTTTAATCCTAAAGACACTTTCGAATTGTCTTTATCAAAATCAAGGATAAGGACTTCTACGCGGTCGCCGACAGAAACAATTTCGGAAGGATGGTTAATGCGGGTCCAGCTCATATCAGTAATATGAAGAAGCCCGTCCACACCACCTAAATCAATAAAGGCGCCGAAATCAGTAATCCCTTTGACAACCCCTTTACGTTTCTGTCCTTTGGAAAGATCGCTCCAGATTTTATCGCGGGCGACTTCTTTTTCTTTCTGGACAACTTCACGTCGGGAAAGGATCAAATTACGTCTAGCTTTATTTAGCTTAGCGATCTGAAATCTAAACTTATTGGTCATGATTTCTGAGGCAGGAATACCTTTAAATGCGGATAAGCTTAACGGCAGGAACGCTTCAACACCTTCGACATCAACGATAAATCCACCTTTGACTTGCTTGACGATGCGGCCTTCCACATCATCGCCTTCATTGATGGAATCGCCCATCTTCATCCATCCCTTTAACTTCTCAGCCTTGCTGCGGGAAAGGATCAAACGGCCTTCGTCATCTTCAATGGATTCAATCAGGACTTCAATCTCTGAGTTGAGTCTTAAATTCTCTAAATTTCTAAATTCTTCGACGGGAACAAATCCTTCAGACTTAAAACCGATGTCCACTACGGCTTCCTTATCGCTTAAGGCCACAATCCGGCCCTTAACGATATCTCCTTCCGTAATTTCTCGAAATGTATGGTTATACATTTCGGCCATCGATGTTTGTTTGTCTTGATTCATAAAATAAATCCTCTTTTCTTTCTTTTAATTTGAATGGCTTAAAAGCCAATCATGGGAAAGAGATTATCTTTAAAAACCCTATATTTGTCAAATTATTTTTCTATACAAACCTAAATCGTTCCTATACTTACCGATGTGTGTTAAAAAATCAAGAACTGTTTACAGTCGATTTATTAATTATATAATACGTTTGCCTAACCAAACTATGATAAAAATCACATCCCTTAGAGTCGATTACGAAGACATCAGTGCGGTCAAGGACTTAAACCTTGAAATCCTCGCAGGTCAAATCTACGGCCTTGTCGGCCCCAACGGCGCCGGAAAGACTTCTCTTATAAAGGCCATCGCCGGCATCATCGAACCCACCTACGGTGAAATAAAAATTAATGATGTGGACATGGAGCTTCAGCAAGAAAGAGCGCTTCAGTTCATCGGCTACATGCCCGATTTTTCTCCTGTCTATGAAAATTTATACGTTTGGGAATATTTAGATGTGTTTGCTACCGCCTATCAAATCCCTCAACAAACACGCCGCGCAAAAATCGAGTATTGGATTAAACGTGTCAACCTCGAGGAGAAAACGAATACGTTTATTAAAGATTTATCCCGCGGGATGCGGCAAAGACTCGTCCTCGCTAAAACCCTTTTACACGATCCTTCTGTTCTGTTACTTGATGAACCGGCGAGCGGCCTTGATCCCCTGGCCCGTAAGGAACTTCACGATATCCTTAAAACGGTTGCGATGGAAAATAAAGCTATCCTTATTTCGAGCCATATTTTAAGCGAGCTCAGCGATTTTTGTAACGCTATCGGCATTATGGAAAAAGGGAATCTCATCACATCGGGGACGCTTGAAGAAATTCGTAAACGTACGCAAACCAAAGGACACATCATTATCTCTCTGATAGGACAAACAGATGAGCTTTCCCAAAAACTGACCGATTTCTTAAAGACCTTCTCTTATATAAGTAATGTGCAACGAACGCCGCGTAACGAATGGCAATTGGATTTTTCCGGTTCATCCCAGGATGCTTCTTTTGTCCTTAAACGCCTGATTGAGCAAGGCTTCCCTGTTTTTAATTTTTATCTTAAGGAAGCTAACGTCGAGGATATATTCTTTAAAGTAGGAGCCAACAAAGTCTCATGAGCTTAAATCTTTTGGAAAATTCCCTCTTTCTACCTAATTGGCGCGAACGCATGCGGCCGGCAAGTTTTGGCTCAGCTTTTATTCTCACCGTCATTGTCATCCTGATCATTTATACAAACGTGCGGGCAAGACCAAATTATGTGACCTATTATGATTATGCCCAAATGGAAACTCATTGCGAGACTGCCTATAGCAATCCCAAAGCCTTACATCAAAATAAAGAAATTAAGCCCTATTGTTATCAACAAGCTAAGCAAATTAGAAAAGAAATTCCCTGGACGGATGATTTCTTCTTAAATATCTCCGTTTTACAGGGCGTCATTATTTTGTTTTTCGGAAGTATTATGGGACTTAGAACGGCCGCCCGAGAACGTTTGAGCGGCACGCTCGATTTTCACCGCAGCTCGCCGACACCTGTCTTTCATCAAGCTGTCGGTCTTATCCTAGGATCTGCCTGCCTTGAATGGTGCCTGGTCTTTTTCGTTTTTCTTATTCAGCTAGGATTAGTTTTGTTTACGCCGCTTTCCTTAATGACCCTTTTGAAATTTATTATTTCGCTTATTTGCTGCGCGATCTTCTTTCATTGCCTCACGGTTTTATTCGGTTTGGCCCAAGTCCCGTCGAAAAATCGCTCAGCCGGACTTTTTTATATCATCGGCATTTATATCATCTGGCATGTCCTCGCTCTAAGCTTTTATAATCCGTCCTCATTTATTTATCATCTTGGATTTCAATCCGGATACGACCAGCTTTACCGCACAGTCCACGGCTTACCGCAAAAAGGATCTTATCTTTATTCCTATTATGGGTCCGATTTTTCTTTAAGGTACAAATTTTTCGATACCACCATCCCCAATCTCCCTTTCCAAATGTTTGTTCAAGTGCCGTTTATGGCTGCGGCGGTGAGCGGTATTATGCGCAAAATCCTAAAACCTGATCGACCCCTTTTATCAAAGCCGACAACGCTTTTAATTTCTTTTTACATTTTATTTCTTCATACGGGCAGCACATTCCCGCAAATATTTGACACGACGTCAAACTATTACTTTTCTTATCGTTACCCGTCCGGAAGTCTTGAAGTTTGGAGCTACCTCTTAACGCTCTGTGTTGCTTTAGGTATTCTCGGCACACTTGTTATTACACCGACCAGGCTTTCCTATATGAAAGGCCTTCGTCGCTCTCGTAAATTGGGGTTGCGCCAACTTAATTCAAGCGACGACCAGTCAAGCAACGTCACTTGGCTTTTGTGTTTTTGTTTTGCTGTATCTATCGTTTATTTCATATTCGCCTATATTTATAGAATCATGCCGTCGCAAAAATTCTTAGGATGGGTCCTTCTTTTGATTGTCCCTGTGTTCTTTGCCCAGGCCTTGGAATATTTTCATTTAAGCCGTTATCACACGAAACCCATCATTTTCTGGACAACCATGATCATCCTCTGGATTCTTTTACCAATCTTTGCGGCTATCTTCCAATCAATCACGCCTGATTCTACCGTCACGCATTACCTGATGGCCTTTTCCCCTATCAATGCCGTTACTATAGCGGTGGATCTTTTAGCCAAAAATAAAAATATCCCCTGGGATAAATTAACCCCCGCGTTTTTTGTTAATGCTTCACTTTGTGTGGCGAGCCTGTATCTGGCCGCGAAAGCCCGTCGGGAAGTTATCCAGTCGATAGACAAATCTTAAAGACTAGATTCTTAAATGCAGGTTGATGGGTTATAGGGTTAGTTGATAGAA
>JACXTT010005828.1_pt1 | contig 17796 bp, 20 predicted proteins | sample 9270951 | NCBI WGS metagenome assembly JACXTT01 (sample SAMN15532306, study PRJNA645909) | rock metagenome | isolation source: weathered quartz diorite | place: Puerto Rico | collected 2017-06-21 | reverse complement strand
GGTCGCGGCGGTCGCGGCGGCCGCGAAGCCTCCGATCACCGTCTTCCTCGTGCGCCACGCGGAGAAGGAATCGACCGGAAGCGATCCGTCCCTCACCGAGGCCGGGCGCGAGAGGGCGGCTACCCTCGCGGACATGCTCGCAGACGCCGGCGTCACCGCCATCTTCAGCTCGGAGTTCAAGCGCACGCAGGAGACCGCGGCTGCGGTGGCAGCGCGGCTCGGGCTGACGGTGACGACGGTTCCCGCCAAGGACGTCGACGGCTTGCTCGGTCGCGTCCGGGCACTTGGCCCTGGCGGACGCGCGTTGATCGTCGGCCACGCCAACACCGTTCCGGAGCTGATCGAGCGGATGACCGGTGTGAAGGTCGCCGAGATGGCCGACTCCGACTACGACCGCCTCTTCGTGACGTCCGTTCGAGGGAAGGGCGCGGGCGAGGTCGTGGTCCTCCGTTACGGCGGCGCCACGGCACCTCCGAAGTCCGAATGACGGGCGCGAGGCCGGCCCGTATCGAAGCGCTCCTGTTCGCGATCGCCCTGTTGGCGTTCGCCTACTTTCATCAGGGCGGAGGCTGGAGCCAGAACGCACGGTTCGCGATGATCCGAGCGATGGTCGAGTCGGGGAGCCTCGCGATCGACCCTTACCTGATCTACCGAGCCTCGCCCGCGGAAGGAAGCCCAGCGCATTTCGCGCGCATTCCGATCCACTCCGGTGAGGTCGCGATCGACGGCACGGCTTACGCCCTCGTGTGGGGCCAGGCGCCCGGTGGGGCCCGCCGCGTCGACGGCGAGCCTTCCGGATCGCAGCCGACGATCGTCGTCTCCGACAGCGCGGCGAGCGGTGACCTTGCGTTTGCGGACGGCCACTTCTATCCGAACAAGGCGCCCGGAGCCGCGTTCCTCGCCGTGCCGTCGTACCTCGTCTTGTTCCATCTGGAAAAGCTCCTCGGCGCCGACCCCGACGCGTTCCGGACGCTGACGCTCAACGCCTGGCTCACGTCGGTTTTCAGCGTGGGCCTTTTGTCGGCGCTCGGATGCGTGCTCTTTTACCGGACGGCTGCGATTCTCTGCGGCAGGGCTTCCGGCTCAACCGTTGGGGCGACGCTGACGCTCGCGCTCGGCACGATGTACTTCCCCTATGCGACGACGATGTACGAGCACAACGTCGTCGCGGTCTGCGTTCTCGCGGCGTTCTACTTCGCGCTCAGGGCGAAGGCGGAAGATCGTGCCGTGTGGAGCGCTCTCGCGGGCGGTTGCGCCGGATGGGCGGCGATTGCGAACTACGTGACGGCGGCGGTCGCGCTCTTGATCGCCGGATACATCGTGCTCACGGCTCGAACACGACGGGCCGGGTTCTGGTTCGGTCTCGGGGTGCTCGTCCCGTTGCTCCTCCTCGGCGCCTACAACGTGGCGTGCTTCGACACGCTCTTGACGACCAACTACAAGTACGAAAACCCGATGTTCGTCTCGAGCAACATGTTTCTTGGGGTCTTCGTTCCTCCCGATCCTGCGGCGCTGCTCGCCATTCTCTTCTCGCCCTTCCGCGGACTCTTCTTCACCTCGCCGGTGCTTCTCGCGGCTATCCTGGGTTGGGTCGAGTTGTCGCGCGCTCGCGAGACGCGCGGGGAGGCCCGACTGGCCGGCGCCGTGGTCGCTGTCTTCCTCCTGTTCAATGTCTGTTTCTACGACTGGGAAGGAGGAAACGGCGTAGGCCCGCGCTATCTCGCGCCCGCCGTGCCCCTCCTCGCGCTCGGCCTCGTCATCGGCTTCCAACGATTTCGCAAGACGACCCTCGCGTTGGCGCTCGTCTCGATCGCGATGACTTTCGTCATCGTCGCGGTCGATCCGCAGTGCCCCGTCGCGGAGGTTCCCGGTCGCCCGCAGTGGCTGTTCGACCCGCTGACGGAGTACGAGGTTCCCCTTCTCGTCACGGGCCGGCCGGGTCCGATTCTCGCCAAGATGGTCGAGGCGGCCCTCACCCAGAAGGACCGTGAGTTGTCCTCCCAGGGGGTCGACGCCGGCGAACGCGCCGCGCGCAAGGCGGCTGCCCGAGAGCGCATCCAGGACTCGATGTCTCGCGAGGATGGAGGCGGGTTCGCGCTCGCCGCGATCCGGGGACCGGTGTCGGCCAATCCCCAGGGAATCTACGAAGGTCAACTGTTCCACCTCTTTCCGGCCGGGTCGGCGCAGGCGAAGTGGAACTCGTTCAATGCCGGCGAGCTGCTCTTTCCGAACCGCGCCCTCAGTCTGCTTCCCTTGGGCGTCGCTTGTGCATTTCTCTCCGCCCTCGCCCTGCGCGAAAGGGGACACTAGAAAAGGGGATAGGCCCCGTTTTCACGACGAGTCGCTTGTGAGCGATCAACGTCAGTTGAAAACGGGGCCTGTCCCCTTTATTTATCGCGCAGGCGTCATCACTCCGAAGTGAGCGCCGGCGGGATCGGCCAGGATCGCGAAGCGGCCGACGTCGGGGACGCTTTCCGGAGGCATCGTCACGCGGCCTCCCAGCTTCTTGGCGAGCGCGACAGCGGCATCGCAGTCCGCGACGTTGAAGTAGATCCCCCAGCTCGATCTCTTGACGTTCATCTCCGGCGTGATCGGCGTCATTCCGCCCGCCGGAACGTCGCCGAGCATGAACATGTGGTACGCAGGGTTGTCCGGAGACGGCCAGTAGGTCCGCTTCCACCCGAACGTTTCTTCGTAGAACGCCGCGGCTTTCTCGGTGTCGCTCGCGAGAAGCTCGGTCCACTGCAGGGTTCCCGGCTCGCGCGACAAGCCTATACCGGGCTTCCCCTTGTCCTGCCAGACGCAGAAGACGGCTCCGACCGGATCGCGGATGACCGCCATCCGGCCGACGTTCGGCACGTCGAAGGGCGGCTTGAGAATCGACCCGCCCGCGTTCTTCGCTTTCGACGCGGCATCGTCGGCATTCGCGACGTAGACGTACGACATCCAGTGCGACGGGAGATTCTCTTCGTACATGTCCGGGATCTCGCCGTAGCACGCTGCGACGTCCGCTCCGTGCAGCGTGAAGACCGTGTAGACCGCCTCCGGTCCCATCGGAATGTCGCGAATTCCCCAGTCGAAAAGCTGCGTGAGGAACTTCTTGGAGCCGTTCTGGTCGGACGTGTACAGCTCGGGCCAGCAAAACGTGCCGGGCAGATGAGCGGTAACCTTGGGCATGGGGTGTCCTCCGGATATGTAAACGTCACGGCGAGACCGGAGTTTCGAGGCTCTGGCGGATCTTCGTCCGAACGACGTCGAAGAAGGGGTTGCTGCGGAGCCGAGCCAGGGTGTCGAGAGGGACGATCATGGCGCCCGCCTCCCCGCGGGCGGAGAGAGCACCCAGCCTGAACGGGGGACCTTCCCCGGCGGCGGGCGTCAGCCCGTAGACGGGATCGTCGATCGCGAAAGGAAGGGCGACGTGGCCGAGAGAAAGCACGCCCTTCGGCCAAGCGAGAGGGAGCTCGGTCTCCTCGACCTGGCCCGATCGGGCGGCCCGCGAGAACTCCGCGACCTCCGGGGTGGAAGGATCGCGATTCCCGACGATCGTCAGACGGAACGGGAGATCCGCGGCGCGCTGGAGCGTCGCGAGATCGTCGGTGGCACGCGGCGAGACCAACGCTTGGAGCGCATCGGCGCGATTGACGTCAAAGACCACGAGCTCGTTTCCGGGTTGCTGCAAGCGCATGAGGAGACCCGTGACGACCTCGGACGCCGTGATCGTCGCATCGACGAGCGACTGAAACGCGGTGATCGAGGGCATGGCGCCAAGCCGCCCTGCCCGGTTCGAGTCGCCGATGGCCCGCTGCAGCTCCTGGGTGAGCGAGTAGATCTGGTTCGCCGCGTTCACGGGAAACGAGTTGTACTTGTAGGGATCGTACTCGGGAAGCACGTCGAGCCACTTCGATTTTTCGAAGTAGGGCATGAACGAGAGCCCGGCCAGGACGTTCGTCAAGAACGCGAACTTCGAGACGCCGATCGCGGGCGAGACGAGGTAGAGCCTCGCCGGGCGCGGGAGCGACGGATCGCCCGTCGCGCGCACCGAGTACAGGGTCACGAGCGCGGCACCCGTTGAGTAGCCCCCCGCGAGAAACGGCTTGTCCTTTCCTGCGACTTCCGCGGCGCGCCGAGCGGCCAGCACGACGGCCGCGTACCAGTCCTCCCACCGGACGTCGGACAGCGCAGCGGGAATCGTCCCGTGCCCCGGAAGGCGGAGCACGACGACGTGAAATCCCCGGGCAAGGAATTCGTCCGCGATGCTCCGCATGGAATAGGGAGAGTCGGTCAGACCGTGGACGAGGAGCACCGCCCCCTTCGGAGCGGCGGGGGCAAGCTCGTAGGAGGCGTTGTACGGTGTACCGTAAGCGAGCCGAGCCGGGACGCTGTCCGGTCGATAGCGGGAGAGTGCGTACGTATCCGCGACCGCGGGATCGTCGAGGAGCTTCTTGTGGAACTCGGCGAACAGCCTCTCCTCGAGGCGCCGGTATTCGGAGAACGACGCCGGCGCTCCCGCCCGGTCGGCACGGAACTCCTCGGCGAGCTTCAGGCGATGCCAGGGCCGCAGGTCCGGCAGCGTCCCCCTCGCGATGAGCGCGAACGCCAGGACGACGACAACGATCGTCGCGCTCGCGCCGATTACGCCCGCCAGAAGCCACTTCGCGACGCGCCTCACGGCGCCATTGTCGCAGAGATCGTCCGAGCTACGGGAGCGCGGTCACCAGCACGACGCGAGCCTGCTGATCCGACATCGACGTTCCGAGGACGATCGTCTCGCCCTTCTTGATGGAGAAGGACGTCGCGATGTACACGGGATGGGACTGGGCGCCGGTCGAGTCGACCTGGGGGTTGACGGCTTGGAGCTGGAGCCGGCGCACGTCGATCGAATCTCCCGAGGCGGTGTTCGGATTGATGTCGAGCGCCAGGGTGTAGCTCCCGTTGAGCTGGGTCTGCGCGTCCCGATCCGACTGCAGGATCGTCTCCGCCTCGATCTGAAAGCTCTTGTACGGCATCACCTTCTTGAAGTCGTTCAACGCTCTCGTCTCACCCGCGGACACGTCCGGCATCGGCGCGTCTTTGCGGGACGCCGCGAGGACCGCGATGTGGAACCGGTGCGTCGGCGCCGAGACGTCGACCTCGGCGAGCGCCGCTTGGATCTTCGTCTTCATCGCCTCGAAGTCGGACCCGCACGACACCTCGAGCACGCCTCGCAGGCCCACCGAGCTGGGGTCTCTCGCTTGAACCGGAGTGACACGGCAGCTCTGGGACAATCCCGGGACGCGGACGTTGACCGCCATCAGCGCATCGGTCGGGTCGAGATGTCTCACGGGAAAGCTCGCGTCCGCGGCGACCGCGGCGGAGCCGAGCATCGTGAGCGTGGAGATGACGAGCGCGATGCGAGTCGATTGTGCGTTCATGATCCGAGCTCCTTCGCGTCGGGGCTTCCGACGAACCAGAGAATCCTCGTGCCTTCCGGTGCCGTGAGGACGATGCGGGTCGTGCGAGGCGTCCCTTCGAGTCGCGCGACCTGGGGACGAAGATGGCGGGGATGTGGCGGCGGAGACAGCCTCGCGATCGATGGCGACGGCGTGGGCTCAGGCCCCGGCGTCGCCATGACCGGTGCGGACGGCACGGGCTGCGGCAAGCGTGCCGCTTGGATCGGGACGCTTCGGTCGCCGCGAGAGACCATCGCGACGACGGCGACGACGGCGGCCAGCGCGGCCCCGACCGCCAGGAGCGGAAGGCCTGCCCGCCGCGGCTGTCTCTCCCGTGCGGCGTCCATCACGGATGCGCGCATACGGGCGCGATCGACCGGAGAAAGCTCCCGGTTCCGAGCGGGGTCCGCGTCGCGAAGAGCGCGCCGGATGTCGTCATCCCGCTTCATCGCGAGAGCTCCTTTCTCAACGAACGAAGCGCCGTGTGCAGGTGCCAACGCGCCGTGACCGCCGCGATGCCGAGCATCGCGCCGATCTCTTGAAGCGATCTCCCTTCGACCTCGTGCAGCACGACGACGGCGCGCTGCCGGACCGGCAATGCGAGGACCGCCTGGCGCACGGCCGCGTTCATCGTCGGATCATGCGAGGCCGCGGGGGTCTCTTGCCGAACGCGATCCCGGTGCGTCTTCCTCACGATTCCCCTCCGGCCCCGGTCGCGGCAGAGATTGACGAGCACCCGCGTGAGCCAACGTTCCGCGAACTTGGGATCGTCCGGAACCTCGTGCTCGATGGCTCGAAGAAAGCACTCCTGCACCAGGTCGCGGGCGTCGTCGTCCCCCCACGTCAGACGCAGCGCCAGCCTGTAGAGCCGCGCCTGGTGGTGGTCGAACAGCCGGCCGATCGCCTCCGCCCGCCCGTTCCCGTCCGACATCACCGCGTCGCGTCCCTCGAGTGCAAGCGTCCGCTCCATCGACGCTAAATACGGGGAGAGCTGGGAAATCGTTGGGCCGGGTTCTCCTCGATTGTGGTAGGGATGAGTCGGGCAGGGACTTTGGTGCGTTTCAATTCTTCGCGGAGCGGCGTCGGCGGGATGGGCGTAAGTATCGCAGCGGCGGGCGTTCTCTGCTCGATCCTGGTGGGCATCACCCCATTCATCCACGCCCAAGAGCTGGAACCGCGCTCGTATTCGGCGTCACCGCTCGGGACGAATTTCTTCGCGGCCGGCATCAGCAGCTCGAGCGGCGACGTTCTTCTGGACCCGAGCGTCCCCATCACGGACGTCCATGCCGACATCTACGCGGCGTCCGCGGGATACGGTCGAACGTTTGGATTCGCCGGCTGCCAGGGGCTCTTGACCGTGGCGGTTCCCTACGCAGTCGCCCACGTGGAGGGGAACGTCAACGAAGCGACGCAACGCGTCCGCCGCTCGGGGTTTGCCGACTTCCGGTTCCGAGCATCGCTCAACGTTCTCGGGAGCAGGGCGCTGCCGCCGGCAGAGTTCGCGAAGGCCGCGCGAAAGACCATCCTCGGCGTCAGCCTCACGGTCCAGACGCCGAACGGCCAGTACGACCCATCCAAGCTGGTGAACCTCGGCAACTATCGCTGGGCGTTCAAGCCGGAGATCGGTGTCTCTGTCCCTGTCGGTCGGTGGTGGCTCGAAGCCGCAGGCGGGGCGTGGTTCTTCACGGCCAACGAGTCCTACTATCCGGGAACGTCGATCAAGCGCCAGGATCCGCTGACTTCGCTTCAGGTTCACGCCAGCTACACGTTCACCACGAAGGCATGGATCGCGCTCGACGCCACCTGGTATGGCGGGGGCGAGGTCACCATCGGCGATGGTCCGCCTTCGAGCCGCTTCAGCAACAGCCGCGGCGGAATGACGTTCTCGCAGCCGGTCGCGGCCCATCAGTCGCTGAAGCTCGCAGCGAGCCGCGGGGCATCCGCACGAACGGGCAGCAACTTCACCTCGTATGCAATCGGATGGCAGATCGTTTGGTTCGACAAGCCTCGTTCATCGAGGTGACCTAGAAGAATTTTAACGACGCGTCTCTCCACAATTCCTGTTGTCCTGGCTCCGGCAACTGGAAGAGAATCACCCGTATCGGTGACGGGTCACTCGATGTGCTGGAACTGTTCGACGAGGGAGGTTCTGTCATGAATCACAAGAGATCGCTCGGTGCGATCGTGACGCTTGGCGCCGTCATCATGATCGCAACGGCCGTTTACGCGGACAACGTAACGCTGAACTCAGTTCTCTACCCCGATGGAGAAAAGACCGACGTCAAGTTCACGACCACCGACCGCGCACCGAAGGCGCAGGTTTCGGGGTCGGTGAGGCCCGATCAGGGCCAGTCTTGGATCGACCTGAGCTGGAAGAAGCTGGAGCCCGCGCTGCTGTTCGGCGGCGACATCAATTGTTACGTCCTGTGGACGGTCACCCCCGACGGAACGGCGACGAGCCAGGGCGAGCTTCCGGTGCGCCAGGATCGCAGCGGCTCTTCCCGCCTCTCGGTCCCCTACAAGAATTTCGCGATGATGATCACGGCCGAGCCGTTCCCCGTCGTCCGCAGACCTTCGACTCTGGTCGTGTTCACGTCCGACGCCTCGACCTCCAAGAGAGCCAAGAACTCGACGGCGACGTTCAACGGCTTCCGTCCGCAAACCAATCACGAGAAGGAGTCGATCGCGGATCTGAAATACACCGACAAGACCCCCGTGGAGCTCCAACAGGCGCGGAAGGCCGTCGAGATCATGGATCGTTTCGAGGCCGAGAAGTACGCGCAGTCGGCAGCTCGGGACGCGCGCACGGCGCTGAGTCAGGCCGAAGACGCCTACCAGGGGCGCGTGGGCAAATCGAAAGACGTGCCCGAGCTCTCGGCTCGAACCATGTCCCTCACCAACGACGCCGTTCGCGCTGCCGTGAAGGAGATCGATGCCGAGAAGGCTCAGGCGGCGGAGGCGAAGCGTCTCTCAGACCTGGCGCAAAAGCAGGCGGAGACCGACGCGGAGCGAGCCCAGCGGGTGAAGACCGAGGCGGCCCTCGCCGACGTCGAGAAGCAGCGCCAGGCGCTCGAGGTGCAGAAGGGGCAGCTGGAGCGCGAGAAGGACCAGATGAAGGCCGAGCGGGACGCGCTCGCGGCTCGCCTGTCGGGCGCCCTGGGCAAGGTCGCCGCGACCGAGCGCACGGGGAGAGGCCTCGTCGTCAGCCTGTCGGGAGGAATTCTCTTCGAGTCCGGGAAGTCGGCGCTGAAGCCCGCCGCCAAGGAGTCGCTCGCGAAGCTGTCGGGAATCCTGATGATGATTCCTAACACCAACATCCAGGTCGAAGGCCACACCGACTCGACCGGCTCTGCGGAAACCAACGAGAAGCTCTCGGCCGATCGGGCCGCCAGCGTGAAGGATTATCTGAAGTCGCAGGGAGTGGACGACGCCCGGATGAGCTCGAAGGGGTTGGGCCCGACCCAGCCGGTGGCCTCGAACGACACGCCGGACGGTCGCGCGAAGAATCGCCGCGTCGAGATCGTCGTTCCGGACGTGCAGGCGCAGGCCGGCGCAGCCAGGTGAGGCGGCCGATCGTCACGGGATCTTGAAGGCGACCCGGATCGTGAAAGGAATCGCGATGGGCTCACCGAGCCTCGTCGCAGGCCTGTAGCGGCGGGCGGAAATCGCCTCGACGGCCGCCGACACGAAGTCCTGGCTCGTCGTTCGGACGATCCATACCGGAGCGACGCTCCCGTCGACGTTGATGCGCGCCAGCACGATGACATGCCCCTCGACACGAGCTCTCGCCGCCGCGCGCGGATAAACGGGATCGACCCGCTTGACCAAGACCGGCAGCTCGATGTCGGGGGGAACCGCCTTCAAGCGCCGTGTCCATGGGGCTTCGCTGGGGCCGGGCGGGCCGGCGATGGTCAGCCACAGCTTGTCGAGCTCCGGCCGGTTCAGCGTCTTCGTCTCCACGAGCTCGAGGAACTCGAGCAAGAGGTTCTCGTCACCTGCCGTGAGCGCCGCGTGGAGCACCCGGAGGACTGCGCGGCGGCGAGGGTCGGTCTCCTCCCCCTCGAGAGCCGCGATCATCGATCCGATCCGTTCGGCATCATCAGGCTCGAAACGGTCCCAAACGAACTCGAAGCGTGCGGCGCGATCGAACTCGGGCCCGCGTGCGGCCGCTCGTCCCATCGCGGCGCCGCTTTCCTCGGTGCGGCCGGCGCGATCGAGAGCTGCGGCGTAACCACCGACGAAGCGGCCGTCATCCGGCGACCCCTCGATCAGCAGCTCCAAGACCGCGGCGGCGTCGCTCCACGAAGCGCATGCCAGGAGCGCACGGAGCTGCAAGCCGAGCGCCGAGGATTCTCTCGAAGCGTCGTCGCTCCGTTCCGCGGCGTGCCCGCAAATCGCTGCGGCAGAGCGGTATTGGTTGACGACCTTGTCGCGGTCCGTGTCACCCCGCGATGCGATGTCGGCGTCGAACATGGCCCACGTGCACCGCGTGAAGTTGGCACCGGGATGATCCGGATCTCTCTTGAGCGCCGCGTCGAGGGCTCGCTGTGCCGCGTAGTAGCGATGAGCGGAGAATTCGGCTTGCGCCGTATCGACGAGCTTGTCAACCGCGGATCGGGGCGCGCCGGCGCCGAACGCAGACAGGGCCGCGAACGCGGACACCGCGCCCAAAAGCTGAGTGGACGTGCGCACGGCTGGCCATCGTACGCCGGCGAACTGGCGTAGACTACCACCGGAGGATCGCTCCGATGAGAATCGCGATTGGGCTTCTTGCGGCGTTGTCGATGCTCGCCGTCCCATCTCGGACGCATGCGGCGACTTGTCCGGCAAGCGTCACGGAGGCGGCGCTCGCGGCCCATCCAGGAGCGACGGTCGCCTCCTGCAAGCAGGAGCGTGAGCACGGCCGGACGCAGTACGAGGTCAACCTTGCGACCAAGGAGGGCGGAACGCTGGAGCTGGACGTCGCCGCTGACGGAAAGATCCTCTTGACGGAGGAGCCGATTTCGATCGGTGACGTGCCCGCCGCGGTGATCCAGGCGTTCGCAAGGATGTACCCCAACGTGAGGGCGACGGGCGCCGAGAAGGAAACCTCCGCCGACGGCAAGATCACGTACGAGCTGGCCTTCGAGGCGTCGGGTAAGAAAAAGGAAGCGACATTTGCCGCAGACGGGACGTTCGTCGAGGCTGAGTAAGGAGGCTGAGAATGGGTCGGTCCGCTGTACTGACTTCAGGACTTTTGCTCGCCGCATCGCTCGTCAACGCCGAGGAGGCCAAACCGGCGGCGTCACCGGTCGCCGCGGCCGCGTATTCCGTCGAGTCGGTCGCGCTCCCTGGCGTGGGACCGGAGGGGGTCATGCTCGACTACCTCGCCGTCGATCGCGCGCGCGGTCGCGTGTGGGTGCCGGCGGGCGGCACGGGAACGACTGCCGTCATCGACGCGAAATCGGGGAAGCTTCAGCGCGTCGAGAAATTCCCGACGGCGGAGGTCGAGCGGCGCGGCACGAAGAGAACCGTGGGGCCCAGCTCCGCGTCGGTCGGAGACGGGGTCGTGTACGTGGGCAATCGCGGCGATTCGAGCGTTTGCGCCGTCGACGCCGCGAGCCTCGAAAAGGCAGGCTGCGTGACCCTTCCGGGATCTCCGGACGGGGTCGTTTACGTTGCGAAAACCAAAGAAGTCTGGGTGACGACGCCGCGCGACGAATCGATCGTCGTTCTCGACGTCTCGTCGGCCAAGGCTCCCAAGGTCGCCGGGAGCTTCAAGCTGGAGGGCTCTCCCGAGGGATACGCGGTCGACAACGGCCGCGGCGTCTTCTACACGAACCTCGAGGACAAGGACAAGACGCTGAGGATCGACCTCGCGACGAGGAAGACGACGGCGACGTGGTCGCCGGCGTGCGGGGAGGAGGGCCCGCGCGGGCTCGCCATCGATCCGGCCGGCAAGTTCCTGATGGACGCGTGCACCGATCACGTCGAGGTGCTCGATGCCGCCGGCGACGGTCACATCATCTCGAAGCTCGACACCGGCGAGGGGGTCGACAACCTCGACTACGTTCCCGCAACCCGTTCCTTGTTCGCGGCGGCGGGCCGTGCCGCGCTCCTGACGGTGGCGCACCTCGACGAGGCGGGGCAGCTTTCGCTCCATGCGAAGGTTCCGACCTCGAAGGGAGCGCGAAACGCCGTCGCGACGGACGACGGCACGGCCTTCATGGGGAACGGCGGCGAGGGCAAGGTCGTGATCGCGCGGCCGGCTCCCGCCGTCAAAAAGTAGCGACGAGCACGACCCCGGACGTCTTGGGCGCGATCAGAGGCAGCAGCCGCGCGTGCGGCGCGCCCGTGCGCTCCCGGTGGTTCAGCCGGGCGACATCGCTGCCGACGCCGTAGCCGATCAACGCGCCTGCGGTGACGTCCGACGCCCAATGCGCGTCGTGACGCATCCGCGCGTAGAGGACGAACGTCGCGGGAACGTAGCAAGCGACCTGGACCCACGGCTTCGGATACTCCGTCGCGATGACGGACGCGACCGTGAACGCTTGAGTCGCGTGGCCCGACGGAAACGAAGCGCCTCCGTTGAACGGGTGGAAATCGTACGGGCCCTGGCCGGCGTTGGGGCGGCTTCGACCGGCTATCTTTTTCAAAGTCGGCGTGACCATGATCCCGGAGATGAAGCTCGCGGCGAGCGCGTCGATGGCGACGCCGCGCGCCTTGTCGTCGTGGCCCGCGAGCCCCCCGACGTAGAATCCGCCAATCACCACGAACGAGGCCCATGTTCCGAAAGGCTCGAACGTTCTGGCGATGTGGTCTCCGATACCCCCCTCGTTGCGCAGGACCGCGTTGCGCAGATCGTCGTCGTATCTCACGAGAACGCCGACGCCCACGAGGCCTTCGGCAAACAGTCCCCACTCCTTCTCCTTCCATCGCGCGGGTGCCGTGAAGACCTGAACGATGTCGTGGCCGACGAGATGCGGAAGGCAGCGCATCGATCCGGCTCGCGTCTCCGGGTCGGCACAGGCGCAAGTCTTCTTCGACGGAGGCGATGCATCGGCCGCAGCGTGCTGGTCGGCCTCGTTCGCGAAGAGTCGGGACGTCCACGCCGGAGACGCTTGCGCGGCACGCGAGGCGACCGAGACCGCCAGGAGTGCGAGGCAGCCCAACTCGCGGCGCCGCCGGATCATCTGAGGGGAAGCCGCGGCCGGCCTCAGCGCGTCGCCGTGGCGAGCCCGCGAACGAATCGGTCGTAGTAATCCCGGATGAACGCCCGCTTCGCGAACTCGATCTTCAGCATGCCGTAGTCCAGCGCCTCGCGGATCGCCTCGCTTGCCGTCCAGCGGGCGCGCGCGACCCGATAGCAGGCGACGACGACGCCGGTCCGGTCGTGGCCGTGCTCGCAGTGAACGAAGACGGGGCCGCTCTTCGGGTCGTCGATCAACGCGAGGATGCGCGAGATCTGGTCGTCGGTCGGGCGGAGCAGTCCGTACATCGGAATGCTGACATAGTCGAGGCCGGCAGCCTTCGCCTCGGCCTCCTCCGCGCCGATCAGCTTGGGCTCGTAACGGAGATTGACGACCGTCCGGATACCGAGCTCGCGGAGTGCGGTCATGCCCCCCGGCTGAGGCTGTGCGCCCCGGTAGAGGTGCTCGTCGACGCGATAGCAGGACGGGAGCGCCGGGTTGGTGATTTCCGTCAGCGTCCCGCCGGCAGCGGCCGATGCCACCGTGGATCCGAGAGCCACCAAGATCAAGAACCCGCCTCGCCGCATCGTGATGAAGTTACTTCACCTTGGACTTCTCCGTCCACTCGACCGAGCCTTTCCCGTCGGGGACGAGCGCCGTCAGGGCCTCGGTCGCCCGGACCGTGCTGAACCCGTTCTGCGCGCGGACGAGGTAGGACGCCTCGTCCACGGAGCTCGACCGGAGCTCGAACTCGCTGGCGAACTTGCGAAGCACGCCCTCGATCCGCGAGCGCAGGCCGTCGGTCCCCTCGCCCAGGCGGACCTTGAGGTCGAAGGCACGCGTCTCGGGCTCGAAGCTCTCGATCACCCAGAGCGTGGCGACGAGAAAGAGCGTCGAAAAGAACGCGAGGAAGAACAGCCCGACGCCGCACGCCAGGCCGACGGCCAGCGCCGCCAGCATGACGACCGCGTCCTTCGGATCGTCCACCCTCGAGCGGTAGCGGACCAGGCTCGCGACGCCCACGATCCCGAACGCCCTCGCGAGGCTGGCGCCGACGACCAGCAGGATCAGCGCGCCGACGACGGCGAGCACGATCTGCGTCTGTACCACGACCGAGTTGCGCATCGAGCCCCAGCGCCGAGGCCGCAGCGCGAGCACCGTTCCGAGCAGCGCCGCGATCGGGAGGCGCACCGCCGCCGAGCCCAGCTCGCGCACGATCCCCTTCGACGCGGCCGCGACGTCGCGGAGCTCCGACGTCGTCTCCGACGAGACCGGCTGCCTCTCGGCCGAGAACTCGATGATCGCCCCGGCCGCGAAGGCGGCGAAGACGATCAACACGATCGCGAATCGCCAGACGTTCGCCTTCGACTCCTTGCCGCTCATCGCGTCCCTCCCGCCGTGGAGGCGAGCGAAGTCCCCTGCCGGATCTTGTCCTCGATCTTCCGAACGTAACGCTCTCGAGCGTCGTCGGGGTATCCCGCAGCCCGGAATGCATCGGAGATCTGGCGTTCGCTCAGGCGCGCGAGCAGTCCGCACGTACAGGCGACGTCGTCGCGGGTGATGTCCTTCAAGAGGGACTTGTTCGGACCGTGGTAATCGAACGCGACCCGATCCTTCTCGACGCCCTTGATGAACCCCTGGCTCTCGAAGTCGTCGATGCGGTTGCGCGTGCCGATCGGCAGGCCCGACTTGCCGAGCGATCCGCCGAGATCTTGGGCGACGTACCAGGTGGAAGGACCGCCTCGCGGCGATTTGACCTCGTAGATCCGATTGTTGCCCGATTCGAGGTCCCAGTTGTTGAGGAGGATGTTCGCGACGATGAGGCCGTGGAGCTCGCGTGTGCCGACGAACGGATTGCGGTCGTAGGCCCACGGGTCGCCGGATTTGTGGCCGCTGTTGAGGCGGAATCGCCCCGGCTGCGCCTTGACCTCGGGCCCGTCGGTCATGCGCCAGGTCTCGACGTAGTAGAGAGCCGGTTGGTGGTAGCCGATCGCCCAGAGGATGCGCGACACGGCGATCTCGGACTGCACCTCGTCGCCGACTTTGATCTTCCACTTCCGGCCGTCCGGGCCGACGACGTGGTAGCCCTTGCTGTGACCCGACGTGTCCGCTTCCTTGAAGCGATAGACGTCTCCAGGGTTCGGCGCATTCTCGCGGCCGCCCGGTCCGTAGTAGAGATCCCGGCTCGAGAGATCGGTCGGCTCGTTCCAGAGCTCGCCGATCGGCGCCCCGCTGGAGGCGGTTCCCGAGCCGGCGATCAGGATCATGACGGCGAGGCCCGCGGGCCGCGCTCGATTCGCGAGCATGTTCACGAGCATCAGGGCTCCTGCTCGCCACCCGCGGTCCACTCTATCCCGAAGAGGAAATCGCGCAAATCCGCAGCCCGCGCGCCGGATCGCGGCCTCGGCCGAAACGTGAGAGCCCGGGGATTTTTGCTGCGCTGGACCGGAGCGTCGCCTTCCACTGATGCGTCTACCTTGTGGCATCCGAACGTCGCTTCATCCGTCCCTGTTCGCCGCGACGTTTTTCCCACCTGCCCGCTGACTATGAACGTATGATGGTGTTCGGCAGAACGGGTGCTGCAAGGAGGAAATGCGATGAGACTGAGAGCTCTTGGACGCGTGCTCTTCGTGTTGGTCGTGGTCGTCGCAACGACCGTTGGGTTCCAGGCCTTGAACACCGTGGCCAACAGCGGACATTCGCATTGCGGGCACGGCATCAAGTCCTGCGACGCCAGCCAGGTTGGCCAGCCCTGCGATCCCAACAATCTGGGCATCATCTGCTCGGCGCAGGCGAACGGGTCGTATTGCTGCCTCGCTTACGCGCCCTGATCCCTCGATCCTCGACATGACGAATCCACCCACTTCAAAGCGCGACGGCTTTACCCTGTTTCTCGGTGCGGCCTGCGCGGTCCTGGCCGTCCTCACTCTTCTCCTCGCTCGGCAAAACGTCTCTCTCAAGGCGAAGCTTTCCGCCGCGGCCAACGCGCCTCCGCCGGGAGGGCTCAAGGTCGGCGACACGCTGAGCGCGTTCGACGTCGTTGACGTGGCGGGCAGTCACACGCAAGTGGCGCTCGACGGGCACAAGCAAACGGTCCTCCTCGTCTTCTCGTCGACGTGCGGCGCTTGCCGGGAAACGATCCCGGTCTGGAATCGCATTCTGGCGAAGGGAGTCCCGTCAGGCGTCCAAGTCGTCGCCATTCAAACGGATTTCAAGATCACGGACGAGTCGAACGGTGCCACGGCGCTCGCCGTCCCCGATCTGCGTTTCCCCGTCTACGGCTCGGCCGAGCCGCAAGGCGCGCTGATGTCCAAGTTCCCGGCGATTCCAGCCGCGGCGCTGGTCGATCCGACCGGAGTCGTCAAGGCGGTGTGGTTCGGCGTTCCCACGGAGGTCCAGGCGAGCGAGCTGGAGCACGCGATCGCCGGTTGAACCGTTGTCGCTCGAGTCCGACCGAGGAGCATCGTTGCTGGCCTTGAGCCAGAGGAGGAACCCATGAGGAAGAAGATCACAGCTGCTCTGCTCGTCGTGTTCACGGTTTTTGCGGTCGTCGTCGGAAGCTTCGCGCTCATGACGGCGTCTTCGACGCCGGCCATGGCGAAGTGTGGGATTTGTCCCCTCTACTGTATCGGCGTCACCTGTGACAACGGCCACACGTACTGCAATTCGTGCCTCGCCGCCTGCGCGGGCGCCCACAACTGCGTGGTGACGGGATTCTAGGGGCTCGCTCCGATCTGGAAGGAGGACACCGCCATGAGAACCTCCCCGAGTCGTGCCTCGAAACCGACTGTCGCCGCATTGGCCGGACTGGCCGCGCTCCTTCTCGGCGCGCAACCGGCGTCGTCCGCCGTCAAAGCAGCAGGGCCACCGGCGACGGTTGTCGACGCCTCTCGAGCCGGAGAAGAAGTACGAGTTGCTCCCGTCGAGGCGTCTTCGACCGCGACGGCCAACGATCCGGATTCGAGCCCGGAGGCGCTCGCTCTCGAGTACTGCCCTGCGACGGTGCCAGGGGCCGGCGCCGCGGGGCTGGACGCGAGACCTCCCCACCGGCACGGGTACTGTCGCTGCAGCTGCGGGTATCCGTGCACGTCGAGCGCGGACTGCGGCGGCGTCTCGTGCGATCCGTTCATCACGTGCTGTTGACTTGATCGAGCCGTCGCGCCGGCGAGGCTGAGGTCTTCGCTAGCGCGGCGGCTCCCCGCCGTGCTCGGCGTGCCCGAACGGAGAGCGCGGGCGCATCCGGTCGAATCTTTCCTGCTGATCCGGGCGGAGCACCGCCCGGATCTCCTTACCGGTTTCATCGAGGATGCCGCGCATCGAGGCGTGCCCCCGCTCGAGGATCGCCTTCACCTTCGCTTCTTGCTCGGAATCGAGTCCGAGATCCTGCTTCATCCGCTCGACCGCCACCGGCCCCTCGTGGCGCATCCCCATCCGCTCCGGCAGGATCAAGTGATGGACGATGGCGAAGCAGAGCGCCGCGCCGAAGACGACGCCCAGCGCGAAGATCCCGATGATCGCCAGCTGGCCGCGAGCCGGGCGGGGAGACGCGTCGTCAGCCATCGTTTCTTCCACCGTTGAGCAGGGCGTCGAACACGACGTCTCCCGTCTCCCCGGTCACGCCGCCGCCCAAGATCACGGAATCGAACGTCGCCGGCTTCGCCGGAGCCGGGCTCGAGCCGCGCTCCCGCACGACGACCCAGGTCGCAGCGATCACCGCGACGGCCGTGACGGCGGCGAGGCGCGGAAGGGCCCGTGTCGCGGCCTGATCGAACGACGGTCCTCGAGCCAGCCTCTCGACGACGCGCCGCCTCTCGGCCTCGCGCATCAGGGCCGGCACGGAGTCGATCAGCCGAGACGGATCGGGACGGGCTCCCTGCTCCGCCTCGCGCATCGCTTTCCGGGCGATCGGTTCGTCGCTCATGGTCTCCCCCCGGGGCGAAGCAGCGCGGCAAGCTTACGACGGGCCCGGACGGCCCGAAGCCGGGTCCCGACGCTGGTCGTGCCGAGCGCGGCCGCGGCCTCCGACATCGAGCGCCCTTCGAGATCGACGAGCACGAGCACCGCGCGGTCCGCGGCGGAGAGCCGGGCCAGCGCCTCGCGCACCGCGAGCGTCTCGACCGAGGCGGCGTGATTGGGACCGGCCGCCGCTCCCCCCGCACCGCGCACCCAGGATTCCGGGAGCGGCTGCTCCGCCCGCC
>JACXTT010005827.1_pt1 | contig 17798 bp, 14 predicted proteins | sample 9270951 | NCBI WGS metagenome assembly JACXTT01 (sample SAMN15532306, study PRJNA645909) | rock metagenome | isolation source: weathered quartz diorite | place: Puerto Rico | collected 2017-06-21 | reverse complement strand
CGCAGGAGGGGCAACGAAGCAAGCCGCCGGCCAACGCCGAGCGGCTTTCAAGTTGCCCCTCCTGGGCTCGAACCAGGACTCTCCTGATCCAGAGCCCCGAATCGCTTGTTAGGCAATAAGTTACAACACGTACACGAACCGCGAGATCGTGTCGTCCGTCTGTCGTGAGTCGGAGCGCTGGATGTAAGAGTTGGTTCGAGTTTGTTAGGTCCCAGGTCACTTCTCAAAACCATGAACGATCGAGGCGGCCAATGACACGCGAAGAATTTCGCGCCAAGTGGAGCATTCGGCGCGCAGAGTGGGACAAGTTAGGTGTGTTGCTGAACGCTGCGAAGCTCTGTGACGAGTTCATCGCGGATTTCGAGGACGTATTGGAGTCGCACGACGAGGCGATCTTGAACACGAATGAAGCCGCGGCAATGACGGGCTACAGCCGGGCGCAGCTGCTGAATCTCCATCGGCAGGGCAAGCTGCGCGGACACAGGAACGGGAAGGGCGTGTACTTCCGGGCCGGGGATCTGCCGAGGAAACCAAAGGGAGTCCGGCCAGTCGCTTTGCCCAAAGGGTTCGCGGCACCGCCTGCAGACAAGGAGACCCGCGCCAACGCACGGCGACTTGCGGAACGACTAGGAGTTCTAAGGTAGGTCGAGTTGGCGGCAAACTTCAGCGGGCTGCCCTTGCGAACTGTATCCGCAAGGGCAGTTTCTTTGTCCTGACAAGGGCACCGTTGGCCGTCGAACCCAAGTTAGGCGGATGCCGCCGGAGAGTCAGTGTACACGGAGCCACGGGAGCTTTTTCTCACATTCCATATAGACACCAACCGGATCAACTCTCGCGGTGGACTCCAAAACATGAACAAACTCGAGCGCTGGCGAGATGAAGGCCTCATCCTGGTCTACATGTCGAAAGTCGCGCACGAGGAGGCGACCGCCGGTGGTGACAGCACACGCACCCGGAAGGCGCTCGGCAGCATCTACTCGTACACGCTTGCCAACACCGGAGAAGAGAAGGCGCGCCTCAGCAAGATCGAGGGAGTCCTGTTCCCATCTCGCGCACAGACCCAAAACGAGCGTAATGACGTCGAAATTGCCTTCAACGCCGGGAAGTACGGGGCCATCCTCGTCACTGCCGACGGCGACCTTCTCGACCGTCGCAAGGAACTTGGCCAGGTCGGGATACGGGTCCTCACCGACGAACAAGCGGTCGCACTTGTAGAGCGACGAATCGCCGAGCGCGACGAGCGAGCTATGGAATTGTCCAAACTTGATGGTTCACCTGTTCCAGACTGGGTTGGGAAGGATTCCCTTGCATCCGGCGGCACCGCCTAACGAGCGCATAAAACTGGCGGGCGCTGATCGCTCCTGAGGAAACGGAGTGTTTGTGCCCTGGCGGGCACGGACGTTCGTCTACTCCCTTGCGCTGGCGGGCGAGTCGCTCGCAGCATAAGCGCGATCCGTTAGGCCGGCGCAGCGAATCCGCTTTCAAGGACTCGCCATGGTTCAGCGATCACGACTTCACCCAACGCAATCCGGCATTTCTGGTGAGTATTTCGTCGCAGCCGAGCTATCGCGTCTAGGCTACATCGCATCACTTAGTCTGAACCCCGTGCGGAAGTTCTCGGCCGGCTCGGACAGCAAGTACAAAGACGCGTGGCCTCTGCTGGGGCTTGGGCCGGCCGCGGCCTAACAAGCGCTTGACGCTGACTTGGTGCTGTCGTTCCTAAAGGAAGCCGTTACGTCGCGTCCTCGCGAGCAGGGGACTCTCGTCCTGCAGCCTTGCGCCGACGAGCAGTTCGCCTGCAGGTTGAGGGCGATCCGTTGGACAGCGGGGCCGAATGTCCGGGGTTTGTCGTGACTCGGCGTCCTTCGGCAAGCGTCAAGAATACTCCGCCGTCGCCGAGCTCCTAAAGCGCGGGTTCGACGTCTACATGACTCTCGTAGACGACCAGGGCATCGACTGTGTGGTTCGGCTTGATCGGCACCGGTATCTCGACGTCCAGATAAAGGCGCGCTCCACGACTGCGAAGCAATGGCATTTCTTCGCAGCGATGTCATTCGCGCCTCGTGACAACCTGTTCTTCATTTTCTATACCGAGCGCAACAATTGCTTCTGGACCATTCCCTCAAGGGACGTTGCCAAACTTGCGGTTCCTAACAGGAAAGACCAGTAGGCAGCGCCACTTAGCCGGAGCGTGAAGCAACCGCGCGCCCGTCATCCTCGAACTGTCCTGCGTCAGAAAGGGCGTTAGCCCACGCCGATTCGCCTGTCGCAAACGCGCCTGTCGCTGCCGCAAAAACGCCCTAGGCGGAGTGGCGAGGTGAAGCAACCTTCATTAAGCGGGTGGGGACACCGCGCCCACTGCGCGCCGCACAGCCTGCCCGCGGAGTCATGCCAAGGAGGGAACAAACGATGAGACTCAGACCCCGCGTGAATCTGCCTGACAAGCCCGCTGACGGACTCGCGATGGTGGCAGTTGCGGACCAGGACAAGGTGCTCGCCGCGATCATCAAGTGGATTCCCGTCGAAGTGATCGCACCGTACGAAGTCGCTCTTGGGATCATCCCAGCAACAGCTAGTGCCTTTCGGTTTTGGCTATCGGTGGCCTTCGCCTTTGTATTGACCCCGTTGTGGATCGGCTTTGGGTCACGGGACGCCGATAGGAACGAACCGATAGCCTGGAGACAAGTAATCCTTTCAAGCGTCGCGTTCATCCTCTGGGCAGTCGGGACCCAGGAATGGATTGGCTTACATTTCTCCGGCGACTGGAGGCCCTGGATGGGTTCCGTAGTCCTTGCGCTCGGAGCGCTGATTCTTCCCATCGGTGATGGCCTGCTGAGACGACTCGGCGTTCGGCAAACGACCTAGTGCACGACCGGACCGGGACCCATGAGTCTCGAGGCGTGCATTGTCGCAATCCTGAATGAGGCTGATAACCCCGTCGGCACGGGCGTCCTCCTCGAAAAGCAGCGCGTCCTAACTTGTGCCCACGTCGTAAACGCGGCGCTAGGTCGGGCCAAATCTCAGACTGGGCCCCCGGCCGAGACGACGGTTCGTATTCGCCTTCACGGCACCAAGACGCCCCTGACTGCAGCCATCGATCACGCGACGTGGACTGACCCCCCGGCCCACAGAGCATTTGGAGCAGACTTGTGTGTTCTGCAGTTGACCGGTGGGCCGTTTCCGAAGACCTCCCCCGCGCACTTGTGCATGTTCGGGGATCTGGTCGGTCGCAGCTTTCGTGCCGGAGGCTACCCCGCAGGATGGGACGTTGACTATCAGAAGGGCACAGTGGAGGGGGAGGATGAGCACGGACTGTGGTTGCTGCGTCCCAGCGAGCCGGTCTTTGCCGCGATCGCCACGTTCCTTGGAAAGCACGCGCCCAATGCCGGCCTAATAAGGGAGGGGTTTAGCGGCGGTCCGGTTGAGATAGAGCGGCGAATTGCTGGATTAGTTGCGGCGGTTCGAGCGAACGCCTCGGATGCCACAGCATATATGATTCCGGTTCGCCACTTCCCGGTTGACCTCCGCACGTCAGCCGAGTTGTACGAGAACGTAGTGATGGAGCGCTACCCACATGTCCATGAGATGTCGAAGCGCCTCGCCGAATCGACGATGCAGACTGCCGGCCCAAGCGCCGAGTTCGACATCCGTGTAAGACTCTGCAAGTCCTTCGCGGACGTGCTCGAGGCCAACAAGGGCGGCAAGGCAGGACAGCCACTCCCTGGCAAGAGAGTCGAAGGCTACGGCGCTCGCGACCTCACACCCGCAGATCTAGCCCACCGGCTCGCGATCGGGCGAGATGAGGATGGTGCGGATCTAACCAGAATCCTCCTTCACGCTCCTGGCGGAGCAGGAAAGTCGTCGTTCCTCCACAGGCTGCTGACCGTCGCATCAGCGGAGAACCTGGTGCCGTTCTACCTCGACTTCTCAAGAATGGGTGATGAAAGCACCGGGAAAGAGCAGGGGGCTAAGGCACTCCTGGAAGATTGGTTTGCACGGTTCGCGGGAAAGGGAGCACCCGGTGATCTCTTGGATCTGGCTCAGGGTCGGGGCGGTCGTGACCTAAAGCCGCTCCTGGTGATCGACGGATTTAACCAGGCAAAACGAAACTGGCGAGAGGAACTCGAGAAGATCGCAGACCTGTCAATTCGGGAACTTGCTGGCGCAGCCATTGTCATCGCCGACCGCTTGGTCGATCGAGCAGCCGGCAACTCGTTCCGTCTCGCAGTCGTGCCCCCACTCCCGCAGTCAGCGTACGCTGCTGCACTTGAGGACCTGGCCCCCGGGGACATCGTCGACAACCACGACTGGTCGCCAATCCTGTCGTCGCCCCTCTTTCTGAACATCGTCCGAGAGATCGTCCGAAGCCAGCCAGCCAGTGAGACGCGAGTTACGCCGAGTCGATTCAGTGTGTTGAACCAGTACTTCCGCGATGTTTGTAGCTTCACGGTCGAGGAGCTGTTCGTGTTGGCCGAGACAGCATACCAAGTCTATTCGCGTTTCGGTCGCACCAACATCCGGCGCGCGGAGTTCGAAAAGCTCTTGGAGCGACAGCAGGATATGGCCCTACGCGCGATTGCCGACCTCAGTTCAGATCCAAAGCGCTCGGGAGTGGGCCTTGGCCCGGACCTCGCTGCTCTCCGTGGCAAGATCGACACGCACGGGCTCTTGAATGACCTCGGAGAGGACGCCGTAGAGTTCCGTCACCAAATCCTCCACGACTGGCTCGTGGCTTTGAAAGTCGCCTCTTGTGCCGATGGGGAGGAGGAGAAGATTCTCCGCGCGCCGGCCTTCGATACTCTCTCGCTTAGCGCAGCCTCGGCCGATGGAGTTGAACTAGCAGTGGAAGCGCTTCAGGACCCGACGCAACTCTTGGTGAACGTTGCCACGACCAGTGGGGCGGTTCCCACCGGAGGCCGTGCCAGGGAGGCCTCTTGGAGCCCGCTGCTGGGCGACCGGAAGCAACCGCTTACAGTTGGCCGATTCTTGACGGAACTCTACGACTGGAATTCCTGGATAACCCTCGAATGCGTGATGAGCTTCGACAAGCGGATACTGCCAAGCGCTCCAATTGTGGGCTGGATGCGCCATGCCTTTTACGCGCTCAACCTTGAGAAGCTATTCGACGTATTCCTCCACACTGCTCTCCGAACGGAGCGCCTCAGAGACGAAGTCACTAGGTCATTGACCCTGCCTTATGCCGACTCCCAGAGCCACGCCGAGTTCTTCGGGCGCGTCGTGGAGACGCTCACAGGCCTCGGCGCTCAGAACCACGGCGAAGCAAAGCCAGAGCTTGTCGATGAAGACGGCATGCGATGGATTGAACTATACACGCGAACTACGCTCCAACCGCCTGATTTTGACCGAATATGGGGAGATCCGTTGCTAGGGTGGACTGTGGCAAATGTCATAAAGCGCGCTGGTTTGGGAACTGAATCGGCGCAGGACCTGATGCGTCTGTATCGCGTCTCGAAATCAACTTCTGACTCAGCGGGACGTGCAGCCAGCTTTCGTTGGAGAATAGTCCATGCGTTGGGTCGGGCTCCTGCCAACACCGCAAGCGACTTCTTGCTTGGAGTCACCTTCGACGTCCTTGAGGAGCGCCATGTACGCTATGGCGCGATTAGAAGCGCGCTCGAGGTTGCGGCTCTATCGGATACGCCCGATGCAATTTCCAGAGTCCTTCAGTTCCTCGACGACCATTTAGAAGAGTTGTTCCAGTATTCTGTGGCGTGGTACGTGCACCCATCGATCCGTCAGCAACTTCGTCGTGCGTGTGCTCTCAACGACAACTGCGCCTATCTTACGTCAGCTTGTCGTGGCCAGTGGCTGACGACAGCTTTGCCGCAGTACCAGCAGATTCTTGAGAAGGGCGCCCGTCTGACGGAGGAGATGGGCGTTCCCAACGAGGCCGCTTTGTGGCGGGAGTGGGAGCAGGCGGTGCGGGATGTTCGAGCAATGGACATTGATGACGCCGCGCGCAGACGACAGCGGTTTGCCGAAGCCATCACTAAGGACCAAGGGTAGACGCGCCGACACGCCGCGTCTCGGGAGAGAGAAAAGTGGGGGACTGGGATAGGCGTTTCATGGAGCTCGCGCTCCACATCGCCACGTGGAGCAAGGACAGAAGCAGGCAGGTGGGCTGCGTGATTGTGGGTCCGGACAATGAGATCAGAGCGGTCGGCTACAACGGCTTTCCGCGGGGCGTCGACGATCTTCACGAACCACGCCACGCCCGGCCGGCGAAGTACAAGTGGACCGAACACGCAGAGCGGAATGCGATCTATAACGCAGCTAGGATTGGCACGCCCCTGCAAGGTTGTCGGATGTACCTACCATGGTTCCCATGCATGGACTGCGCCCGCGCGATTGCACAGTCGGGGATCGTCGAGCTGATTTGCATCAAGCCCAATCTTTCGGACCCTCAATGGGGCGAGGATTTCGCTGAGGTGCCCACGCTATTGGAAGAGGCCCGCGTGACTGTTCGATGGTGGGTGGCCAGTCATGAGCGTCTTCACTCGACGTCCCGTGGATAGACCGCGCCCGTTCCCGAGGCCTGATGCTTCATTCTGAAGGTACGACAAGCGAAGTCCGCGATGGGCATGGAATAGCTCATCCGCAGGCGGAAGTCCGCAGCGGACTTCCGCAGGGCCCTCAGCAGCTATCCCTTGAGGACCTGATCCGCCTCGCCGGCCCCCTCGCAGAGTCGTACTTCGAACATCAAGAGCGTGCACACCAGCGCGAGCTTCAATTCGACACGGAAGAACTCCGTCAAGAGGTCGCATGGCGGAAGACGCTCCTCCTCACTGGCGGAGTTCTCGGAACCGCGGTCTTAGGAATCGCGGGCCTACTCTTCTACGTAGGAAGGGATCAGACGGCGCTAGATCTGATCAAGCTAGTCGTCGCCTTAGCTGGAGCAGCGTTTGGAGGCTACGGCGTCGCTCGAGGCCGCCAAAGGGAGACAAGGGGGGATGAGTAAGGGATGAGTAAGAGCCGCTTGCGTGCTTTCATGAAGCACACGCGGGCCGGCTCTCATCTACCGCCTTCTGTTTGCGCGTGAAAAGATCGTACCTGTGCGCGGGGCAAGCCACCAGTCGAACCAAGGGCGAATTATTCCTTGAACGCAGACGAGTTTCAGTTGTCGCATCTCACTCAGTGATTCGCCACGGGTCTGCACCGCCCACAGTGCCTCGCTCTGTTTCCGGGGCCTCGCGTCGAGCTGGCGCAGCCAGCGCGAGAGCGGCGAGACCTGGTGGCGGTGGAAGAACAAGTGAGAAAACACGACCGGCCCCCCTTGAAAACCTGTTCGGCAAGTACTTGACAGGGAGTGGGAAGACCAACTGCACGTCCCGGTATCGTTCCCAGAAGAGGAAGGACGCAACCGACTGCATTTTACTGCATACCGGAGCTAGACAAATGTTGTGATTATCGTAAAGCAGCTCGTAGTAGTCATCCAGGAGCTTTAGATTCGCGCTCACGTCTAGAGTCGAGGCAGTTTCCTCGGCGGTTGGGCGCGTGGCCGCGATGAGGGCGTGAAACCCGCGTGACATCTCGAGTCTCCACTCCAGGTCCGGCCGTCCCGGGCGCCCATAAACTAGCACCAGCCGATTTGGATTGATGTGCTCGACTACTCCCCATGAACGGTGCTTCTCATAGCCCGCGTAGAGCATCAAGCATGTCGGGCCTTCCTTCATCGAGCCGGCAAAGAATGGGAGGATTAGATTCTCCGACATCTCCGAGGTGAGGGACTCAGGTAAGGCTCCCGCCCCTTGCATCTTCCTAACGCCAGCAGACGCGCGATACTCTTCCAATGTAGGGAAGTACTCAGCCGCTTCCGTGTAGAAAAGTCGCACCTCTTTGTAAGGGTAGATCTCGCGACTGCTCTTGAGAACCGTGCAGATACCGTACATGGGAAACGCTGAGACGTCCACCCAGACCTGGCCGTGGCCACCGCATCGCAAGCCGCGCAAGGAGTCTTCTAGGTCATGGCTGAAGCGAGAAACGGCATGAGGGTCCATTCGGACCTCGACGATCCTAGGCGTGCCGTAATCCGTACCCAGCCTACGGATCATTTCATCGTACGATCGCTCATTCTCTTGAATGAAAGGGGAGTACCGGACGACGACGACGTTGCGGAGTTTCATACCTGCTAAACTCGACAGGACCGTGGCAGCGCGATCCTCAAAACCTGCAGCCACGATCAAGACGTCCGGACCCGGCTCCTGCCGCAGAGTTGGGACGTCCGCAGGTCGAGGTGCAAGCTCAGCTGCCGGACTCATCGTCAAACAGCTCCCACTCGTCGGCTCGGCTAGTGAGATCCTCTAGAAAGCGTGTCCCCCTCCTAACAAACTCCAGAGGTGTCAGGAGCAACTGCTCGAACTTGTTCTTGGACAGGCGAAGGTGACTTTCCCGCCTGAAACTGATTCGAAAGGCAGGACAGTAAACTCGGTTTAGAATGTAGATCGGCTTCTTGAGTCTATCGTCGAAGGCGACCTCCAGTTTGGTATCATCAAGGACACCAAAGCGCACGAGATAATGGAGCACTTCGGTCGCAGATCGTGAAAGCTCCATCGAATCGTTCCGCTCAACGGCCAGCCGCTCGTCGTAGCGTTGGCGGCCGCGAATCTGTCGCCTCTTGTGCCTTAGGTAGTAGTTGCAGACCCTGCCCAGCGCAGTCGTGAACTGATAAATGTGACGGCCAACGCTAACCTCTTCTCCTCCGATCGTGACGGTCCCTGGGATGTATCCGAGCGCTTCGAGCTTGCGCTCGGAGACGAGTTTGATGGCGTTGTGTTGCACGGCAGGGGGAATGGGTTCAGGCTGTGAATCCGGCCGCACATTCGCGGCGGCGAAGACCTCTGAGACAAGTTCCAAGAGACTCCGCGGCGTACGATCCGCAAGTTGCCAAACCACCTCCCAACCGGCGTAGTATGCATTCTTCCGCCCTTCGGCAAGCAGGCCCACGAGCTCGTCCGTGGAGTATACCTGATCCGTGAGATAGTCGGAGATCGATGAGCTCTTGAAATGCCAGTGACGTAACCGTCGCGCGACAATCCTGTCGAAATAGCTCTTTAGTTTTTCTCGCTCTGGATCAATGCCGGTAGGGAGGAATAGCGTTCGGGATATGTCGAAAGAGGAGAAGTCGTGCGACTCTTCCAGGGCTCGGCCAGAGCTGTCCTCCAAGAGGTAAGAAAACCGTTCCGCTGAGATCTTGACACAGTAAACGGGGTTCGTGCTGCGCACTATATCATTTACAACTCGCTGCGCCTGCTTTGGGACGTTGGGCTCGCCGGCATCGTCGAAGAGAATGCAAAAGCGAGTGGCCGCGAGCGGTGGGAAAGTGTCTCGCACAATCGCGCAGAAGGTCCGTAGCTGGCTTTCGGTGAGGTATTCCGCCGCACTCTTCGTTGATGCCCCACCCTTGAAGAGAGCGTCGATCTCCCGACTCTCATTTCTTACCAGGGCCGCGTAGAGGTTTCGGAGTGGCGACGCGAGCGCGGAGTCGAATGGCCCAAGCGCACCATCCACGACGTAGCTCCCGACAAACCGGTATAGAGGCTCGTAGCTACTTGCCTCCGGCAACCTCTCGTGTTCAATCGCCTCCAGGAGAGTGGCGAGAATCCGCCGAAAGATCTTGAGAACGAGTATGTGCTTGACCCACAACACCGTTGTGGCGTCGAAGTTGAGCAGTTCCGACGAGAACTGTTTGAACTCACCTTGTCTACAAGGGAAAAAGACCCCAAACACTTCGCTCATCGGTACCACGTTGTCGGCAACAGAAGGGAACGAAGCTAGGGCTGCGAGGTAGGTGGACTTCCCAGAGCCCCTTGCGCCGTAGATCACCGCGTTCCCAAAAGACCTGATCCGTTCGAACAACTCTGGATATGGCTCAAAGAGATCGACGGCAACGGCCGGATTCGTGATCTCTTCGTAGCGGAGCAAGCCCAAAGCTTGGGGGGCCTTAAATTTCTCGCTGAGAAAGCGCTCCCGCCTTTCCTTGAAGCGTTCGTACTCGGGATTACGATCCAGGAGTTGTAATACTTCAGAGAAAGGAAGAGCCTCTCTGGACAGAATGAAACGAACGAGCTCGTAGAGCTGCGCGCCGAGGTGCTTGCGGATGGACATCCTTGGCAGATGACCCTGCAATACGGTCAATATCCTCCACAGATGCTCCTGAAAGAACTGGAAGTCGCTCCGTCCATAGTCGTACTCTGAAGGTTGTCCAATGCCGTAAGACACGTCGATGACACGAAAGTCCAGTCCGCCGTTTGCGTTTTGAGTGACCAAGATGTTTTCACTATGCAAGTCGCCGTGATACGCCTCCGCAGCCTCCAAAGAGGTGAGCGCTGTCGACACCTGTTTGATGAACGCTTCCACGAAGTACGGACTGAGTGGCGGAGTAGCTGAAAGGTAACCCTCCAATGTCTTGCCATCGATGAACGGGAAGAGCAGGCAGTAAAGAGTCACCGCCTCGCCAGAGACACTCTTGTAAGGGAGAGTGAAGTAGTCCAGTGGGTGAACCAGGTAGGGTTCTCCCGCTACTTGTCCAAGCTTGTGCAGCGCGGCCTCGAGATTCTCCGCCGCTCCAGGCCGAATCACCTTTACCACGTATGGGCGATTCAAGGTCGTGTGCATGGCCTTGAATGCGACCGAGTTCTTACCGATCGAGATCACCGATTGCAACCGATACCTGCCCGCGAGGATCTGTCCCTCTTCCACCATCGCGGGTAAATCGATCAACACTCTTCCAAGGAAGGCTAGACCCGCTGGCCTCAGGCGAGCCTCCTGTCCCGCCATCTCGAGGTAATCAGCCTCTGCCAGCGCCGACATTAGAGCCGGGTGCATGCGTTGTACCTTCCCAGTCGACCACTCGATACGGGTTTCGCTGAGTAGCTTCGAAGCGTTCTGATCGCTGACCAGGCGTATCAGTTCTTCCAGGTCTTTCACCAACTTGTTAGGAGCCCGCAGCGCTCTGGTCGACATTAGGACAGCGCCTTCCCCATTTGAATTCCTCGAGCACGCTCGAGTATCCTCGTCAAGAGGTGGCAATCTTGAATATCTGCAGGAAAGACGAACTCGCTCAAGACAGCTCCTAGGTTCTCCGCCAGGCGACATGCATTCCACGCAAACCCGCCGTGATGCTGATCCCAGATGAACAGTACGGCCTTGGGAGCCAGTTCCGGCCGTAGGGCCACGCAGGTCGCCTCCGCTATGGTGCCCGGCGTATGGACTAGCACCACTATCAGATCGAAGGCCCGCATCAACAGGAGTTCTTGCAGCAACGGGTTGTCGGTTGGAGGGGGGAGATCGGGCTTGACCACTTCCTCTCCATATCGAACGTCATGACCATCCTGTTCCAGTGCGAGTCGGATGTCGCGACGCTTCCGCTGCAGCTCCCGGACGAACTCGTTCTCGGGGTCTCGATCCAGAGCGGGACCGAACACCAGCACGCTGAGCCTGTTCCGTTCAAGAGCCTCGGCTAGAAGCTCCTCGATCGGTCTCACTGCAAGCACCTCGCTTCGTGAGCCGGCGCGATACGACAAGTGCCGAGTGCTTCGGCCCCAAATGGATGTAGACACCGCCTGGCCCATCCGTGGACGAGAGCACATGCGCTCATCGTTTGATCGATCTCCGCCCTACCTTCCTGGGATGGGGCGTGAGTGCTCTAATGGTCGCCCGCAGAGTCTTGAACCACTCCCCGTCATCGAGTTGGTGCTCCCATACTCGGACCACGTGGTACCCTTGCCGCCGAAGGAGCCGTTCAACCCAGCGATCACGATTCTTGTTCGCGCGCAGCTTGCTACGCCAAAATGCTGAACGAGCATGCGGCACCGCTCGCGCGCAGCTCGGGCAACCGTGCCAAAAACAACCATCCACAAAGACCGCGAGCCTCCGTGCGGGAAAATAGAAGTCCGGTCTTCCGAGGATGTGGGCCGGGTGCTTGACCCATCCTCGTAGACCGCGGCTGGCAAGTGTACCCTGGACCCGAGCCTCGGTGGAACGGTTCCCTCTAGCCCGCACCTTCGACATTAGGAGGGAACGCTCGGTACGGCTCAGCACATCACGCACTGGTTTCCCTTAGTCGATTCCCCCCGGAGGGGCCGGCTCCGGGAACTCAAACCTCGGAATGTCCAGCGTCGGGTCGTCCTCCCGAAGGAACAGAGAAGCCTGGTCTAACATCCATTCCCTCAGGAATCCTCCAGCTGAGCGATCACTAAACTGCACAAGCCGGCCACCGAGCCCCAAACGCTCGACCGAGTCGCCGCGAACTGCCTTGTCGAGCTCAACGACCTCGGCCACACGGCGAAGATCGGTGACGAAGTCGAGAACCACCACCTTATCCTTGCCGGGGCTGACACGCAGCCCACGGCCTAGCTGTTGCACGAAGATCCGCCGACTGTGGGTCGAGCGCATGAACACGATCAGGTCCACGTCCGGGATGTCGACCCCCTCGTTGAAGAGGTCCACCGTGGCCACCAAGTCGAGCTGGCCAGCACGGAAGCTGGAGAGGAGCTTGTACCGTTCCCTGGGGTCTATCTCGGCCGAGATCACCTCGGTTCTCAGCCCGTACGTTCGCAAGGTCCCCGCCATATTCTGAGCGTGGACGACGCTCGGGCTGTAAACGATTCCGCCGCGCCGCTTCTCGTCGTCGAAGACATCTTTGATCGTGCGTGCCGCCTCGTCGTCGCGGGTCGGCAGGATCAGCCGCCGGTTAAGCTGCGATAGGGAATACTTGTTGCGAGAGGCTTCTTGGACGAACGTCCAGTCGAGGTTGTCCGCGAGGAGTCGGTAATCCACCTCGGTGAGAAACCCGCGCTGCAGACCCTCAGCGATGCCGATCTTCGTCACTGCCGGTCCCAGGATCTGGTCGATGTCGTAGCCGTCACCGCGCCAGGGCGTAGCAGTCACACCACCGAGCATCGGAGGATCGAGGGCTCGGATGGACGTGCGGAAGACCTCGGCGCCTATGTGGTGCGCCTCATCGACGAGCACCAGCCCGAACGCCGGTAGCGCGTCGAGCTTGGCACCCACGCTCTGCACCGTGGCGAAGGTGATCCCGTCCCAGAACGCGGGCTCCTCTCCGCCCACCAGCTGGTGCGTCGCCACCCATTTCGGCAGCTGGTACCAGAAGCTGCGCTGCAACTGCTCGACGAGTTCGCGTGTGTGCGCGAGTACGAGCACCCGCCCGTCCCGAACCAGTCCGTCGCGTAGCAGGTCGGCCACAGCCTCCGCCATGACAACTGTCTTGCCGAGCCCCGTGGCCATGACGATCTGCGCCCGACCTGTGTCGAGGAGGGCCTCGCGTAGGCTCTTGGAAGCCTCCTCCTGGTAGTCCCGGAGCATCTTCGCTCTGGACGCGTACTCGGGGGTCCGCGCCATCACATCCAGCAGCGCCCGGGGATCGCGTACTTCTATTCGGAGCCCCGTCCGCTCGTAGCGTGCTCGCTCCTCGCGGAACGCCTCGCCCGGCGGCCGTGATGTGGCAACCATCATGCGCTTGGCTTCGTAGAACCGAGCTGCGTCCACTACTTCACGAATTGCGTCCCGGGGTGGCCCTGACGTCGTCGTATGCTTGCACTGGACCACCCACAGCTCGCCGGCTCTGACACCGAGAATGTCCGCGCCGCGGTCGCCACGTCCCCCAACGATGCGCACGTCGTCGAAGTTATTCATGAGGAGGAGACGGCCCACGTCCCGCTCGAACGCCTGCCACGGCCCGCGAAGCAAACGGCGCTCATCGAGGAAACCCGGACGAGCCGCCGTCACCCCTCCTCTCCACGCACCTGGTCAGCCGAGAGCAGTTCGAGGGCTAGCGCCCCCCTGAGCAACCGCGCCCGCCCAACCTGTGCGAGATCGTCCGGGTCCCCTTCGGCGAGCCACACGGCGTCCACCAGCAGCGACAAGTATCGGCGAACCACGCGGGCGCGAGCGTCTTCCGTGGCCTGCGCGTCACCAAGGTCTAGCGTTTCGTACGCGTCGTCCCAGTACCGCCCATCGAAGAAGAACTCCGGGTGCCGCTCGAAGAATCCGAGCAGCGTTTCCTTGGGCGCGTATTCCAGGAACCGCCCCTCCTCGATGACTCGCCCAGCCTGGCCGCCCGCAACGCTGTGGATGCGCCCGAGCACCGTGGCTTTCTCCGACATCGAGAGTTCCTGGTACAGGGCTTCGGCATCCCCCGACCCGACATTTTCGGACACGCCTCGTGCCAGTGAGCGAAGCGTCGCGGTAGCGTCGGCCGACAGCGCCACGGGATCGAGCTGCGTCGTCCTAGCGTACCGTTCCCGGAGGGCCGCGAGCACAGAGGCGAACGTGACGTCAGCGCGCTGCCCACGGAGAAAGTCCATCGCAGACCAGGCGAGCTCCGCGAGGAGGCCGTCCAAGGGCGTCATGGTTGCGGACCCAAAGACGGAATGTTCGACGTTGACGAGGAAGTCATACGTCCCGGCGGTGGTCCTCACGAGCCTCCAGGGAGTTCCCCCTCCGTCAAGCGCACGATCGTCTGGCTCCACCGAGTACGCCATCACATTCCACCGCTGGTCCGTGGCGTCGTCGCGGTACTCGCGCGTGAGCGATGGCATCGCTATGCGGAGCGGCGCCGGTTCAGGCAGGGGCTGACCACCCGGGGCGACGGCCGGTCCGCCCCCCGGTTGCTCACCGAAGCCTCCCACGTCGCCGCCGCCCTCGCCTACGAGCAACTTACGGTCTGCTTCCTCGACGAGCTCCCACCACTTCGCATCAGGGAGGTAGGTTGCGTCACCGGCGTAGAACCGCTCAGCCATCTCCCGTGCCCGGTCGTTCTCGGGCACAAGCAGAAGGTTGGCGTAGCATCCCGCCACCTTCGGCTTCGGGCTGTTCCGCCGGAACGCCTGAAACAGCCGGAACAGAGGTGAGCCGTTCTCGCCGTACCCAAGCTGCGCCGCTTCATGGGGGCGCAGGGGTCCGTCGCCCCGAACAATCCGCCGCATTTCATCCCAGGCGGGGTCGTTCCGGTCGAACTGGTCCTTCGTGTAGTGGACGCGGCAGTGGTCGATGTGAATCTCGCCCACGATCCGCCCGCGGTGCCGAGGATCGTCGATCGGGTACTCGCGCTCGACAACCCCACCGTTGTCCCAAGCGAACAGGTCCTGATTGGCTATCTCGATCTTCCGGCCGTGGCGCACGAAGTCGATCCCATACTCGTTCTCGTCGTAGTAGCGCTGGAGCCCTAGCCAGCCGCGAACCCGGCGCTCGCGCACAACCACGTTCGCCGCTGATTCGCACGCTGGGCAGACCTGTTCGTCGGCGCCAACCCACTGCCAGCAGCGCGCGCAGAACGCGCGCTCGGGAAGTCTCGTGTCAATGGTCTGATAGGCGCTGATCACCCCAAACCGCGCGTGGGGCACCGTCCGCTCGGGATTCCCCGCCCCGCCCCAGACGCAGTGCTGCCGCCCGCGGAGCGGCCCACCGCTCATTGATAGTCTCACCGTCAGCGGCGTGCCCTCTGGCCGCAACATCGCCGCGTAGACGCGCTCCAGTTGGTCCTTGAGCTTCGATCGGTTCGCGGCGCCAGCGAACCACTGTCCCTGCTCCGGCTTCAGGCGCTCGATAGACACCTCGGTCCCGTGGACTTTCGCGTTCGGCTTTGGGCGATTGAGCATCGGGGTTCGAAAGTGCCGTTCCCGCACCAGCCGTTCGAAGTCGATTTCGAGGCCGTACCAGACGGCGTCGCCTTCCCTTGTGCTCCAGACGCGCGTCAGGGTTCCAAGCCGCGCCGTGGCGATGTTGAATCCCATCCCAAACATGCCGAGGTAGTTGATCGGGTCGTTCCCGGTCCAACCTGCGCGGACGGCATTCTCGAGCCGGTCCGGGTCCATACCCGGGCCGTTATCGAGGACCGTGATTCGGGCATCCTTAGCGCGCGTCGGGAGCGAGACGTGAACCTCCGGGTCGCGGATAGGGTGCCGATCGCGTTGGGCGGAGATAAACCCGTCCACCGAGTTGTCTACCAGCTCGGCGATGCACTGCCACTGCTTCAGATTGATCTCGCCGAGCATCGGGAGGATGCGCGGATGCGGCTGGAGGTCGAACTCCCTCGGGGCTGCTGTCGGACCATCCGGCATAAGTCGATTCCCTCTCCTGCCCTGATCTATCGCTCACCGTCCGAGAGTAGCCGTTGCAGCGGCCTCGCCACGACCGCCGCCAAGCGCGGGGGGACGGCGTTTCCGATCTGACGCGTGACCTGCAAGCGCGCTCCCTCGAAGATATGGCCGTCCGGGAACGTCTGAATGCGGGCGGCCTCGCGCAGCGTGTAATACCTGAACTCTCCGACCTCATCGACGAGGGTGTTCTCTCCACCAGGAACGCCGTGAACCCCTGCCTTGATAGTCTTCGACGGCCAATCCAACACGCTTCCATCGTGCCCGTGGTAGGGCTTCGCGCTGGGAATGATCCAATGATTGATCTCGGCATCTTCTTCGCACTCCGCCGGCTCTGTAAGTCCGACCAACGCGTCGCGGACGGTGGCCCAAGGCTCTAGACCATCTTCCTCGGGACGGTCCTGCTTCTTCTTGTTGCCGCGCCCCTTAGGTCTCGGCAGGTCGTGCGTGTCCCAATACCGGCCATCCGACTGACTTCGCACGAGGGCGGCGCGGCTGTGCGTCGGCTCGGGGAAGCGGTACACTGGAAGATCTGGTTGCGTGGCGACCATAAAGATGCGGCGCCGATTCTGCGGCACTCCATAGTCGGCCGCCTCGAGTAGGCGCCAGACGACGTGGTACTCCGGTTGATAGCCCGGTGAGCATTGGTAGTGTCTGATCCGCTTGTCGTGCTGGCGCCAGAGCTCCTCACTGCGGGGCTTCATCGAAGGGCACTCGAGCCTCCGCAGGAGGTATTCGAAGTACGGCCGGAAGCCATCTCTCAAGAGCCCCTGGACATTCTCAACCAGGACGGCTTTCGGCCGAAGGTCCCTGATCGCACGAAACAGTTCAGGGAACAGGTTACGTCCGTCCCCGTCAGCCAAGTGCTTACCCGCTAGGCTGAATGGCTGGCACGGCACGCCAGCGGCGAGCAGCCGCACCCGGCCTTTGATCTGACGCCAGTCAACGAGCTTTACGTCGCCCATGTGATTCTCCCATTGAGGAGGATCGCGGAGGGCTAGCTTGTTCGCCTTCAGTGTCTTCCATGCGGTAGAGTCGTTCTCGTAGCAGAGGGCTAGGTCGAATCCCGCCTTCTTGATTCCGCGCGCAATCCCCCCCGCGCCGGCAAACAGGTTGATGTCGAGCTCGCTCATAATGAGTGGATGCAGGAGAAACTAGCACCCTTCACGACGAAGGATTGTCGGGCACGCCACACTAGGTGAGTTCCACCGCGTCCGAGACATAGGGGTAGCGTCCATCACCATCGCCAGCTAGTCAGGAGGGTCCCCGCGCAAGCCGAGGCCCCTCTTCCGCAAATCTTCGAGCCGTACCGTCCTCAGAGACTAATGCCCTTGGATGGTTCGGCTAGGGCGATTTTGCGGCACATTGGGGTGACTTTGCGGCAAATCGTCCGCGGGCCGGTCGCCGAGGCCTTGACTTCTCCCGACCGGGGCGCGCATAATCCCACACGCGCGAACACCCCCCGCAGAAAAAAAATCTGCGGGGGGTGTGTCTTTTCGTGGCCTCGAAATCCAGCGCCGTTCACCAAGCCGTCGCCGACATCCGCGCCAAGGCCAAGGAGCTGCGTGAGTCCTTCGGCATCGAGGCCACAGCCCGCACCCTCGAATGGGCGGCGACCAGGGTAGAAACCGCACTCGTATCCGAGTTCGACCGAATCGTGTA
>JACXTT010005826.1_pt1 | contig 17798 bp, 15 predicted proteins | sample 9270951 | NCBI WGS metagenome assembly JACXTT01 (sample SAMN15532306, study PRJNA645909) | rock metagenome | isolation source: weathered quartz diorite | place: Puerto Rico | collected 2017-06-21 | reverse complement strand
AGTTTGTGCCAGAATTTGAAACTTTAAACAAACGTAATCTGGACAGTATTGGGCTTGTCGGCCGGTGAAACGAAAAACACGGGTGAACAAGTCACCCGTGGAACCCAAAAAGCTAGTCTGTGGCGCGGTCAGAAAACTGGCCACAGCCGAGCGCGCTCCCGATACAGCTTGTCGTAGCGTGTTCTTCTCTCCTCGGCACCACGGAGTATATGGGCATAATCTCTTTCGACCTCTTCCCGATGGAGTTGGATATAGTCGACCGCTGCATCGAGTTGCTGATCCGACAGAAGGAGATGCTCCTTGATGAATTCGCGATCACAACCACTGTTGAGATGATCAAGGATAACGTAGACCGTCGTTCTTCTTCCGCTAATACACGGTCCTCGGTCGGTTTCGACAATGAGTGGGGTTGCCGTTGCCATGTGACTCATATCTTCCTCCTGAAACAACAAGCGCGTATGGGGTCGTGACCCACCCTACGATCTCCCCTTCCAGGGCGTCAATTGCGCGCTTATCAGCTGTCAATCATCCTTTCCACACTATGATTTTTTGCCAGCTTGGTCGCGCTGAGAGCCGTTGCCAGTACGCGTCGACGATGGGCCACGCGGAGAGATCCGCGCCGAGATCTTTCGCTAAGTAGACATAGGGCAGCATAGCGATGTCCGCTACAGAAAATGTTTCACCAATGTAGTCTCGTCCAGACAACGCGTTTTGCAGGATGCCCATATTAGTTCGGACTTCCGACCACAATTGTTCTATAGCGTTTGCGTCTTGTTTCTCTGGCGGCGTGAAACGGAGCTGACGAACCAGAAGTGAGAGCGGCGGACGAAACGTCGTCTGCTCAAAGAGCAGCCACTGGAACATGCGGGCGCGGTTCTGGACCCCGACGGCGAGCAGGTTTAGCGCAGAAAATTTCTCAACCACGTACTGGATGATCGCGTTCGACTCCCAGAGGATGAAGCCGTCATCATTGATGGTGGGGACTTTGCCGTTGGGATTCAGTTGCAAATACTCTGGATTCTTCTGGTCGCCTTTCACCAAGTCGAGCTTCACAAGTTGATACGGCGCCCCAACCTCTTCGAGCGCCAGGTGAACTTTGCGTCCGTTGCCTGACATGGGAGATGTATATAATGTGAACATATTTCCTCCCTTACACGATGCCTTTCTGCCGCAGCAGATTCAGGATCACGTCCAGACTATGCGTGCGCAATTTTACCTTGAGCTGATCGTACAACGTAAAATTCGCCAAGCGCAGAAACGGCTCCCCATGAACAAAGTCAACAATATTGATACAGCCGAAATCCTGCTCAATATTGAACAGCCGACCGCTCGTGACTCCTATCGCATAGGAGAGCAAGGCGTTGTTAAAGCCGCCGTGCGCCACCACCAGGAGCGTTTGCCAATCGTCTTGAATCAACATCGAGTTGACGAACTCGACAGCACGTTCGCGCACTTGACGGAAACTTTCGCCGCCGAGATAGGGCTCGTCCCAACTCGTCTCGGCCGCTTTAAAAAAGCGCTGCACTTCATGGAAAATATCGGCGATACTCTTCCCTTTTGTTCCGATCTCACTCGGTGTGATTTCTTGCAAGTCAGGAGAAAGCAGGACGTCGAGCCCATGTTCTTGCGCGATGATGCGAGCAGTTTCTTGCGCCCGCGCGAGCGGGCTCGCATAGACACGGTCGATTGGGACACTCCGAAACAGCAAGGCGGCAGCGGCGATTTGTTCGCTGCCGCGCTCTGTCAGGGCGCCGTTACCGATCGCGCCTTCGTTGACTTCCGATTGATACAGCGTCTCGCCGTGACGCATCAAGTAAATGCGGCGTCCATCCATAACTGACTCCGTTCTATTTCTTGCCGGCAAACGGTTTGTCTCGATCGCGCAGCGCATCTTTCAAGCCACGCTCACCCATTTTTTTGACTTCGTTCTTGACGGTCACCGTCTGATGCGCGATCACATCAAACTCCATGGCTGATTGTTCAGCCGAGTAGATGCCCATGTTTTCTACGAATCGGTTCGTAGCAGCCTTGTGTAAGGTCAAGAGATCCACCGGCACCATCGCCACTCGACGCGCGTAGGAGAGGACTTCTTCTTCAAGCTTTTCGCGGGGAAACACCCGATTGATCAAACCATTTTCTAGCGCTTCTTGCGCATTCATTGAATCGCCCGTGAAGAAATATTCTTTGGCTTTGCGAATCCCGATCAAGTAGGGCCACAGTGACAACGTCGGCAACACCCCAAGCGAACGGCCAGCTGGATGGCCAAACTGGGCGTCGTCCGCCGCAAAAACGAGATCACAATGACCGACGAATTCGGTGGCTCCAGCAAGGCAGAAGCCATGCACTTGCGCGATGGTCGGCTTCGGCAAAGTCCAGAGTCGTTGCCAGCGTTGCACGATTTTGCGCATGCCCAGGCGGTCGCTTGTGACGGTGAACCCGCCAGACCCACTGACCGGCTGGAGATCGTAGCCAGCGCAGAAGGCGCGCCCAGCGCCACGGATGATGAGGACGCTTGCTTCATTGTTATTCTCAAACTCGTCCAAGGCGCTGTCTAAGTCTGACAGCAGCTGACGGCTCATCGCGTTGAGCTTTTCCGGACGATTTAGGGTAACGCGGAAAATCTTCTCTTCAACCTTCTCGTAAATGATGGCTTCGTATGACATGTCCACCCTCCTTATGCATTATGTAAGGAAACTTCTATCGCGTTATGCCTACCACACGCCTGCTGGGGTTGCCTAGAGCGGGAGAGTGTGGAGGCAACCCGTGACCTCGCGCCCAGGCTCTGCCTGGGCACGCACTGTCTGGTAAGTTCCGTTGTCCTCGTACCTAGTGCAGTTTCAGCATACCTCTTGGGGAATACCACTGTAGGGGTCCGATTCATCGGACCCACCCAAGGGCTTGATTAATCAAGCTCCTACCTCTGCGGTGACCGCATCGAGGAGTACGATATTCCCCAACAGGTTTCCTGCAGATGCACTAGGCAGAGCCTGGGTACGAGCGGGAGGCGGGTTTGATTTATCGTCTAAAAGTGTGCTCAGTATGAAATCACACTCTTGACAACCCTTCTATCTGAGGAGGACAATCCTCTGCATCTTTACCGGAGGGGAATTCATGGCGGACTCAGGCAAGATTTTGGCTGGTTTTCTCGCGCCGCATCCTCCCCATCTTGTCTATGGGGAAAATCCCGCACGGAACGAACCGCGCTCAACTGGCGGCTGGGAAGTGTTACGGTGGGCGTATGAAAAGTGCCGCGAGAAGATTAAGGCTTGGAAACCCGATGTCATCCTCGTCCACAGTCCCCACTGGATGACGATTGTTGGTCATCACTTCTTGCACGTGCCACACTTGCAAGGTCTCTCAGTCGATCCGATCTTTCCCCACATTTTTCGGTATCAATACAACATGGATGTCGATGTAGAGCTTGCCGACGCGTGTTTCGAGGAGGCCCAACAAGAGGGATTAGTAGCGAAGAAGATGACCAACCCGAATTTTCGGGTGGACTATGGGACCATCGTGTCTTTACACATGCTCAATCCCGATTGGGACATTCCCATTCTTGGCGTTTCGGCGAACAACTCGCCTTATTTCTATTCGACAGAAATTGGTCAGGAGCAAATGAGTAAACTGGGGCGCGCCACGGCGCGCGCTATCGCCAAAACCGGACGCCGCGCGGTGCTGGCCGCAAGCAACACCCTCTCTCATCTGCATTTTGATCGCGAGCCTGAACTGATTGAAGATATGAACAAAGAAGTCATCTTTAATAACAACCAGTATCAGTGGGACATGCGCGTGCTTGAGTTGATGCGCAAAGGAAAGACCGAGCAGCTCATGACGATCTTGCCGGAATTTATGGAAAAGACGGCGGCGGAAGTGAAATCCGGCGGACTCACCTGGATGCTGTCCGCTATGGGATTCCCTTCGATTCCGGCGCAGGTACATGGCTACTGGACGGTGATCGGCACCGGCAATGCTGTAGTAGAATGGGACCTGACGCAACAAGCCGCATAGGAGAGCGAGAGCGAAGGTCTTGACGTAATGTCGCTAGACAGGTATTTCCATCCCTGGAAGATATTTCCACGGAAAAACTAAAAAGACAAGCCTTCAAGTTGTAACAAAGAGTTGTGGCGAATAAGCAGAAAGTCTACAAGGCAGATTACCCTATCCGGGATAAAGCCGCAGTGCTGATAGGATGTACAGCCCGAGATATCGACAATTTTGTCGAGCGGGCACTCAAAGAGTTTAACATTAGCCAGGCGCAATTAGGCGTTTTGCATTTCCTGGATACTGAAGCAAAAGAGCAAATGACCGTGAATCAACTGCGCGAGGTGCTGATCGACGATAGTCCCAACGTCTCTCGTATATTGAACAAAATGGTGGACAAGGGGCTGGTGCGCAAGGAACGACAGAAAGACGATCAGCGGGTGGTGCATATCGCCCTCACAGAGAAAGGGCGACGCCTCCACAAACAGGCAGACCAGAAGATCAGCGGGCATATTCTAAAACTGACTCCGCAGGAATGCCAAACATTAATTGAACTGCTGATGAAAATCTGAGGGTTATCTTTTCTTGCTAAATATACTCCTGGGAATTTTTCTCCCAGGACTACAATAAGGAGGTGTCGTGCGAAATCAAGAAGAGCAAAGGCAATGAGCAAAGACAAGAAACAAGCTTGGTCACACAAGGAAGTGCATAAATCTAATTTTTTGAAAGGAACCTTTTATGGCGACTGCAGATTTCGAAGCAAAGCAATTACTCAAGGCTTATCGCAAAGGACTTATCTCCGATGATCTTTTTGAAGCCCAGATGCGCGAGCTGCAAAATGGCAAGCAATATGTTTTTAATGGCAAGTCCCTTGCGACTGAGCGTGAAATGATTATGCATCTGCTCGACGAATTCCGCTGCGGGGAGAACTTTGCGTCAGAGTTTTTGAACCGCTGGCTTGCTGTCAGCGATCAGGAGTGTGTGAAAGGCGGACTGCGAGTGGTGCAAAATCGCGAGGCGTATCATGCACAAGTGCTCGAAGCGCGCCTCCGCGAACTTGGCGGCGTCCCGCAGTGCACGGTGCCGAATGAACGTCGTGAGAAGGACATGGCTTTATATGCCTCGCCGGAGAAGAAGGATGCAGAGAAGCTGCTCGCGATCAATGCGCAGATTACTGATCCAGCGCAAGCCTTGAAACCTATTACTGACGTTATCGATCAAATTCAGGAAGATCAGCAGAGCAAAGAATTGCTGCGCTCGCTCGTGCAGGACGAAATGTCCAGCATTACTTGGCTCAAAGAAGCCTGTGCGTTGCTGAATCCTGCCCAGTAAGTGTGACCGCTGGCCGGCCTGTTCGGCGTGGGTCTCCGGACCCCGTCGAAAGCGCGGACCGTAGGTCTCTGATGTCGCTCGTGGCTCGGTCAAGAGAGACCGGCCACAGTTAAACAGGAGGCTCTTAAAGAATTCGCCCAGATCTGGTATGCCGAGGCCATCTGGGCGAACTTGCGGAACTTGAATCCATAAAGATCTCACTCATACCTGGAACCGACCGCGAGGAAGCCTGTTGTGTGTATCAAGAAAGATCACGATCATGCCACACAGTGCACTTCTCAAGGGTTGCCTCGTTCCAGGCCTTCCTCACCTCACCTCAAATAAAGCAGTCGCAAGTTGGGAAACCGTGCGACGTGGATTTCGCCAGGCTGGCGAGAACATTGCCGCGCTGCACCCTGACGTGCTCGTGATTTACAGCACCCAGTGGATTTCGGTGCTGGGTCATTCATTCCAAACCAACCCCAACCCTAAAGGACTGCACGTCGATGAAAACTGGTACGACCTGGGGGACTTCCCCTTTGATCTGCAGGTTGACGTCGCCTTAGGAACTCGTTCAGCGGCGATTGCTGCTGCTCTGGGGCTAGCGACGAAGACCGTCAATTATCAAGGCTTCCCTATCGATACTGGCACGCTGGTCGCGCTACGATTTTTAAATGCCGATAATCGAATCCCAGTAGCGGTGGTGTCTTGTAATATTTATGCAGGTCAAGAAGATTCCCTCCTATTAGGCAAAGCGATGCGACAAGCGATTGACGAGAGTGGAAAGCACGCTGTCGTCATTGCTTGCTCTGGTTTGTCTTCACGCTTCTTTACCGAAGAGATCGACCTGCTCACCGATCATATTTCTCGTGAGGAAGACGAGGTGTGGAATCGTCGCATCCTTGGACTGATCGAGCAAGGAAAGAATGCCGACGTGTTAGCGCTCAGTAGTGCATTTGCCCACGCTGCTGTAGCGGATATGGGGTTCAAAGCCTTCGCCTGGTTAATGGGCGTGCTGGGAACGCCATCAACGCCAGGACGTGTATTGGCATATGGCCCAATATGGGGATCCGGGGCTGCCGTCGTGGAGTACGCGCTATGATTCGCACAACTGTAGTAGGAAGCTGGCCGATCCCCGCAATGTATCGAGAGCGGTTGCTGCAATATCATCGTGGTGTTCTTCCCACCATGCTGATCAAGCCGACGTTGGTGGGCGCTGCGGAGATCGCCATGCGCGAGCAAAAAGCGACTGGCGTGACGCAGATCATGGGCGGCGAGTTTTTTGCCGAGGTCTTCATCCAACATATTCCCCGCCAACTTACGGGCGTGCGTTTAATCAAGCCACAGGCTCCGGAGCTAAAAACGTATACCGATGTTGCCGAGTATGCAGTTGTTGACGATATCAACGCTCCGCATGGTCTTGGATATGTTGAAGCGTTCCGACGCGAGGCGCAAATTGAGCCTGCGCTTGAGAAAGTGTCCGTTCCCGGGCCTTTAGAAGTCCTGTCGCATCTGCGTCCCCTAGACGAGGCGCAAAAACAACTTCCTCGTGCTATTGATATTGTTAACAGAGAGGTGCGCGCGCTTGTCGCCATCGGCGCCAAAGAAGTCCAACTCGATATCCCTTTCATCGCAGTCCGATCCATTTTAGGCGAGATCACGCCAAAACAAGCGGCGGAGCTTGTTGCCCAATGTTTTGCTGGTGTGCAGATCACGAAAACGATTCATTGCTGTTTAGGAGATCTCGGATCCCAGTCCGTGATTCCAGTCCATAACTTGCAAGCGCTGATTCCCTTCATCTCTCGCTTAGGCGGGCTTATTGATAAAGTGCACGTCGAGTGTTCACATCCTGGACAATGGACGGACCGCGCTTGTCTCCGCGACATTCCCAAGGATATGCAAGTGATTGCCGGCGTTGTTGACGTCAAGAGTGCAGTGGAGACAACCGAGTTTATTACTGAGCGCGTCAAAGAACTCCTCCATGTTGTCGAGCCTGAACGTCTCTGGATTGCGCCTTCCTGTGGTTTTGGGAGACGAACGACGGAGATTGCTACTGGGAAACTTGCGCGCATGGTCGAGGCCGCGAAGCGCTTCTGAATCGTGCTGCGTGTTGCGCCAGGGGGGATCTGAAGACTTTTTGGTTCACGCACTACGCAGCGCGTTTTACGTCTGATATTCTCCACCGGTTGGAAAGGAATCAACTTCATGAGTCGTGACCAAAATCTAGCCGTCGCTCAATCGACTACTTTGCGACCGATCGAAGAAATCGCCGCTAAGCTCTCGTTGTCTACTGAACATCTCGAACCCTACGGTCGCTATAAAGCAAAAATTGCGCTTGACGCGTTGCCCTCTAACCCATCCCATACTCGTGGGAAACTCATCCTCGTTTCTGCGATCAATCCCACACCAGCAGGTGAAGGAAAAACGACGACTACCGTTGGTTTAGGGCAGGCGCTCGCGCAATTAGGGAAAAATGCGACAGTGGCGGTGCGCGAGCCCTCGATGGGGCCAGTGTTCGGCGTAAAAGGCGGCGGCTGTGGCGGCGGACGTTCGCAAGTGCTGCCAATGGAGGACATCAACCTGCATTTCACAGGCGACATTCACGCGGTGACGTCAGCGCACAACCTATTGTCGGCAATGATGGATAACGCCCTGTTTCATGGCCAGGTCGATCTTGATGTGCGGCAGATCCGCTGGCGACGAGTGATGGATATGAACGATCGTGCGCTGCGCCAAGTCGTGGTAGGTCTAGGCGGTCGGCTTATGGGGGTGCCGAGAGAAGAAGGGTTCGATATCACGGCGGCGTCGGAAGTCATGGCGATTCTTTCCTTGACTAGTGGTCCGGCGGATTTAATAGAGCGACTCTCACGCATTGTGTTGGGCTTTTCGAGCAAAGGGAAAGCCGTTATTGCCAGCGACGTGCAAGCGCCGGACGCAATGGCGATTATTTTGAAAGACGCCCTCAAACCGAATCTGGTGCAGACGGTCGAAGGCGTACCGGCTTTCGTGCACGGTGGACCGTTTGGCAATATCGCTCATGGTTGCAACAGCATCCTCGCCACTCGATTGGCGTTGCACTATGCAGATTATGTTGTCACCGAAGCGGGGTTTGGGTTTGATCTCGGCGGCGAAAAATTTCTGGATATTAAATGTCGCGCCGCTAGCCTGTGGCCGTCGGCCGTCGTACTTGTGGCAACGGTCAAGGCGCTCAAAATGCACGGCGGAGCCGCGTTGAATGAAATCAATAAGCCTAATCTCAAGTCGTTAAAACTTGGCATGGGCAACCTGGAAAAACATGCGGAAAGTGTGCGTGAATACGGTCTCCAACCTGTTGTCGCTATCAACCGCTTTGCCTCGGACACGGAAGATGAACTGCAATTAGTGGTCGAGGAATGTCGCGGGCTTGGATTGGAAGCGCGAGTCATCGACGTTTTCGGCCACGGCGGCGAAGGCGGTCTGCAGTTAGCAGAAGCCGTGGTCGCTGCTTGTGAGAAGTCAACATCGACGCCGAAATTCCTCTATCCACTAGAAGCATCGATTGAGAACAAAATTCGCACGATCGCGCAAAAGATTTATGGCGCAGCTGACATTGCCTTACTGCCGCGCGCGCGCACCGATCTGGAGCGCATTAATTCGTTGGGCTACAGCAACGTGCCTATTTGTATGGCGAAAACCCAGATGTCGCTGTCTGATGATCCGAAACTGTACGGTCGACCCCGAGACTTTACACTCACCGTGCGTGAGATTCGTTTGTCTGCCGGCGCTGGGTTCTGCGTGCCGCTGACTGGAGAAATGTTGACCATGCCCGGCTTAGCCGCCAAACCGGCAGCGATTGGTATGAAGATGGACGCGAACGGGAAGATTTCGGGGATGTTTTGAGAACAGTAGTCAGTAGCCAGTAGTCGGTAGTCAGCATAGGCTTTCTTGTTTTTTCTACTGACTACTGAATTCTGACTACTGACTACTCCGCTGCATCAACTCCGCATAACAATAAATCAACGCCAGCCCGCGATAGGGACGCCAGCGTTCGGCGAACGCGCGCATATCTGCCTCGGTAGCTTTTTCGGATTTACCAAGTAAACCTTGAGCGAGATATTTGACGACGCCCAAATCGCCTCCAGGAAAGGCGTCGGGTCGCGCGAGCCCGCGCAGCAGCGCGATTTCGGCGCTCCAACGCCCGATGCCTTTGAGCTCAATCAGACGCTCGACGACATCTTCATCTTGCAAAGCGGCAAGTTCTTCTTCTATTAAAGCGCCCGAAGCAAAGGCTTCCCCAAGTCGCACTAGTGTCGCCGCCTTAGCCCCGCTCAATCGGAACCTTCTCATATCATCAGCGGTTTCCGCAGCAAATCGCTCGGGGCGTGGAAAAGCGTAGTAGGTGTCTCCGTTGGTCTGCCATTTTTCGCCGAAGGTTTCGACGAGTTCTCTTTTAATGGAGTAAGCGAATGTGAGATTCACTTGTTGTGAAAGCACCGCCATCACCAGCGACTCAAAAATTGAAGGACTCGCAGGCAATTTGAGTCCACGAAAGCGCGGCGTGACTGGCCCCAGCAGTTCATCTGTACGAATATGACGATAGAACGGTTTCAGATCGAGATCAGTACAGAGAATATGACGCAACCGAGACGCAAATTCGGGTCGGTTGAGATCGGTTTTGCGCGGTCCTTGTAACTCAACTTGGAGTTGCGGTTTTGCCGTCGTACCCAAGTCTGTCACGGTTGCCAGCGCCAGCTGCCCATCAACAGAGAGCAATCGTTGGTATTGCTTGGATTGTACGCGATCAACAATCTCGTCCTTAAACCGCGCAAAACGGATGGCCGTGAGATCGAGAGAATAAGGAGGAACGGGCGTGAGAGTGAAACGGTGCATTGGCATAGACGTCGGGCATTGGGCATTAGGGATCAGGATACAGTAGGAAACCACCGCTGCTGTTCTTGACTGGTTCCCGATCCCTGATCCCCGTTCCCTAATTTAAATTACTTCCGCCTCTTTCAAGCGGCCTACATCTTCCCATGAATAACCCAGCAATTCGGTGAGGATCAGCTCCGTATGTTCACCGAACTCCGGCGCCGCCCCGCGTGGATCGGCGGGCGTTTCACTGAGTCGCAAGGGGAAGCCAACAAGTTTTGTTTTTCCGACCCGCGGATGATCGTAGTCAACGATGTACTCGTTCTGAAGCATCTGTTCATCGTGCATGAGATCATCGATCGAGTTCACCACAGTGTAGATGAAGTCGCCGCCTTCTTTAAACGCTTTCATCCAGTAATCACGCGGTTTAGAAGCAAACGCTTTATCAAGGATGGGAATGAGATCTTTCGCGTTTTCCGCCCGTTTCGCCATCGTGTCGAACCGTGGGTCTTTTACCACAGGAGAGACGCCCAAGACTTTACAGAAATCCGACCAGTAACGGTCCTGTTGCGCCATCGCCAGACAGATCCATTTCCCATCGCCGCACAAATAGTGATTCCACAGCGGACTGGGCGCAGCGGCGCGCGGCATGCGTTTGAACTCGTTGCCGAGAATCGTTTTGCAGGAAACGTTGAGACCCTGTAACGCGGTCATGCTGCCCAGGTGTGAGCTGTCAACCTGTTGGCCCACGCCATATTTATCACGGGCGATCAGCGCCGCCAGAATCCCATACGAAAGCATGATCGCGCCCATCTGGTCGGCGATCCCGCCGGTGATCGCCAACGGCGGCATATCCGGTTCCCCGGCGGCCGTCATAATCCCTGACCGAGCGAGCCCCATATAATCAAACGACGGCTCCCCTGAGTCTGGTCCGAACGGGCCATAACCAGTAGCGCTCGCATAGATCAATTTGGGATTATGCTTTTTCAAGGCTTCGTACCCGATCCCGAGTTTATCCGCTACACCTTTACGAAAGTTCTGCACGAACACATCGGATTTTTCCACGAGTTTGTAAATAATCTCTCGCGCCTCGGGTTTTTTGAGGTCAACCGTCAGGCTTTTCTTGTGGCGGTTATTGGCCTCGAAATAGAAATTGGGGCCGCTTGTCGCCCCCACCATGGCGCCGGCAATACTCATCACCCCGCGCCCGGGGTCTCCCCCAACTCGTTCTTCGACCTTAATCACCTCGGCGCCAAGGTCGGCCAGCATCATCGTAGACACGGGCCCCTGCTGCCAAATAGTCCAATCAATGACGCGAATTCCGTCTAGTGGTCGCGGCATACTTGTCCCTCCTTTTGCTCAACAGGCTTCAGGCTATAGGCTTGAGGCTAATGGGACCACCCTCCTTCAAGTCTTAAGCCTGTGGCCTACAGCCTAAATGACTTCTTGTTCTTTCAGTCGTCCAATATCTTCCCACGAATACCCAAGCAAGTCGATAAGAATATTTTCCGTATGTTCGCCGAACTCGGGCGCCACTCCGCGCGGGTCGCCAGGTGTTTTGCTGAAACGCACCGGCACGCCAACTACCTTGGTCGGTCCCCAGCTCGGGTGCTCATAGTCCACGACATAGTTGTTCACGATCATCTGCGGGTCATCAGGCAGCTCATTGATCGTGTTGACAATGGTATAAATAAAATCGCCGCCGTGTTTGAGGATTTGCATCCACTCATCGCGCGGCTTGGAGGCGAATACCGGATCGATTATCCGGATGAGTTCCTCGCTGTGTTTGCCGCGATCACTCATCTTGGCGAATCTGGCGTCGTGCTCTAGATGCTGAATACCGAGCGCCTTACACAAGTCTGACCAATAACGGTCGGCTTGAATCATGGCTAAACAGATCCATTTCCCGTCGCTGCACTTGTAATGATTCCACAGTGGATTCGGCGCTTTGGTGCGATAAGCCCGACGGAATTCTTTCCCCAAGGTCAAGCGGCTGGCGAGATTGAGTCCTTGCAGCGCCATCATGCTGCCGAGATGTGAGCTATCGACTTCTTGACCGACACCATACCGTTCGCGCGCAAACAACGCCGTGATAACGCCATACGCCAGCATAATCGCGCCCATCTGATCTGCGATGCCGCCGGTGATGCTCAACGGTTCCATGTTCGGTTCACCAACCGCATTCATAATGCCGGAGCGAGCCAGCCCCATATAATCGAACGACGGCTCGCCAGAATCTGGGCCATCGGGACCATACCCTGTGGCGCTGGCGTAGATAAGTTTGGGATTGTGTAAAGAGAGCGTCTGGTAATCAAGCCCTAATCGACCGGCGACGCCTTTGCGGAAGTTCTGCACGAAGACGTCAGATCTTTCGATAAGCTTGTAGACGATATCTCGACCTTCGGGCTTCTTGAGATCAAGAGTAAGGCTTTTTTTATGGCGGTTATTGGTCTCGAAATAATAATTCCGATTACCCGCCGTGCTGGTTGTGGCCCCGCCGATACTCATGACGCCGCGACCAGGGTCCCCGCCGACCCGATCTTCGATCTTAATAACCTCAGCGCCGAGGTCGCCGAGCATCATGGTCGACACCGGTCCTTGTTGCCAGATGGTCCAATCGAGAACGCGAATTCCTTCGAGAGGCTTTGGCATGATTCCCCTCCTATCTTTTCTCTCTGAAGATGAAGCGAACTGTAGCACAGGCGAGCGGGAGGGGCAAAGGAAAGGAGGCCGTTTCGGGTTTCCTAGTCTTCAACAATCCGCGAACGACCAACACCATTAAATGCGACTTGCCGCCCACAGCACTCCGACAATGGTTCCGAGAATGACTACCGCACCAGCTATAGCAATAATATCGTAGATCATGGCTGTTGTTCCTCAAGCTGAGTGAGAAGTCGACGCATCCTTCGTGCTAAAAGCCATATCACTATGCCAAGGCCAAGACTAGCCACGACCCCGGCTCCGGCAAACCCCCATCGCAGCAGATCTTGTGGTCCAAGCAAAAGGCCGAGGGTTCCACCTCCGATAGCCAAAAGAGCTACAAAGGCGAATCGCAATAATTCCGTCAGAAACTTCAGCCGTTCCGTAATCGCTTCTTTGATCATAGCGTGAACCTTATTCCACACTTGCACAAGTTGGGAAAGCCAGTTAAGCCCAACGGGGAATAAGAGAATTGAACAAATTTGGTTGGTCACGTGATGAAAATCTCTTCGGTTGAATTTGCCGGCGCGGCGGCCAAGCCAGGCGGGTATCCTCAGCTTCCTTATCCAGAAATCGCCTTTGCCGGTCGTTCGAACGTCGGCAAGTCGTCGCTGATCAATCGTTTGCTGGATCGCAAAATTGCGCGGACGAGTTCGACGCCGGGCCGCACGCAGCAGCTTAATTTCTTCCTGTCGGTACACACTGCCTCTGTTTCTAGCATTCGGTGTAAGGGACCAGGGCGTCCGGCAGAGAATAGGACCAGGTATACAAAGAATTAACTTGGTGCCGAGGACTCAAGGTAGTGCACGACGCTCTCGCGGCTCAGCCGTTCATGATGAGACTGATTATTGTAATCTTTAAGACAACTGTAGCATGCTTTTTCGCAAGTGCAGGTCTCGCAGATTTTTCGCGCTTGTTCCACGACCTGTAACCAGTTGTTCAACCCATCTCTGACGAATCCTGCGCCTCCGGGAGTACGATCGTAGAGGATGATTTCAGCACGAGCACCGCTTGCCATTCGGTTGGCCATCCATCGCCACGAAACGCCAATATCAGATGGCTCAATGTCCAATACCTGACACAAACCTTTTTGCAAGGCGAACGCCAACGACTCGACAGTTGGGGTCAGCGCTGTCGGGCGAGCAATAAGACAAAAACTTTGAAATTGATGGCCGTAGGCGAGCGGTTTTGTCCAAGGGAGATCGTTTCCACAGTCTATGGATCCCGAAGCCGCCCGTAATCTTTTGTGCTTCTTGCCAACCTTGAAGCCTCGTAGTGGTTCACTATGCCCGCAAGAAGGACATAGCATGAAGCCTTTATTTTCGGGGCCTAAATTGTAGCGAAATAATGTACCATCTTCTTTCAGCGCCACGGCGAATAGATCAAAATCCTGAAAGCTCGACTCTTCCACTGAATCAATAAAATGAGTAAGTGTTTGTCGTTGCCGCATTAGTGACGTCCGCCGATGTCTTTCTGCACCTCCACTTTTCTTTTCTACTTTCACACTAAAAGTGGCTGGTTCAACAAAGGGTTTAATGTATTGAGTAGTAATTGAGCGTTGGCAGGCAGGGCAGTTTCCAAGGAGTGGTTCTTGGGTCCGTTCAGTACGGATCTGCTCGCACCCTGGGCATTTTGCATACCAGTACCGCTCCGGCTTATCCGTGCGGCTAACAACGTAAAGCCCAGCGCTAGTGAAGACTTTTTTGCGGGCGATTACTTGTGCCCCTGGCGCAAACTCGGCAATAGCAATGCCCCGATCACGGCTCAGCTCGACGTCTTCATCGCGTGACCAACGACTCCAACCAGTTTCTAATGTCACCACATCCAACGGGAATGCATAGCGTGGCAAGAATCCACGTTTTGCCATGATTGCAATGACATCGCTGCTCAACAGATTTTTCACTGCCCGGTCAATATCTTCCGGAGAATCACCCTGCCGAAACAGCTTCTGACGCTCAGTCATGAGCGCAGACAATTCTTCTACAATGTCCCCTACTACTTTTTCATAGGTTTTCCGCGTCTCCTGCTTGCTGGTGTCAAAATCATCAATGGCCCGTAGCAATGACCAGCCTGCTTGGGTTTGGAAGATGTTCTCCTCAATCTGAATTCTAAGCCATTCCAGGAAATCTAAGTGCAGAGTGGCAGGACGCATTTGAAACCAACCCTCGGGGATGTTCGCCCGAGAATCCGGCGGTAAAAATGCTTCCAGCCGGATTTGTTGTTTGACTACACCAAGGACGCGTTCGTGAGCGACTTTGATTCGTAAGAACCGAGCGAAAGCGACCGCATTGAAGTGACGTTGTGCAATAACGCGGTTCTCTGTAAACACAGTCGGGGTACGGACCTCGCCCGACATTAACCGATTGGGTGGATCATCCCACGCATCGGCGTCATATTTCGTGCGGCGACAAAGGGTCACGCAAACGGCGTTTTTATCCGGGCCGCGCCCTGTGCGTCCGACTCGCTGCACATAGCTAGCGCTTGTAGGAGGTGCGTTGCGAAGCAAGACCTTTTGCAGATCGCCTATATTGATACCCATCTCGAAGGTGGTCGTGCTACTGAGCAGGTTTACACCCTCGGCTCGAAAATCGTCTTCAATTTTTTTTGCCAGGTCTTTATTGATCTGAGCCGTGTGTTCTTCCGATTTCAAGGTAGTGAATTGGGGCGCACCTACGCCTGCCACCCAGCGAGCAATGATGTTTTCTTGCGTCGCGTCAAATGGCCGAGCTTGTAGTGTTCCTATACACTCCTTGCGTGGACAACATTGTTGAGCAGAGTAAGCTGTGATTATACCGCAACGGTCGCACCCGTACCGTGCCGCAGGTTTCACTACGAAGAAGCGCTCATGGTCAAGTTTCCATTTACCTTTGTTATCAATCAGCAGAAACTGCGAAGTCAGGAATTCCCAAATCTTTTCTGCAAGCCCGAGTGTTTGATTTGGTAATAGAGTTAACAAACGACTCAAGTAATCGGTGATAAAGTTGTTGCCGTAGCGTGGCAACCAGCCCTGCGTGTTCCTAATGCCCTCGCGACGCAGGACGTAGGCAATATCAGCGGTCACACGCCCAAATGCGAGGGCATCGGGCTCGACACGGCCTTTCGGCAGAGTGAAGGCCTTTCTCTGCCGGATAAAGCCGAGCAAAACCTGCAAAGCGACAGTGGAGTCCGATAGTGATAGTATCGGCGTTGAAAGTAACTTGTGAAAAGCGTTCTTCTCCGCATCCTTGAGTTGATATTCTACCGCGACCAAACCTAAGTCTTCCGCCGACTCGCGCGCGGAGTCTGGAATACCGAAGTAGCTGAACGCTTCTGCGATCCAGAGATTACGCCTTCCCCTAGCATCCAGATCTTCATCAGGAAAACGCGAAGCCGGAAGGAAAAAATCCGGGTCCTGACGGTCTGACTGTGGATCAGCAAGATCAGCCAGGGCTTCACCTAAACTCACTAAATCGAGCGGCTTCTTTTGTGTGTGAACAATGCTGACAATCTTGCGTCCTAAGTCATGAGCAAAAGTTTCCTCTTCCAGCAAGGCAGGAAAAGCGGCAGCACGTTGACGATGGTCAGTGAAACAAAGCAGTTTGCGCGGTGGCTTGCTCGCCACTTGGCGTGGGCTGACCTGGAAGTGAGAAAGAGGAATTGCCATCGCCAAACCTGTCTCATCATCTGATTCCTGAAATCTCCGCACTGGTTCGAGACCTGAGCCGTTGCGCGCGCCGCAGTTTGGACACGAGGTCAAGAGCTTCTTCTGCTGACTATACAGGTTGTCAACATCTTTAGCTTTTCCAGAATGCGGACATTGACGGTGGAAAATTTTTATTTTACGAAGATGAGGGGTTCCACATTCGCAATTGTCTCCCTCGCCATCATCCTTTTTTTTCCCGCAAATGACGCACCAGTCCAGCTCTGCGGGATTGAGAAACAGGTCATCTTGCTCCTCATCTTCATCGTCAGCGCTTGGCTGGAGTGGATATGGTAGATCTTCGGCCACGCTAAAATACGACCAGAAAGAATCTGCTGCCCAGCCTAATTCAGTAGTGAAGGAGTCAAACTGGGGCTTAGGGGCATTATTCCCCGTTTCTGGATTTTGGGCACGACGTGGTCCTAGATCTTGCAGCGCACCGTAGAGATATCCGCACTTGCGGCACGTTACAATTTCAACGAGTTTTGACGGACGTCCTACGTGGGAGCACGCAGGGCAGATGCCTTCGGGTGTGTCATCATCGTTCTTGCGCGAGACAAAGAACGTAGGTTTTCCATTGCGGCGGCCTGGGCATTGTCGGTGTAGACACACATGCAGTCCGTCTTGCGCCCGTACAAAGTAATGCAGCCGCGTGGGCAATAAATCGTCATGTGTCTCGTCTTGTTTAGCCGTAGCGGCGATTTCCAAGAGAGCTTGCAGACCGTCTTCAGCTTGAGAATCACTAGGCCAGAGTCTGTTAGCCGCCTCGCTCAACAATAAAGGGCGAGTGAGGATTTCCTTGCGCAAACGATACAGATTTTCGTCGCGGCCAAGCAGCGTCGCTAGTGGTTCACTATGGCTAGTTGAACATAAAGACTGGCGTGCAGCAGTTTCATCCCCAGCTCGTAAGGACTCGGCTGCTTTTAGGTATTGAGTCACAGTTGGACAAAAAGAAGGCGATTCGAGTTGAGGTTCTGCCGCCGTGCCGTAAATCGGATTCGGTTCCAGAAAATCTTCGCTGAAAAGATCAGATGCGAACCGGCGCACTTTGGCTGTACTCTTTACGTCACCTGACTTGCCTAGTGTGGCGGAAGTGCCAATGCATACTAATTTCTCCAAACCCAAGCGGTCCTTGAGTCGGCGAATCAGAAATGCAATCTCCGGGTCGTGTTCTCAAATTGTTGATAGGGTGAAATTAAATCGGGGTTCCGAATTCGTAGCGATTCACAAAGAGTCCGATGACGGTGTCATGCATAAAGACTGATTTCGAGAAACAAAT
>JACXTT010005825.1_pt1 | contig 17798 bp, 13 predicted proteins | sample 9270951 | NCBI WGS metagenome assembly JACXTT01 (sample SAMN15532306, study PRJNA645909) | rock metagenome | isolation source: weathered quartz diorite | place: Puerto Rico | collected 2017-06-21 | reverse complement strand
GCGCCAGTTCAGAATCTCAGCGACATAGAGTTCGTTTTCCGAAGGGCACGCGATGGAGTGGATCCAGCCGAACTGGCCGGGCTGTTTGCCGGCTTTGCCGAGCATGCCGAGAACTTTTCCGTCGAGGGAGAGTTTGTAGATGCGGCCGGGGTAGGCGTCGGACGTGTAGAGAACTTGATTCGGGCCAGGTGTGATGCACAGAGTCCAAGGTGCGCCGGGGGCCATGGTGCCGCTGTTCGCGGTGGGCTTGGCGCCGATGGCAGCGCGCGCATCGGCGGGAGCGGGAACGTCGATAGTGATTTGGCGGAGGAATTTTCCATCGGTGTCAAAAACCTGGATGCGGCGATTGCCGCGATCGGCGACGTAGACATTGTTCTGTGCGTCGACGGCGATGCTGTGCGGAATATTGAACTGGCCGGGCTTGTCGCCTGGTTCGCCCCAGGACTTGAGCCAGAAGCCGTCCTTGTCGGCTTTGGCGATGCGGGAATTGATGTAGCCGTCGCTGATGTACGTGTTGCCGGCGGAATCCCAGGCCATGTCGGTGACCTGTCGGAACATGCCGTCAACGGGCGGGAGCGGAGGCTTCGGATGCTTCAGCGGCTCGGTGCCTTCGTCGGAAGCTTCCTGCTTGCGGCCGAAAACCATGACAACGCGGCCTTCGGAATTGAACTTGACTACCATGTCCGAACCTTTGTCGGCGACCCAGATGTTGTCGTCCTTGTCCACGCGGACGGAATGCGCGAAGGACCAGGCGTAGAGATTGTGGCCGATTTCGCGGACAAACCGGCCGTCGGGAAGAAATTGGAGGAGTTGTGCGGCGCTGGCTCCGTAGGCAGGGCCGGTGGAATTGCCGCGCGAAAAGACGAAGATGTGTCCTTTGGAATTGACGGCTACGCCGACGGCTTCGCCGAGATGGATGTCGGGCGGGAGCTTCAGAAAATGGGGGTCGGCCACGTAGTGGATTTCGGGCGGCTGTTGGGCGAAAGCGCAAGTAGCGACAAACAGAGCGAGAAAAAAGATGGAGCGTTTCATGCGATGCAACCTCGCGACTTAGAAATTTCGTCCCCGCATCATACGCGCATTTGGGAAATCAGTCGCCTGCTAGAAATTTGTATTGGGCTTCGGTAAGAGGAACGACGGAGAGGCGGCCGATTTTGATGAGTGGAGAATCCGCGAAGAGTTTGTTGGATTTGATTTCGCCCAATGTGATGGGTTTGGGGAGCGGTTTTCCGGCTTTGATCTCGACGGCAGGATTTTTGGAGTCGGTGTTGTCCACGGAGACGACGGAGGCTGTTCCGACGGCGCTTTTTTGATCACCGGTGTGATAGAAGATCAGTTTGTCGCCGGGCTTCATGCCGCGAAGATTTCTTAGGGCGACAGGATTCGAAACGCCGTCCCATACGGTGACTTTGTCGCGCTGAAGATCGGCGAAGGAGTATGCGGAAGCTTCGGTTTTCAAGAGATAGAAGGAAGACATAAATTTCACCCTTGCGGTCCAGGCCCACCATTCTACATGAGACATAGCGAGAGGGCGGACCGAAGTCCCCCTGCGCAAGAAAGCGGACAGACAGGAATGTCTGTCCTACTAGGAGGTGAGTTCGCGGGTGGCGGAGGCGAAGATTTTGGTGTGGGCATCGATGTCGGCGCGGGTAGTGGCGGGGGACATGAGGGCCATGTTGTGGAACGGGGTGAGGAGGACGCCGCGGTTCAGGGCGTAGAGGTGGAGGAAACGCTCGAGTTCGAAATCGGCGGCAGCGGCAGATTCGCCGCCGTTGCGCGGGGGCTTGGCGGCGAAGGTGTACTCGGCGCGGGCGCCGAGTTGGATGACATTCCACGGAAGATGGTGTGCGCGGATTTCGGCGGCGACGCCGTCGTTGAAGCGCTGGGCGATCGGGATCATGTGTTCGAATGCTTTCGGAGTGAGGATATGTTCGAGCGTGGCGCGCATGGCAGCCAGCGAGAGGGCGTTGCCAGCGAGTGTGCCGCCGATGCCGCCGACGTCGCAGTCTTCCAGATGGATGCGGGCGGAGATGCGCTGGGCGACTTCTTCGCTGCAGCCGTAAGTGGCGCCAGGGATGCCGCTGCCGATGGCTTTGCCGAAGACGAGCATGTCGGGATCGAGTTTCCATGCGGTGGTGCAGCCGCCGGGTCCGGCGCAAATAGTGTGCGTTTCGTCGGCAATGAGGAGCGAGCCGTGGCGGCAGGCAAGTTCACGCGCGGATTTCCAGTAACCGTCGTCGGGAAGAATGATGCCGACGTTGGTCATGGCAGGCTCGGCAAGGATGCACGCGACGTCGTGATACTTGAGCGCGTCTTCGAGCGCGTTGAGATCGTTGAACTCGATGACGCGTGTGGTTTCGGCCGGATTGACGGGCGGGCCGATGTTGCCGCGGCGCGAGGCGACTGTGCCGTTTTCGAGCGACGCGAAGGATTCGTCGACGGTGCCGTGGTAGCAGTAGTGGAAGATAAGAATTTTCGAACGCTGAGTGATTTCGCGGGCGATTCGAATGGAGAAGCGATTGGCGTCGGTGGCGGTGAGCGTAAATTGCCAGTACGGCAGACCGAAGCGGCGCTGGAGATCTTCGCCGACCCAGAGCGCGTCTTCCGTGGGAAGCATGAAGGTGATGCCTTCTTTGGCGCGGCGGGCGACGGCTTCGGCGACGATGGCAGGCGAGTGGCCGGTCATAGCGCCGGTGTCGCCGAGGCAGAGGTCGATATAGTCGCGGCCGTCGACGTCAGTGAAATGCGCGCCTTTGGAGGATTGGACGAAGATGGGAAAAGCACCGGCCCATTTTTTCATCCAGTTCATGGGAACGCCGCCGAGGAGGGAGGATTGGGCGCGGGCGTAGAGAGCGGCGGATTTGGGATGTTCGGCGACGAAGCGGGATTCTTCGCGTTTTTGGAGAGCCTTGAGTTTGGTGCGGTCAATAGCAGGCATTCGTTACGCACCTCTGCTTAAGGGGGTGCAGCCCGCCGCGGCGGGCGCCCCTACAAAGGATAAGGAAGGAATCATCGGAGGGCGTGGATGATTTCGCGGGCGGCGTTGGCGCCGGAGGCGCCGGTGAGGCCGTTGCCGGGATGCGTTCCGGAGCCGCAGAGAAAGAGGCCGCGGATGGGAGTTTTGTAGCGCGCCCAATCGAGGACGGGGCGCATGGTGAAGAGCTGATCGAGCGCGAGCTCGCCGTGGAAAATGTGGCCGCCGGTGAAGCCGTAACAGGTTTCCAGATCCTTAGGCGTGATGACCTGAATGCCTTCGACCAAGCCGGGAAGGCTCGGGGCGTAAGCAGAGAGAGTTGCGACGATGGTGTGTCCCAGGTCGTGGCGGCGCGCGTCCCAGTTTCCTTCTCTCAATTTGTAGGGAGCGAATTGGACGTAGGCGGAGAGGACGTGCTTGCCATCCGGAGCAAGAGAGGGATCGAGAATAGTGGGAATCGTCACGTCGAGCCAGGGAGCTTTCGAGAAATCGCCATACTTGGAAGCGTCGAAGGCGCGTTCGAGATAATCAATTTCCGGGCCGATATGGATGCGGCCGGAGAGCGCTTTGAGCGGAGTCTCGTTCGAATCAAGGGCAGTAAACGAGGGAAGCCCGCCGAGGGCGAGATTGACTTTGGCGACGGTGCCATTGGCACGGAAATTTTTCATGCGATTGGCGAACGTGGGATCGAGCTGCGAAGCGTCGACTAAATTGAAAAACGTGCGTTTGGGATCGATGCCGGAAACGACGGCTTCGACGGCGATTTCTTCTCCGCCGGCCAGAACGACGCCGGTGACGGCGCCGTCTTTGACTCGAATCTGCTGCACTTCGGCATCGGTGCGGATTTCGGCGCCGGCCTGTTTTGCGGATTCGGCCAGGGCGCGCGTGAAGGAACCGAGTCCGCCGCGGGGAAATGCGGCGGAGCCGACGGGATGTGAGTCGGCGGCAGCGCGCAGAAGAAGGACGGCGGTTGATCCAGCGGACCAGGGGCCGAGCGCGGTGCCGAAAATGCCGCGCGCGGCGATGGCTGCGCGCAGGAGTTCGGTTTCGAAAAATTCGGCCACGAAGTCCGCGACGGCCATGGGGCCCCAGCGGAGCAGATCGAAGATGCCGTTTTTTCCAAGGCTGCGAACGCCGCGGCCCGTTTTCAAGAGATTCCAGAGATCTTCGGGCGTGGGATGATCGATCGCAGGCGGCGTGATGGAAGAGAGCTGCGTGAAGAAGGCAGCGGTATCCGCGAGCGATACGGCGAATTGCGCGTATTTCGCGGCGTCTTTCTCCGAGAGGCTGGCGATACCGGCAGCGGTCTTCGCTGCGTCGTTGTAAAAGAAGAGCGCTTTACCATCCGGCGCGGGCGCGAAGACGCGGGGGTTGGGTTGAATCTCTTCATAGTCGAACTTTTCGAGCTGTAAGTCTTTTGCGATGTCCGCGCGCAGCGGGCCGAGAGTGTGCGCGAGCGTGGAGGCGCGGAAGCCGGGATAAAATTCCTCGGTGATGGCGCCGCCGCCGACCATTTCACGGCGCTCGAGAACGAGCGGCTTGAATCCACCCTTGGCGAGATAAAAGGCAGTGATGAGAGCGTTGAGTCCGCCGCCGATGAGAACGACACGCTGTCCGAGCGGCATGGTCAGTTGGCCGCCTTGGACGCGGCAGCAGCGGAGTCCGAAGATCCGGACTTTGTGCGGTGCGCCCGCAAAGCGTGCGACCACTCTTTCAAGATGACCTGGCTGGCGATGCGGCCGTTGGCCCCCATAATGCCGCCGCCGGGATGCGTGGCGGAGCCGCACATATAAAGGTTGTGAATGGGCGTGCGGTAGTAGGCCCATCCGGCGACGGGGCGAAGAAAGAAAAGCTGTTCGAGCGAAAGCTCGCCCTGGAAAATGTTGCCTTGCGTGAGGCCGAATTCGCGCTCGAGATCGAGCGGGGTGAGCACCTGGCGGCCGATGATGATGTCTTTGATATTGGGCGAGTATTCGGCGATGGTGTTGATGACGTTGTCGCCGAAGGCTTCTTTCTGATCGTCCCAGGTACCTTCGGCGAGTTTGTAAGGTGCGTACTGCACGAAGCAGGAGAGCACATGTTTGCCCGGAGGCGCGACGCTGGGATCGGTGAGGCTGGGAATGACCATGTCGATATAAGGCTTGCGGGAGAAGTGACCGTACTTGGCATCGTCGTAGGCGCGCTCCATGTATTCCATGCTGGGAGAAATGGAGATGGCGCCGCGAAGATGCGCGCCGGGGCCGGGGAAACATTTGAAATTGGGAAGCGCGTCGAGCGCGAGATTGACTTTGCCGGAAGAGCCGCGGAATTTGTAATGGCGAACGCCTTCGAGGAAATCGGCGGGAAGCTCGCTGGGTTCGAGAAATTTTTCGAACGTTAGATGCGGATCGACGCTGGAGGAGACGACATTAGCAAAAAGCTCTTCGCCGGATTGCAGAGCGACACCGGTGACGCGGCCGTCCTTCACGAGAATTCTTCCGACCGGAGCTTTGGTGCGAATCTCGACGCCCGCTTCGCGCGCGGCGTCCGCGATCGCGTTCGAAATGGCTCCGGTGCCGCCGCGGCTGAAGCCCCAGGAGCGGAATGCGCCGTCGATTTCGCCCATGTAGTGATGCAAGAGGACGTACGCGGTGCCGGGCGAGCGAATGCCGAGGAACGTGCCGATGATTCCGGAGGCTGACATCGTGGCTTTGAGGACGTCCGTTTCGAACCACTGATCGAGAAAATCCGCGGAGCTCATGGTCATGAGCTGGACAAGGGTGTAGCGCTCGTCGGAGGAGAGTTCACGAAAGCGCTGCAAGAGAAAGTGAAGCTGCTTGAGGTCTTTGGGATTGAGCGTGGTGGGGTCGGGCGGAACCATGGAGAGCATGGGCTTCACGAAGCGGCACATGGGCGTCATCATCTTGGAGAATTCGTCGTAGGCTTCGGCGTCGAGGCGAGAGTGGCGGCGAATGTCGCGAATGGATTTCGCGTGATCATTCACGCGCCAGAGGTAGTCGCCGCTGGGCATCGGAGAGAAGGTGCCATCAAGCGGGAGAATTTCGAGGCCATGGCGCGGAAGATCAAGTTCGCGGATGATCTCCGGACGAAGCAGCGAGACGACGTACGAACATTCGGAAAAAAGAAAGCCGGGGATAATCTCTTCGGTGACGGCGGCACCGCCGAGAACGTGACGGCGTTCGAGAACAACGACCTTCTTCCCTGCTTTGGCGAGATACGCGGCGTTGACCAGTCCGTTGTGACCGCCGCCGATGACGATGACGTCGTAATGCTGACCCATTCAGTATGACTCCGATGCTGGCGAGCTAGCGGCGGATGATTTCCAATGCGACCGCGCGGCACTGCACAGCATAAATAGAATGGAGCTAGATTAATCGAAGGACTGGCCATGGGCAATCAGTGTTCTTCGCGTCGCAATTGCTGCAGGCGGCGCCGCCGCTGCAACCGGGCAACAAGGACTAGATCGCCCCGCTCCCCATGGGAGCGCGCGTGAAGCTGGATCCCTACACCGATCGCGTCAGTTTGATGAAGACCAAGCCGGCGTCGCCCAATTCCCCCCGGGAGAAAATGTCCTTCGAGGTCACCCCTCTCGTGCTGTATCTGACGCGGTATGTGGAATCCGCGGAAGAGGCGGCCGACTCCAGCACGGCCGTGGCTGTGAATCAGCAAAATTGAAGAGCGCGCTCAAAATTCGCCAACTCGTTTGTCGCCGACACCTTCGACAGCTATAATTCCGTCTCGCTTCGGCAATGGAGGAGGATCCGTGCCGGTTGGAACTGCGTTTCATGAGCGAACGCTGGCGTTGTGCGAGAGCCTGAATTACCGCGAATGGTCGGGCTACTACACGGTCAGTGTGTACGAGATGCACCACGAGCACGAGTACAACGCCATCCGGAATTCGGCGGCGCTGATTGATATTTCCCCGCTGTTCAAGTACCGCGTGACGGGGCGGGATGCGACGAAGTTCGTGAACCGGGTGATTTCGCGCGACATTAATAAGGTGGCGGTGGATCAAGTGATCTACTGCTGCTGGTGCGACCCCGATGGAAAAGTAATTGATGATGGAACGATCACTAGGCTTGGCGAAAATGATTATCGGTGGACGGCGGCGGACCCAAGCTTGCGGTGGTTTCGCCAGAATGCGCTGGGGCTAGACACAAGTATCGAAGATATTTCGGAGCAAGTTGCGGCGTTAGCTTTGCAGGGGCCGACCTCAGGACGCCTACTGCACGAAGTGACGGACGCGAAAATCGAGAACCTGAAATATTTTCGCGTGACGCGCGGAAAAATCGCGGGCGTGCCGGTGGACATTTCGCGCACGGGTTATACCGGCGACTTGGGTTTTGAGGTTTGGATGCCGTGGCGCGACGCAGTCAAAGTGTGGGATTCGCTGATTGCGAAGGGCAAGGCGTTTGATATTCATCCGGCCGGGATGATCGCGCTGGACATCGCGCGGATCGAGGCGGGGCTAATTCTGATCGAAGTCGACTACATTTCGAGCAAGAAAGCACTGATCGAATCGCAGAAGTTTTCTCCGGCGGAGATTGGTCTGGGGAAGCTGGTGGATTTGAAGAAGGAAACGTTTGTGGGACGCGAGGCACTAGCGCTGGAAGCGAAAAAAGGCGCGAAGCGGGCGCTGGTGGGGCTGGAAATTGATTGGAACGAAGTGGAGGCGCTCTACGACAAGTTGAAAATGGCGCCGCAAGTGCCGAGCATGGCGTCACGCGTGGCCGTGCCGGTGTATCGCAACGGCCGGCAAGTGGGCAAAGCGACGTCAACAACGTGGTCGCCAACCCTGAAAAAAATGATCGCGCTGGCGTGTGTGGGCCGCGAGAGTTCAACGGCCGGGACAAAGCTCAACATGGAAATGACCGTCGAAGCGGTGCGCCAAACGGTTTCCGCTAAAGTTGTGCCGCTGCCGTTTTTCAATCCCGCGAGAAAAATGGCCGTGCCGGTAATTTAGAAGGCCTAAGCTCGTTTTCTTCATTTTTCGATCGGAATACCAATTCAAGTAGCCACAGACCTCATTGGGTCAGGCGGCTGTATTTTTTCAAGATGGCGCGGAGCTGGTCGTGCGGTAGCGCGCGGACGCGATGATTTTCGATGCCGGTCATGGTTTCGGCGGCGATCATGGCGTTGACGATGGCTTCTTCGGTGGCCTGAACGGTGGCGGCGAAGACGGGGTCGATCTTGTCGTTGGGCAGCATTTTCAGATCGACGACGTGGTTGGCGGCAGCAGCGCCGGAATTGGCGGTGGAGAAGGCGATGAAGATGTCGCCGGAGCCGGTGCCGGAAATGCTGCCGTCGCGACCAAGTCCGAGAGAGACGCGGCGCGCGAGGCGTTTGAGCTGGTGCGCGACGAGCGGCGCGTCCGTGGCAACCACGACGATGATCGAGCCATGGTCGTCGTTGAAGAACGCGGTGCCGGCGTACGGATCGTCCGCGGCAATTTCCCGGCCGATGGGAATTCCGGCAATGCGCAGATTGTTTTTCGTGCCGTAATTGCATTGCACTAAAACCCCAACCGCATAGCCGCCTTCTTTTTCGCCCAGCTTCCGGGAAGATGTGCCGATGCCTCCTTTGAAGCCATTGCAAACCATTCCCGTGCCGCCGCCGACCGCGCCTTCTTCCACAGCGCCGCCATGCGCAGAGTCGATCGCTTGGAAGGCGTGCTCCGGTTTGACGTGGAAGCCGTTGATGTCGTTGAGCCAGCCATCCCAGGTTTCCGCGACGACGGGGAGCGACCACCAATAGCCGGTGGGATCGGGCTGCCCATGGGCTACGCGCCATTGAATCACAGCGTCGCGAACTACGCCGACGCTGTGGGTGTTGGTGATCATCACCGGGCCTTCGAGAAATCCGGATTCTTCCACCCAGGTTGTGCCGGTCATTTCGCCATTGCCGTTCAACGACCACCAGCCGGCAAAAACGGGATTGCTCATAGAATCTTTTCCGCGAGGAAGAACCGCGGTGACGCCGGTGCGCACGGGACCCTTGCCGACCTGCAGTTTTCCTTCCCCGGAAATCAGAGTGGTGTGGCCGACGATGACGCCGGAAACGTCGGTGATGGCATTGAGCGGGCCGGGCGTGCCGTCAAAAGGGACGCCGAGATCACGCGCGCGTGGTTTTGCAGGAAGTTTGTCTTGAGCGTGAAGGGCAAACGTCAGCGAAAGACAGACGAGCAATGCGAGCGATATCTTGCGGGGACGAGGATGCATTTTCTCTCCAAAGAAATAAGAACGAGCCGGCTGCAACAAAAAAGAACACTTCAATCCTATATCAAGCTGTAAAAACTCTTGCCAAAGCCGATTGGAGCGCGCGAGGAATCAGCGCGGATTCTTCCGGCGAAATCGTGAACGGCGGTGCGAGAAGGATGTGGTCGCCGCGCTGGCCGTCCACGCAGCCCTGCGTTGGATAGGTCAGAACATTTTCTTTCAGGCAGGCCTGGCGAATTTTCTCCGCGATATTTTCGGACTTGGGGAAGGGCTCGCGCGCGAATTTGTCTTTGACGAACTCCACGCCGAGGAGCAAGCCGAGGCCTCGCACATCGCCGACGTGGGGATGCGACGAAAGCGAAGAAAGAGCGTCACGGAGATTATTTCCTGCTGGAATGACGCAATCGAAAAGTTTTTGCGATTCGACATAATCGAGGACGGCGTTGCCGGCAGCAGTGCAAACCGGATGCGCCTGGTACGTGAAGCCGTGCATGAACGCGCCCGATCCGCGTTCGAACGCTTCGACAACGCGCGCAGAAACCAGCACTGCGCCGAGCGGCGCGTAACCGCTCGCAACTCCCTTCCCCACTAGAATCAGGTCCGGCTCGATACCCCAGTGCTGAACGGCAAAGGGCTTTCCGGTGCGGCCCATGCCGGTCATGATTTCGTCGGCGATGAGAAGGATCCCGTTTTTGCGGCAGATTTCGGCGATACGTGAAACGTAACCATCCGGCGGAACGGCAGCACCAAGCGTCGCGCCAACGACGGGTTCGAATAGGAAAGCGGCGGCATCCTCTTTCTTGCTTCCATCCAAATGACTCTGCAAGTCGTCGGCGCAAGCGAGTTCGCACTGCGGAAACGTTTTTTCGAACGGGCAGTGATAGCAGAAGCACGGCGCGATGTGGCCCCAATCGGGGATGAGCGGCTCGTAGGGCGCGCGGCGAGTGACATTGCCGCTGACAGACATCGCGCCAAGCGTGCTGCCGTGATAGCTCTGGCGGCGCGAGAGGACGCGGTAACGATTCTTCTCCCCGGTTTCTAGATGATATTGACGAACCAGCTTAATCGCCGTCTCTGTCGCCTCCGAGCCGCCGGAAGTAAAGTAGACGCGGCCACCCTTGCGAAAATTCGCGGGAGCAAGAGCGAGGAGCCGTGCTGCAAGTTTTTCCGCGTGAGCCGTATGAAATTGTGAAGTGTGCGCAAAGGCAATCTGCGAGGATTGCTCGGCCATGGCGCGTCCGATTTCAGGAACGCCATGGCCGATGCTGACCACCGCGGCTTGCCCGGAAGCATCGAGGAAACGCCGGCCTTTCTCGTCAGTGATCCAGCAGCCTTCGCCGCGGACGGCAATGGGGAAAGTCTTTTTGAAATTGCGGGAGAAGAGTCCGCTGTTCGTCGCCATGAATTGCCTGGAAAGGAATTGTAACAGAGTCGCAAGTGTGCGCTGCAAGCCGCGCGGAACCTTGTGAACGAAAATTGTTACATCCAATAGAAATTGGCTAGCTCCGATTGTCCCGTTAACCGGGCGCTCTCTCCCCCAGAAGTCCGGCTTCACGCTCTCCAGTTGCGGTTTGGGCCTTAGCAGGAATCGTCCGGCTGGTTGCAAAGAGTTGTGCTACGCTGGCGCCACTCCCTTTGACAATGATGCAAAAACTCTTCGGCAAATCCCTGTACCCGCGGAAGCGCACTTGACCGAATCCGCAAAAGGGCTCGTTCGAACCATCGGCCGCTGGAGCCTTGCTGCACTGATGGTCAATACCATGATCGGCGCAAGTATTTTTGGCTTGCCGGCGCTGATTGCGGCGCGCTTGGGAAAGTGGAGCCCCATGGGATTCCTGGTGGCGTTTGCGGGAATCTCGATCATCGCCGCGTGCATGGCGGAAGTCGCGTCGCAATTCCAGGAGGCCGGCGGGCCGTACCTCTATGCAAAAGTGGCGTTCGGCCGATTTCTCGCCATTCAGAACGGCTGGCTGACGTGGCTGAGCCGGATTGCTGCCGTCTCTGCGGTCGCAAACTTGTTCATCATCTATCTGAGCGAATTTTTCCCCCGCGTCAGGGCTCCGCTGGCCAGGGCAAGCGTGCTAACAATTCTCATTGGATTTCTTGCGGTTGTGAATTATCGCGGAGTGACTGGCGGAAACCGGCTCAGCAATTTCTTCACGGTGACAAAAGTGGCCCTGCTCGGCTTTTTTGTCATGGCCGGACTTGCGGCTCTTGCGCTCCATCCGGAAATTCGAGTCACGCCAGCGGCCACCACACCGACTTCGGCGGACTGGTTCGAAGCCGTGCTGTTGATGATTTACTCCTACGGCGGATTCGAAGCGGCGCTTATCGCCACCGGAGAGACGCGCGACGCGCGCAAAGATATTCCGTTTGCGCTCTTCGCCGCCATTGCCGCGACGACGGCTTTGTTTATCGCCGTGCAGTATCTCGTGATTCACACCATCGCCGATGTCGCCGCTTCCAGCGCTCCGGCAGTGGATTCCGCGAGGAGATTTTTGCCCGCGCTGGGCGTGCAAATCGTCGCGGCAGGAACGCTCATATCTGCATACGGCTATCTCAGCGCCAATATGCTACACACGCCGCGAATCACTTATGCCATGGGCGCCGGAGGAGATTTTCCCGGCTTTTTCGGCAAGATTCACGCGCGCTTTCGAACACCTCATTTGTCCATCGTGATTTTTGCCGTAGTGCTTCTGCTCTTTTCAATCGCCGGAAATTTCAAATGGAACGCTCTCTTGTCCAGCGTCGCACGCCTTTTTGTTTATGGTTCGGTGGCCGCGGCGCTTCCCGCGCTGCGAAGAAAACAACCGCACGCGGATGCATTTCGCCTGCCCGGCGGCGTCTTTATCGCCGCGCTTGCGCTTCTCTTCACCGGCGTCCTGGTGACGCGGATGCATTGGGGCGAGTTTCTTGTGATTTCCATTACGGCGGCTCTCGCCTTTGTCAATTGGTTATGGGCGCGGAAGCAGCCCGGCTGATCCGAATCGAATAACTGACCCCAGCGCGCCACGACAGGAAACGGAGATCGCCCGGCTGCTCTGTCCTATTGGATTCGATTCAGAAACGATACAATATGCGCGGTTCTGCTGAGCTAATTTGACCTGCATATGTGTGTGCGAGGAGAGAGCTAGATGAATCGCGTCATTCTACGTCGTAGTTTCGTATTCGCGTTGCTGTTTGCCGCCGGTGGTTCCGCATTCGCGCAAGACAGTTCTAAGCGTCCCATCACGTTTACGGACATGATCGGCATGCACCGCGTGGCCGAACCACAAATTTCGAGTGACGGAAAATGGGTCGCCTACATGGTGACCACGCCAGACATGGACGCGAACCGCGGCGCCAGCAATATTTGGATCGTGTCAACGGCGGGCGGCGCCGAATTGCAGCTGACGCGGAGCGGGCATGATTCCTCGCCGGTGTGGTCACCGGATGGCAAGACGCTGGCGTTTCTTTCTTCCCGCAGCGGTGATTCGCAAGTGTATTTGCTCTCGATGGATGGCGGCGAAGCGCGTCCGCTGACGAAGCTTTCAACGGGCGCCGACATCGTGAAGTGGTCGCCGGACGGCAAGACACTCGCATTCACTTCCTCGGTCTATCCGGATTGTAAAGACGATGATTGCAACAGCAAACGCGACACCGAAAAAGAAAAGAACAAGGTGAAGGCACACGTCGCCGAGCGACTACTGTACCGGCACTGGACGCACTGGAATGAAGGCAAACGCAGCCATCTCTTTGTGGTTCCAGCCGACGGAAGCGCCGCGCCACGCGACCTCACGTTTGGAGCCGACTACGACATTCCGCCGGATGAGCGGAGCGGGCCCGGAGATATTAATTTCTCGCCGGATTCGAAGGAGCTCTGCTTCACCGCCGTCACCGACAAGATGGAAGCTATCAGCACGAACGCTGATCTATTTATCGTTCCCGTAGCGGGAGGTGAAGCGAAGCGCCTCACCACGCAGCAGGGCTTCGACGGAAATCCCGTGTACTCGCCGGATGGAAAATTCATCGCGTATCACGCGCAACTTACTCCCGGATACGAAGCTGATCGCTGGCGCGTCATGCTCTACGACCGGCAAAGCGGAAAAAGGGAAAATCTCACTGAAGGTTTTGACCGCAGCGCGGAAGAACTCGCGTGGTCGGCAGACAGCAAAACGATCTTTTTCGCCGCCGAAAACGAAACGCAAAAACCCGTCTACACAATAGCCGCGCGCGCCGGCGCGGAGCCGAAGAAAATCATCGCGGACACTTTTAATACGGCGATTTCCTTCAGCGCGGATGGAAAGACGCTGGTGTTTGAACGCATGAACCTTGCGACGCCCGCGGAAGTTTTCGCGTCCGCGAGCGACGGCTCGAATGTGCGCCAGCTCTCGCATCAAAACGACTCGATCCTCGCCGCGCTGGAAATGAATCCACCGGAGACGTTCTGGTTCGAAGGCGCCGAAGGTGCGAAAGTCCAGGCGATGCTGATACGGCCGCCAAAATTCGACGCGACGAAGAAGTACCCCCTCCTGGTGCTGTTGCACGGCGGACCGCAGACGATGTGGTCGAACGCGTGGGGCTACCGGTGGAACGCGCAAGTGTTTTCCGCAGCGGGATACGTGACACTGATGATCAACCGGCGCGGCTCGACCGGCTACGGGCAGAAATTCACGGACGAAATCACGAACGACTGGGGCGGCAAAGCGTACACAGACGTGATGAATGGGGTGGACTACACGCTCAAAAAATATTCCTTCGTTGATGGGACGCGCATGGCCGCGGCGGGCGGGTCCTACGGCGGTTACATGGCCGACTGGATCGCGACGCACAATGGGCGTTTCAAAGCCATCGTCAGCCACGCCAGCGTGTACGACAAGGTTTCGATGTACGCGACAGAAGAGCTGTGGTTTGAAGAGCACGACATGCAGGGCACCCCGTGGTCTAATCCGGAAGGTTACCGGAAGTGGGCGCCGGTGACGTACGCGGGAGAGCTTGGAAAATACAAGACGCCGACGCTGGTGATCGCGGGGGAAAGAGATTACCGCGTACCGTACACGCAATCCCTGGAATTTTTCAGCGCGCTGCAGCGGCAGGGCGTACCTTCTAAACTCGTGGTCTTTCCAGATGAAGGACACTGGGTGCTGAAGCCGCAGAACAGCCAGTTCTGGTATAAGACGTTTTTAGATTGGCTGGCGCTGTACGTGAAATAGGGCAATCGGCAACGGAGGGTGGCGCTCAAGCCGACCTCCCCGCTGACAACTTCACATCCTCACTTGACCGTCGTGGTGAATACTTCCTCCATCAAAAGATTCGTCTTGCACCCGGAAGACGATTCAAGCTGCCGACGGCTGTCCGTCCAAATCGGATGAGAGACGCCTCCGCGAGAGGCTAGACCTTCGTAATCCCCCTGCTGATTGAAATAGTCGATCGCGGAGCATGGGAATACACCATTGCAATCGTGCTCGTTAGAGCTGACGGAGCTTACGCGTACATTGGGAGAGCGGAACGTCACGCCGCCATCAACCGACTGAGTAAAAAAAGTGTCGGTCATGAAGCGGGAGCCTGTCGTGTCGTTGCGCGTGTCGTAAAAGGAGAGATTGACGTCGCCCGTGACCGGATCAACGGCAAGCCAGTGGTTGAATCGATCCACGAGTTGCGGGAGTTGATCGGTCACCGGATGGGGAGCGGTCCAGGTGAGCCCGCGATCATCGGAAAAGGAACTCAAAATGTCAGTGACGCCGGCGAGAGTGAGATCCATCCAAGAGCAGTAGAGGCGCCCGCGGTGAGCACCGGTTGACCGATCGGCATCGCATGCCGGGTACACGAGCGCGCGGCGAAACAACTCCGCCGGAATGCCGACATCAAAAGCGGCTGTTTTCTGCGCGACGGGCCGCTGCGTATCCCACGTGACGCCGCCGTCAAACGAGCGATTGAAGGCGATCAGATTATTTTTGTAATCGTTCCAGGCCACATAAACTTCGCCGTTGGGGCCAACAAACGGGACGGCGCCGATGCCCTGGCTAGGGCCCGAGGGATTGTCAATGCGCTCGACCGAAAAAGTCGCTCCGGCGTCGGAGGAGCGCCCGAGGCGGATACCGCCGTCGATGGCGTTTCCTCCACTAGCGGCATCCCAAGCCACGTAGACACGGTCGCGGAAGGGGCTCGCCGGATTGGCGTCGGCCGTAATCATGGGCTTGTCATTGAAGTGGTTCGAGCCGCTCTGAAATCCAAACAGGGTGAGTTGCGGATAACTCTTGCCACCGTCGGTCGAGCGAGCCACCGCCATTTGCGACCCGTCGACGCCATTGCCTGCGCCGAAATACACGACGATATAGCTATAAAACAGATTTCCGCGCGAGTCGAAGACCAGAGAGGGATCTGAGCCGAAGCGGGTGTCATTGGTGCCCTGGAGCGGCGGAGGCAGCGGGGCATCCACGGCTCCCCAGGTGGAGCCACCGTCGGTGGAGAAATAACCGCGCATGGGATCACGAAAGATTTCGTTGGAGCCAGCCGCGAGCGACTTGGAAGATCCGGGATTGATCGTGATGAATGTTTCGCTCTGAGGGCCGCACTCATTGGAGACGCCCACATTGCTGCCAACCGCGAGAGACGAACCCGGGCCGCCGCCGGGTGAAGCAGCGTTTTGCGAGAGATATTGGTATTTTGCCCACCAGGTGGGGTTGTGCGTTGTTTTGCTCTGGGCGTGGATTTGCCGGGAATAAACCAGGCAAAGGATTGCCAGGAACACAATCTTATGAAGGCGATTCATGAACGGTCTCCTTGACTCTGACGGCCGGAGCACAGCGGGGAGTTCATTTTTTACTTCCGTAGAGGAAAGAAGTCAAGTGGCCCTGGTGTTGAACGGATGGGCCCGCACCTGCTCCTGCCCCGTTCGCGGCGTTGAATGTTGCGGCCGCTCTAGCCGGCGGAAAAGAGCCGCTGAAGGGCGCGGCGCGCGAAGCGAAACAGATAGTAGAGCATAACGGCGGAAATCGCGACGAGCGCGACGACGATCATGGTTGTTGCGAGCGGATGGGCCGTCGCCATCCATGCAAGCCACACGGCCAGGGCATCTTCTCCAAAACTCAAAATCCAATTACTGAATGGCTCCGGGCTGGTGTTCACCGCGGCCCGCGCGCTGGCCTTTGTGCCGTGCGAGGTGAGGGCCACTCCTCCGGCGAGTAGGGCCGCGCCCCAACGCCATTCGGCGGGAGCGGCGCCCGCTGCCGTGTAGGTCAGAAGTGCGGCGGCGGGCGGGCGAATGAAGGTGTGAATCGCATCCCAGATGGTGTCGAAGTACGGTATCTTATCTGCGAGAAATTCAACCAGATAGAGAGCGCCGGCGATTCCGAGCACCCAGGGATGGGAGAGAACCTGGAGCGAAGACGGCAAGTGGATCACGCCATAACGCTGGAGAAGGCCAAGCGTGGCCACAGTTGCGTAAAGATTCAAGCCGGAGGAAAATCCGGCGCCAAGCGCGAGGCCGAGCGTTTCGATAGGACTCATCCGCGTCCATCATAGCAGTCAAGGTGCGCCGGCGCGGACAGTAACTCCTGCTGACACAGAGAGGGGGTTCCGTTTGACCTGTCTCGGAGAGCAAGCGATTCTGTAGCGTGGACGGGCTTCCATGTTTGGGCTGAGCTATCTTTTTTATCCCTGGGGCTTCATCGTGCAGGGCCTGGCGATCTTGCATTTCGTGAGGCGGCGACCGGAGAACTATTGGTTCTATGTTATTTTCTTCGGAGGCTTCCTCGGCGCGAGCGTGTACATCCTCGCGGAAGTGCTGCCGGATCTCGGGCTTCTTCGTGGCGTGTTTCAGGGATTTGGCCGGCGGTCGCGCATCCAAAAGGTCGAAACGGATATCCTCGATAACCCCTCGCCCGCCAATTACGAAGAGCTGGGCGAACTCTATAAAGACCAGGGACAATTTGAGAAGGCGCGAGAGGCGTTTACGAATGCGATCGCGGCGCGAAGCGATTCCATTTATACGTTCTATTCGCGGGCGCTGTGTTCGCTGGGGCTGAACGACCTGGCCGGTGCAATTCCGGATTTGGAGCGCGTGGTTACAGCTGACCGGAAATTCGATTACTACCGGGCGGCGGGGTTGCTGGCGGATGCGTATGCGCGAACGGGGCAATTGGAGCGCGCGGACGTGCTTTTTGCCGAGGTGACGCAGATTTCGACGACGCCGGAGACGCTCTACAATTACGCGAGTTTTCTGAAGACGGTGAGCCGGCCCGACGAGGCGCGCGAGTGGGCGCAGAAGCTGGAGGCGAAGAGGCGCACCTTGCCGCGGTACATGCAAAGACGCGAGCGGCCGTGGTTCCGCAAGGGCAAGGCGCTTCTGAAGGAACTGGCCAGCGCGTAGAAATCCTCGGGACTTCTAGTTAACAATACTACGCCCTCCCCTATGTTTTTCATAAGTCTATGATTCTAAGGAGAAGACTGGCAGGAGCGCACCAACTCAATCTTCTGTGCAGGACCACTTGCTGGTCTGAAACAGCAAATGGAAGTCTGGTTCTACTCGAGTAGGAGCCCCGGCCGTGAGGCCAACACACGCGGCGAGAGATCAGAAAGGATTTGTACCCGCGCTCCTCCGCAGCGCGTCAGGAGAGTTCTTGCCCTCT
>JACXTT010005824.1_pt1 | contig 17808 bp, 15 predicted proteins | sample 9270951 | NCBI WGS metagenome assembly JACXTT01 (sample SAMN15532306, study PRJNA645909) | rock metagenome | isolation source: weathered quartz diorite | place: Puerto Rico | collected 2017-06-21 | reverse complement strand
CCGGCACGTCGAGGACCGCTCTCGGCAGGAGGATGTCCGCGGGCGCGAGCTTGCCGTCCAGGATCGCGTGCAGCATCTCGCGGGACGCGCCCGACGAGAACACCTCCGGCAGCCCGAGCAGCACCGCGACGCGGGCCTCCGAGCACGCCGCGAGCGCGGCGAGGGCCTCGGACAGCTCGCGCACGAACGACTCGGAGAGCGCGTTGCGGCCAGCGGCGTCGTCCATCGTGACGGTGGCGATGCCGCGGTCGTGGACCTCCAGCCGGACCGCGCGGTCCGAGCGGGCGCTCACCGCGCCTCCCAAGGCAACGGCCCGCCCGCCATGTACTCGCGGATCGCCTGGCCCACGTGCTCGCTCTGCAAGAGCGTCCGGGTCAACTCCCCGCCGCGTTCCAGCACGGCTCGTCCCTCGGGGAGCGCCAGGTCACCGCGGAGCCGCTTCAGCACGCGGACGGCCTCTGCAGACGCGCGGCCGAGCGTGCGCGCGCGGGCGCGGACCGTGTCCTGAAGCCTGTCGGTGGACGTCACCACGTCCACCAGCCCGAGCGTCTGGGCATCGGCGGCCCCGTACGAGCTGGCGCTCATCGCGACGAGGCGGGCCCTCTGAGGCGTCATGCGCTCGAGGAGTAGCGGCAGCGTGATGGCCGGGATCAGGCCGAAGAGGGCTTCCGGGAGGCCGAAGGTGGACCGCTCCGTGGCGACGACGAGATCGCAGGCGGCGGCCAGTCCCACGCCTCCGGCGAGCGTCTCGCCGTCGACCGCGGCGATCACCGGCTTGGCGCACGAGCGGATGAGCCACACGCACTGCACGAAGGCGTCCACGCTCCGCGCGCACTCCGCCTGGAGCGTCCCGCCGTCCTCGGCCGCGAGCAAGGACGCGAAGTCGATGCCGCGGCAAAAGGTCCCGTCGCCGCCGGCGAGGACGACGACGCGATCCGGCTCCGCGACCGCGCGCTCGATGGCGTCGGCCAGCGCCTCGGTCGAGCGAGCGCCGAGCGTGGGTGGGACCTGAACTCCGTGGATCGTCGCGCGTGTCATCGCGCCGCCCGGTCAGCTCCACGCATAGCGGCGATAGTGATCGCGCATTCCCTGGAGGACCAGGTAGCCCTTGCCGCGGTAGTGACGCTCGTACCAGCCCTCCAGCCCATGCAGCGGGGGCTCGTAGTCGCCGCAGTCGATGTACCCCGCCCGCTCGCGCTCGACCTGCTCGTAGGCCTCCACGCTCACCGGATGGCGCGCGTCGAGCAGATCCGGCAGCAAGGCCTCGCGGACGGCGTCGCGGGCCGCCGGCCCGACGATGCCGCTGTAGAATTCTGCGCAGCAGCCGGAGCCGTAGGAGTAGAGGCTGACACGGTCGCCCGCGTGGAGGTCCTTGGAGCCGTCGATGAGACCCATGAGGCCGATGAGCGGGCTCGACGCGTAGGTTCCGCCCATTCTCCGGATGTAACGGAGCGACGCGAGCGTCTTCCGTTCGAAGTGCGCCCACACCTCTCTCTTCGAGAGCGGCTTCCACCTCCGGAGCAGGGCCTTGTGCGCGCGGAGCGTCATGCCGCCGAACGGCGCGTGATAGACGTTCTTGCGGAAGTACGCGTCGAAGTCGATCGTTCCGCCGGCACGCTCGACGTAGTGGGCGTAGGCACCCTCGAGCGCGTCGAGATACGCGAGGAGACTCGTCTCGGCGTCGCCCTGCTCGACGCGCGACGTCGGCCGGGTCAGGTCCGACACCTCCTCGGTCCAGTAGCCACTCTTGCCGACCTCGACCTCGAGCAGACGCGGGTGATTCGACACGAGCACCGCCGCCGCGCAAGCGCCCATCACAAACTCCCAGGGCTGGCCCAGGTGCATGCGGCTCTGGTCGGTCGTGATGACCAACGCCTTGGCGTCGCCGGCCATGCCCGAGGCGATCCAGGCCAGCGCCATCTGCAATCCGGCCGTGCCGCTGTAGCAGGCGTGCTTGATCTCGAAGTTCCGGCACGAGGCCTTGAGGCCGAGGTACCGGTGCACCCACGTGCTCGCCGCCTTCTCCTGGTCGGGCGCGCTCTCCGTGCCCACGATGAGCAGCTCGATCGCCTCTCGGTCCACGTCGGTCAACATGGGCCGGGCCGCGTTGACCGCCATCGTGACGGGATCCTCCCAAATCGGATTGAGGGATCGTTCGTCGATCATCATGGTGTCGTGCAGCTCGATCGGATCGTGACCGCGCGCCGCGCCGAGCTTCTGGATGTCGAGCACGAGGCTGCCCGGATAGGCGCGGATCTTCTCGATACCGGCCTGACGCGCCCGCCCTGTCACGGCGCCCAATCGAGCCCTCCGGTCACGCCGATCGCCTGGCCGTTGATGAAGCTGGCCGACTCCGACGCGAGGAACAGCACCGTCTTGGAGACCTCCCGGAGCTCCCCCACCCGGCCGGCGGGACAGTACTGGAGCCAGAAGCTTCGGTTCGATTCGGACATGCCCTCGCGGGTCATGTCCGTGTCGAAGAACCCGGCGACGATGACGTTGCTCGTGATGCCCTTGCGCCCGTATTCCTTGGCGAGCGCGGCCGACAGGCCGAGGAGCCCCGCTTTGCTCGCCGCGTAGTTCGCCTGACCGGATACGCCCTGGGCGCCGATGGACGAGATCAGGATGATGCGGCCGAACCCGGCGCCGAGGAATGTCGGCAGGAAATATCGGCACACGTAGAACGCGCCGGTGAGGTTGGTGTCGATGACTGTCCGCCACTCCTCGTCGGACATCGCCACCGCCAGGTTGTTGACGTTGACGCCGGCGTTCGCGACCACCGCGTGCACGCTCTCGAACTCGTCCAGGACCTGGTCGCCGATCTTCTCGACGGCCGCCGAGTCGCGGACGTCGAGCGGGTACGCCCGGCACTTGCTCTCGGGACGCAGCCGCCGCGCGCGCTCGACGACCTCCAGGGCCTGCTCCTGCCGGTGCAGGTACGTGAACCCGACGTCGTGGCCCTCGCGGATCGCGTCGAGCACGATCGCCTCGCCGATGCCCCGCGACCCCCCGGTGACGAAGAAGACCACGTCAGTCCTCGAACCGCCCGAGCACGCTCACGCAGTTGATCCCGCCGAACCCGAAGGAGTTCTTCATGAGATAACGGATCTCGCAGTCCAGCGGCCCTTTCGCGCAGACGTCGAGATCGACCTCCGGATCGAGCTCGTCGATGTTGATCGACGGATGGAGCCTCGAAGCGTTCATCTGCAGGACCGCCGCCACGGTCTCGACGATGGGCGCGGCCCAGCACGTGTGGCCCAGCATCGACTTGGTCGCGTTGATCTTGAGCCGGTGGGCGTGCGCGCCGAAGACGCTCTTGATCGAGCGCAGCTCCGTCAGGTCGCCGAGCGGCGTGGACGTGGCGTGGGCGTTGACGTAGTCGACCTGCTGCGGATCCACCCCGCTGGACCGGAGCGCTCGTGTCATCGCGCGCGACTGCCCGTCCTCCGAGGGCTGCGGCAGGTGGTTGCCGTCGGCGCTGGCCTCGACGCCCAGCACCTCGGCGTAGATGCGGGTGCCGCGGCGGCGCGCGGACTCGAGCGACTCGATCACGAGGGTGCCACCGCCGTGCGCGGGCACGAAGCCCTCGCGACGGATGTCGTACGGCCGGCTCGCCTTCTCAGGCGTGTCGTTGAAGCTCGCGAAGCTGATCGCCCCCATCAGCGCCATCGCGTGCAGCTCGATCGGCGAGAACTCGAGCACGGCACCGGTGACGACGACGGCGTCGACCCCGTGATGGCGGATCTCGTCGACGCCGCAGCGCAGCGCCGTGTTCGCGCTGGCGCAGGCGGCTCCCACCGTGTAGATCGGCCCCCGGACGCCGAGCAGCTCCGACACGCGGCCGACGTGATCGGTGTCGAGCCCGTGGAGCGCGAGCATCGAGTCGATGAAGTCCGGCTCCTGCTCGAACTCGAGCCGGTTCCCGTATTGATAGTTCAGGTTGATGTTGTGGCCGGCGACAATGGCGGCGGTGTTCTCCAGATCGACGCCGCCGTCAAGCAGCCCGGCGTCCACCGCACCGTCAAGCGCCATGAGCAGCGTCAGGCGCGTGGACCAGGGCGCCTTCGCCGTAAGCCGTCGCAGCCGGCGCGCCACCTCGTCCGGGACCTGCCCGTCGAACGCGGCGACCTTGGCGGAGATGTCATACGCCGACAGGTCAGCGCCCACCTTGCAGTAGATCCGCGAGGTGTCCACTCCCTGCCACCGCGACAGAGCCGACCGGCCGTCGAGCAGCGCCGCGAGGAAGCCCGGGAGCGTGTCACCCAGCGGCGTGTTGACGGCCATGCCGGTGATCACGACCCTACCGGTCGCCGACAAGGTAGACCTCCATGACGGCGATCGCGCAGATCGTTCCGTCGCGCACGATCTGTCCGGCGCACGTCACGGTGTACGCGTCGGAGTCGAGCAGCTTCGCCAGTACGGTCAGGTCGTCTCCGGGCCCGACCTCCGCCTGGAAGAGCGCCTGGTGCACCCTCAGGGCCCGAGCCGCGATCGGTACCGCGTCGCGCGCGATCTCGTCGGACTTGGTCGCACAGAAGTGGATGAGGCAGAGCCCCGCCTGTCCCATGATCTCGAGCAAGAGCGCCGCCGGGTAGATCGGCCGGCCGGGGAAGTGCCCGGCGAAGACGGGATCGTGAGGGTCGACCCAGCGACGGCTCCGCAGACATCGCTCCTCGAAGTCCACGGCTGTGATCGCGTCGACGAAGAGAAACGGCTCGCGGTGCTCGAGGATGCGCTCGACCGCCAGCCGGTCGTGCGCGACGGTCCGGGTCTCGGGTCCCGGCTCCCAGAGCGGCCGGCGGCGCCACGACCTCGCCAGCGCCGCGAGATCCTCAGGCGGCACGGCTCAGCGCCTCGAGTAGCCGATCCTGCAGGCTCTCGCAATACATGTGGCTGGCGAGGAAGACGCCGACCTGCACGTCGCGGTTCGTCGCGAAGATGTCCGGGCTCCCGGCCTGGCCGTGGAGCCGCAGGTCTCGCCGGAGGACGTCGGAGGCCTGCTCGAGGATCGCCCCGTTGTCCGGACGGAGCACCAGGAGGCGCTCGAACATCCCGGGGTCCCGCGAGCTCTGCCCCGGTAGTATGAAGACGACGGTCACGCCGCCAGCCTCACGCGCGGCACGATCGTGTCCGCGATGATCCCCAACGCTTCGTCGAGGTCGACGCGCGTGTGCGCGGCCGTCACGGCGGCCCGGAAGCGGACTTGATCTTGCGGCACCGACGGGTAGTCGACGGGAGCTAGGAAGAGCCCGCGGGCCAGCATCTGGTGGCCCAGCTCGTAGAGCAAGGCCCGGTCGTCGCCGATGATGATCGGAACGACCTGACTGGTGGACGCGCCGACGCTCAGCCCGAGACCGCGGAGTTGCGTGCGGAAGTAGTCCGCATTCTCCCACAGCCGTCGTCGGAGCGTGTCGTTGCGCGTCGCGATCTCGAGCGCGCGCAGCAGCGCGGCGACGACGCTCGGCGGCAGGGCGCAGGAGTACCCGTAGGGGTTCGCGTAGCATCGCAGGTAGTCGAGCGTGTCCCGGCTGCCCCCGAGGAAGCCGCCGACGCCGGCGAAGGCCTTGGAGAACGTCCCGTACACCAGGCGGATCCGCGCTTCGGCGCCGAAGTGCTCCGCGACGCCTCGGCCGCCGCGGCCGCAGACCAGCATCGAGTGCGCCTCGTCGATGAGGACGGGGACGCCGTGCGCTTCGGCCACGTCGAGGAGCGCGGGCAGATCGGCCATGTCACCGTTCATCGAGTAGATGCCCTCGACCACGATCAGCCGGCGACTGCCCTTGGTGCGCTTGAGCGCCGCGTCGAGCGACGACGCGTCGTTGTGCTCGAAGAGCTCCAGACGCGCCCGCGAAAGCCGCGCCCCGTCAATCAGGCTGAAATGCACCGCGCTGTCGAGGACGGCGACGTCGCCCTTTCGCAGCAGGCCGGACAGCGACCCCAGCGCGCCGCCGAAACCGCTGTTAAACAGCATCGTCGACTCCCGGCCGAGGAACTCGCTCATGCTCCGCTCGAGCCGGTGGTGGAGGTCGGACATCCCCGACAGCATGGGAGAGCCGCACGCCCCGGTGCCGTAGGTCGCGAGCGCCTCCTGCGCCGCCGCGATCGTCTCGGGATGCATCGCCAATCCCAGGTAGTTGTAGGAGCTGAGATTGATGATCGAGCGGGAGGCGCCCGCGACCTCCAGCCGTGTACGGGGAACAGCCGGACCCAGGACGCTCGGCTCGTAGAGCGAGGTCGCCCAGGCAGTCGCGCGCCGCCACTGCGTGAACTCCGCCGGCGGCGTCGCCGGATCCGGGCTCTCGCTGAGCAGGAAGTCGGCGAGGCTCAATTGCTCGGGAGGCAGCTCGGTCACGGGCCCTCCTCCTTCGACTCTCTCGCGCGAACCCTCGGCCGGTCCGCCGACGCAGGGATTCTAGCGCAGGACCACCCGGCCCGCCGGCTCCAGGCAAACGCCATGGCGGACTTGACCACCGCGGTGGCAAGGGCGAGGGCGTTGGCCGGCGCCGGCAGGCCGAGCTCGCCCGCGACAAAACGGCGCAGGGCCTCGGCGCGTCGCAGCTTGCCGCTTGAGGTCCGCGGCAGCGTGCGCGGCTTCAAGAGATGCACCGCGTGAGGGCGGATTGCCGTGTGCTCGATCACCGCGGTACGGATCTGCTCGATCAGCGCGGGATCGCCCGCCGGATCCTGTCCCGGCGCCCGCTCCGCCAGGATGAGCAGCTCCTCGCCCTCGCCCCCCTCGGGTACGTAGCCGAGCGCGACCGCGCAGCCCGCGCGTATCCCTGCGATCCCGTCCAGGCACTCTTCGAACTCCTGACAGGTATGATTCGCGCCGCGGATCACAACCAGGTCTTTGGCGCGCCCGGTGACGTACAGCTCGCCATCGGCCACGAAGCCGAGATCGCCCGTATCCAGCCAGCCGTCCACGAGCGTCCGAGCCGTGGCCTCGGGATCGTCGTAGTAGCCGAGCATCACCGAAGGCCCCCGCACGAAGATCCTTCCCGCGCGCCGCTCCCACTGCGGCTTGCCCTGCCCGTCACGGACCTCGACTTCGAAGCCCGGCACAGGGGTGCCCAAAGACGCGACCTCTCTGGATCCGCGCGCCACCTCGCCAGTCGCCGCGAGTGCGGAGGGGTCGAGAGAGACTCCGCGCACCTGCTCGTCCGGCGACGAGAACGTGACCGCGAGCGACGCCTCCGCGAGCCCGTACACGGGAATCAGCGCGTTGGGGCTCAGTCCCCAGCGGGAGAAGCGCTCGGCGAAGCGACGCATCACATCCAGCGACACCGGCTCGGCGCCGTTGAGCGCGTAGCGCCAGCTCGACAGATCCGCTCCGGCCATCTCCTCGTCCTTCACGCGCTTGAGGCACATCGCGTACGCGAAGTTGGGGGCGGGAGAGACCACCGCGCGGTGGCGCGAGATCGCGCGGAGCCACAGGCCCGGCCGCGTCAGAAATTGCTCCGGCGGGATCAGCGCCAGCCTGGATCGCCCGTAGCACACGGCCGTGAGCAGACACCCGATGAGCCCCATGTCGTGATAGAGCGGCAGCCAGCACACTCCCACCTGGGGCGTGTCGTCCCGGAGGGGCATCAGCGTCAGGAGGGCCGCGCACTGGGCCATCAGCTGCCCGTGCGAGAGGACGACGGCCTTCGGATCCACCGTCGAGCCCGACGAGAACTGGACCAACCCGACCTGGTCGGCCTCGTCGAGCTCACCGTGGTGCTCGCTCTCGAGCTCGTCCGCGGTGTGACAGCCGAGCTCCGGACGGGCGCGCTCGATCGTCTGACCCAGCAGCCTCTGGATGCGGCGGGCCGTGATCACAAGACGCGCGCCGATCGCGCGGAGCATGCGCGCGGTGGCCGCGTGGGATACGGGAAGCCGGCCCAGCCGGACGGGAGGAGACAGAGGCGCCGGCGTCGCGCCGGCCAGCAGCGTGCCGAAGAACGCGTCCATGAACGCGGGTGACGTGGGGAGCACGATCCCGACCCGGTCGCCGGTGCGGATCCCGAGAGCCCGGAGAACGCCGGCGGCGCGACGGGCCCGGGCGTACAGCTCGGGCCACCGGAGAAAGGCTTCGCGCTCGGACGGGCCGACGAAGATCAGCCCCGATTCGGGCTGGTCCGCGGCCGCCCGGAGAGCGGCATTGACGGTGGCGACGCGCAACGGCGGCAGGGCGGCGCCCTTCACGCGGTCTCCCTAAGCCGGCCGAGAATCAGCTGGCAGAGCTCCCCGGCGGTTCGAAGCTGACGTGATTCCTCATCCGGGAGTGCGATCTTGAAGTGGTCCTCGAGGGCGACGGCGAGCGTGACCAGCGCGAGGGAGTCGAGCTCAAGGTCGCGGATCAGCTCGTCGTCAGGCTTGAGCTCACCCTCGAAGTCGAGCTGAGCCTCCGCGATCTTCTGGATCTCCGCCAGCACCTGGGCTTCACTCGGCACGCTCACGGGCCCCCCCGCGTCAGCTCGGACTCCGTGAAGAAGCTGTCCTTGAGCCCTGTGTCGAGCGACCGAGCCTCGACGACCATGACGGTGCGAGTGCCCGCCTGCATGTCACGCATCTCGACCTCCCGCGCCCGCCACAGCGTTCCCTTGACGTTGACCATGTCGCGGGTGAGCATCACCTTCTCCAGCCGCCCCTTGCGCTCGTACAGCTCCTGCTTGACGGTGGCGTAGTTGTCCTTGCGGACCCAGATCTTGCGCCGGCTGTACCCGCTGTCGGCCGCCTGCCGCGCGTTCGCGGGCAGCGCCTCGACGACGTAGCAATCGTGCTGGTCGACGCTCTCGGAGCCGAGGAGCGCATACGTGTACAGCGCGAGATTCTCCGGACGAAGGTCCTCGTACGAGAAGTCGGTGTCCATGAAGCGATTTTTCTTGCCACTGGCCGCGATGCGCTTGACCTTCCGGGTGGCGGGCAGATAGAGCCACTGGTCGTCGGTCCCCTCTTTGCCCTCCCAGGTCAGGAGCGCGGTGTTCTCGACGTCGCGCGGCGCGTGGAATCGGAGCAGGGTCTTCGTGAAGCCATCGCGCGGGGTGACGGCGTAGCTCACCAGGCGCCGCTCACGAACGTCGCCGCCCTTGCTGTAGATCTTCAGGACCGAGGTCTCGACCTCGTCGCGCGCTCGCTGCAGCTCACGCTGCTTCTGCATGATCTCGAGGCCCGACAGGGCGACCGCCGTCGCCGCGCCGCCGAGCACGAGCGCCGCGGCCAGTGCGATCACGCGAAGAGGAGGGCCGAGCGTCGTGTCCGGGCGCATCGTCGCTCCGTTTCAAAAGAAGTACTTCAGAAAGCAGTAGACTCGGTCGTTGTCGCGCCACCGGCCCCAAACAGTATCCCGGGCGCCGCCTAAGATGTCCAGACCCACGGTGACGTGCAAGGAGTCCGTCAGCTTGTGGGTGAGCGCCGCCTTCGAATAGTAGTTGGCCGAGCCGACGAGATTGACAGTGCCGCCGACCTCGAGCTGCGTTGCTTCGCTGAACCGGAAGAGGAGGCGGGTGATCACGGCGTCGGTGAAGGCGTTGTTGGGAAGGGTGAGGACTTCGTTTTGGGGCAACACGTTCGAGCGCGTGTCGGACGCGAAGATCTCCTGCCGCGCGTATTCGACGATCAGGTGAATCCGGTCGAGCCAGCGTAGCCCCAGCTCGTCCCAGGCGTAGTTGACGCCCACGATCCCCTGTAGTCGATCGTCGCGGCCGTCCCGGACCACGAACTTCGCGGCCGCCTCGCCGTGGACTTCGAGCTTTCCGAACGTCGTCGAGAAATCGAAGCCGGCCACACGCATCCGCGTGAAGACCGGGGTCAGGAGTGGGACCTCCACGCCTGGGACCAACGCCACTATGGTTTGCCGGATGACTGGCGTGTGCTCGAAGCCCTCGAAGTAGCTGAGCGAGAGATCCCACCCGGCGACGGTCGCGCGGAGCCGGGCGGCGTACTGCATGTTCTGGGCGGTCGTGGAAGGCAATCCGCGTGGGGCGGCGATTGCGAGAGTGTCCGCCGGTAGCGCGGGGAACCAGCGACTCGTGGTGAGCGGCACGCGGCTCGGCGTGAAGAGCGGGGCGACCACGAGCGTCAGGCCGACCCGCTGGGCCGTCAACTGGGCGGCAACCGAGTAGACGGCGAGCTTCTCCCGATCGATGGGGTCCATGTAGTCGTACGGGTTCAGGTTGTCGGTGGGGTTGTACCCGTCGGCGGTCCCCCACGCGAAGAGCTGTTTGCCGATGGTCAGCCTGAGGGGGTCCCCCTGGAGGCCCAGCATTGCCTCCTTGAGATCGAAATAGCTCCGGTGCCGGTTGCGGTCCGGCACCTCGAAGTGGAACCCGTCAGCGAAGTTGTTGTCGTCGGCGCGCCCCTCGACGACAGCCTTCATGTCCACCCACGGCGCCAGCCGACGCGCCCATTCGACTTGTAAGAGGCCTTCGTCGTAGAAGCTCCGGCGGTCGTTCGGCGTCTCCGAGAAGTAGGCGATGCTCTTGACGCTCGCCATGCCCTTCAATCCGAGGCGGCTCAGACTCAGGGGCTCGGGTTCGGTCGGGCCGGAGGACTGGGCCCTGATGGCCGGGACGGCGCCCGCCAGGGCGACGACGAACACGACGCCGGCGACGCCGAATTGGACTACTCTGCGCGCTCTCTCAGGATTTGGCAGCCCGCGCCTTCTTCAGCCCGGCCTCACGGCGACGGCGCGGAGACGGCGGAGGCGCCTAACGGCGTGACGGGTCTTCGAGTGCGAATGCAACGCGGCCATGGGCCTGCCTCCCGGCACCGGTGGCGGTCGAGGAGAGCATACTGCCTGATCAAAACCTCGGACAGCCTGCAGATTCCAGCGACGACACAAGCAATCCTCGCCGCACGTATCGGATCGCTTGGAGCCCGAAGACAAGAGGCTTCTCCAGGCCGCGGCGGTGATTGGCAAGGATGTCCCGCTCTTACTCCTCGAAGCCGCGAACTCGCGCGGTTGTTACGCGTTCAATAACCGAGGATAACCGGCGCGCCGTCGAGAAGCCCTCACGGCTGCCCCGTTGGGCAGTTTCCCTTTTGCCCATGGGGCAGTTCTTTAGCGACCCGTCAGCTAGCGCCACTACTCCCCACTACTTGAACCCGCGCATGTACTGCATGAGCAGCGCGCTTGAGGATCTACTTCTCAGGAACTCGCCGGCCTTCCGCGTCGCGGTGCAGGTAATAGGTCGTGCTCTGTTAAGGCCGGAATGGGATTTCCCCTGGACTTTGGGCCGGGGGTCGGATTTGAACCGACGACCTTTGGGTTATGAGGGGGATTTAGACCCTCACACGCACCAACTCACGCCAACGAAACCCAAGAGCCACGTGCCTTTCCCCTTCACGCGATTCGGCCTAAATTGGGGGATTCGGCCCCTGTTCGCCGGGTCGGCATCGGAGGGTAAACAAAATCGGTTGACGATTGGCGCGGCCAAGCAACTCCTGGCCGTCGCCTACGACGTGAGGCCAGAGGCGATCGAGATCGTCATCAGGGGGTGAAAGCGGTCCCCACTGCAGCGGTCAACATCACCCCGACTCCGGTACCCGACCTTTGGGTCGACAACCCAATGGGTCGCCCCCCTCGCGACCCCGCATTTGCCCGGGCACCGAAAATGTCACCTGCCCGACCATTGGGTCGCGGGCCCAACGGGCGACTCACTCCCCATGCTGCACGTATCGTTTTGAGTCACCCGCCGACAACTCGTCGGCGGAATTGCGCCGAAACGTCATCGCGCGTTAGGCAGGCGGATGCCGTAGCTCTCTAGGTGCGTCGGCACCGACCCCAGTAAAGGTGAGGGAAATTTCGCCGGGGATCTGAATGCGCGTTTCAGTGCCCTTACGGCGTGTTGAAGGCATGGACGTTGTACTGTCATGAAGAGCCGGTGCGTGGGGCGGGTGCGCTAGTAGCCGGCAATACTCCGCTCTCGAGAGCTGGTGCGGGCGGGAGCCCTGTGACTTCGAGAATCTCCTGCTCATTGAGCGTCTCACGCGACAGCAATGCGCTGGCGAGCAGGTCGAGCTGCTTGCGGTGCGCACTCAGCAGGCGCCGGGCTTCCTCGTGGCTTTCACCGATGATCCTGCGCACCTCGGCATCGATGACTTCCGCCGTCGCCTCGCTGAAGGGCTTGTCGCCCGTGTAGCCGCCCGAGCTGCCCAGGTAGGGGTTCTCGCGCGGGGCGAGTTGCACCAGCCCGATCTTCTCGCTCATGCCCCAGCGTGTGACCATCTGCCTGGCCAGCGCGGTGGCTTGCTCGATATCGTTTTCGGCCCCGGTGGTCCTGGTGCCGTAGACGATCTCTTCGGCCGCGCGACCTCCGAGCGCACCGATGATCCTTCCGCGAAGATAGGCTTCCGGATAGTTGTAGCGGTCGGTGTCAGGCCGCTGATACGTCACGCCGAGGGCCTGCCCACGCGGCACGATGGTCACCCTATTCACGGGATCCGCGCCGGGCACCACGAGACCGAGGATCGCGTGTCCGCCCTCATGGTAGGCGATACGCTCCTTGTCGGCGTGACTCAGGAGAAGGGGACGCTCGGGGCCGAGGACGATCTTTTCTAGCGCGTCCAGAAAATCTTTCTGACGCACCTGGTCTTGCCCGCGGCGGGCCGCAAGCAGCGCCGCTTCATTGACCAGATTCCTCAGCTCGGCGCCCGAGAACGCCTGCGTCACGGCGGCAAGGTCACCGAGGCTCGCATCCTTCGCGAGCGGCACGTTGCGAGTGTGGACCTTGAGAATCGCTTCGCGCCCGGCCTTGTCCGGCAGATTGACCACCACGCGGCGGTCGAAGCGTCCGGGGCGCAGGAGCGCCTTGTCGAGCACGTCCGGCTGGTTCGTCGCGGCCAGGACGATGATGCCCTCTCGGCCGGAGAAACCGTCCATCTCCGTGAGGATCTGGTTCAGGGTCTGCTCCTGCTCACTAGACCCGCCGATCACCACCTGGCCTCTCGCGCGCCCGATAGCGTCCAGCTCGTCAATGAAGACGATGGCCGGTGCGCTCTCGCGTGCCTGCTTGAAGAGATCCCGCACTCGCGCGGCGCCCACTCCCACAATCATCTCGACGAATTCCGAGCCGCTCATCGAGAAGAATGGCACCCCCGCTTCTCCCGCGACCGCCCTCGCCAGCAGCGTTTTGCCCGTCCCCGGCGCGCCGACCAGCAACACGCCCTTCGGCGCGGTCCCGCCCAGGCGGGTGTATTTGGGAGGATCCCTGAGGAAATCCACGATCTCGACAAGCTCGTTCTCAGCTTCGTCGATACCGGCGACGTCGTCGAAGGTAACCTTCGTGTCCTTGTCCTGGTCGTAGCGACGCGCCTTGCTCTTACCGAAGCCCATGAACCCGCCGCCGAGCCCCCCTCCCTGCGTTGCGGCCCGCCGAAAGAGCCAGACGTAAAACCCGATGAAGAGGAGCGTCGGTCCGAACCCGAACAGGAAGGTCGTCCACGAGCCGCCGGTTTCCTCGATCGGCTTGGCACTGATCTCGACGCCGTGATCGATCAAGAACGCTTCCAACCCACGGTCGACGAAGGACGGAAGGGTGGTGGTGAACGAGGTCACCGCCTTCGGCGCGCTCGGAGGCATTGCACTGCGGTCGCTCGTCGCTTTGGGTGACCCGCCTGGGGCTGCCGGCTTTTCGCTCGGTGGGGGGTAAGTGACCGGTGACTTGAATTTTCCGGTGATGACGTCGGCGCGGCTGTAGATCGCCTGAACGTTGCCCTTTGCGACTTCCTCTTTGAACAGCGTATACGGAACGGTGACGGGACCTTCCGCGCCTGGCATCAGGAACTTCGCCAGCAAGAAGTTCACGGCCAAGACGGCGAGAAACCACAGCCACGTCCGCCGCGGCGGCATCGTCGGCGGCCCGCTACTCTTGGGCTTTGTCTCGGTCGACTTCCCTCCAGATCGGGATGAGTTGCTCAGGCGTGCGTCCGGCGATCCCGTCGAGCTCATTGTCCCCTCCACGGACGGTCTGGCGTCGAAGTATGCCATCGATGGAGTGCGTGAGGCAGGCGCTTGCAATCCCGTCGAACGTGGATCCATGTGCCGGGGAAGACGCAGGAAACTCTCAGAGCAACGGGCGCGGCTGGTGACTTCGCGCCGGGCCTTGGCGCCTCCGATTGGTACACGTTAGGCGCAGAACAAGCTCGCCGAGGCGGAGCACATGCGACGCGAGTTGTGCGTCTGAGGACGACGTGGCCCTGGGCAAAGATCGTTTCGCGGATTTGCCCCAATACCGCCGGGTCAGGTGCGTGGTCTAGTCCCACCAGCGACTGTCCGCGGCAACGCCCGCGCCATCAGATGGTGACAGGTCAAGTTGGTGACCCCAACGGGACGAGGAGACTGCTTGAGGGCCTTGCGCGTCAGCGCATCAAGGCGTGATCTCGTGCGGAGTTAGGAAGCGGTCTCTGACTCCTTCATCGCTGGTGTAGTACCGCGAGAGTACCACGGCGAAGGCGCTGGAGGCTGTGCCTCAGTCGTCCTTCAGCGAGAACTTCGGTTTGATTCCGGTGAACGAGAGTTCCCCACCATCACGCGTACTCAGCCGTGGTCGTCATGGCTTGATCCCTCCACTCGTCCCGTACAGCAAGCGCCGGGCTTCCTCGTCGGTCTTGTCTAGCCAGTCGTCGGTCTGTCGCCATTCCTCGTACTTCCCTGCGCCGTAGATGCGTTCCACGACACTCTTGCGACAGTTCAGCGACAAGGGATTCCGGATGCGGCGGTCAATGCGGCCCATGTGCTGAGTTGCGTCGATCTGACGGACGTCGTCTAGCTTCGTGCTGATTTGTGCCGCTGTGAGGTAATTTTTCGATTCGCGAATAAGACGTTCCGAGCCATAACCGAGAAGGTTGCCCTTCCAGAAGCGGGTCGGAAGTTCGCCAAGCGGCACCTGTCTCCATGCCGTCCCGTCGTAACGAAGCACGATGTATGGCGGTGTCGGACAGCCGAACCCGTCGTAGTCCGGCCCTGTCGGCGGCAATCCGACAAGGTAGACCCGCCCGCGATCGACATCGAGGAGGATCAGCAGCAGGCGCGAACCAACCTTCCCCGGGTCAACCCAGGAGACGGGTTGACGGGTCGCGGGGTGAACGAACGTCAACCGCTGTTCGCCGACCATAACTTGGAAGGGTTGGCCTGGCACGAGCCGCACCCACCACGACAGCACCATCATTCCGCCGTCATGCAGGGCCACCTCCTCGCGCCACTCAAACGTGTCGGCCGCCGCTAAGTTGGTCGGTTTCGTCAGCGAGCAGAGACCTAGCACAAGTACGAGACCGAGCCGCAGAACCGCTCGCAGTGGTCTCCTCATGAATGGCCGCGAGTTCGCGTCTCGCCGCGCAATCGGTCTCACGGCTTGGCCCCTTCTCGCGTCCCGCGGAGCATGCGGTGGGCTTCCTCTTCGGTCTTGTCCAGCCAGGTACCAGTGTTTCGCCACGCGTGGTACTTCCCTTCGCCGTAGATCCGCTCCAGCGCACCTCGACTGCAGCCCAGGGCCAGCGGATTTCGAATCCGCCGGTCGATGCGTCCCATGTAGCCGATGTCAGGACGCCTTGCGACGCCGTCAAGCCAGGTCTTGACTTGAGCCGCTGTCAGATAACCCTTTGCACCGCGAATCAGGTCTTCATCAAAACCAACGAGGTTGGCATTCGAAAAGCGCATCGGGAGTTCGCTCAAGGGAATGCGCGTCCAGCTACCCGCGTCGTAGCGAAAAGCAATATAGGGCGGTGTGGGGCAACCAAAAGCATCGTAGTCGGTGCCCGTTCGAGCAGATTCAACCAAGTACAAGCGCCCGGCGTCGACGTCGAGCAAGATCGGGTCTAATCGCGAGCCAATCTTTCCAGTATCGACCCACGTAACGGGCTGACCGGTCGCCGGGTGGGTGAACGCTAGACGTTGTTCGCCCACCATGTATTGAAAGGGCTGCCCAGGCACCAACCGAACCCACCACGATATGAGGATCATGCCTCCGTCGTGTAGAACGACCTCCTCGCGCCATTCAAAGGTCTTGGCGCTAGCGGAGTGCACCCACAGCAGTGCGAATCCGACGAGAGCACCCAGGCCGAGCCACCACTTGGCACCCCGCCTCATCTTGGCGGTGTCGAGATCGTTGGTGTGGAGTGAAACCTTGATCTCGCGCTTCCCGAAGATCTCGCGGAGATCCTTCGGCGCGAACTTGCGGAAGCGATAGATCCCTTGGCGACGGTAGAGCAGTGAGTAGCCCGGCCTGAGGAGAATGCGCTTCTGTCCCATACTATCGTGTCCCCTGGTAGTACCAGGAACGAAGGAGTACGGGACCGATCTGGCTAACTACGACGAGAGGTTACGTCCTGTGATGTGCGAAGGGGCAGTTCCTCAACACACTCGACATCCGCTGGTCGCCCCCGTTTGAAACGGGCGCAACATTACGCAAAATGCTGTTCAAGTCGAAAGAGTTCAATATTCGGAGGTTGCGAGGACTCCGGCTTGATGTCGAGAAGCTGGACGCGTCCCTCCCAGGGGCTCCCTACCAATCCTTCCCGCACCGGTCCGGTGATGAAAATCGACGTGTCGGATGTGAGCCGACTGGTCGCCGCTTCGAGATCCCTTACGAGATCGAGGTCCTGGCTGATTAGAAAGGAACGGAAAACATACAACTCACCCTTATGCACGATGATATTCATTGGGCACCGGATGCTCTCAGCGCGTTGAAAGGTGTCCCACTCTCCCGAGAAGCGATCCACTGCCGCTATCGCTTGGGTAGCATTCGCAAACGTCAAGGCGTACGAGTCACCCATGCTGATACGGTTGGTGCCGGCGAACTCCGCGCATACTTGAGCGACCAAGTCGAGGAATCTATCCAGGACCCGTTCGAGCGTGCCTATGTGGAATGCCTCTGCGCGTATGCGGAAGAATTTAAGGTCGATGAGCACGATATACCGGTCGTCAATCACGTGCATCCGGTGCGTCTGCTCGACGCGGTAGACCGGCACAGGATGAGGAAACCCCTTGAACCCGAACGCGTCCACCAAGGACCCGCGCACCTCCGCCTGATGCATCAGGAACCAGGCCGCGTCCGACGCATAAATCTCGTCTGGAGGGGTAATGCTCTCGATGCGTGTCGCCAGGACCACTGCGTCGCCAACAAGACCACCTTCCTGATGCAGCACGTCGCCGGCCGTGATGACGACCCTCATAGCGACGCGGTCATAGCCTTTGCCAGGTTGACTGAGCCGTAGTTCTTCCTGCATGCTCATCGCGGCGAGCGCTGCGGCGGTCGCGCTGGGAAATACAACCCAGAGTCCATCGCCCTCCAGCTTGACGACGCGACCTTCGCGCACCGCAGCCAGACGGGAAATCAACTGGCGGTGCTCGTTTAGAAGTGCGTCCAAGTCCACGTCCGGGAGCTCTCGGAACCTATGCGTGGAACCTTGAATGTCGGTTTTCATGATGACCGTTGTTCGCAAGATCGCGGTCATGTTCAAAGCTCCTTGTCCACGAAAGCGCCGAGGCCCGGGCTTAGGCATCCGATCTGTAGCATTGCCTCGCTTCCTCCTCTAGTTATAGATCCATGGTGATTACGCCCGCCGGTTGAGTGGCCGAACCCGTCTTTAGTCGCGGTCACGTTTGCCCAAACCCGGCGCCCGCTAGCAAGCGCGCGCTCGCCGCCGGCGCAGCACGCCAGGTCCCTTCCGTGTCGTCGCGCCGGCGCGCTCGCGTACTCCCTCCGATCGACCGCGAGAGTGCGGTAGGATAACGCGACCCTTTCCCCGTAGCGTGTCCCTGACCCGAAAATAACGTCCTTGCCTTCGGGCTAGGAGGAAGGCCATGAGACTACGCTCCCGGATCATTCC
>JACXTT010005823.1_pt1 | contig 17809 bp, 14 predicted proteins | sample 9270951 | NCBI WGS metagenome assembly JACXTT01 (sample SAMN15532306, study PRJNA645909) | rock metagenome | isolation source: weathered quartz diorite | place: Puerto Rico | collected 2017-06-21 | reverse complement strand
AGGGGGGGGGGATGGGGCGAGGACGAGCAGCCTCCCCCCGTCGGGCGTCGGGGCAAGATCTGGGGGGCAAAGCTGAAAGAGAGACTAAAATAATGACTGACGTATGGTTTCTCGGCGGTGCGCGCACGCCGATGACGGAGTACGTAGGCGCGCTGAAGGATGTGTCGGCAATCGAGCTTGGCGCCATCGCATCGCGAGGGGCCTTTCAGAAAACGGGCGTCAAACCCGAGTGGGTCGATCACGTCGTGTTCGGCAACGTGCTGCAGACGAGTGCGGACGCGATTTACGGTGCACGTCATGTGGCGCTGAAAGCCTGCGTCCCGATCGAAGTCCCGGCGCTGACCGTTAACCGGCTGTGCGGCTCCGGCATCCAGGCAGCGGTCACGGGTGCTCACCACATCCTCACCGGCGAAGCGGATATCGTGCTGACCGGTGGCATCGAGAACATGAGCCAGGCACCGCATGTCATCCGAGGACTTCGATCCGGTCTGAAGCTCGGTCAGGGAGCACTCGAAGATTCGCTGTACGAAGGATTACGCGACACGATGTGCGGTCTGTTCATGGCCGAGACCGCGGAAAAGTGCGCGGCCAATTATGAGATCTCGCGCGAGGACCAGGATCGTTATGCCATCCGCAGCCAGAAGAATGCGGATGCTGCATGGCAACAGGGGCGATTTGCCGAGGAAGTCGTGCCGGTCGAGATCAAAACTCGCCGCGGAACCACTGTCGTCGACCGCGACGATCACATGCGGCCCGACGCCACCATCGAGGCGCTCGCCAGGCTGCCGACGGCGTTTTCAAAGAACGGCACGGTGACGGCCGGCAACGCGAGCGGAATCGTCGATGGCGGCGCCGCAGTCATCCTTGCGTCGGAATCGGGCGCGAAGGCGCGCGGCCTGACGCCGATTGCACGCCTTGCCGGCTGGGCAACGGTCGGCGTCGACCCGAGCATCATGGGCATGGGTCCTGCCCCGGCAATCCGCAAGCTGCTGCAAAGCAGGCAGCTCACGCTCGACGACATCGATTTGTTGGAGATCAACGAGGCGTTCGCCGCACAGTATCTGGCCGTCGAAAAGGACCTTGGGCTGAACCGCGAGAAGGTCAACGTGAACGGTGGAGCGATCGCGCTCGGGCATCCGCTTGGCGCGACGGGCGCACGCATCCTGTTGACACTCACGCTGGAGATGCGGCGGCGCGGGGCGAGGCGCGGAATCGCGGCGGCATGCATTGGCGGCGGTCAGGGCATCGCCGCGCTCGTGGAGAGTCTCTAGATGGAGATTCGGACGGTAGGAGTTCTCGGGTGTGGATTGATGGGGTCGGGCATTGCGCAGATCGCCGCGGCAGCCGGTTACAAGACGATCGTCCGTGAAGTGAATGACAGCGCGCTTCAAGCAGGCATGGGTCGCATCCGCAAATTTCTCGCGGATGGCGTTGCGAAGGGAAAGGTCACCGAGGACGCGCAGAACAAGACCCTCGGCAATCTGACGGGAACCACGAAGACCGACCATCTGAAGGACTGTGACATTGTCGTCGAGGCGATCGTCGAGAACGCCGACGAAAAGCGCGCGATCTATCAGTCGATCGAAGCCGCGGTGCGCCCGGAGACGATCATCGCGTCGAACACCTCATCGCTGTGCATCACCGAACTGGCTGCCGCCACGAGCCGGCCGGACCGGTTCGGCGGCCTCCACTTCTTCAATCCGGTGCCGTTGATGAAGCTTGTCGAAGTCATCCCGGCGCTGACGACGAGCGAACAGACGACGCAGACACTGACGGCATTTGCGACCTCGCTTGGCAAGGAGCCGATCGCCGCACCCGATCGTCCGGGCTTCATCGTCAACCGCCTGCTCGTGCCGTACCTGCTGGACGCCATTCGTGAGTACGAACGCGGACTTGGAACGATTGAAGACATCGACAAGGGAATGAAGCTCGGGTGCGGCTATCCGATGGGACCGTTCACGCTGCTCGACTTCGTCGGCCTCGATACGACCTACTACATCGCCAACATCATGTTCGAGGAATTCCGCGAGCCGAGATTCGCGCCGCCGCCGCTGCTCAAGCGGATGGTGCTCGCCGGACATCACGGACGCAAGACTAAGCGAGGGTTTTACACGTACTAGGAGGCAGGCGCAGTGAAAGCCGCTACGGTTTTCCTGCCCCCTGCCCGCTGCCCCCTGCCACCTCTCTCATCAACATCACGTGCGCGATGGCAAGCTCGCGCGAGTGCGTCAGCGTCAGCAGCGAGCTCGTGCCGCCCATCGCCTTGAACCGTTCGGCGGCGCCACCATGAAACGCGAGCCGCGGTGGCCCATACCGGCGCACGACTTCGATGCCGGTCCAGTAGACGCCGCGGGAATGGCCGGTGCCAAGCGCCTTCATCGCCGCTTCCTTGGCAGCAAATCGTGCGGCATACGAAGAAGCAAAATCGCGTTTCGCCCGACAATAGGTGATTTCTCCGTCGGTGAAGACGCGCCGCAGGAATCGCTCGCCGTAACGGTCGATCATGTCGGCAACGCGCTCGATTTCGGTCGCGTCGAGACCGACACCTATAATTTCCATTCCCGCTTCGGATCCTACATGACCCTTCCGCCGGTTCCCGCGAGCTTCTATTGGAGCCACGAGACGTGGGGTGCGGCTCTCCGCTGCCGGCCGCTGGAGCCGTTCGCGCAACATCTGTTTACGACACGACAACTCCAGTTACCGTCGGCTGACGCGTGGCGCGCGCTCGCCTCCGCAATGAGCGTTCCAGCCAGTCGCATCGTGTCGCTGGATCAAGTGCACGGTCGCGCGGTCGTCCACGTCGACAGGAACGTCGCGTCTCAGACGCTCGACGAGATGCATAACGATCGTCCGCGGGCAGACGCCGTAATCTCTGACGCGCCGGATGTTGCGCTCGTGGTGCGCGCCGCCGATTGCGTTCCGCTGCTCATCGCCGATACGCGGACAGGCGCTGTTGCGGCCGTGCATGCCGGCTGGCGCGGAACCGCGGCACGCGTCGCAGTGGCGGCAATCGAGGAAATGCAGCGGCAGTTTCGCACCCGGGCCACGGACCTTGTCGTGGCGATTGGCCCCGCAATCGGTCCCTGCTGCTATGAAGTCGGCTCTGACCTCGTCGACGCCTTCGCAGCCGCGGGACACGAGCGTTACCTGATCGAGCGATGGTTCATGACACCGCGCGAACGCAAGATGCGCCTCGACGTGGTGGGCGCGAACCGGGACCAGTTAATTCTCGCGGGTGTGCGTGAGGACAACGTGCACGCGTGCGGCCTCTGCACCGCTATGCACCTGGACGTTCTGACGTCGTTCCGAGCGGAGCAGGCAGCCGCCGGACGGATTGCGGGCGCGATTCGGGCGTCGGCGCCGACAAACCCGGGTTAACGGTTAACCACGCGCAGCCACGGCACCGGTTGCGTGCCGTTCACCAAACACCCTTCGTCACGGTTACTTGCATCGACAGCAGATGCGACGCCGTCCCGGCGCGTTGCTTGCCTTCGCTCGGGCCGCCAGCGTACGTGGAGGATGCCGTGGTCGTGAAAATCATTTCGTTGTCAGATAAGAACCCGTTGCCCGGCAAGCTTGCCGAGGCCGAACTGCATTTTGCCGAGGGCGTCCTCGAAGGCCTGAAGCTGGTGGGCTTCACGATCTGGGAACGGCGCACTGGAGGCGGCCGCAACGTGACGTTTCCATCGCGCGCCTACTCCGTCAACGGGGAGCGCCGGACGTTCGCGCTCCTGCGTCCAGCCTCGGGGGACGCCACCGCGCAGGATCGCGTGCGGGAATTGATTCTCGACGCGTATGCGGAGTTCGAAGAGAAAGCCGCCGTCGCATCATGACCGGGCGGCGGAACCGCTCTAGTGAACGCGGTCGGCGTCCCAGCGGGGCGGAGCGATGCGATCGATCGGATCGTACAGAAACACGCGTACTTCGTCGCCGAATTCCGCTCGAGGTCGCCAATCGAGCCGAGCGTTGGCGGACGCCGGATGTTTCCTCATCAAATCTGGTCGTTCCCAGTCTTCGACCGCGAACACCGGATGCCAGCCCCTCGCTCGCAGGGCGGCGAGAGCCGTGTCGAGGTCCGCGTCGAGCCAGTCCCAACGAAGGATGGGACGACTGGTGTAGTAGCGCGCGCTGCCGCTCTCCTGCACCGCAACGATAACCGCCCTGGACGGGAGCGCCGCGTCGAGGTACCGGCCGGCCAGCCGGTAGCGCGATTCATAGCGGCGCATATTGAACGCCTGCTCGCGCTCGGCCCGAACCACGTTGAAGGAGCCGACTGCCGCCAGGGTGCACAGCAACAGGGGCGCACGGATTGTTGTGGGCAGGCGCATCAATGCCGCGGTGAGCAGGCTACCGATCGCGACGAACACGAGCGGAAAGGCAGGTAACAGGAAGCGGAGATACGACCACTCAGCGAACACGCCATACGGCAGGTACGAGAGTCCCGCGATCAGGAATGCGAGTGTCGCCAGTACGACAGGCCGCTTCGGAAGGGATGCGCCGGATGTGCGGCGCGTGACGATGAGGATGATCACGGCCGCCAGCGAGGTGACCAGGGCAGCCATTTCGCCTTGAACGAGTCGCCGTGAGTAGGCGGCGAGGTTCGGTGCGATGTTGGCTAACGAGTAGAGATCCGTCGCCGCGCCGTAACCGGAAGCGAGCGGACTTGCGAACAAACGCCACTGCATCAACAGCAGTGCGCCGATCGCAGGAGTGATGCCTGCTGCAAATCCGAGCAGGCGATGTCGGGACCGAACGACGAACGATACGAACGATCCGAACGATCCGAACGATTCATTCGTCGCCAGCGCAATGACGATCGCGAGTGGCAGCAGGTTGGGACGGGTCAGAATCGCAAGGCCGGCGGCGCCGCCAGCGGCAAGCGGTGCGCTCGGCACGGGTAACAGCGCGAACACCATCGCAAGCGCCCACCAGGCGGTCGCTGGAACGTCGCTCATCGGCTGGACGATCTGAAACAGCAGTATCGGACTGGTCGCGACGAGCACCGCGGCCGCGAGTCCTGCGTATCGCGAATGGAGGCGCGCTCCGACGTAATACGTCGCGAGCACCGCGACTGCGCCGAGGAGCGGAACCGCGAAGTAGGTGGCCAGTTCGCCGCCGAGGAGACGAAGTGGCGTCATGACAAGCGGCAGTCCGGCCGGATAGGTGGGCACGAGCTCACCGGGAGCAGCGCCGGGGCGGTACCCGAGCGGCGAGAAGGTCCACGTCGCATTCCGCCAGGCAACGGTGCGTGCGAGTGGTTCGTCGGTCGACAACCGGGCCGACGCGATCAACGCCGCTTCGCTGACGTAGCCGGATGCATCGGAGCTCGACGCCGAATACGTGCCGTAGCCGATCCCGATGCCTGCGGTCGCAGCGGCGAGCACCACGGCCACAGCCGCGGCGTGGTTGTCGATGAACGACCAGCTTGCGTCGGCAGCTTCCGCGACCGCGCTTCGGCCGTATCGCGCGGCTGCGGCAGCGGTGGCGACCGCAATCAGCAGCGGGGCTCGCCAGTTGTGAGCTGAGAGACGCAACGGTCCCAGGTGAATGAGAAACCCGCCTGTAATCGTGACGATGACGAGGACGACGAGTGCGGTGGTGGCAACCGCGACGAGCAGACGCGCGGCCCGGTGACGCACGTATGCGGACGACTGCGCTACTGCAGAACCGGCAGCAGCCGTGCGTTCTCCTTCTGCCGCTTGGGCGGAAGGGTCCACTCTTCGCGCAGTCCCTTGTCGAACTCGGAGCGGAAGAAGTGGTCCTTCAGGCCGCCGTCGATGATGTCCCACGGCAGCACTTTGTCGGTCGAGCGGTCGCGAAATACGAAGAAATCAGCATCGACGCCGGTTTCGGCAACGGCCGCCCGCCAGTTTCCGCCGTTGCGCTCGGCTGCTTCGATGGCCGCGGCCACGCGCCGATCCCCGAGCGAGAGCAGCGCCTGATAGAACGAATGCCGTTCGGACTTGATGTTGAAGTAGACGTTGTCGATGTCGGCCAGGAGCATCCGCATCCGCTTGATCTTGCGCTCGATCGAGCGATCGTCTTCCATCGGCAGCCACTGGTACGTCGTTCCGGGCTTCGGCACGAGCGGGTTCACGCTGCCGACGATGCGGCCAATCTGACCGCGGCTGCGCTGATGTCGCAGCATGGTTTCGCGAAGCTGCAGCGTGAGATCACGAATGGCGACGAGATCATCGTCAGTTTCCGTCGGCAACGCGATCATGAAGTAGAGCTTCAGGTTGTCGAAGCCGCTCGCGAAGATCATGTCCGCCGCCGCAAGAATCTCGTCGTTGGTGACCGTCTTGTTGATGACACGGCGGAGTCGATCGGATCCGGTTTCCGGGGCAATCGTGATCGTGCGTTCACCGCTTCGGCGGAGCAGCTCGAGGATCGTTGGCGTGAGGTCGTCGAGCCGAAGCGATGCAGGGCTGATCGAGTAGCCCATGTCGACCAGCCGCGTCAGAATCTCCTCGATTTCCGGGTGGTCGCAGAGCGCGATCGACACGAGGCCTGCGCGGTTCGAGTACTGTCGCGCGTGATCGGCAAGCTGCAGGATCCGCTCTTTCGGAAACGCGCGAACCGGAAGGTAGTTGTATCCCGCCCAGCAGAAGCGGCACAGGTTTGCGCACCCCCGAACCACTTCAATCAGAAAACGCGAGCCGAGTTCAGTATCCGGCGTAAAGATCGTCGTGGCGGGCGGATCGACAGCGTCCGTCGTTTTGAGCGCCGCCTTCTTCACAACGATCGGTGCGCCAGTTTCAGGCCGGGGCACGAACGCCTCTATGCTGCCGTCGTCGCGGTGTCTCACGTCGTAGAAGCTCGGAACGTAAAATCCGCGATGCGCAGCCAGGCGGCGGAGCAGATCGTCGCGGTCGGAGGCGCCTTTGAAAGCGGTGAGAAGCGATGGGATGAGCGCTTCGCCTTCGCCGGCGGCGATCACATCCGCGAACGGCGCCAGCGGTTCCGGGTTGATGAACGTGACAGCACCGCCGATGACCACAAGTGGATCTCGGCCGGTACGTTCAGCGGCGCGCGGTTTGAGTCCAGCGAGCCGCAGCAGCGTGACGATGTTCGTGTAGTCCCATTCGAAGGAGACGGAGAACGCGAACACGTCGAATTCGCGGGCCGGCGTCTGCGATTCGATGGTGACCAGCGGCGCCCCCGAGGCCAGTTGCGCGGCAAGTTCCGTTTTCGGCGGCAGGAAGACACGTTCACAGACGATGTCCTCCTCTGCATTGAACAGCTTGTAGACCGTCTGGAAACCGAGATTGGACATCCCCACGAAGTACGTGTTCGGGAACGCGAGCGCCACACGCACGCGTCCTCCATGCGGCTTCGACACGTAGCCGACTTCCTTCGCGAGGATCTCGCGGGCGCGTTCGCGCAGCTGCCAGGACTGCATGGGGACTGATCACCGGGGACCCGTACGCGTGCTGCGTCTGCGACGGCGGCGGTCTCGCGTCCCCGGGGTTTACCTAGTGTACGGCATCAATTTGGCCGCCGCAGGAATGCCGGCACGTCGAGCGGCGACGATATATCGAACCCGCTCTCGTCAGCCATGCGGGCTCCCCTCGCCTCACCCGCCCTTCCCGCTTGACCCGCCCCCGCCATCAGAGGCAGCGTGAGCTCGAGCGGAGAACGCCGCGACAACGTGAACGCCGGTGGCGCGCCGCTCGCCGCGGAAGCCTGCGCCGCAGACTTGGTGACCGTGTGCGACAGCTCTGGCTGAGCGGCCTCCGCGCGCGCCAGATGCGCGGTGTAGGTCGCGAGGTCGGTCGGCGTGGGAAGCGCAGCAGCCGGAACATGACGTGCGGCGCCGGCGCGATCGAAACCGGTCGCGATGACGGTGATCTTCAACCTGCCCGAAATATTCGGATCGATCACCGCCCCGAAGATGATGTTGGCATCCTCGTGCGCGGCCTCCTGAATGACGCACGACGCTTCGTTGACTTCCATCAGCGACATGTCGGGGCCGCCGGTCACGTTGATGATCACACCGCGCGCCCCATGCATCGAACTGTCTTCGAGCAACGGGCTCGACACCGCCCGCTGCGCGGCCTGCATGGCGCGCGCGTCGCCATCCGCAACGCCGGTGCCCATCATGGCAACGCCCATTCCCGACATGATCGTCCTCACGTCGGCGAAGTCCAGATTGATCAATCCGGGCACCAGAATCAGATCCGAAATGCCCTGGATAGCCTGACGCAGCACATCATCGGCCAGCCCGAACGCCTCCGTCATCGTCGTGCGGCGATCGACGACGGTCAGCAGGCGCTCGTTGGGGATCGTGATGATGGTGTCGACACACTCGCGCAGCGTCTCGAGGCCCGCCTCCGCGTGCTGCGACCGCCGCTTGCCTTCGAACCGGAACGGCTTGGTGACGACGCCGATCGTCAAGGCGCCGAGCTCGCAGGCAAGGCTCGCGATCACCGGTGCGGCACCTGTGCCCGTGCCGCCGCCGAGACCCGTCGTCACGAAAATCATGTCGGCGCCGGAGAGCGCCTGAATGATCATGTCCGTGTCTTCGAGTGCCGCCTGACGGCCGACATTGGGATCGGCGCCTGCTCCCAGTCCCTTCGTCAGCTTCTGTCCCAGCTGCAGTTTGATCGCAGCGCGGCTGTGATCGAGCGCCTGTGCATCGGTGTTGGCGACGATGAATTCGACGCCGCTCAGGCCGACCTCCACCATGCGGTTGACGGCGTTGCTGCCGCCGCCGCCGACACCGATCACTTTGATCTTGGCGCCGCGGCGCACCTCTTGATCGAGTGTCAACCGCAGGTCCTGTGCCTCGCGTTGATCAAGCTTTTTCATGTCGCCTCCTGACCCAATCCGTAAATCAACCCGCGTAGGCCGGGTCCTTCTGGACCCGGCAGATCAGAAAAACTCCTTGAAGATCCCTCGTAACTTTCCCGCCATCCGGCCGAATGCGCCCGCTCCGACGCGCGCCGGCTCAGGCTCCCGATTGCGGTGCGCATAGAGCACGAGCCCGACAGGGGTCGCAAACGCCGGACTGCTCACGTGATCCGTCAGACCGCCCACGTCCATCGGCGCGCCGCGCCGAACCGGCAGATCGAAAATCTGCTCGGCAATCTCGGGCATGCCGTCGAGAATCGAGCCGCCGCCCGTGAGGACGATTCCCGAATTCAGCGCCTTCTCGTAACCCGCGCGGCGAATCTCGTCCCAGACGAGATGAAAGATCTCTTCGGCGCGCGGCTGGAGAATCTCCGACAGAATGCGGCGCGCCATCAGCCGCGGCTTGCGGCCGCCGACGCTGGCCACCTCGATGGTGTCCTCTTCGTCGACCATCGACGACAGCGCGCATCCGCTCTTCCGCTTCACCTTTTCCGCGTCGGGAATCGGCGTGCGCAAACCGACGGCGATGTCGTTGGTGAAATGGTCGCCGCCGACGGCGACGACGCCCGTGTGCCACAGACTGCCGCGCTCGAAGATCGCCAGGTCGGCCGTGCCGCCTCCGATGTCGACGAGCGCCACGCCCAGCTCCTTTTCATCCTGCGTCAGCACCGCCTCCGAGGCTGCGAGCTGCTCAATGACGGTGTCCGTCACGCTCACACCGGCTCGATTGACACATGCAATCAGGTTCTGAGTGGACGACACTGCGCCCGTCACGACGTGCACGTTGACTTCGAGCCGCGCTCCGGTCATTCCGACGGGGGCGCCGATTCCGTCCTGCTCGTCAACGACGAAATCCTGCGGCAGCACGTGGACAATCTCGCGGCCGGTCGGCAACGCCACGGCTTTCGCCGCATCGATCGCCCGCCGGACATCGTCGCGGGTAATCTCCCGGTTCTTTCCGGCGACCGCGATGACGCCGCGGCTGTTGAATCCTTTGATGTGCGGCCCGGAGAGCGCGAGATGCACCGAATCGATCTCGACGCCGGCCATCAGCTCCGCTTCTTCAATGGTCTTCTTGATTGAATCGACCGCCGCATCGACGTTGACGACGACACCGCGTTTGATACCTCGCGATTCCGCGGTGCCGATTCCGACAATGTCAAGCGTCCCGTCGTCCATGCCTTCGCCGACGACGGCCGTCACCCGCGAGGTGCCGACGTCCAGGCCGACGACGTAGCGTTCTCTTCGCGCCATTAATTCCCTCTCTTCGCCGCCGGCCTGACGTAGACCCGCTGATCGAAGCGGAGATCGACCGAGTCGATGGCGACGATTCGCTCGCGCAGCGCCGGCGCCAGATCCACGTAGGACTGCAGCCGCTCGACGAACTGCTCGGTGCCGACGCGCACCAGCGCCGTGTCACCCTTGAGGATCAGCGTGGCGTCGCGGTCGTCACTGACATCGATTTCCGATACACGGCGTGCGAGATCCGGCCGTGCCTGCAGCGCCGCCAGCACCCTCGCCGCGAGCGCCGCGCGGGCGGTGTCGATCAACGTCGCGTTATCGCGCGGCGCCAGACCATCGATGACCGGCAGGTCGAACTCGGCGTAGTTGGGACCGAACTGGTCGATGACGCCACCACGGTCGTCGATCAGGTAGAGCTCGCCATTGATGCGCCCGATGCCCATCGGCTGACGCTCGGCGATGGCCACGGCGACCGTACCCGGCAGAACGCGGCGCATCGCGGCATCGGCGACCCACGGGGAACTGAGAAGCGTGCGGCGCCATGCGTCGAGATCGACGGTCAGCATGTTCGCGCCGCAAATGCCCTCGAGCAGCGCGACGATTTCCCCTTTCGAGAGCCGCGAGTTGCCGGTGACGGTGATCCGGCTGATCGTGAGCGCGTCGGCGGCGAGCACCTGCCGCGTGACCTGATAGCCGACATACGCAATGACCGCGAGCACCAGCGCCGCACGTCCAGCTGTCCGCAGTGACAGGCGCAGGAACCGCGGCCGGCGCGCCGGCGTGACATGCGCGCGGCGGAAACGACGATCGGATGGCGCTGAAACCGGCATCAGCCTTCACTCCTTTGGCTGTCGTAGAGGCCGACCTTCAGGTCCGCCTTCTCGAGCGCTTCGATCAACCGGGGCGGGAGCAACCCGATTGAGCCAGCGCCGAGCGTCAACACCGCGTCGCCGGGCCGCACGATCTTCAAAATTTCCGGAACCACTTCGTCGAGATGCTTTGCGATGTGGACCGGTCGTCCAGACCCGCTCCGAACCGCATCCGCGAGCGCCTCAATCGTCACGCCGGCAATCGGTTCCTCGCTTGCCGCATAAATGTCGGTCAGGACGATCTCGTCAGCGTCTCGCAGCGCAGGGCCGAATGCGTCGAGCAGCTGCCGCGTCCGCGTGAAGCGGTGTGGTTGAAACGCGACGACGAGCCGGCGTCCAAGCGTCGCGCGAGCCGCGGCAAGCACGGCCGCAATTTCGGTCGGGTGGTGACCGTAGTCGTCGACGACGAGCACGCCGCCGGCTTCCCCGTGGCGTTCAAATCGGCGCTCCGCACCGTGGAAGTCGGCGAGCGCCGATGCGACCTCGCTGAACGGGATGCCCAGTCGATCGGCGACCGCGACAGCGGCAAGCGCGTTCTGGAGATTGTGGCGTCCGGGAATGGTGAGACGCAGTTCGCCCAGACGGTCGCGTCGAGCGCGATCGCTCACATACACGACGCATCTGCCACCAAACGAGCCGATCTCGATGTCACTCGCTTCGACGTGCACCCCCTTACGCCTTTCCCCCTCCTGCCCCTCCCGCCTTTCCCGCCCCTCCAGCCCATATGTGAGCAGCGGCCTGTTGATGCGCGGCAGGATGGCGGCACTCGCCTCGTCGTCCGCGCAGGCGACCACGCAGCCGTAAAACGGCACCTTATTGGCGAATTCGACGAACGCCTGCTGCAGGTCGGCAAAGCTTCCGTAACTCTCCATGTGCTCGCGGTCGATGTTCGTCATGACCGCAATCGTCGGGTAGAGCATCAGGAACGAGCGATCGCTTTCGTCCGCTTCCGCGACCAGGTACTCGCCGCGGCCGAGCCTCGCGTTGCTTCCGAACGCGCTCAAGCGGCCGCCGATGACCGCCGTCGGATCGACTCCGGCCCGTTCGAGCACCACCGCAATCATCGACGTCGTGGTCGTCTTACCGTGCGAGCCGGCGACCGCGATCGAGAAGCGGAGCCGCATCAATTCCGCCAGCATCTCGGCGCGCGGAATCACCGGAATCCCGCGCCGCTGCGCCTCGACGATCTCGGGATTGCCAAGGCGCACCGCGGACGAGAAGACAACCACCTGCGCCTCGCCCACGTTTTCCGCGCGATGTCCTTCGTGCACCCTCACACCGAACTTCTCCGCCAGCCGCGTGGCGGCCGCTGACCGTTTGAGATCCGACCCGCTCACCTCGAATCCGAGGTTCGCGAGCAGCTCAGCGATCCCGCTCATGCCGATGCCACCGATACCGACAAAGTGAATGCGTCGCGTTCCTCCGAGCACCGCTGTAGGGGTCAGCCCTTAACGGGCCGCCAACTCCAGGACCCGATCCACGATGACCTTTGCCGCATCCGGCTTTGCCATACGCCGCGCCGCCGCGCTCATCGTCATGCGCTCGGCATCGTTCTGTGCCATTGCCACGATCTCTGAAGCCAGCAACTCACCTGTCAGCGATCGCTGTTCGATCATCCGCGCCGCGCCCTTGACGACCAGCGCCCCGGCGTTCTTCCGCTGATGATCGTCGGTGGCTGTCGGGAGCGGAATGAGAATCGACGGCCGCCCTGCCGCGGTCAGCTCCGCGAGCGTTGTCGCACCCGCACGGCACACGACGAGGTCGGCTGCTCTCATCTCACGGTCGATGGCATAGAGAAACGGTTCGACCCGGACCTGCAGGCCTGCGCGCCGGTACCCGTCGCGGACCATTTGCACATCTCGCTCTCCGGTCTGATGCGTAATCTCCAGACCTGGTGCGGCGGCAGCCAGCCGCGGCGCTGCCTCCACCATGGCCACGTTGATCGCGTGCGCGCCCTGAGAGCCGCCAAAGACTAGGACCCGCGCCGCGCGCCGGTCATCGAGATCGCGCGGCGAACCGTGTTCGTCATGTTCCCCTCCGAGAAATTCCGGCCGTACTGGATTGCCAGCGAGAAACGCCCGACCCGCAAAGAAGCGCGAACTCTCGTCGTAGGTGACCGCCGCCGCTCTGACGAACCGCGCGAGCAGGCGGTTGGTCACACCGGGCATCGCGTTCTGTTCCATCAGCATCGTCGGTATGCCGCGCACCGCCGCGAGCAGCACGACCGGACCCGAGCTGTAGCCGCCAACACCGATCACGATCGAGGGCCGGCGTCGCGAGATCACATGCCAGGCGTCGATGGCGCTCGCCGGCAGAAGCCCGATGCCGCGCGCAAGTGATGCCACGGACTTCCCTTTCAAACCTGCGCTTCGAATCGCCTCGAGCGCAAAGCCTTCGCGCGGAATGACGCGGGATTCGATGCCGGCCGCGGTTCCCACAAACGTGACCTGCGCACCCGGCACCCGCGTCATGATTTCCCGCGCCACCGCTATCCCGGGATACAGGTGCCCACCGGTTCCACCGCCGGCGATGAGGACTGACAAGCTCACTCATGCCTCTTTGGTCTGGTGCTGCGAGATGTTGAGCAGCACGCCCATGCCAAGCAGATTGATCAACAGCGACGATCCACCAAAGCTGACCAGCGGCAGCGGGATCCCTTTCGTCGGCATCAACCCGAGCACTACGCTGATGTTCACCATCGCCTGCGCCGCGATCATCGTGGTCAAACCGAGCGCGACAAATGAGCCGAACGTGTCTTCGGCGCGTGTGGCGATGCGCAGGCCTCGCCAGGCAATGACACAAAAGCAAAGGAGGATGACCGTCGCGCCGATCAATCCGAGCTCCTCGCTGATCACGGCGTAGATGAAATCGGTATGCGGCTCCGGCAGATAGAACAGCTTCTGAACGCCGGCCATCAGACCGCGTCCGAAGACACCACCGGTTCCGACGGCGACCAGCGATTGAATGATCTGGAAACCGTCTCCGAGCGGATCGGCCCATGGATCCCAGAACGCCAGCAGGCGGCGTCGACGATACGGCGCCGCGACGAGAACCAGATAAATGGCGGGAAGCGCGATGAGCAGGAGGCCCACGAAATAGCGGTAGTGCAGGCCCGCCGCGAACACCATGACCGCGACAACCAGGGCGAGGGAGATCGAGGTGCCAAAGTCGGGTTGCAGCAGGATGAGCGCGACGACCAGTCCGATGATCAGGCCGATCGGCAGCAGCGAATACGAAAGGTCGTCGATGCGATGCATGCGCCGCTCGAGCATCAGCGCCGTGAAGAACACGCATGCCACCTTCGCCAATTCGGACGGCTGAATGCCGAGGCCACCGACGCCGAACCATCGGCGTGTGCCGTTGACAGGGGCACTGAACAGAACCGCGACGAGCATCAGCACCACGACCGCGAGAAGACACCAGATGAACGGTTCGTTGCGGTACGTCCGGTAATCGACCCTTGCGGCCATGACGAGCACCGCAAGGCCCAGCGCACTCCAGAGTGCCTGCTTCGTCAGGAAGAGGTACGGCTGTTGATAACGCTCCAGCGCGACGACGGCGGAGGCGCTGTACACCATGACGACGCTGATGCAAATCAGCAGCAGCGTGGCGGTGAACAGCACTTTGTCGATCTTGAGCTTACGAGCCACTCAGCCTCTTCGCAGTAGGCAGTGGGCAGTGGGCAGGAGGCAGTCGGCAGGAAAGCGTTGTCCTCCCCATGCGCACTGACTTGTCCTCTGCCACCTGCCACCCGCTACCTGATAAAGAACTGCGCCACATCCACCGAAAACGCTTGATGCACGCAACCCATCGCGTGCCCGCCCATTACGCCCGGGGATCCGTTAAGATCGCCGGCCTGCGATGAGCAGTCAGCAGTCGCCAGACGGCACGTGGAATGGGACACCCACCTCGCAGACCGGGGTAGTCTGCGTTCCCAGCGGTAGGCTCCCACTCGCCCGGGCCGACTGACGACAGCTCACTGCTCCCGCACCTTCCTTCGCAGCCGAGATCACGAAGACGTGTTCAAGTCTTCTCGACCTCGTCTCGTAACCGTTTCACTTCCCGCTTGAACGCTTCCCCTCTTTCCGCGTAGTCGCGAAACCAGTCGAAGCTCGAACACGCAGGTGCCAGCAGCACCACGCCGTCCGGGCGGGCGGCTTCGTATCCGCGTGCAACGGCGTCGGCCATCGATCCCGCGTCGATCACCGGCACCGTGCCTGCGAGCGCATCCCGGACACGGCCGGCCGCCTCGCCGATCGCAACCACGGCGCGGCCGCGCGATGCCAGGGCGCCGCGGAGATCGCTAAAATCGCCCCCTTTGTAGCGGCCGCCGATGATGGCTACGATGCCGCGTTCGAAGCTCTCGATCGATCGCCGCGCGGCCTCGACGTTGGTCGCCTTCGAGTCGTTGACGAACCGCACACCCGAGACTTCACCGGCCGGCTCCATCACGTGCGGCAATCCATGAAAACCGTGCAGCGCCTCCAGCATTGCCGGTGGCCGCACGCCTGCGATGTACGCCGCTGCCGCGGCGGCGAGCACGTTGTTCAACATGTGACGACCCGTCAGTTCCACAGCCGCGAGGGGGATCAGACGCTCCACGTCGGTACCCGTGCGGTGCACGATGGCGTCGCCATCGACAACGAAGCCGTCGCCGGACGCGCCGGCGAGAGAAAACAGGACGCGACGCGCAGCGGTTTGACGCGCCCGGAGGAGAACCTCGGGATCGTCCGCGTTGAGCACCGCCCAGTCGTTCCGAGCCTGGTTCGCGAAGATGCGCGCCTTTGCCGCGGCGTAGGCCTCCTCCGTCGGATGTCGATCCAGATGATCGGCGGCGAAGTTGAGCCATACGGCAATCCATGGCCGAAAGGTGGTCGTGGTCTCGAGCTGGAAACTGCTGGTCTCAACCACGTGGACCGTGTCGGAGGTGGACTGATCCACCTGGGCGCTGAGCGGTGTGCCGATATTGCCGCCCACCAGCGACTTGGTGCCCGCCGCCTCCAGCATTCGTCCGATGAGCGTCGTCGTCGTCGATTTGCCTTTCGTGCCCGTAATCGCGATCACTCGACCATTTACGAATCGCCACGCAAATTCGAGTTCGCCGATGATTTCAACGCCCCGCGCGCGCGCCGCGTCGAATACCGGCTGCTCCACCGGCACGCCGGGACTGGTCACGATCAAATCGGCCGACGTGAACGTCTCGCCCTTGTGGCCGCCGAGCTCGAGCTGAACGCCCTCTGATCTGAGGCGGTCCACCTGATCGAACGTCTCGCGCATCTCGGTGAGCGTCACATCCGCTCCCCGTCTCGCCGCGAGAGCCGCGGCGGCAATGCCGCTGCGCGCCGCGCCGACCACCAGCACCCGACGCCCACGCACCGAAAATCCGTTCGCGTCCACGCCATCACCGCAGCTTCAGCGTCGTCAGGCTGAACAAGGCAAAGATGATCGCCATGATCACAAAGCGCGCGATCACCTTTGGCTCACTCCATCCGATCAGTTCGAAATGATGGTGAATCGGCGCCATCTTGAACACGCGCTGGCCGGTGAGCTTGAAGGAGGCGACCTGGATGATGACGGAAAGCGCTTCGATGACGAACACGCCGCCGACGATCGGCAGCAGCAACTCCTGCTTGATCAAGATCGCGACGGTTCCGAGCGCACCGCCGAGGGCGAGCGATCCGACGTCGCCCATGAAGATGTCGGCGGGGTACGAGTTGTACCAAAGGAATCCCAGGCTGGCGCCGACCAGAGCCCCGCAGAAGACCGTCAGCTCTCCCGCGGGAGTAAACCGGACCAGCAGCAGATACTGTGCAAGCACCGCGTGTCCGGTGACGTAGGCGAGCGCGGTAAATGCGGCGGCCGAAACCGCGAACGTGCTGATAGCGAGACCATCGAGGCCGTCCGTCAGGTTGACGGCGTTGCTCGCGCCGACGAGGACGAGCACCGAGAAGGCGATGTAAAACCAGCCGAGGTCGGGAATCAGGTTCTTGAAGAACGGAAAGATCAGCCGCGTGTTGTAGAGGGGCGGATTCTGCTCCGACAACAACAGCACGGCGACGCCAACAGCAAGCGCGACGAGGATCTGGCCTCCCATCTTGTAACGGGGAAGCAACCCGTGATGCGAGCGGCGGACGATCTTGAGATAGTCGTCGGTGAAACCGACGCCGCCGAACGCTGCCGTCGCGAGCACCGCAATCCAGACGTATGGATTCGAGAGATCCGCCCACAGGAGCGTTGGCACCAGCGCCGATGTGAGGATCAACAACCCGCCCATCGTCGGCGTTCCGGCCTTCGCGCGATGCGACTGCGGTCCTTCCTGGCGAATCACCTGCCCGATCTGGAAATCGCGCAGCTTTCGAATCATCCATGGTCCGAGCGCCAGGCTGAGCGCCAGTGCAGTCAGGCTCGCCGCCGCGGTTCGGAAGGTGATGTACCGCGTGACGTTGAAGATCGTCGCGTAGGCGCGGAGCGGATAGAGGAGGTAGAGCAGCATCAGCCGAATGCCTCCGCAATGCGATCCGCGATGAGGTCTGTCCGCGTGCCGCGCGAACCCTTGACGAGGACGACGTCGCCGCTGCGGACAGCCGCTGCGATTGCGGGCGCGGCCGCCGCACTCTGATCGAAATACGTCACGCTGGCCGGAACCATCCCCGCGGCGATCGCGGCTTCGCCCAGCTCGCGCGCGGGGTTGCCGCCAACGACAAACAGCACGTCGAGGCCGGCGGCCGCAGCTGCGCAGCCGGCGTTCCGGTGCAGTTCGGCGCTGAAGGCGCCGAGCTCGAGCATCTCTCCGAGCACCGCGACCTTGCGCACGGCTCGCGGCTCGTTCGCGATCACGTCGAGCG
>JACXTT010005822.1_pt1 | contig 17814 bp, 12 predicted proteins | sample 9270951 | NCBI WGS metagenome assembly JACXTT01 (sample SAMN15532306, study PRJNA645909) | rock metagenome | isolation source: weathered quartz diorite | place: Puerto Rico | collected 2017-06-21 | reverse complement strand
AAGGCCTTCGCCCGGCCGGGACCAGGAAACACCGGCGGTCCAATGGGCACGGCCGGAGAACTGGTATTTATCGCGGCCGCCAATGCCCGCCGCTGCCGCGCCTTCGACAAGGACATCGGCAAAGAGATCTGGACCGCGATGCTTCCCGAAAGCGCGCACGCCACTCCCATGACCTACCTGGGAAAAAAGAGCGGAAAGCAGTATGTCGCCATCGCCGCGGGAGGAGGCAACAAATACAACAACGACTTTTCGGACTCGCTGGTGGTTTACTCGCTGCCCTGAGCCTGGCCGCGCCGCTCGCCTCCGCGCCCGCTTTCAGCCACCGGCGTCACGCGCCGCTGAAACTGAAATGCGACTACTGTCATTCCACGGCCGAGAAAGCGGAGCACGCCGGCTTTCCGGCCGCGGAAACCTGCCGCACCTGCCACCCCGCCTTTACGCTTGAGAAGGCTTTCCCATCGGCGCGCGTCTACAAAGTGCCGGACTTTGTGGTCTTCAGCCACGCCAAGCACCGCGCCGCGAAAGTGGACTGTGCGGCCTGCCACGGGCCGGTGATGGAGCGCGAAGCGCTGACGCGCGAAGTCCCCACGACCATGAAGGCGTGCGTGGATTGCCACAGGGCCAAATCGGCTAGTGTAAGCTGTAATTTCTGCCACGAGCTGAATCAATGATCCGCCCCCTTTTCTTGTTTCTCCTGGCCGCGCTGTGCGCCGCCGCCGCTCCGCCCAAGCCGAAGCTGATCGTCGCCCTCACCATCGACCAGTTTCGGTACGACTACCTGACGCGGTTCCGCGGCGAGTATAAGGAAGGGCTGGACCGCCTTCTGTCCAAAGGCGCCGTGTTCACCAACGCCAACTACGATCACTTCCCCACGGTCACGGCGGTGGGGCACAGCACCTACCTTTCCGGCGCCTACCCGCTTACGAGCGGCATCATCGCCAACGACTGGTTTGATCTCAAGACCGGCAAGAACGTAAGCAGCGTGTCCGACGATATGGTGAAGCAGCTCGGCGGAAAGGGCAATGAGCCGGCCTCGCCTCGGCGCATGCTGGTGAGCACCCTGGGCGACGAGCTGAAGATCTGGAGCGGCGGGAAGGCCAAAGTCGTCGGCGTTTCGATGAAGGACCGTTCCGCTATCTTGCCCGCCGGCCACATGGCCGACGGGGCGTACTGGGTTGAGCGGAACACGGGCTCGTTCATCTCCAGCACCTATTACTTCGCCGACCTCCCCGGCTGGGTCAAGGAGTTCAACTCCGAGAAACACGCCGACAAATACGCCGGCGCGGAGTGGGATCTGCGGCCCTACGGCGGTACTGTTCGCAAGATGGGCGCGGTGGGCGACGAGAAATACTACGACGCGCTGACCTCCACGCCGTTCGGCAACGACCTGCTGGAGGCTTTCGCTGAAAGCGCGATTACCCATGAGAAACTCGGCGCGCACGAGGCGACCGACATTCTGGCGCTTAGTTTTTCTTCGAACGATTATGTCGGCCACTCTTACGGTCCCGATTCTCCCGAAGTGCACGACGTCTCCGTCCGTACCGACCGCGCGATCGGCAAGCTGTTCCGGTTTCTGGAGGAGCGGGTCGGCATGGACAACGTGATCGTGACCCTTACCGCGGATCACGGTGTCGCTCCCGTGCCGGAGGTGCAGGCAGCGCGGCACATGCCCGGAGGACGCCTGGAGCGCGGCATCATCGTCAAAACCGTGGAGGCGAAGCTGGCCGAGAAATTCGGCCCCGGGCCGTGGGTGCTGAGCCCGTCGGACCACACGCTTTATCTGAACCGCGCGCTGATACAGGAAAAGAGGCTGGATCCCGTCGACGTACGGCGCGTGGCCGCCGAGGCCGCTTTCACCGTGCCGCACGTGGACCGCGTCTATACACGCGACCGCCTGCTCAGCGCTATGGCCGCCGACGACCTGGTGACGCGCCGCGTCCGCAACGGCTACCACCCGCAGCGCGGCGCCGACGTGCTGATACTGGCCGAGCCCTACTGGATCCCCGGAGCCACCGGTACCACTCACGGCTCGGTGTACCACTACGACACGCACGTGCCGGTGATCCTGCTGGGCAAGGGCATCAGGCCGGGCCGCTACCCAGTCGAAGTCAAGCCGAACGACATCGCCCCGACGCTGGCCGACATCCTGGAGATCGAGACTCCGTCCGGTTCGGCGGGCCGCGTCCTGCGCGAAATCTTCCAGTAAGGCCGTGGGGAGCATCGATTCGGGCTACGGTATTACGCCCGGATGTCTCGACGATCGCGAGTGCGACTGGCTGCTCGAAGTTCTCAGCGCGCTGCCGCGAACGCGGGTCGGCGCGCGCCACCTGATGTCCAACCCGGCGGTTGCGGCGCTGGCCGCAGGCCGGACCCTGACCGAACTGGCGAAGGAATGGCTCGGCCGCGACGCGGTTCCCTTCCGGGCGACGCTGTTTGAGAAGTCCGGCATGACCAACTGGCTGATCCCCTGGCATCAGGATACGGCGCTGCCGCTCACCGCCAGATTCGATGCCGCGGGTTGGGGCCCATGGTCGGAGAAAGCAGGGGTAGCTTACGCGCACGCGCCAGCTTGGGCACTCTCGCGTGTCATCGCTTTGCGTGTCCACCTCGACGCTTCGACAGCCAGCAACGGCCCGCTGAGGGTCATTCCCGGCTCCCATCTTAAGGGCGTGCTGACCGACCGCCACGTGATGGAACTGGTCGAGGCGCGGGATCACATGGAGTGCCTTGCACCACGCGGAGGAGTAGTCGCCATGCGGCCCCTAATCATTCACGCATCATTCAAGGCCCAATCCCCCGACAAGGCCCAATCCCCCGAGCCTCGCCGCGTTCTGCACCTGGAGTACGCGGACTCGCTCGATCTTACCGGCCGCATCCTGCTAGCAGTGGTTTGAAGCGTGGACTACGGCGGAGTCGTAGTCCACGCGGGTATTGGGTGATGGGTGGAGGAGGCTACGCCGAGCGTCGTTTTAGAAATGTAGAAACTCGAGCTAGCCTTTCTTCAGCGGCTTTAGCGCCTGTTTGATGACGGCCTCGCGTTGGCCCGCGGACCAGGCATCCTCGATCTGCTTGTCGCTCAGGCCGGCTACGCGGCCCAGCAGCGTGAAGGGCGCGACGGCATAATCCAGGCTCTTCCAGCGCGCCATTTCGGCCAGCGAGTTGAGCGCGCGCTCGCGGATCAGGTCCAGCACCCTTTGGGGCCGCGACTCGGTGAGGTTGAGCAGGGTCAGCGTCGCCTTCTTGCGGTCGGTCCACACGATGGAATTCAGCATCTCCACCAGCCACGTCGGAGAGATCCGCAGGTCCAATTCCTTGTCCCGGGCCGACAGCACGGAGATCGCAGTCAGCGCTCTCATCGCATTGTCGCGGACGCTGTCGTCGGGGTCGCGGATGGCGTATTGCAGGTCTTCGATCACTTCGTGCTTGCGTCTGGCATAACCGATCACCACGGCGGCGATCGCGCGGTGCTCGTCGTTCGCGGAGTTGCGCAGCACTTTCTTAAGCAGCGGAAGATATAGCTCCGCGAAAACCAGGAAGCGCTCCTGGAGCTTGCGCGCGTCCGGATCGGCCATCAGCGAATGGCCGTCGCGAAGCTGTTCCGCGGTACGGCCGGCGCGCGCCGCCTCCGTCACCGCCGCCGTGAACTGGTTGTAGGTCTCGACGATGTCGGCGGGCAATTCCTCGGTTCCGGAAGGGGGATCGTTAAATTGAAAATGCGGCGACCCCCTTTCCTCAATCCCGACAAAGAGGATGGCGTCGTCGTTGGTGCAGCACACCGCTTCCAGACGCGCCCGGACCACGCCGGGCAGCGCCTCCAGACGCTCCTCGACGGCGCCTTTCGAGCCTGGCAGGAGATTGCCTTCCCGCACTCCCAGCGCCCGGCGCGCCTTCTCCGTGTTCACTTTATGAAGGCCGAAGAATTCGATGGTTCCCACCCGCGGAGGCTGGGCGCGGACGATTGCCGTACACACCAGGGCTGGAATGGCAAATAACAGGAAAAAGCGGAGCACTTTAATGAGACGCACGCGGAGGCGGCCGCGCTACACCTGTTTTTCAGCCAGCGGCCCGATCACCGGAAGGACCACCTTTTCATTGGTGTAGGCCTTGTATCCCATGAAGATCCAAAGGATTGTGCCGGCAATGCCGATGACTTTGTCCAGCCGCAGTTCGATGGAATAGGGCAGCAGAATCGCCACCACCCACCGCACCAGGAATAGTCCCAGGAACAGATACAGAGCTTGCCAGGCGTGAAATCGCACCTTCCGGTTCTGCTTGTAATCGGGCAGCAGCCAGAGGAAGAAGACCGCCCCCAGCAACGGAATATACGCGAGCGCGCTGGCGACGTTGTCTTGCAAGCCTGAAGAAGCTCCCGAGCCGCCTCCATAAGCCGCTCCTGAGCCTGAACCGCTGGCGGCGAATCCCGGGCCGGAGCCGCTTGCCGCCTCCGCCATCGGCGTTCCACATTTTGCGCAGAACTTGCCTTCCACTTGCGAACCGCAGTTCCTACAGAACGCCATCTTACCTCCCCCACTCTTGTAGCACAGCCGCCGCGCCTTATGCCAGAATCGGAGTCGCCTCACGCACTTCAGCCATGCAGGACACACGGCCCGTTCGACCGGAAGAATCATTCAACCTGAGCGCTCTTGCCGCGTTTCTCGACCGCGAAGGGGTCTTGCGGGGGCGTCCTTTGAGCGTGGATCAGTTTCCCGGCGGCCATTCCAACTTGACCTACCTGGTGCGCCTGGGCGAGGAGGAACTCGTGCTGCGGCGCCCGCCGCTGGGACCGGTGGCGCCGAAAGCGCACGACATGGTCCGCGAGGCGCGGATTCTTTGCGCGGTGCATCCGGTTTTCCCTCTCGCGCCAAAGCCGGTGGCGATTTGCGAGGATGCAGCAATCATCGGCGCGCCGTTCTACCTGATGGAGCGCCGCCGGGGCCTGATTGTCCGCCGTGAGAATCCGCCGCAAATCGGCGGCGACGAGGCCTTGCGGCGACGCATCGGCGAGGCCCTGCTGGACACGCTTGCCGGCCTGCACGCCATCGACGCATCGCAATCACCCGTTGCCGAAATCGGCAGGCCGGCCGGATTTCTCGACCGGCAGTTGACCGGCTGGTGCGGACGGTGGCAGCGCGCGCAGACGCGGGACCTGCCTGCGATGGACCGGCTGATCGCCTGGCTTGCGGCGCACAAACCGGGCACCGATGCCTGCGCGCTGCTGCATAACGATTACAAGCTGGACAACGTGATGCTGGACGAGGCCGATCCGTCTCGGCTGGTGGCGGTGCTGGACTGGGAGATGTCTGCCTTGGGTGACCCGCTTATCGATCTTGGACTGCTGCTCTGCTACTGGCCGGAAGCCTCGGACCCGCCGGCGCGGCGCGATTCCATCAGCCCTGTGACCACCATGCCGGGCTGGCCGTCGCGCGCCGAACTGGTGGCGCGCTACGCTGAGAAGACCCATCGCGACGTTTCCAGGATCGCCTACTATGAAGTATTCGCTATCTTCAAAGTGGCGGTGGTGCTGCAGCAGATCTACCACCGCTATCACCTCGGCCAGACTACCGATGAGCGTTTCGCCTCCATGGAAGGACGCGTTTTGGGCTTGATCGATATCGCGGCGGAGATGGCCGGCCGGACCCGATGAGCTCCGTCTATCTGATCCGTCATGGACAGGGCGGCTCCCGCGACGATTATGACCGTCTCTCCGAAACGGGCCGCAGGCAGGCGGCGCTGCTGGGGCGATACTTCCGTGCCGCGGGCATCCGCTTCAAGGCGGCCTGGGCGGGTAGCATGCGCCGCCAGCAGGAGACCGCCGAGCTGGTGCTGGGCGAGATGGAAGATCCGCCCGCTGCCGGGATCGATCCGCGATGGAACGAGTTTTCGCTGGAAGGCCTGTGGAAGTCGCTGGGGCCGCGCCTGCTGCAATCCGACGGCGAGTTCGCCGCGGACTACGAAAGGCTCCACGTCAAGAATCCGAACGTGGACCGCGTGATGACCACCTGTGACATCCGCCTGATCCGCACCTGGGTTCACGGGTGCGAGAACGTCGACCGAGTGGAAAGCTGGCCCGATTTTCGCGCGCGCGTGGAGGCGCCGCGTGTGGAACTGGAACGCTACGGTCCGGGCGAAGCCGTCGCAGTGTTCACTTCCGCCACTCCTACTTCCATCTGGTGCGGCGCGGCACTCTCGCTGGATGATGCCAGAATCTTTCGCATCGCCGGCGTGATCTACAACACCAGCTTCACGACTTTTCGCCTGCGCCCCGAAGAGCTCACGCTGTTCAGCCTGAACAACACACCCCACCTGGCCGATCCCGCCTTGAGAACCTTCCGCTAACTTGGTGACACAGACATTCCTGCCCGTGGCGCAGCCCTACTTGTCCTTCAACTCGCCGGAACTCAATCGCGCCGTCACCTTGGCGAGTTCCTTCTTCAATAGCGGGTTCTCCGGAAATTCACGTGTGAGTTCGACCAAAATCTCGCGGGTGCGCGTCGGCTTGCCCTCGCGGCCGTTCGCTATCGCCAGCAGAATCTTGGCGAACGGCCGGAGAAAGCGTCCGTTTTTGGCGGTCATCTCGACCTTCTGCATGCCGCCCAGCTTGTTCCCCTGAATGTCCTCGATACGGACGAACCAGCGCACGAAGAACGGCAGGTTGCCGAGCAGGTATTCAGTAAGGCCGGTGGAAAGGTAGGCGTCGTAATAATCGGGATGGGCCCGCACCAGCCGCTGAGCCATGGCGGCGGATTTCTTCACGAAAGCCAGGCTCGCCAACTGGCGCTTCTCCACCAGCGCCGTATAGTCCACGACGATGCCGGAAGACATGGTGAGGCTGAAAAGGGCGTTGGCGTCGTTGGGAGAGGACTGCAGGATCGTATTGGCACGGCTCTCCGTATCGGCCAGCGCCTGGAACAACCTCTGCTTGATCTCCGGATCGGGCTTCAGCTTCTTCTTGTCAATGATGCGCTTGTCGTCGGCAAAGAATTCGCCTTCGAGGATGCCGAGGTGGTCCAGCTCCCTAAACAGTAGGGCCGAGGAGCGTACCCCATACCCCAACGGATCGGACGGATTGGCGGCGATGTGGCGGTCGATCGCGGCGTGCGCGCCGGGGAAATCGAAGTTGTAGAGCCGGGTGAAGGCGGCATCCAGATCGTTGGCGCGCATAGGCAGCATGGTCAGAAGAAAGACCACGGTCAATCTGGCGGCCGCAAAGCCGGGAATGCAGGCGAGAACGCCTGCGCCTCCGCAGCCGTCAGCGGAAAATCCGTTCGAATAGGTCATGGGTACGGTTTCGGATTTCCGCGAACTGAGCGGGAAGGCTCTTCTGGTGGAGCCGCTCGGGGGTCCAGCGCCGGACCAGCTCGGTAAGGATCTCGAGCTGGGCGGCCGCCGAGGGGAGTTTGCCGCCGGCTTGGCCGGACCAGACCCGCATGGCATGATCGATGGCGCGGTAAAAGACGGCGGCGTCGCGGAGGAAGTCGGCGTCCTCGCGCTCAATGTGGCCCATCTTCTCGATAACGTCGATGCGTTCCGGCGTGTTCAGCACCTTGAAAAAAATGCCCGCGCCGCGCAGCCGCAGGTACATCAGGGCGAAGTCGATGTCGTAATAGCCGCCGCGGCTGGCTTTCAGCGGGTTGCGCGAGCCCTGCTCTTTTTCCAGCCGCTTGCGCATTTCCGAAAGCTGGGCCCGGGAGCGTCCGCTTTGCCCGTAGCGTCGCCAGTCGACGTCTTGAAGCTCGTTGAGGAAGCGCGTGGCGTGTTCGGGATCGCCGGCCACGGCGCGGGACTTCATGTAGGCGATGCCTTCCCAGGCTTCGGCGTGGTGGGCGAAATAATCCTTGTAGGCGGCTTCGGTCTGCACCAGCGCGCCTTCGCGGCCGTTGGGGCGCAAGCGTGTATCGACGGAAAAAATGACCCCGTCCTTGGTGTAGGAGCTGATGATGTCGATCATCGCTTCGGCCACGCCTGTCCAGAATAACTCGTGGGCGACATCCCCGTCCGGGATGATGAAGCAGAGGTCGGCGTCCGACGCCAGGTCGAATTCCCGGACGCCGAGGCGGCCGAGCGCCACCACCAGCATCTGTTCGCGAGGCTGGTAGCCGGCGGCCGGAAAGGGAACTGTCTCCAGTCTTTTTTGTACCGCCATCCGGTAGGCCGCGGCGATCACCTGGTCGGCCAGGTCCGACGTGCGAATGAGCGTGGTGAACACAGGGACGCGCTCAAATATGCTCTCACTCTGAATCCGGAGCATCTCGCGCCAGAAGAAGCGGCGCAGCTCGCCGGGCTCTTCCGGAGGATCGAGGCCGGCGGTTCGCGGGGCGGCGCAAAGCTCAGCCAGAAGATCCGGGTTCCGCAGGAGCTGGTCCCCGAAAAACTGGCTGTGCTCGAACAGATCAACGGTGCATTCGGCGAGCCTGGCGTCGTACTCCAGCCGGTCCAGCCAGACCGGACTGGAAATAACCTTCTCCAGGAAGTGCTCGAAGCGCTCGCGTCCGCGGACCAGGCGGGAGCGCTGGATAAGCAGGCTGAGACTGGGAGCCTTGCTGTCGAGGAAGCGCACCAGGTTGGACGCCAGAAGAGGCGCTGGCCCGTCCGGGACCGAGGGATCGGCGTCGGAGGCGTCCGGCGCGGGCAGGATCGCGGTGTAGTACATCGGCTTCTGGGCGTGAATCACTCGCTCGTACAGCTCCCTTACTTCGGACTGGTGCTTCTTTAATTGCTCGAGGAGGGTCTCGAAATTCGCGCCGTCTCCCAGCGGACCCAGCGGCATTTTGCGGGCCAGCAGGTCCAGTTCCTCCCGATTGGGAGGCAGCGCGTGAGTCTGCCGGTCGTCCAGGATCTGGAGGCGGTGCTCCAAGTGGCGCAGAAACTCGTAGGCCGACGCGAGGCGCGAATACTCGGGGCCCGATAGCAGGCCCTTGTCGCGAAGGCGGAACAGGGCGAACTGGGTGCCGCCGTGCCGCACCCACGGCTCGCGGCCTCCGTGCAGGCGCTGCATGCACTGGACCAGGAACTCGATATCGCGGATGCCGCCGGGGGAGAGCTTGACGTCGATTATCTCCGGCCCCCGCCGCGAGCCGGCCTTCCTGCTGGACAGTTTTTCGCTAATGCGCTGGCGGGTTTCCGATACCACCTCGACGGCGCCGAAATCCAGCGTGCTTTTGTAGATGAACGGCTCCACGAAGTCCAGCAGCGCGCGTCCCACGGAGCGGTCGCCGGCCGAGACGCGGGCCTTGATCAGCATCTGCAATTCCCAGTCACGGGCGCGCGACTGGTAGTATTCACGGGCGCCTTGCAGCGAAATGCAAACCTCGCCCAGGCGTCCGTCGGGGCGCAGGCGAAGGTCCACCCGGTAGCACATCCCTTCGACGGTATAGGTGGAAAGCAGCTCGGTGTACTGGTTGGCGACCTTCTTATAGAATTCCTTGTTCGTGATCGGCTCGGGCCCGTCCGTCTCGCCCGCGCCCCCGTAGACGAACATCAAGTCGATGTCGGAGGAGTAGTTCAGTTCTTTGCCGCCCAGCTTTCCCAGAGAAATCACGGCGAATCCGCACACGCGTTTTTTTCCTGAGGCGTCGGCGCAACGCGGCACGCCGTGGCGCGCGGCGACCTCCTCGCGAATGGTCCGATAGGCCACTTCCAGAATCGCGTCGGACAGGTTGGAGAGCTCCTCCACGACGTCGGAGAGGCTGCCCAGCCCAAGCACATCGCGCAGCATGATGCGAAGCAGGCTGCGCCGCCGGAAGCGCGCAAGCTCCAGCGCCATGGGCTCGGCGCCGGGCGCGGAAAGGAAGCTGCTCAGGCGGTCTTCGTATTCCTCGGCGCTCAAGACGCGCTGCAAGTCGTTTGAGGAAGCGACGCCCCGCAGCCAGTCCGGGTGCTGGATCACTTCCTCGGCCAGGAAGTTGCTAAAGGAGAAAGTGGTGATCAGGTAACGGAGAGCGGTTGGCGAGGCCGAGATCTCGGCGTAGGCATCGGGCTGCTGGCGGCGGAACTGGGAAAAAAAGAGGCGCGCGCGCTCCGGATCGGGAACCGATTCGAGCAGCACATCCACGAGATTCGGCTGTGTGATCGAATCCGCGTGCGGCGTCAGGCTAACGTGGCCTCCACGGAGATTATATCGTGAACGAAAACGTCGCCCGTCTGAAGCACTCGTGTGTAAAATCCGGAGCGGCCCCAGCGCGGCGAGGAAGGATCTCCGGCCTTGACCTGGGCGTCGTAGATTTCCTTCTTGATATCCGGACCGTACACGTCCAGCGTGGCGCAGGGACCGCGGACGCGGCTGATCTCCAGAATCGCCGTACCGGCCCGCAGTTGCTGGCCGACGCGGAGCTGGCGGTAGTCGAGGCCGCGCGTTGTGAGATTCTCGCCCAGCGCGCCGTAGTATACCGGCCAGCCGGCTTCGCGAAGATCGTCCACGGTCTCGGCGGCGATCAGCAGGACGGCCTTTTCCGGCCCGCCGTGAATGTTGGGGTGGTTGTGGAGATCGCCTTCAAGTCCGACGGGCGTGATGCGGCCATGGGAGATGGCTCGCTTGGGCACTCCCCCCGAGGAAATGTTGATCTGGAGGATGCTGGCTTCCATATTCAAGAGAAAAAGGCCGGGAGGGTCTACTCCCGGCCCTGGCAGGATGAAACCGCTACCTTACGGTCGCGGCCCGGTAAGGTGCTAGATGTCGTAGTACAACGCGAACTCGTACGGATGCGGGCGCAGGCGTATCGCATCCGACTCGTTCTTGCGCTTGTACTCGATGAAGGTTTCGAGCAGATCCTCGGCGAACACATCCCCCTTCAGCAGGAAGGCGTGATCGTCTTCCAGGCAGTTGAGGGCTTCTTCGAGCGACGCCGGCATGGAGGGAACGCTCTTCATTTCCTCAGGCGACAGATCGTAGATGTCCTTGTCCAGCGGTTCGCCGGGTTCGATCTTATTGGCGATGCCGTCCATGCCGGCCATCATCATGGCGGCGAAGGCAAGGTACGGGTTGGCAGATGGATCGGGCGGGCGGAATTCCACGCGCTTGGCTTTCGGGCTGGCCGAGTACATCGGGATGCGACAAGCAGCCGAGCGGTTGCGGCGGGAATAGGCGAGATTGACCGGAGCTTCGTAGCCGGGCACCAGGCGCTTATAGGAATTGGTGGTCGGCGCGATGATGGCGGACAGGGCGCGGGCGTGCTTCAGCAGGCCACCGATGTAGTATAGTGCCATCTGGCTGAGACCGGCATAACCGTCGCCGGCGAACAGCGGGGAGCCGCCCTTCCAGATCGATTGGTGAGTGTGCATGCCGCTGCCGTTGTCCTGGAACAGGGGCTTGGGCATGAAGGTGACCGTCTTGCCGTACTGGTTGGCCACGTTGCGGATGATGTACTTGTAGAGCATCATGTTGTCCGCGGACACAACCAGAGTGTTGAAGCGCTGGTCGATTTCGCACTGGCCGCCGGTGGCGACTTCGTGGTGGTGGCACTCGATGACCAGTCCGCACTTCTCCATCACCTGCACCATCTCGGTGCGCATTTCCTGGTAATGGTCGGTGGGGGGAACCGGGAAGTAGCCTTCCTTGTAGCGTGGGCGATACCCCAGGTTGTTTTCCTTGCGGCCGGAATTCCAGCGGCCTTCTTCTGCGTCGATGAAGTAGTAACCGGAATGATAGTTCTGATCGAAGCGCACATTGTCGAAGATGAAAAATTCCGCTTCGGCACCGAAGTAGGCGGTGTCACCGACGCCGGAATTCTTAAGGAACATCTCCGCCTTTTGGGCGATCCAGCGCGGGTCTCTTTCGTAATGCTGCTTGGTGATCGGATCGATCACGCCGCCCAGCATGACCAGTGTCGGCACCTCGGAGAAAGGATCCATGATCGCGGTGGTCGGATCGGGGATCAGGAGCATGTCGCTCTCATTGATCGCCGCCCAGCCGCGGATGCTCGATCCGTCGATGCCGAATCCCTCTTCGAACGAACTTTCGCTCAACTGCGAGATCGGGTAAGTGACATGATGCTGCAGCCCCGGAATGTCGGTAAACCGCATGTCGAGCTGCCGGGCATCATTCTTCTTTGCAAACTCCAATACTTCCTTCGGACTCATCGTCCAGCCTCCATTCAGGTGGGTTTAGTGCAGTGAGGGTGCCGTAGCAACAGGGATGGTTTAGGATAGCACGGGCCCAGCCGTTCGCTCAACCGATCCGGAGGCCGGCGCATCGCATCCGGCTCGGGGCCTGGAGAGCGGCAATTTACCGAACTCCAGGGGCCGCCAGCGCGAGCAAAAGACCAGCGCGAGCAAAAAAGAAAAGAGCGGACCAACCGCGCCCGCCCTTTCCCTCCGTGGACTCCCCGGCCGCCGAATTGTCAGTTCGCGGTGAAGGAGATCTGGTTGCCGGTGTTGGTGGACGAGCCGTAAGTGCCGGCCGCCTTCGCGGTGTATGCGCCCTTTTGCTGGGCTTTGTAGTTCAGGACGGCCACGCCGGCGGAATTCGTGGTGGCGGTGAAAGTCTGAGCACCGGCGCCGCCGGGCCTCGTGACGGTGTAGGTCGCGGTGGCGCCGGAACGCAGCGCGCCGCTCACCCAGACCGTGGCTGTAATGGCAATGGTCCCCTTAAACTTCACCGTTGCCGGCGCTGAAAGCGTAATGGTCAGCGGCGGAGGCGGGGGAGGCGGCAGCACGAGCGTGACGTTAGCCGTACCGGTGGCTGAGTGATTCAGGTCGGAAGCGGTGGCGTTCACCCCAAACGTCCCGGTAGTGCCGGAGGGCGTGGTCTTGGTCATAGTGACGCTGCCGATTTGTCCGGGCGCGAGAGCCAGGGTGCCGGGCGAGAACGTGGTGCCCCAACCGGCGGGAAGCGTGGAGGCGAAGCTGAAGGTGGTCCCGCTGCAACCAGAAGAGTCGTTGTTCGTCACGGTGACGGTCTGGCTGGAGTTGCTGCCGGCATTGACGGTGGGGTTGGACGGGGAGATCGTCAATGTCGGCTGTGCGACGTTGCAGGGAAGCGCCCCGTAGTTCACATTGACCGACAGGTTGAAGGACGAGCCGTTGGGGACCTTGGCGACGTTGAGCGAAAGATTCGAATACGGGTCTGTCCAGGAAGAGGTCAGGGCGCCGTCGTCGAAGCCGCCCCCGCTGCCGGGCGTAAAGTCCAGCAGGTGGGTGTGAGTTCCGGTGGTAGAGTCCTCGTAGTGGACCAGTGCGCCGTTATAAACATTGGCGTTGAGAGTCGAATCGTACTGGCCGATGGGCTGGCGGAACTCCAGCCACATCCAGGCGCTGTTGCCGGTGCCGCGCTGCACTTTCAACGCTTGCACGCCACCGCCGTTGTTCTCGATGGGCACGATGGTATACGTTCCGCTGGACTGCACCACCTGGTAGCCGGTTCCGCTGGTGAGCCATCCCATCATGGCTTTGTGAGGAGCATTGTACTGGCCGAGATTCCAGTAGCCCATGGTGTTGAAGTGGTCGCCATATTCATCCAGAGTTCCGGCCACTCCGAGGTTGCCCAATGCCTCCCCGGCGAATAGACGCGTGCTGGCGTGGTGGAGAGTCAGGTTGTGGCCGCCTTCGTGCGTGGAGAGCGGCACGCCGTTGGCGGCGGAGCCCATGTAGGTGGCCAAAAGCCAGGACACCGACGCGGTAAAACTGCCGTCGCCGGGGGTGGAGTAGCTGCCGCAGCCGAGCATTCCCAAGCCGGCCCAGCCGCAACTGCCGGGGTCCGGGAAGACGATGAAGACGCGACTGTAGTTGGGGAAGAAGACGTCGGCGTCGGCGGCGTTCATCGCTGCCTGGCGCATCAGATCGTATTCGTTGCAGGAATAGACGCGATCCAGCGTGTAGGGACCGAAGGTGTTTCCGGCGGCCGAAGTCTTGCCGTAGGAAGCTTCCTGCCAGTAAGTGTTGACCGATTTGCCGCTGGTGGCGAAGAAGATGCTCTGAACGGAGGGGTTGGTCACTGACGCAGGAAGGGCAACGCCGGGGAACTGCACCAGGATGACGGCCGAGTTCTGCACGCCGCTGGTGCTGCATCCGGCTCCGGCAACCGCGCCCTGCACGTTGGCGTTGCCGGCGGCGACGACGTTCTTCACTCGCACGCCCTGTACGGAGAGCGTCTGCCCGGTGTGGCAGCCGGGCTCGCCGCTGGTGGAGTTGATTTCCAGCAACTCATTCCCGCTATTAATGCGCACCGACCAGCGGCGCTCATTGCGGGCCGGATTGTCGAAGATCAGGTGCGTGGACGTCCCCGCCCATTGACCATGCTGCTCGAGCTGGGAAGCCCTTTCGGGAAATTTTGATTTCAGGTCGTCCAGCAGGTCTTGCGAAAACGCCAGTCCCAGCGCCAGGCCCGGATTCTCGCGAATCAGCGCGGTGAGGGCCTCGGCGCGTTGAGCGATCACGCCGGCAGCCTGTGAATGCAACGCCGAGGCTTCCGAAGCGTTGGCGCTTTGAATCGCCCCGTGGAGTTGCAGCAGCCGGGCATTCAGGGCCCGGACGTTATCCGAATTTCCTTGCCCCAACAGCGGCAGGGCCAGTAAGGCGAAAGCGCCTGCTTTTGCGAATGTCTTCAATCCCATCGTCTCCTCCGAAACTTCTCACCAGCAGGCCGCCTCGACGAATCCGTGTGGCGGCTTAACACGTCTCGACTAGAATGATAGTAGGGTAAGAACAGGCCTAAACAGGCTCGGCATTTACACCTAAGCGGTGGCCAAACTGACCTAGTACGCAATAGGGCTTGACGCTGATTCCACTCGGCTTAGTGGGGTAGCTCTCGGGTGAATAGCTCGAATGCACCCCAGTAGTAAGGTGCCTTATGACGGTCGGAGGAGCGTAATAAGTCGAGTTTTGCCGCGCGCAGAGCCTCAGCGGGCGATCGGCCTAGCGCCATTTCTGCATAAAGCCGTCCCATGAGGGCGGCAGCGGCCTGATCGTCCACCTGCCAGAGGCTGGCGATCACGTTTTGGGCTCCGGCGCGGAGGAACGCCCAGGAAAATCCCATGAGGCCTTCGCCGGAGTAGGCCTTGGCTCCAGCCGCGTGGCAGGCGGACAGGGTGACCAGGCGGGCGTGGATCGGCACTTCCAAAATGTCCTTGGCGTAAAGCTTGTAGCGGTCGCCGTCGCGTGAAAGGATGATGGCGGAGTTGAGGGGGCTGTCCTTATTCGGGACGGCGTGGGCGGCGAAGTGGATGTGGGTGAAGCCGCTGGGGCCGGCCTCGCGGTAGGCGCCGGGGCGAGCTGCTTCGCCGGTCCGGAGAGCACTGCGGGAAAAATGGCGGGAGACGGTTGCGGCTTCGCGGGCCAGTTGGGGGAGCGGGGGAAAGGCGGAGTCGGCTGAGCTGGGGTCGCCCACCAGCAGCAGCCGCGGAGAGAACTTGGGCTGGACCTCACGCCGCAGGCTGGCGAGCGAAGGCGCGATTTCGAGGGTCACGTCTTCGAGCCAAAAGTGCGGCCTGGGTCCGGGGACAATCAGGGTTTCCAGATTGATCTCGTGGAGGGGCCCATCGGGAATCACGATGACGCGGGCGGCGCCATCGAGCAGAGGCTGGGCGGGAGCGACGAGTGTTTCATAGAGGCGGGCGGCGAAGGGATTGTCGCGGGCCAGGGTATCGTGCGCTCCGGTGACGGCGGCCGCGTATTTCCGGGCCATGTCGGCAATATCTTTTCCGGCGGCGAGATCCAGCCGGGTAATGCGCGAGGCGGTGACGACCCAGAGATGGGAGCGTGCGGAGGCGATGGAATAGTACAAGAACGCCGTTCCGGAGGCGCGGGCCATTACCTTCATTTCGGCGGCGGGCAGTGGAGGAGTATCCGGCAGCGCCTCCTCAAAGCGCCGGGCTAGGACGCGGGCGCGATTGGAATCGGCGATCTCCAGGGCGCGCTCATCGCGTCCTTGAGAAGCGAGAAAATCGACATATTCCTGAAAATCGTCGGCGAGCTGGGAGAGGAAAGTGACGCGGTATTGTTCATCCGAGAGGCGGGACCATTCGGAATCGACGGCGGCGAGGCCGCTACGGAAGGCGGCATCGGCCTCGTCGGGCCGCGCGGTGCGGGAGTAGAGGCCGGCGAGCGAGAACCAGGCAATCCAGTCAACCTGGCGGTCGGGACGGGCTGGGTCTACCAGGACTCGCCGCAGGATGCGTTCGGCATCGGCATCCTGGCGGCGGGCGAGCGCGATGCGGGCCTCACGGATGCGGGCGAAGGCCAGCGACACGGGGTCGGTGGCGGGAATAAGGGCGAGGGCTTTGCGATTCTCGGCCTCGGCGGCGGCGAGGTTCCCGACCTGGAGCCAGGTTTCGGTGAGGTTGTTGAGAGCGATAGCAACCCATTCGGGAGTTTGCACCTGCTCAGCCAGGCCCGCGGCTAGACGGTACTGTGCGGCCGCCTGCTGAAGTTCGTTTCGGGCAAAGTGGAGGGCGCCGAGGTTATTGATCCAGCGGTAGCGCCGGCGGTGGTCGCCGGTTTCGGCGGCCAAAGCGTCGGCCTGGCGGGTGAGGCGAAGAGCTTCGTCCAGCTCGCCCAGACGGTAGGTGCACCAGCCGAGGGAGCCGAGGGCGCGGCTGAGGAGCCTGCGGAGGCCCTGCGAGGCCGCGATGCCGCGGCTCCGCTCCAGAAAAGGCAAGGCCTGATCGAAGCGGCCGCCGGTACCGTAGAGGTAGCCGATGTCGATGAGGATTCCGGCGACGCGGCGATGATCGCCGCGCCCTTCGGCCTGGGCGAGGAGGGCTCGCAAACGGGAATCGGCCTGGCCGGCGTCGATGGGTCCGGTGGCGAGGCGGAACTCGGTTTCCATCGCCAGGTCGGGATCGCCGGCGGCGAGGCGTCCGGCTTCCTCAAGGTAAGGCTGGGCGGCGTGGTCACCCCTGGTGAGGGCGACCGCGTCATAGAGAAAGAGTTGGCGGCGGCATTCCAGGCTGCGCTCGAAGCGGGAGGGGACGCGCTCTTCGAGGAGCGGCAGGGCTTCGGCCGGAGTGCGGGCGGAGAGGAGCAGGTCGGCCAGGAGCAGGCGGAAGCGCCAGTGCCATTCGGACGAGGGCTCAGAGCGCCAGGCGTTGTAGCCGCGCTGGGCGGCGGATACGGCGCGGTCGAGATTGCCGTAGTGCTGCTCGCGCTCGGCCGCGGCATAAAGCGCAGAGGGATCGCCCGGGCGGCAGGCCGTCAGGATCAGGGCGCATGCGAGGGAAGCAGCGAGAAGCCTCAGGTTTTCGGGGCTCCGTAGCAGGAAGCCAGGAAGGCAGGCGAACCCGCATGCCTCTCCTTTGTAAACCAAGGCGCTGCACAACCGGCGGGGCAGTGTCTCAGACCGCACGCCTCCGCGGAGCAATATTTTGGGGGACTGGTGCGGCGAGCTTTGGGCCCGCCGCGAGCCCTTACCGGCCGGAGCCGCTACCGCCGGTCTGGCCTCCGCCACCGGTTTGGCTGCTGCCGCTTCCGGAGCCTTGGCTGGAGCCGGTCCATTCATCCCGATACGTCATGTTACCTCCTCCTCCACAGTACGGTGATATTTTACAGCTTACCGTAATGTCGTAGTGTGAAGAAACAGGGAAAACGTTTCATCCAGCGCGAAAAAATCTTCAAATTCGAACCCGGGCTGATAGCAACCGCCGTGGAGGAAGACTTGGGCGCGTGTAGTTCGTCGCAGCCAAAACTACTGGGCGAGCAGGCGGATACGGGACTCTCCGACCAGGCATGTGGAACCGTTCTGGACACCTCGCACGGTGATTTCGTAGTCGCCGGCGGGCAGGCCGGCGGTGGGCACGGAGAGGTGCACTTCACTTGACGGCCCGCGGGGAGGCCCCGCGGCTGAGGTAAACCGTCGGCGTTTTCCGGGCAGGACCCGGAGTGCCC
>JACXTT010005821.1_pt1 | contig 17814 bp, 17 predicted proteins | sample 9270951 | NCBI WGS metagenome assembly JACXTT01 (sample SAMN15532306, study PRJNA645909) | rock metagenome | isolation source: weathered quartz diorite | place: Puerto Rico | collected 2017-06-21 | reverse complement strand
GAGCGGTGGCTCTACTGCTACCCGGACGACATGTTCTTCGACCCGGTCTAGGGGATTCGGTCGATCCACGCCGGCGTCGAGTATTTCGTCTCGACCAGCCTTCTCGCGCCGGCGACCTCTTCGCTCGACAGCTCGCTGTCGCGGGCGTCGAACTCGGAGCGGAAGGACGCCTCCAGGTGGCGCGTCACCTCGGCGCACGTCTTCTCCGTGAACCAGGCGAGTGGCGACACCTCCTTCTCGGCGCTGCGCACCCCGCGCTCCGAAAGCCGGTCGCGGCCGACACGAATCAGCTCCTTCACCAGGCGCGGGTCCATCGTGTGCGCGATGGTCGTGTGGTGCAGCACATGCTGGCGCCTGCGCGCCTGCGCCGCGCCGGCGATCTTGCCCCGGGGCGAGATGATGTCGTTGATCTCCCTGTAAGAGGCCGGCACCCCAAGCTCGACGAACGACCGCACCGCCCACGCATCGAGCAGCGCGTACGACTGGCGGAAGCTGATACCGGCCACCGCAGTCTCAGGCCAGCACATCGAGTACGTGATGGTGCGGCGTGGCTCGCAGATCATCGTGCCGCCTCCAGTCATGCGCCGCGTAACGGTGAAGCGGAGCCGCCGCGCCGTCGGAATATCGACCTCGTTCATCACCGACTGGTGTGAGCCGATGACCAGGGCGTTCTCGGTCCACTCCCAGAATCGAATCACGGGTCGGCGTGCGCCGCCGATCACGCGATCGAGCAAGACCTCGTCCAGCGCCATGTGCATGTGCGCGGACTGGGGCGAAGCGGGGATGAGGTCCCAATCCAGATCGCGCAAAGACTCGCCGGTCACTGGTTGAGTATTCTCGGGGCGGGATTCCTCGCCCCGGGGAATGTATATGGACGCAAATCCGATCCGGATCGTGCCGATCCACGGCGAGGCCCTCGCTGCTCCCGCGCAAGCGCCGCAACTTACGTATCGCGGCGGTCCGCTGCTCACCTCGGTGGAGGTGTTCACGCTGTTCTGGGGCGCCGCGTGGCAAAAGGATGCGCAGCTCATGCAGCAGGTGAACCAGTTCTTCGACACCATCCTGGTGAGCACCCTCATCGATCAGCTCGGCGAGTACAGCGTGCCGGGAATGGCGATCGGCCACGGGTCGCGCATCGGCACAGTCAACCTCGCCGATCCCCCGGTGCCGGCAACCCTCGCGGACTCGGACATCCAGCAGTTCTTGCAAGCGCAGATCGCCGCGCGGAACGGAGTGCCGCAGCCGGCGGCGAACCGCCTCTACTTCGTGTACCTGCACTCAGGCGTGACTGTCGGCCTGGATGGCGGGGCGTCCTGTTCGAACTTCTGCGGCTACCACCAGGACATCAACGGCCAGATCTTCTACGCGGTGATGCCGTATCCCGACTGCAGCGGCTGCGCGGCGGGCCTCGCAGTTCTGGATGCGCTCACGTCCACGAGCTCGCATGAGCTGTGCGAGGCCATCACCGACGCCATTCCGGGCCAGGGCTGGTACGACCAGGCCAATGGGGAGATCGGGGACATTTGCGCCTGGCAGACCAAGCCTCTTGACGGCTACACGGTGCAACTAGAGTGGTCTAACTCCGCACGGCGGTGCGTCTGATGGCCGGCTCGACACCGATCAATCACGTCGTGATCATCGTCAAAGAGAACCACGGCTTCGACAATTACTTCGGCACGTTTCCTGGTGGCAGCGGTGTGTCGCTGCCGCCGAGCCCGAACCCGCCACCGTCGGATCCGGACCATCGCCACGAGGCGTGGCTCAAGCGGGACACCAACGCGCCGCGAGTGGCGTTCACGCAGCAAGACATCCCGCGCTACTGGGACTACGCGGCGCAGTACACGCTCTGCGGCAACTACTTCACTGACGTGGCCGGTCCTTCGACGCCCAACCACCTGATGCTGATCATGGCCGACTCGCCGATCATCAACAACCCACCGACCAATTACCGGAAGAATCCAGGGCCGCCCGTCTACGACCAGCCCAGCCTGCCCTCCCAGCTTGACGCTGCCGGCCTCATGTGGACCAACTACAACGGCTACGCGTTCGAGTTCATCAAGTACACGGCGGGCAAGAAGAAGCCGTGGCAGGACTTCGCGATCGATGCGCAAGCAGGCAAGCTGCCTGCGGTCTCCTGGCTTTACGCCGACCAGGCGCTGAGTGAGCACCCCGCGGACACGGCTGCGGAGAAGAGTGCCGGCAACGGCAACGTCACGAAGGGTATGCAGTGGACCGTCGACCAGGTCAACTCGGTGGTGAGCGGCGGGTTGTGGCCGGAGACCGTGATCTTCATCACCTGGGACGACTGGGGCGGCTGGTGGGACCACGTGACGCCGCCGAACGTCGAGCAGTGGACCGACGGGACGCAGTTTCGCTACGGCGGCCGCGTGCCCTGCCTGGTCCTCAGCCCCTACGCGCGCAATGGGTATGTATCGAAAGCGCTGCACTCGCACGTGAGCATCATCAAGTTCTGTGAGGTGAACTTCGGTTTGCCGGCCCTCAACGCACGCACGCAAGCCGCCGATGGCATGGCGGACTGCTTCGACTTCACGGAGTCCCCGCTACCGCCCCCCAAACCCTAAGCTGGCGCCCATGCGACTGGGGGGCAGGGCGTTGCGTTCTGACCACGCTCGCTCAGACGCGGACCGCGTCGCGCTCTCGCCCGCGTCGTGGGGCATCAGCGACGTCCGCGGCTGGGGCCAGCAGCTCGAATCCGAACGCGTGCTCCGCGAAGTCGCGTCGCTGGGCGAGACCGCCGTCGAGGCGGGTCCACCCGGCTTCCTGCCCGACCGCAGCGACAGCGCGCGCTCGCTGCTGCGCCGGCATCGCGTGCGCGTCGTGGCCGGCCCAGTCCACGCCGTTTTGCATCACCACGACATTCGCGGCGCGGAGCTGGCGCACATCGACGGTCACGCGGGATGGCTCGCGCAACTGGGCGCGCACACGCTAGTGCTCACGGTTATCGAGTCGCGCGAAGACGGCGCCGACGGCATCGCGCTTTCGAGCTCGGGCTGGGCTCATCTTCTGAGCGCCATCGGCTCGGTCAAGCATGTGTGCGTGGTCCACGGCTTGCGCCTGGCGGTGCTGGCGCGTCGGGGCAGCATGATCCAGGGCGCGTCCGACATCGAGCGGCTGCTCGTCGGCTCGGAGGCAGGCCTCTGCCTGGACCTATGCCAGCTGGTGCTGGCGGGTGCAGACCCCCTCGAGATGGTCGAGCTGGCGGAGGGCCGCATCCAGCACGTGCACCTCAACGACTTCGACGAGAAGCTCGCGGAGAAGGTAAGGGATCGCACCATGGACTACGGGGACGCGGTGCGTCGCGGATTGTTCAAGACGCTCGGCCGGGGCGATGGTAAGGTCGCCGGCATCGTCGAGGCGCTGCAGTCGAGCGGCTATCGCGGCTGGTATGGGCTGGAGTCGGAGTGCCGCCTGGAATCGGTCGAGGAGGACCCACTCCGCGACGTCCGAACCTCGCTCGCGTTCGTCCGCACTCTGTTCGCGGCGCCTGCCGCCCATTAGATCCTCCGGCCCACGCCCGCCCAGTAAGGCTCGCGGATCGCGCGTTTGAGCAGCTTCCCCGCGGCGTCTCGCGGCAGATCGTCGGCGAAGTCGATCGACCGCGGTTTCTTGTAGCCGGCCAGCCGCTCGGCGCAGAAGCCGATCAACTCCTCGGCTGTCGCCTGTGCCCCGGGTCGCAGTACGACCACGGCCTTCACAGACTCACCCCACTCGTCGTCGGGCACCCCGATGACGGCGGCGTCGGCGACCGCGGCATGCGCGTGCAGCACGGCTTCGACCTCGGCGGGATAGATGTTCACCCCGCCCGAGAGGACCATGTCGACGCTCCGATCGCAGATGTAGTAGAAGCCCTCGCTGTCGCGATACGCGACGTCGCCGACCGTGAAAAAGCCGTCGTGCAGATTGTCTGCGGTGGCGTCGGGCCGGTTGTAGTACTCGGCGAGCCACGTGTTGCGTACCATCAACTCTCCTGGCGTGCCGTCAGGGACTTCACCCCCGTCGGCACCGACGAGGCGGATCTCCTGTCCCGGCACGGCCTGCCCGCACGAGCCCGGCTTACGCAGCTGGTCTTCTGGGCGCAGCACAGTGTTCACGCCCGTCTCGGTCGCGCCGTAGAACTCCCAAAGCACCTGGCCGAAGACTCGTCCGGCGTGTTCCTTCAATGCATGAGGGCACGGCGCGGCGCCGAGGAAGATGGCGCGCAGCGTGGAGACGTCTCGCGATCGCGCCACCTGTGCATCCACGAGGCGATGGAGCAACGTCGGCGCCATCATCGTCGTCGTGACGCGATGCTGCTCGATGAGGTCGAGCGCCGATGCGGCGTCGAACTTCGGCTGGACCACGATGGTGCTGCCGAGCAGGTGATGCAGGGCGCTGAACATCGCGACGGCGCTGTGGTAGCCAGGCCCGCATACAAGGTGCACGTCGTCGGCGGAGAGCTCGAACATCGAGATCATCTGCATGACGTTCTCGACGTTGACGCCGTTGGGGCGCCATGTGCCTTTCGGGTGTCCGGTGGTGCCGGACGTGTAAATCATCGACGGCCCGAGGCCGGTGATGTCCTCGGGCGGTGGCGGCGGATCTTCCGACGCCGCATCCATGAGCTCCGCGAGCGACAGCCAGCCATGGGGCACCCGCTCGCCGGCTGCGATATAGCTCGCGTGGCCGGTGACCTCGGACCGCGCAGCCTCGACCGCATCGACGTGCGCATCGTCCGCCACCACCACCTGCGCGCCCGAGTCGTTCAGCACGTACGCGACCTCGGGCCCGCGCAGCCGGTAGTTGACGGGCGTGCTCACAAGCCCCGCCTTGCGCAGGCCGTGCGCGACCTCGAACCCTGCGATGGAGTTGAACCACATGCTCGCGACGCGGTCATGCACGTGGCAGCCGAGGCCCAGCAGCACGTTCGCGGCGCGGTTGGCGCGGCGGTTCAGCGTGTCGAAGTCGAGAGTCCGCTCTCCCTGGATCAACGCCGGCTTGCCGGGCGTGGCGGTGGCGTGCACCGCCATGACGTCTACGAACGGCATGACCCCATGCTAGGAGTGCGAAGGCGAAGTTGAGGGCGCCGCGCCCAGGCAGGGCGTGTTGGAGGCCAGCCCCAGCGTCGATGCCACGGGCGCGATGCTGCCGGCGATGACGACGCGATAGCGGGTGCAGCCGCCTAGCAAGGTCCACGCCCCGGTCGCGGTCCAGTGGTGGAAGTTGACCATCGCTCCAAGCGGCGGGTATTTCGCCAGGGTGGCCGGGCTCGCGTCGGTGATCGACGCGATGGGCGACGGCTTGCTCGAGTCGAAAGCCCACAGATAGATCAGCGTGAAAGGCCGGTTGGCGCTGGTGTCCGCGGCGGCCGGCAGCTTGGTGGCGCTGAGGAGCGCATCCACGAAGTGCTGCGGGTTGGCCCCGGCCTTGACGTCGGTGATCGTCTTGCCGGTGATCGCGCCGGACCAGTCAAGACCTGTGACGCCACCCCCGCCTGGATACGCCTTGACCGGCTTGTCTCCGTCCTTGCCTGACGCGCTGTAGACCTGGATCCCGCCGTTCACTGCCAGCGCGAGCTGCATGCCGTCGGGGCTCCACGCCAGGTCGTCGACGTGGGGCAGCTTGGAGTTGATCCGCCGCGGTGCCACCGGGCTGGCGGTCGGTGAGGGTGAAGCTTTGGCGGGCGTGCTCGCCGGTGGCGTGGCGCTGGCGCCAGGCGTCGGCGAAGGCGAAGCGAAGATCGGCATGAGGTTCACCGGCTCGACAACCGCGCCGTGGTCGGGCAATGAAACGGCGGCCATCGTCCCGTCGGGGCTGAACGCGACGGGGCCGTCGTCCGGGCCAGGCGTGAGCGGGAAGTGGTTGAGCACGCCGAGAGACGGATTGAGGAAATACCAGGCGCCCGTTGCAAAACCCCGGACTGCGATCAGCCCATCCACTCCCGGCGCCGCACCTTCGGTGAACAGCGCGGGCTGCGCCGGCGGCCTGGTGAGCACCTTGATCGGCGCATTCGGCTGCGTCAAATCGAGCACGTCGACCTGGTAGTCGGTGCAGCAGCCAACGGTCATCGCCAGGAAGTGCGAGTTGGCCGAAACGCCGAACGGCCCTTCACTCTCGAAGTCGGCCGATGCGCCCAGCGGCACGACCGATCCGGTAAAAGGGTCGGCGCGAAACAGCCAGTCGTACGGCACCACCCCGGCGGTCGTGCGCCGCTCGGGCGGTCGGTCGTCGTGGATGGCGAAGTAGATCACCGGGTACGAGAGGCCCGGTGCCGGTCCCCAGGCGGGTCCGCCGATCCGAAACGCGGCGCCTGCCGGCAGCGGCGCGATGACCGCCGACTTGCCCGTGGCGGGATCGACCACCGAGATGCTCGAGGCGCTTGCATATGCGATCAGACCGCCAGCGGTTCCGCTGGTCGGCGCGGAAGGTGGCGGCGTGGCGGTGGTCGACCCGGCGCAGGCGCTGAGCAGCAGGACGCCCGCGACCAACAGCGGCGTGATTCGTTCAGCCATGGAGCCTGGGAAGCCTAACGGGAGTCTCCGGGGTGAGGTTCCGGTCGAGCTCTAATGCGCCGCTGCCGCAGCCGCGTGGATCGCGTTGGCAATCGCCTCGAGCTGAGCTCGCGAAGGCGGCGTCTCATACGTGGGCGGGAAGGTCAGGCCGAACCCGTCTCCCGAGTAGCGCGGGATGACGTGGATGTGAAAGTGGGGTACGTCCTGGAACGCGACCTCTCCATCAGCGACGAACAGGTTCACGCCGGCGGCGCCGAGCGTCGGCGGCGCGATCGCCGCCAGCTTCCGCGCGACGAAGAAGGCGCGCATGGCAACCTGATCGGGCACGTCCTTCATGAAGACGGCGTGACCGCGGGGCGCCACGAGCACGTGGCCCTGGGTGATGGGCTGGATGTCCATGAAAGCGACGATGGCGTCGTCCTGGTAGACGAAGCTGGCCGGCGCCTCACCGCGAACGATCTGGCAGAAGATGCAGTCCTGCGACATTTGTCGCAGAGAGCTTAAAGAAGAGGCCTATTCGCCGGTACCCGGTGGGACGATCGGTTCGGCCGCCGGTTCGGGCGCACGCGGTGGCTGGGCGGCGGGTTCCGGCTCCTGGGCAGGCGCAGATCCATTGCCCACGAGGGCATCCATGTCCGGCGCATCCTGCGCATCGGCCGGGGTCTGAACCGCCCCAGCGTCGCCGTTCGCCGCCTCCAGCTGGCCCCGGCGCCGACGGCGCCTCGACCGCCGGTCGCCCCGATGAGGCCGTGACAGGCGCTGCACCTGGGAGCGGATGCCTACCCGTTGGCATGCGGTGACCACAGCACCGACGCCGGCGACCAGCCCGTACTCCTTCGCGTGCTCGAAGAGCGGTCCGAACAGCTCGGGCGCGCCACCGATGACCGTCTTGGAGTCGCCGACGATGACCAGCAGCTTCTTGGCGCGAGAGATGGCGACGTTGACCCGGTTCGGATCGTTGAGGAACCCGATCGCGGCTCGGTCGTTCGACCGCACGAGCGAGAGGATCACGCCGTCCGACTCACGACCCTCGAACGCATCCACCGACTCGATGTCGTCCGGCGGCACGATGCCCTTCAGCGCGGACTGCAGGCGGTTGACCTGTGAGTTGTACATCGCGATCACAGCGAGCTTCGCCTTGCGCACACGGCGCCTGATGATCGATGTGATGTCCTTGCACAGCGCGACTTCGAATTCGTTGGCTACTGATCGCTGGGCGTCGCGGTATTCGTCCTGGGCGCCGGTGTCGACCCACACCAGCTCGCGGTCGAAAGGCCACGGCAGCGGCATCCGTGGGTGCGGCGCCTCGTGGATGAGCTTGCCTTCATAGAAGAGGTCGGAGACCACACGGCCGATGGGCTCGCGCATGCGGTACTGGCGCGGCAGCATGATCCGCGAGCCGGCCGGCACCTTGTCCCAGATCCAGCCATAGAAGCTGTCGTCGCGGACGACCTCGTCCAGCGGGTGCTTGATCTCGAACGTCAAGGCGGCCTCTTCCATCACCGGGGGCAGCTGATTGAGGTCGCCGATCATCACCCAGCGCTTGGCGAGGGGCATCAGCGCCAGCGCTTCGTTGGCGCGGACCTTGTTGGCCTCGTCGAGGATCAGCCAGTCGAAGACCTTGAACCGCAGCCGCGAGTCGATCGCGAGGCGGTTGCAGGTCCCGGCGACCAGGTTGTACGGCTCCAGGTCGTCGCCTTCCACGAGTGTCGGGCGGATCCGGCGCGGCACCTTGCCGGGCTCGGCGATGCGGGCCTGGCGGACGTGCGAGAAGCCGAGCAGCCGCTCCTGGCCGGTGTCTACCGCGTCATTGGAATGCGAGGACAGAAGGATCGAAGCGTTCGGATTGCGCCCGAGAATGCGGCGGATCGACTCCACGATGGCGGTGGTCTTGCCGGTCCCAGGTGGGCCCTGGATGAGGTAGAGCTGGCCCGGGCGCATGCCCATGACGCGGGCAACGGCCTCTGCCTGCTCCTCGTTCGGGTCGGGGAGGTGGTGGGCCTTCTTGCCGTCGAGGGTGACACGCGGTGGGCTGCCCAGCCAGCCCGAGTCGGCCAGCTCTGCAGCTTGGGCGCCGGTCCGTGGGCTGCCGATCTGCAGCTGCCGGATGACTGAGCGCTGCGCCTCGAACATCTCGACGCTGGCGGTCGGGAGGACGATGCCTTCGTCTGGCAGCGGGTCGTAGCGGCGGAAGCTCACCCACAGGTTGGAGCCCTGGATGCGCTCGAGGGACATGCCGCGGTACTCGGGAAAGCCGGCCGAGCGGACCGTCAGCGAATCGATGCCCCGATAGATGCGGCCATCCGCGTCGTCGACCAGGTGCAGGATCGCGCGCACGTACTCGCCGCCGCGCATGTCCTGCCCGCACTCGGAGCAGTGGATGCCGTTGGAGGTCGGCACCTCGGTCTCGCAGTTGGGGCACTCGATCCACTGCTCGGTCGCCTCGTAGCGGCGGACCGCGGCCTCGGCCAGCTTCTCGCGGAAGTCGCGAAGGTGCTCGATGAAACGCAGGGTCGAGTCGAGGATCTCGGCGGTCTTGGCCTTCTCGCGGAGGACGATGGCGGTGAAGCCTTCGAGGTCACCATCCCATTCCTTGACCAGCTGCAGCTCCTGGTAGCTGAGGCGAAGCCGGTTCTTCTCCATCTCGTACTCGCCGTCCAGGTCCTGCCAGTCGGTCAGCTCGAGGGCGAGCCCGAGCGGCGTCCGTCCGAGCTTGCCGGTGATGAGCGTGGTGTGGACCTGACCGATGAACTCGAGCGGCTTCTCAGGTTTGACGATCGTGTAGGTGCCGTCGATCTGCTTGATCTCCTCGAGCATCTCGCGGAGGCGTTCGGCGCCGCCAAAGGCCTCCAGCGCCTTGACCTTCTCCGCGGCGGGGCTGCCGGGGCGAATGCGAATGCCCAGGCGCCCAGCCTGGATCTCCTCGCCTGGGATCTCGGGATTCCAGAGCGGCAGGACGTCGCCAGGGTTTGGCGCGCTCAAGGACGTGAAAGCCTGAGGTATGGCCACAGTTGGATTGGGTGTGAAATAGGGTTCAACTGAATTCGTGAGGGGTCCCTCTGGTGGGACCGAGCACCCCAACGGGCGAGGCTTACCTTACCAGATCCGCTCGTGATGGAGAATTGACACCGCCGTGTGGAAGAACCCCCTCCAGCCGTACGAGATCCTGAGCGGCGAGGAGGTGGAGAAAATCCACGGCCAGGCGATGACGATCCTCGAGGAGATCGGCGTCGACTTCCTCCATCCCCGGGCCCGGGACCTTTTCCAGGGCGTTGGGATGAAGGTCGAGGAGCAACGGGTCCGCTTCGACTCCGGCTGGGTGCTGGAGATGGTCGCCAAAGCCCCTGAGATCTTCGAGCTCCAGGCCCGCAACCCGAAGCGCTCGGCCCAGGTCGGTGGCGACGCCGTGATCAACGCACCGGTCTACGGCCCGCCATTCATCACGGACCTGGAGCGGGGACGGCGCGGCGCGACCATCGAGGACTTCAACAACTTCGACAAGCTCGCCCAGTCGGTGGACCAGATCCACTGCGCGGGTGGCACAACGGTCGAGCCGGAGGACCTGCCGCTCTCCTCGCGACACCTGGACATGGTGTATTCCCACCTTCGCTGGACGGACAAACCATTCATGGGCAGCGTCATCGCCGCGGAGAACGCGAAGGACACGGTCGAGTTGGCCTCGATCGTGTTCGGCGGCCGCTCCAGCATCGAAAAGACGCCTGCGATCATCAGCCTGATCAACGTCAACAGCCCGCTCCGCTACGACGACCGCATGCTGGGCGCGCTTCTCGAGTACTCGGACGCGGGCCAGCCGTGCATCGTCACGCCATTCCTCATGGCGGGCGCCATGTCGCCCATGGGCCTGGCCGGGACGGTGGCGCAGCAGACCGCGGAGGCGCTCGCCGGCATCGCGCTGGTGCAACTCATCAGGCCAGGCACGCCGGCCGTGTACGGGTCGTTCCTGACCAACACAGACATGCAGTCCGGCAGCCCGGCGTTCGGCACGCCCGAGTCCGCGCTCGGCATCCTCGCGAGCGCGCAGATGGCGCGTCACTATCACCTGCCTTTCCGCGGCGGTGGCGCGCTGACCTCGTCGAAGGCGCCGGACGCGCAGGCCGCTTACGAGTCGATGATGTGCATGTGGCCGACGATCCTCGGCCGCGTCAACTTCGTCCTGCACGCGGCGGGATGGCTCGAGAGCGCGCTGCTCGCGTCGTACGAGAAATTCATCATCGATGTCGAGGCGCTGCGCATGTTCGAGTGGGTGCTGACCAAGGGTCTCCCGGTGGACGACGAGGGTCTGGCGATGGACGCGCTGCGCGAGGTCGGCCCGGGTGGTCATTTCCTCGGCTCCGAGCACACCATGCGCAACTACCGCACCGGGTTCTACCGGCCGCTCATCTCATCGACCGACAACTTCGACCGGTGGAATCGCAAGGGCGCGATGACCGCCGACAAGGTCGCGCATGAGAAATGGAAGCAGATGCTCGCCGAGTATCCAGACCCTGGCATCGACCCCGGCGTCGACGAGCAGCTCAAGGAATTCATCGCACGTCGCAAGCAAGAACTGGAAGCGTGAAGGACTTCTTGTCCGCCCTGGCGTCAAAGGAGCCGGTCCCTGCCGGGGGGTCAGCTGCCGCGGCGGCGGTCGCCATGGCGGCCGGGCTCGTCGAGAAATCAGCGCGACTGTCGACCGCTCACTGGATCGGCTCCGCGAACCTCGGCAAGCGCGCGGCGGTGCTGCGCAAGCTGGCGGCGATCCTGATCGACGCCGACGCGCAGGCCTACACCGACTATGTGCAGGCGCTGAGGGCGGCGCGCGGCCTGCACACGAGGGAACGCGAGGCAATCATCAAGCCCGCACGCGAGCGCATCGTCGAGGTGCCGCTCACGGTCACACGTGCCGCCGCCGAGGTGGCCGACCTGGCCGCCACGATTGCCCTCCACGGCAACCCCAACCTGCGTTCGGACGCCACGGTTGCGGCCCACCTGGCCGCCGCGGCGGCGCAGTCGGCCGCGACCACCCTCGCGGCCAATGTGAAGTCGGATCCGCGACTCGACGAGGCGCGCCGCCTCGCGCGAGGGGCTAGCGCGCGAGCGAACCTGCTACGCGCTCGAGTCCGCGCAGGTGCTCGCGGTCGTGGTCCAAAGCGATCTGCAGGTAGCGATCGACGCTGACCTCGCCGAAGCGTTCGTGGAATCCAACCCGTGCGCGCTCCTCCAGGCTCAGGCCGCGCACGAAATCAAGCAAGCGCCTGCGAATGTCCGTCCATTCGTTGAGCGCCTCCTCGAGCTGAATGCCGCTGAAATCGGTGCCGTCGTTGTCGTAGAAGTTGAAGGTCGGTCGCTCACCCGCGGCCATGGCCCGGATGCGCGGGTCGAAGGCTTCTCGCTCGCTGGCCGCGAGGTGGGCCGCGATGTCGCGCAGGCTCCATGCGCCGACGCGAGCTGATTGGTCATCCGCGGCGATCCGGATCATGGCTGACACCAGCTGCTGGCTGGCTTCGAGCTCGTCGACGACGTCTTCGGTCACGGCGCTGATTCAGTCTGCATGAGCCGCGCACGGGGATACGCCGCGTCCAGCTCGCCGATCACGGCCTCGAGGACCGAGGCCGGGGGCCCGTTGCGATCCTCCACGTGTCCCCAGTGCCAGCCATCGAGGTAGGCATCCATATCTGTCGATCCATCCTTCATGGCAAACGCATCTATCGCCACCTGGAAACGGTCAGGCAGCATGCGCTTGACCTCGCCCGTACCGTCCCAGGCCTTCACCTGCGACGGAATGTGCTTCCAGAACATGACTTGATAGCTAGCCAACTGATTCCGCCAAACGCGTCTCGAGCTCGCCGAGCCCCACATCGCGGATCTCGAGCGGCAGGTCCAGGAAGATCGAGATCTGCTCGGCCTTGTCGGCGAGCCGAGGGTTTGGGATCTGCCGTAAGTAGAGGAGCGCCTCGTAGTTGGCGAACAGGATCGACTTGAGGTCGGGATACCGGTCGAGACCCAGGCCGCGCACGACCGCGCGCTCGAAGTTGCGCACCAGCCAGTCCGTGAGGAAGAAGGTACCGGGACGCTCCTCGGAGACGCTCTCGAAGAGTTCCGCGCCGGCGAACATCTCGTAGCAGTGCGGCCCGGGCACGCGGGCCGCGCCGGCCGCAACGAGGATCGGATCCAGCTTGCCCGCCGTGCCACAATCGCCGTAGACGACGACGATCCGGTCGTAGCGCGGGCGCAGCTCCACCAGCTTGTCGCGCAACTCGTCGACGATGCGATTGGGGTAGAGATGCAGCATCGCCGACAGCCCATGGATGTCGACGTCCCAACGCCGGCGGTCGACGATCTCCTTGACCTCGCGTCCCAAGGCTCCGCAGATGACAAATGCAGTGCTCATCCGACCGGCTCCAGCTTGGGGAACTGCAGCACCGAGACGAACGTGTCGTTGAAATCGGTGCGCCCGGACAGCTCGATGTACTCCAGGCGGTCCGGCAGCTCGAAGGCGACCTGCCGCTCGCGGTACGACAGCAAGGCGATCTTCGCGCCTTCCCCCGCGGAGTTGCCGACCGCGATTATGCGGCTGACGTCCACCGCCGGCACCAGGCCGATGACCTTCGCGCTCTCCGGGTTGAGATACGAGCCGAACGATCCCGCGAGGAACACCTCGTCGATGTCCGATTCAGTCATCCCGAGTATGTCCATCAGCACCCGGATGCCGGTGGCGATCGAGCCCTTCGCGAACTGCAGCTCGCGCACGTCGCGCTGGCTCAGGTACACATCCTCGGCGAGCAGGAAGGCGCGCACCCCTTCGACCTCGATGAGGCGCGAGGCGAGCACGTGCTGGGGCACCTCATCACGGGAGCGCATGCGACCTGAGTGGTCGAGCAACCCCGACAGCAGCATCTGGGCCACGATGTCGACCAGGCCCGAGCCGCAGATCCCGATCGGCTTCACGTCCCCCCCGATGACCTGAAGCTCCACGCGGTCGCTGAGCGTCACGCCTTCGATGGCGCCCTCGGTGGCCCGCATGCCGCATTTGATCTGGCTCCCCTCGAACGCAGGCCCGGCCGGCGCGGCAGTCGCCAGCGATCGCAGCGCGCTGCCGACCACGATCTCGCCGTTCGTGCCGACGTCGACGAAGACGCGGACTTTCGCATCGCGTGCGATGCCGGTCGCGAGCACGCCGGAGACGATGTCCGCACCCACGTAGGCGCCGAGCGCCGGCAGTGTCTGCAGGTAGCCGTGCGGGTGGATGTCGAGGCCGACCTCCGCCGCGCGAACCGTCAGCGGCTCCATGAACGCGGGCGTGAACGGCATGACCGCGATCGGCGCCGGGTCGACGCCCATCAGCAGGTGCAGCATGGTCACGTTCCCGACCACGACCGCCTCGTAGGTCCTGTCACGGCTGACCCCCGCGTCCGCGTAGAGATGAGCCGCAACCTGGTTCATCGTCGCGACCACTGCAGCCTGCAGCTCCTTGACCGCGTCCGGCCCGCTCATTGCGTGGCTGATGCGCGAGATGACGTCGGCGCCGAACGGCGCCTGGCCGTTAAGGGTCGAGAAGACCGACGCGGCCATGCCGGTGCGGAGGTTCATCAGCGTACCGACGAGCGTCGTGGTGCCGACGTCGAAGGCGATGCCGAAGCACTCGCCAGTGGTGTCGCCGGGCTCGACCGCCACCAGGCTGTCCCCGGACAGAACCGCGGTCACCTTGAAGTCGGCGGCGCGCAGCGTGGCGGGCAACGTGCGCAGCACTGGCACCTCGGCCTTCATGTCCAGGCCCTCGGCGGTCAGCGCCTGGCTCAGGCGCACCACGTCGCTGCGCTGGTCGTGCAGGGTCGGCGACTGCAGCTCGAGGTAAACCTTGCGGACGTTCGGGTCGAGGATGACCAGCCGGCCAAGACCCATGGTCGCGGCCTTCGGCACGCGCAGCAGCTGTGGCACCTCGACCGACATGTCCTCGTGCACGTGGGCCTGGCAGGAAAGGCGCCAACCCTCGGCGATCTCGTCCTGGCGGAGCTGCCGATGGTCGGCGGTCGTGACCTCCGTCGGGTTGCCGAGCACTTTCACCTTGCATTTGCCACATGTGCCGCGGCCTCCGCACGTCGAGTCGATCGGTAGGCCGATCCAGTGCGCCGCGCTGAACAGCGTGGTGCCGGGCGGTACGCGCGTCGAGCGGTCGAATGGAAGGTAGGTGACCTCGAGCTTGCGCTGGATCACTGCGGCCCGGCTTTCTCCGGCTGGATCTCGGCGCTCTGCGCGCGCTCGGCGGCAAGGTCCGCGCGGTGGGCGCTGATCCAGCGCATGGCGTACTCGTCGTGCCCCAGCAGCAGATCGGAGGCGAGCACGCCCCGCCGCACCTCTGGGATCAGCGGGTTGGTGATCGCGCACGTGAGGCCCGCGTGCATCGCGACCGGGAGAAAGGCGGCGTTGACCGTTGCGCGGTCCGGCAGGCCGAAGGATACGTTGGAGGCGCCGCACGTCATGTTGTTGCCCAGGACCTCGCGGATCAGCCGCATCGTGGCGAGCGTCACGAGGCCGGCGGTGGGATCCGCCGCGACGGTCATCGCGATCGGATCGATGATCACGTCTTCCCGCGGGATGCCGTGGTCGGCGGCGCGCTCGATGATGCGGCGGGCCAGCGCCAGCCGCTCCTCCGGCACCATCGTGATCCCTGTCTCGTCGTTCGCCATGCCGATGACCGCGGCACCGTACTTCTTGACCAGCGGGAGGATCCGCTCCATGCGCTCCTCCTCTGCGGTCACGGAGTTGACGAGCGCCTTGCCCTCATAGGCTGAGAGGCCCGCCTCCAGCGCTTCGATGATCGAGGAGTCGATGCAGATCGGCGCATCGGTCACCTCGGTCACAGCCTTGATCGCGGCGACCAGGAGCGCCGGCTCGTCAGCCATCGGAATGCCCGCGTTGATGTCGAGCATGTGCGCGCCCGCCGCGACCTGTGCGAGGGCGTCAGCGCGCACCCGGTCCATCTTGCCTCCCTTCATCTCCGCGGCCAGCACCTTGCGCCCGGTCGGGTTGATGCGCTCGCCGACGACGACGAAAAGCCGGTCGATGGAGACGACGACCTCGCGAGTTCGCGAGGAGAGAACGGTGTCCACTGCTGCCTAGCCCTTACGCAGCGTCTCGTCGATCTTCATCACCGCCTGCTCGAGCGCCTGCGCGCCCTGCGAGGGCCCGCTGCGGTCGCCCACCAGCACCTTGGCCATGCGGGTCGCCATCGAAGCGTCGGGCGCGTAGCTGTCGGCGCCCACGTGCTTCGCGTACTCCTCGGTCACCGGCGCGCCCCCGACAGCGATGTGCACCTTGTCACGCAGACCGGCCTTCTGCAGAGCCTCGATGTTGACCTTGAACATCGGCATGGTCGTCGTGAGAAATGCGGAGAAGCCGACGATGTCGGGCTCATGCGTCTGGACCGCTTCGACGAACTTCTCAGGCGGTGTGTTCACGCCCAGGTCGAAGACTTCGAACCCAGCGCCCTCGAGCATGATCACGCAGAGGTTCTTCCCGATGTCGTGGATGTCGCCTTTGACGGTGCCGATCACGTAGCGGCCAACCGGCTTGGCGCCGGTCTCGGCGATGAGCGGCCTCAGGATCACCAGCGCCCCCTGCATCGCGCGGGCGGCGATCAGCATCTCGGGGACGAAAAAGTCGCCCTTCTCGAACCGACGGCCGACCTCCTCCAGGGAGGGGATCAGGGCCTTGAAGAGGATGTCCATCGGGTCCATGTGCAGGCTGAGCGCCTCTTCGGTGAGCGCCCTGACCTCCGGTGCATGCCCGTTGAGGGTGTGCTCGAACAGCTCCGACCGGATTTCTTCTTCCCGGCTCATTGGCGGCCTCCAGGCTCTTCGCGAGTGGTGTGCTGTTGCGTGGTGCCCAACAGATGCTCAGAGCCCAACAGTCGCAGTCTACACCTACGTATAGTGTTGCGCCATGAGCAACGAAGAAGAGGGCCGCGAAGTTGCGGTCATCCGCTCGGTCGATCGGGCGGTGGCGATCCTAGACCTGCTCGCCCAGGAGGGCTGGAGGGCGGGGGCCGAGGTCGCTCGTGAGCTCGGCGTCCACCGATCGACCGCCCTGCGCCTGCTGGCCACGCTGGAACGTCACGGGCTGGTGGAGCGTGATCCGCGCACCGCAAAGTACAGGCTTGGCCGGCGACTGGCCCAGCTGGCGAGCGCGGTTCGGGGCGAAGCGGACCTCAGGCAGGCGGGGCGGCCGGTCCTGGAGCACCTGGCGCGCACGCTCGGCGAGACCGTGACCCTTGACGTGCTCGACGGCGACGAGCTCGTGCCTGTCGAGCAGGCCACTGGGTCGACGTCGGTGGTCAGCGTCAACTGGCTGGGCACTCGCTCGCCGGCGCACTGCACAGCGAGCGGCAAAGTGATCATGGCCTTCGCGCCGGAACCCACGCGCGCGCGTCTGCTCGAAGGACCGCTGGCGCGCCTGACCCCCAACACCATCGTCGACCGCGCCGAGCTCGAGGCCCAGCTCATCGCCGCGCGGGCCGCGGGCTACGCGCGCACGTTCGAGGAGCTCGAGGTGGGACTCAACGCAATCGCGGCGCCGGTGTGGTCCGCAGGCGGCGAGGTGGTCGCGGCGCTCGACGTGAGCGGACCTGCGCACCGGCTCGCGGCCGAGGGCAGGCCGGAGCTGATCAGCCGGACGCGTGAGGCGGCAGAGGACCTGTCGCACCGGCTGGGATATCGGCCTCGCGGGGAGAGCCCGGCCGCGTCAGGAAAGTAAGGGCGAAGCCGGCGAGCGGCGCCGCGCAGGCGAGCGCGAACGCCGACCAAGGGCCGACCCACTCTGTCGTGACGCCGCCGGCGCTGGTACCCAGCCCGACGCCCAGGGCGAAAGCCGAGCTCGTCCACGTAAAAGCCTCCGTGATCGCGGCGCGCGGTGCGACTCGGCCGGTCAGAACGTACGACGCGCCGTAAAGCGGAGCAAGTGGCAGACCTGCGATCAGGGCGACGGGCAGCCCAATGAGCACGGAGCCGACCGCCAGCAGCGGCGCAGCCAGCGCCGATGACGCGACGAACAGGGCGCGGTATCGATCCATCACGGAGGCATTCCAGCTCCGTGAGCCGTAGAGCAAACCGCCGCTGATGCTGCCGGCGCTGAGCCCCGCCAGCAGCAGCCCCGACCACTGGCGGCTGCCGAGATGAACCGCCAGCGCAGTCATCCCAAAGCTCAACGCCCCCCACGCGAATCCGGCACATGCGCTGGTCGCGATCAGGACTTGCAGCCCGCTCACCATCAGCGCGCCGCGACCGAAGCGCCGGCCGGCGTCATGCGG
>JACXTT010005820.1_pt1 | contig 17815 bp, 9 predicted proteins | sample 9270951 | NCBI WGS metagenome assembly JACXTT01 (sample SAMN15532306, study PRJNA645909) | rock metagenome | isolation source: weathered quartz diorite | place: Puerto Rico | collected 2017-06-21 | reverse complement strand
ATGTTTTATCCAGCTAGTAATCTACTCAGTATAAAGCCTCTACTGCGATACTAAACGAATTCTAATAACAAGGTGGTATTTGGCCATGTTGTTGCGCCGATTTCGCGTCACAAACTACAAATCAATCATTGATTCTGGGTGGGTTGTAGTCGACCGAGTAACAGCACTTGTCGGGAAAAACGAAAGCGGCAAGACAACCATCCTTGAGGCCCTTCGAAAATTCTGTAGACAGGATGAAGCAAAGTTCGCACCGAAGGATTTTCCGCGGAGCAAGAGCCGTGAATACAACAAAGAGACCGTCTGCGTAGCGGTTGAATTCTCGACCGACTCAATTGACAGAGAAGTCCTTAAGGAGATTAGCCCCGCATTTGAGAAAATCGAGACCGTCACTATTTCCAAAACCTACGAAAATTTGTTTCAAGTGGACCCCTCCTTCCCTCCCGAATATAAAAAGGAGGGTGTAAGTAAAGTCGCTGAAACGTTGAGGAAAGGTCTAACCAGCCTTTTGGGTGCCCAGCTTGCAAATGTCCAAAAAGAGCTAGACCAGGTCGTGAAAGCCGTCTCGAATGGGCCTAACGCGTTTGAATCTGCCTCTACGACTTTTGAAAAAGTTAGCCTGCCCTTCCTAGGAATGAACAGCGTGGAACAAGTATCAAAATCCTCGCCTTCCGTTTCCATTGATTTCCCAGCCTTGGCAAAAGACGAACTCACAAAAGTCAAGACGTTCTTAACGCAAATAGATCAAGCCGAAGATCTGCTCCTCGACAGAATGCCTTCTTTCGTCTACTTCGAGGAATACGACATCTTGGACGGCAAGGTGAACCTTGCGGAGTTCTCAAAAGCAAAAGAAGCCGGCCCTTTGACCGGTAAATTCAAAACAATGGACAGACTCTTAACGATCGCGGGACTGGATTATAAAACGCTAATCAAGCTCAACGAAGCTCTCGACATTGAATCCCGCAACATCCTTTGTACCCAAGCCTCAACGCATATCACGGGACTCACCAGCAAATACTGGAGCCAGCGAACCTATTTTGTATCCTTTAGGGTAGACGGGCCCATCTTAGCAACTTATGTGACCGACAATATCGAAGCGGCACCAATTGCGCTTGAGGACAGAAGCAAGGGCTTTAAAACACAGTTTTCATTCAACATCATTTTTAATGCCGCAACACAGTCGGAACTAAAAGACTCAGTTCTCCTTTTGGATGAGCCGGGCCTACATCTTCACGCTTCAGCCCAAGCTGATTTCTTGCAGTTAATCGAAGATCTTACCAAACATAATCAAATAATTTACGCTACGCACTCCCCGTTTTTGATTGACCCGAATCATCTAGAGATTGTGCGGATCTGTCGAGAAGACTATCAGCCAGGTTCTTCGCAAGTTACAGACAGATTTTGGTCAGGGGACGACGATTCGATCTTCCCCCTTCTATCCGCCCTAGGCTATCAACTCAGCCAATCACTTTTCATCGGATCAGATAACCTGATCTTGGAAGGCATTACGGACTACTGGTACTTGGGCGCCATTTCCGAAAGGCTTCGAGAACTAGGCAAAACAGCACTTGCGCCTAAAATCAAGCTCTCGCCAGTCGGTGGGGCTAGCAAAGTCTATTACATGGCAGTTTTTATGCGCGGACAAAAGCTCGACGTTGTTGCCTTGTTGGATTCAGAAAGTGAGGGAAGAAAAGTAAAGGAAGACCTTGTTAAGAACCGCATCCTCACCAAGAAAAGGGTCATCCTCGTGTCTGAACCAATTGACCCCAGTCGAGAGATGGACATGGAGGACTTTTTTCCTACGGATTTTTATCTCTCGCTCGTTCAAGAAGCCTATGCGAAGGAACTTGCCGGAACCAAGATCGTCCTGCCGCTACAAAGAGCACCTCGGATCGTCGTCGCTTTGACCGAATACCTCAAACAGAGGAAGATTGAGTTCCACAAGACACGGCCGGCGAGATTGTTTTTGGACAAGTTCCCTCGGCTCGCAGCCGACCAGATTCCCCCCGCTATTCTGGAGACTTCGAAAAACTGATCGAAGCTATTAACCCTCTTTTTGACTGATCGCGGAAGCCATTCATTGATTACACGCGAGCAAGCAAGTTCCTTCTTATGACATTCCGTTTTCATGAAGGGAGGGGGTAGTGCCTCAACTAATCAAACCCTCACAGCCCTGACTGGTCCCGCTGTTCTCTCTAACCCCTTCTTTTCATCGACTTACGCAATTCCAATTCGAACGGGCTCGCAAGTCCTCTCTAATCTATTACTTATAATTTATATTGACAAATTATTTATTTTATGCTACCGTGCCTCGTGAATCTCGCGAGCCATCCCCAGGTTTCTCCCCTTAAGCTTAGTACCCGTCCAGCCGTCTTTCTTCCGCCACTCTTTCCCCTTCTTTGCGCCCTTTCCTTTCCCATCCTCTTTTTTCTCAATGGTTTGCGCACTCTTCTTTCCAAAATGCCGGGGTGTCACCCCTTGTTTCTAATCTCAACTTTGATCGAGGAATCTCATGAAACGCATATCCGCATCGCCCGTTAGCAATTCCCAATGCCGTCATCGTACGCCTGGAGGACGTTATTGTCGTCAGACAGCCGTCGACCCCCAAACGGGCCTCTGCGCCAAACATGCCGCCCCGCACTTCGCCCTCCGGCCCAACGCCAACTTCCTCAAGCGCCTCACCACCGATTCCGACGACTTCACCACCGCTTTAGGCATCCACAACTCCCTCTCCGAACTCTACAAACTCCTAGCCGCCGACCTCATCTCCGCTCGCCGCGCTGCAGTGCTCGCTTACATCGCCAACCTCCTCCTCCGCACTATTCCCATCGTACACTCCGAACTCGATCCCGACTCCGCCGAGCAATCCGTCAAAATCGACATCGACCTTCCTCGCCCCCACCGCGAAAACCCAAAGCACATTGCCGCGGAAGACCGCAAAGAGTTATCAACATCAGCCGCGTCTAATCGCCCAGATCGAAAGCAATGAAGTGGGGTGACCGCAATGAAAAAAGTGTCCTGGAGCAAATTAGCCCGCGTCGTCGCAATCACCGCCGCCCTCGGCTTCTTTGTAACTGCCGCAAACGGGCAGGGAACGCACGGGAAGGAGTATTGGAAGAAGATTGCGGCAAATCATTATGTGGTGCCGGAGGGGGAGAAGGCATTTGCGCTGGCGAAGGAGCTGAGCGCGAATTTGAAATCGAGCGATCCGGAGTTGCGGGATGATTTGGCGTACTCGATTTTGGCGACGTGGGTTTTACAACCGGGCGTTTTGAACGGGGATGAGTTGCTGGAGCTGGAGGCGGAGTGGCGGGGAAATTTGCAGGCGGGAATCGGCGAGAGCGGAACGGATCCGATTTTTGGGCGGTCGTTTTCGGCGTTGTGCCTTTCGGCGATTGCTGAGCGGGAATTGAAGACGCCGTTTTTGGGAGAGGCGCGGTACCGGTTATTGCTAGAGGCGGCGGTGAATTATCTGAGGGACGAAAAAGATTTGCGCGGGTTCGACGCGAAGAAGGGATGGATTCATGCGACGGCGCACACAGCAGATTTGTTGGCGGCATTAGTGCGGCATCCTTTGTTTACGCAGCAGGATCAGGCGAATGTACTGAAGGTGATTGCGCAGAGGCTCGAGACGGCGCATGTGATTTTTGCGTTTGGTGAGCAGGACCGCTTGGGGAACGCGATTGCGGCCATGGCGGGGCGGCAGGATTTTGTAGCGGCGGGATTTGAGGCGTGGATATATCAGATGGACAAAGCGGATCAGGCGATTTGGAAGGACAGTCCGCCGAAGATGGAGGGATTGCAGCGGTTTGAGAACGATACGTATTTGTTGAACGCGTTTGTGGCGAGGGTTTCGCAAGGAGAAGTGTCGAGCATTGCGGAAGAGGCGAAGAAGGCGGTGTTGGCGTCGTTGAAGAGCCGGTGAGGAAGCGGAGAAGAAAAAAAGCAGATCCCTCGGGCCAACCCCGCCCGAGGGATGACACCCATGGTGCAGTTGGCATTGGGATAAGAGCAAAAGCTGAGGTCCTTCGGCCCGATCACAATCGGGCCTTAGGATGACAAACCAGAAAAACAAGGGCTGCCCAAGGGCGGCCCTACAAAAAAAGAGAGAAAAGCGCAGGCAGATTGCCTGCGCTACAAAGAAAGGCCGGCTTCAGAAAGCCGCCCCTACAAAGCCGGCCCTACAACAGCACACAGCCAAGAATGGCTGTGCCACTGTCAGGATTTGATGGTGCTGGAGGCGGCGTCCCAGGTGACGGCGACACCGCCGCGGAAGTAGGACTCGTTGGCCATGTGGCATGCGAGGGCTGCGTTGTGGCCGAAGACGGCGTCTTCAGTGAGCGGCTTGCGCGATTTGACCGACGAGAAAAAGGTCCAGAGGTGTGGGCGAACGTCGTCGAAATCGTTGCCTCTGTAGACGTAGTTTTCAAAGAGCGGCTCCTTGCCGGTTGGCGGATCATTCTTCGCGTGCCATTCCTTGAGGTATGCCTCGCGCAGCGCATTCGGGAAACTGCCGGTGTAGTAGCTGGGAGAGGAATCTTCGCCGGTTTGCGGATAGTGCGCGAGGCCGAACTCGGTGACTTCGAGGATTCCATGCGAACCCTGGAAGCGGTACGTTTCAGGGTTTTCGCAACCGAGATTGAGGCGCAGATAAACCGGCGCGCCGGCAGCGGAAGTGTATTCGTAAAGCGCGGCGTGAACATCGGGCATGTTGCGGCCGTCAGGGAAGCGAATGATGCCGCCGAGGGCCATGACTTTTTTCGGCGGCTCGTTCCAGCCCATCATGTAATTCATGCCGGAAACGAGGTGGACAAGGAGATCGCCGGCAACGCCGGTGCCATATTCCTTCCAGCAGCGCCAGCGGGCAAACCATTTCGGCGACATGTCCGGATCCCAGGGACGCGTTGTTGCGCCACTCTGCCAGACGTCCCAGTCGAAATTTTGTGGCGTGATGGGAGGCACGGGATAGACCCAAGCGCCGGTCGGATCGTTGCGGCCAAGCGTGCCCTCGATGAGAGTGACTTTGCCGATGGCGCCGGCAGCGATCATTTCTTTTGCTTTGGCACAGATGACGGAGCTGACGCGCTGCGAACCGATTTGCACGATGCGTCCGGTTTTTTTCTGCGCCGCGGCCATGTCCACGCCTTCGGCGGCAGTGTGCGACATCGGCTTTTCGCAGTAGATGTCTTTGCCGGCGGCGGTGGCGTCCACGACGACGCGCTTGTGCCAGTGATCGGGAACCGCGGCGACGATGCAATCAATGTCCTTGCGGTCGAGAATTTCCTGATATTTGCGCGTGGTGAAGAGATCGGGCTTGCCGGTAATTTCTTTGGCGAGTTGATGGCGGCCGTCCCAAAGATCGGCGGCGCCGACGCACTCGATGCCAGGAAGCGTGATGGCGTTGCGAAGCAGGTCGGAGCCCTGCATGCCGACTCCGATCATGGCGAAGCGGACGCGATCGCTCGGAGGAACGTAGGTGCTGCGCGGCGGAATGGGATTGGGATCCGTGAGCATCCTTGGAGCGATGGTGGCGGCGCCGGCGATTCCTGCGGTGCGCTTGAGAAATTGACGGCGAGTGAAGTTGGATTTCATGCGTGCCTCCCAGGAGAGATTTGAAAATCTTTCTTCAGGGGCTAAAGCCCCTTTGTCGAGCAACGAGCACGCGGGGGCTAAAGCCCCCGCCTCCTAAAGAAATCAGCTTGAACCTCAGCGGCTAAAGCCGCGTATCTATTCGCCCCGAGCGGCACGACTAAAGTCGTGCCCTCCGTAAGAGCACAGCCAAGAATGGCTGTGCCACGAACTTTCACTTCAGCGGTTGAATCGCGACTTCCTTGAAGAAGACGATGTCCTTGTCGCTGTGATTTTGCAGGCCGAACCAGCCTTCATCGGGACGCGGGCCGCGCTCGGGTTCGAAATCGAATTTCTTTTCGGGAACGGGCTGGCCTTCAGTGTAATCGGTAACTTTGGCGCCGTTGACAAAGACGACGGTGTGCGGACCGTCGAGCGTGATTTCCATCGTGTTCCACTCGGGACCGGGCTTGCCGGGTTTTGCGAGCGGTTTGTTGAGGGAATACAGGGTTCCCGTGATGTGAGTGTCGTCTTCGTTCGAAGTTTCCGGATGATTGTCGATTTGCACTTCGTAGCCGTAGTGGACGGGCATCCATGCTTCACGCGGCTCGACGGGGATGCGGATGTAGACGCCGGAGTTGTCGTTGAAGTCGCGCATTTTGAAAACGACGCGGAGTTTGCAGTGGCCGATTTTTCCACCGGCCCAGTAGGTGAGACCCATGCCGCCGTGGGTTTTCATGAGGCCGTCTTCGATGGTGATTCCGCCCGGGCCGACATGTTTCCATCCGGTGAGATCTTTTCCATTGAAAAGCTGTTTCCATTCACCGGACTGCGCGCGGGAAGAATGCGCGACAGAAAGAATCGCGAGGGATGCGATGAAAATGACTGCGAGCGCCGAGAACAGTTTGCGCATACTAAGAAAGCCTCCAGAAGAAAGTTCACAGCCGACAGCTTACAGTCGACAGCAAAACAGAATCGGCACAGCCAGGTTGGCTGTGCTACTGCGAGTCAGTACTTCAGCGCGTGCAAGAAATCGAAACTCTTTTTGATGCTGGCGAAGCCGTCGGATGGATTGTCGTGCTCGACGAAATAGTGCTGGATGCCTGCTTTGCCCGCGTTGGCGAAAAGGTCTTTCCAGGGAATGATGCCGCTGCCGACTTCGGTGAGGAAGGAGGCTTGCTTGTCGGGGCTGGCAGTGGGCGCGTCTTCAGGATTCGGAAGCTGCTTGATGTCCTTGACGTGAACGGCGGGGAAGCGGCCGGGACTGTTGTTGAAGTAGGCGATGGGATCTTTCCCCGCGACGGAGATCCAGCAGAGATCGAGCTCCATCTTGACGAGATTTTTATCGCAGGTGGCGAGCAGGTAGTCGTAGGGAAGTTTTCCGTCGAGAGATTTCGCGGGCTGAAATTCGAAGGTGTGATTGTGATAGGCGAACTGAATGCCAGCTTTTTTGGCGGCTTCGCCAGCCTTGTTGAAGAGTTCGGCGGCGCGCTTCCATCCGTCGGCAGATTCACGTTGCGCGGCGTCGATCCAGGGATTGACGATGAGCTTGTGGCCGATGATGTTGGCGGCTTCAAGAGCCTGGGGCCACATCATTTCGACGGTGGAATAAGGAACGTGGCAGGAGGGCGAAGTGAGGCCGTTCTTTTCGAGGAGGGCGCGAATGTCTTTGGGCGAGTGATCGAAGTAGCCGGCGAATTCAACTTCCTTGTAGCCCACGGCGGCGACTTTGGCGATGGTGCCTTCGAAATCGGACTTCATAGCGTCGCGGACGGTATAGAGCTGAACGCCGATGGGGCTGACGGATTTGGGCATGGCGGGAAATCCGGAAGCCCAGGAAGTTTTTGCTGCGAGAGTCGCAGCGACAGATGAACCGATAAACGTGCGGCGATTCATGAGAAGTCTCCTCAGTTAGAAAGGCGCCCGCCTCAGAAGGCGGCCGCAACAACGAATTGCAAAAACTGCAGAAAGAACGGGTGAAGTATACAAAAAGAAAGGGCGGCGCATGAGAAAAATTGCGCCGCCCGGGGTGGTCAGGGTGAAACTCAGAAGTACAAGCGCAAGCCGAACTGCATGCGGCGCGCCAAGTGAGCGCCACTGGCGTGGAGGAAACCTGACGACCCTATGCAACTTGGATCGCCCGCGGTGCCGGATGCTCCAACGCAGTCCATGCCATTGTTCACGCCATTGTATTGCGTGTGGTTGAAGAGGTTGAAATTCTCCCAGCGGAAATCAAGACCTCGAGATTCGCCGAAGGAGAAACGCTTGAAGAGGCCGAAATCGAAATTGATGCGGCCTGGATTGGTCAAAGTGTTGCGGCCCACGTTTCCGAAGGTCAGCCCCGTGGGAGTTGCATAAGCTGCAGGATTGTAAAGCAGCGGTCCACGGACGGTCGGAACATCCGACTGCACCGACGCGTGAGGATCGCCGACGATATCCGGACGCGAGCCGGTGCCAACGCCATTCGCCACACCGGCAGAATCGCCAAAGTCCGTGCCGTTGGTGACGCTGAAGTGGGTGCCGGTCTGCGCGATAGTGATGCCGGAGATTTGCCATCCGCCGAGAAGGGTATGAGCGAGCCCGGACCCTTTGAAGAAGGGCAGGCCGTAAACATAGCTGACGGCTAGATTGTGGCGGAGGTCGAAGTCGGAGTTGCCCCGATTGGCGGCAAGGTTGTAGGAGTTCACAAAAGCTCCGTCAAAGCGATCGGAGGAATTGTCAATGGAGTGGCTGTAAGTGTAGGCGACGCTGAGAGTGAGATCGCCGACGGTACGGTGCACGGAGGCTTGCAGCGCGTGGTAGATGGAGTTTGCCTGATCTTCTAGGCGGGTGATGTTGCTGAACCCGACCTGGGGCCGCGACGGATTCGGATCGTTGCCGCAGGCGACGCCGAGGTTCGTTTCCGCTTGTGCTCCGTACGGCGTTCCGTTGGCGAGCTGGCCGGTTCCCAGCGCGTTGCAGTCGGCCTGAGTAATTGGCTGTCCGGCGGTAAATGGATTGTCCGCACCAGGCACAGGGAGGAGTTGGTTAAAGTTTCTTTGCTGAGCAAGGTGCGTTCCCTTACTTGCGACGTAGGAGACAGTAGCCACGATGTTCTTGGGGAACTCCTTTTGAACGTCTAGATGAAACTGTTGAACGTAAGGCCAGATGGCTTTGTTGGGGATGGAATTGACGGAGAGCGGGAACAAGGTTCCGCCGCCCCCAATGTTGCTGTAGCCGTTGATGTTAAATTGCGAGGCGTTCAGCGAGAACGGCGGGGAGCCTTCGAGAGATTCTGTATTAGCTTCGTTGCCGTTGGTGTGCTCGAAGAAAACGCCATAACCCCCGCGAATGGCCATCTTGCCGTCGCCCTTGGGATCCCAGGCGAAGCCAATGCGCGGGGCTGGATTGAAGAGGTGGCCCTTCAGGCAGCCAGCCTCTTTGGAGGATCCAACTGTTGCCGCGCCAAATAAGTTGGTTACAAGCGTTGGAACGAAGGTGGTTCCACCCGGCCCGCCACATTGAACGATGCCGACGAATGGGTTGCCGTTGGGATTGCCCTGGCCCGAAGGATCGTTATTCGGAATGAACGCGCCCGGCGATCCGGTAATCGAACCATCCACGTCGATCGTTGGAGAATTAGCTGCATTGAAGGCTGTTGGTTCAAAGTTGAATGCGTGTCTATACCGGTCGCGATAAGTGCCGTAGAGGCTAAGGCGCAAGCCTAAATTCAATGTGAACTTCTTAGTCATGCGCCAATCGTCTTGGAAGTAGGGTTCTACGATGCGGTAGCGGTTATAATACTTGGCCTGGAGGTTGACCTGGGAGAACTCCGCAACTCTGCCAGTCAGCAAATCCGCGAAGGCGTTTCCTGTACTTCCGCCACCGGGAATAGAAGTATTACTGGAATCGAAAGTCAGAATGCCTTGAATGTAAGGCGAGTTCTGCTCGTTCTTTTGAGCGAACGCGGTGTAAACGCCGAATGTCAAGGTATGCGTTCCGATGATTTTGGTCACGTTGTCGCGATAGGTGTAAACGGGGTTCGCGTTGTTCCAAGGGAAGTAACCGGTGTCCGCGCTAAACCCTCCGCCATAGGCTACGTTGTTCCCCAGCGAAATTGCGGGGAGCTTGCCACCTTGGCCATTGTTGAAAAGAAGCCCTATCGGGAAATTGGAAGGGAGCGGCGGATTGTGAAGCGCATCCAGGAAAATGTGGTCGGCCGTATAGCTGGCCACGAATTCGTTGAGCAGGGTCGGCGAAATATTGGAGTTCAACCGGGCAACGAAGCTGGTTCCGGGACCGACGAAGTTGGTATTGATATCTTCAAAGCTGGAACCATTACCCCAAAGAGGATTCTCCGTCTGGGTTTGCCAGGAATCGTGGATGTAGCGGAAGGTCAGGCGATGGTTGTCCGTAATGTTGTGGTCAATGCGGACTAGCTCTTCCCGCCAAGTTTCCGGCAGGGAGACGGTTTGCAAAACTGCCGGAAAGCCATTGTTGGACAACCCCGGAGAAGCTTTGGGAATTAGAGCGAGCAGCGCAGAGCCAACGGGATCAATCGGAACAGCCGCTGGATTGGCCACATTGGGACAGTCGTTGAAGCTTCCAGTCGGGTCAGGGCACAAGTCAGTGAAATCCCCGTTGCGTTCGGCATCGGAAGGGACGTTCACAAGGCCAGTTGTGTGCGGGTTCTTTTCGCGGCGCCATTCTTCCGAGAAGAAGAAGAAGGTCTTTTTCTTATTGGAGTTGTAGTGATTGGGAATGTAGACCGGGCCGCCGATGGTGTAGCCAAAATCGTGCTTTTTGTAAGGAGCAATTTTGGCGGTGGGATCGGCGCCTTCTTCCCAGGACTTTGCGTTGAAGAAATCATTGCGCAGGTATTCGAAGGCGCTGCCGTGGAACGAAGTCGTGCCGGACTTGGTTTCAACTTCCACCGTGCCCGAACCGTTGCGGCCGTATTGCGCGCCGTAATTCGAAGTGAGCACTTTGAACTCGGCGATGGCTTCCGGGTTTGGGTAGACGTTCAGCGTGGCGTTGGAACCGTTGTCCATGTTGTCGCCGCCGTCGAGTTCCCAGTTGTTGTATTCGGTGCGGCCACCATTCATGGAGTAGGCCACGTTGCCGTAGACGCCGACCTTGGCGTCGTCCTGGCCCGTTTGACTGACCACGCCGGGAGCCAAATTCACCAATTGCGTGAAATTGCGGCCGTTGAGAACGAGGTTATCAATCTGCTTGCCGGTGATGGTGCTGGTGAGGTCGGATGAAGTTGTTTCCACCTGAGCGACGCTCTCGCCGGTAACGACGACTTCTTCGGTAACGGCGCCGACGGTCATGGAGACGTCGATGCGGGCCTTTTCACCAACGTTAAGGACGATTTTTCTCGCAGCGAATTTTTGGAAGCCTTTTGCGGTGACGGTCATGTCATACGTATCGCCGGGGAGACCCGGGATGACGTAGGCGCCGTCGCCGTTAGAGACAGTGGTGCGGGTGAGGCTGCCCGCAGTGTTTTTGAGAGTGACTTCAGCACCGGCGATCGCGGCGCCTGTCTTATCAATGACAGTACCGCCGATGTAGCCGGTATCCTGAGCGCGGGATATAAGCGGCAAGCAGAGCGTTGCCACAAGCGCGAAGGCAGCGAACCGCAAGCCACGGGCAAAGATGTGCGTAAAGATCGAGGGCGTACGAAAAGATTTCACGATACAACCTCCACAAAGGATGAACTTTCTTGGACAAATGAAAACAGAGGCAAGTAGGCCGAAATGGAGAAGCAAAAGCCGCGGATTCCGGAAATGCTGACCACGAGCCACCCCTGCCGCTCGACGAAAACGCACCGCAGCACACTTATTAAAACGAGTTAATACGGCAGATTCTCGTGCTTGTCAAGCGTGAATTTCTGTGGGCGGCATTTTAGTCAGGGTGGGGTGGAGAGGCGAAATGGCCCGGGAAAGGGATGCCAGGGAAAGAAATGGGGCCAAAGCAGCTCGTTTGCTTGCAAATGGAATAACCGTGCCAGAGACTAGCGAGGATACTTTGTGCAAAGGAACAAGATTGTGAAGCGCGGGCGCGGCAAAAGTAGTACGAGATGGTGGACAGCTTGCGTTCTGGCGATGTTTTCTCTCGGCGGAGCTGCACTGGGACAGGGATCGAACCCGAGAAAATCGTTTGAGGAAGGCCAAGCGGCGCTGCAGCGAGGCGATTTGGATGCGGCGGAGCGCGACTTCAAGAATGTCCTTGCGGTAGATCCGAAGGCCGGGCCGGCATACACAAACCTCGGCGTAATTGCGATCCGACGAAGGAATTGGGATGAAGCGCAGCGATTGCTGAAGAAGGCCGAACGACTGCAACCGAACGAGCCGGGCATCCGGCTGAACTTAGGACTTGTGGAATACAAACGAGGGAATTATCCGGAGGCGATTGCGCCGCTGGAAAGCGTGGTCAAGGAGCGGCCGGACTCAGTGCAGGCCAGGTATTTGCTTGGGTTGAGCTATTCCTTTGTGGAACGGCATGCAGACGCGGTGAAAACACTGGAGCCGCTGTGGCCGAAGATGTCCCACCAATTTGTATATTTGTATGTCTTGGGAATTTCGGCGTTTCATTCAGGAAACAAGGAGCTCGATCAAAAAGCAATTCAGCGCTTGATCGAAGTTGGCGGCGACAGCCCGCAGTTCCATTTGTTGATGGGAAAGGCGCTGCTGAATCATGGAGAAGAAGGCGACGCACTCGAAGAATTCAAGAAGGCAGAAGCAGAGAACGCGAACCTTCCGTTCCTGCATTTCAACCTCGGAATTGCCGAACAGCGGCTTGGACATGCGGAGGCCGCTGAAGCGGAGTTTCGGAAAGACATCGTCCTGCAGCCGGATACGGCGTACAGCTACGAGCAGCTTGGGAAATTGTACGAGCAGCAGGGAAGGGACGCGGATGCGGAGAAAATGTATTCCGAGGCGCTGGCACGCGAGCCGCGATTGGCGAGCTCGCTGCTTAAGCTGGGAGGGATCCACCAACGCCAGGGCAGGAATCAAGAGGCGCTGAAAGAACTCGACACCGCACTCAAGCTAGAACCGAATGATGAGCGCGTGCATTTTGTTCGCGGACGCGTCTTGCTGGCACTTGGGCGGAAAGAAGAAGGCAAAGCAGAGCTGATCAAGGCGCAGAAGATGCTGGACTCCGCGTTGGACAAGGAGAAAGCGAAAAACAGGGAGAGAGTAGTGCCGAATCCGGAGATTGGGAGAGAAGAGTGATTCGGTTGAAAGTAGCCAGCTGAGTTGAAATCGAAGAGAGATCTCTCCCGTGGCCGGGCGTGCGCTTTTTGTCTAAGGAATGGGGCGCACGCGGGAAAAAGCCCGCCCACTCAGTCGAAATAACAGTTTGCTTTTGAGGTTTTTGCCATTATTGCAAAGGCGGAGGCTGCCAGGGGCCGCGGGCGAGTTCGAGGGATTCGGCGACGGAGAGGAGAAGTTCTTCGGAGAAGGGATGGCCGATGAGTTGGACGCCAATGGGCAAGCCATCGGCGGAAGTTGCGATGGGAATGGAGAGGCCAGGAAGGCCGGCGAGATTGAGCCACTGAGAGTGGCGCATGGTTTCGCGGTAACCACCAATTTTTTCGGACGGGCCCTTACGGGGCCCAGAGCGCCAAGTTCCTTCGCCGTGACGGAACGCGGGCGCGGAACAGACCGGCGACAAGAGAACGTCGACGTCTTCCATGGCTTTGAGGATGCGGGCGCGTTCGAAATCGCGCGCGGCGGATTTTGCGATGAATTCCTGCATCGTTGTTGGCGCATCTGTGCGCGCGGCTTCCAAATAATCCAGAAAAATGGGACTGAGTTGTGATTCTTTTCCGGCGATTTGCTGCGCGAAGAGTTGCGCGATAACCGGTCCGAAGAAAAACCACCAGAGTTCGAGGGCGCGGTCGAGGCTGTGGATTTGGAATGGTTCGACGCGGAAGCCGGATTGCTCGAGGAGTTTTCCCGCGCGATTGACGGCGTTGAGAGATTCGGGAGTTGCATGGCCGATGGAAGACGAATCGAGAATGCCGATGCGAAGGCCGCGCAGTTTTTCGGCGGGGATTTCCTGGATTGGTAAAGAGACGCTGAAAGGATCGCCGCGATCGGGTCCGGCGAGGACGTTGAAAAGAATGCGGAGTTCGGCGACGGTGCGCGCCATTGGGCCGACGACGCCGATCCAACCGAAGGAACTGTTGCCGGGTGGAACATGGCCGGTGGCCGGAATGCGACCGGGGGTGGGTTTGAGTCCGCAAATGCCGCAGAAATGTGCCGGGACGCGAATGGAGCCACCGCCGTCGCTGCCGATTCCGCCAAAGGAACAGCCTGAGGCGATGGCTGCGGCTTCGCCGCCGCTCGAGCCGCCGCTCGAGTGCGCGAGATTCCAAGGATTGCTAGTGGGGCCGGAGACGCGATTGTTTGTTTCGTAAGCCATGAGAAATTCTGGCGTGTTGGTGCTGCCGACAAGAATGGCTCCCGCAGCGCGGAGGCGTTCGACGATAGGAGCGGAGCGAGAGGGAATTTCGTTGGCGCGGAGGAGAGAGCCCGCGGGAACGGGCCAGCCGGCGACTTCGATGCAGCTTTTGACGGTGAGAGGGATGCCGTGGAGTGGGCTGAGCGATTCGTTTCGAACGCGCTGTTCCGTGGCGGATTTTGCGGCGGCGCGTGCGGAGTCTGTGTCGAGGTGAACGAAGGCGTTCAGTTTAGGTTGGAGAGCTGCGATGCGCTCGAGCTGGGAGTTGAGAAGTTCGAGAGGAGAAATTTGTTTAGCGCGGAAGACCTCGGAGATTTGGGCGATGGAGGAGTAGTGGAGTGCCGACATTGGATGAGTTTTTGAGGGTAAGCGGGGAAGAGAGAGGCGTCAAGTTTTAAGCGCAGAACCAAACAGGACAACGTAAGTGACAAAGGTGCAGCAAGTTTTATGACCGGGTGCAGCTTACGCTGCAAAAGCGGCGGCTGGGCCGCCGCAGTCCAAAGTGGCGATGACGGATTGGGCTGTGACACAATCGAAGCGTTTTGCGACAGGGCAGAGCGCAGGGCAACTCCGCGCAGACAAGGAAATGCAGAACATGGGGAAGAAGCTTCGCCGTGCCGGTGTGATTCTGGCTGGAGCGGCAATGGTGTTCGTGTGTTCGGAGGGCGTTCGGTCGCTCGCAGAGAACCACATCCATCTGAAAGCGATGCAGGCGGCCAAGGCAGTGCCTGGGAGCGATGCGGCCGCAAAGTTGAACAGCCTGGGTGTGGCGTACATGGGGCAGCAGCGATTTGCCGACGCGCAAAAGGAATTTGAGGCGGCGCTGGCGGCGGACGGGAACTACGCGCTGGCGAAATTGAATTTGGGAATTGCGCTGATGGCGCAGCAGAAAGCAGAAGCGGCGCGAGCGGCTCTGACGGAGGCGACGGAAAAGCGGGCGAGAGATCCTTACGGCTGGTACAACCTGGGGCTAGTGCAAAAAGACAGCGGCGCGACGGAGAAAGCGATCGCGGCGTTCGAACGCGTAACGGAAATTGCGCCGCAGGAACCGGACGCGTACTACTTCATCGGCTATTTGAACACGCAACTGCAGAAATATGACGCGGCGATTGTGGCGTTTCAGAAGGCGATTGAGATCTTTCCGTTTCATGCATCGGCGGAATTTGGAATCGCGCGCGCGTATCAGCGAAAGGGCGATGCAGACGCGGCGAAAGCGCATTTGCAGAGATTCCAGAGAATTACCGCGAATCATTTGGGCGCGCCGTTCGGAGCAGGGTACGGGGATCAAGGAAAATTTTCGATCGCGGAGTATGCGCAGAACGGCGTGTTGACTGCGCCGGCGGCAATTCCAGTGAAATTTGTTCAGGAAACGGTTTCTGCAAGCGGCGGCGCTGCGGTTGGACCGAGCATGGGCGCGTGCTTTTTTGATTTTGACGGCGACGGGAAGCCGGATCTGTTTTTGGTGAGCGCTGCGGATAGCGGAACGAGCCGGCTGCTGAAGAATTTGGGAGACGGAAGATTCACGGATGTGACGGAATCGGCCGGGCTAAAAATTGCCGGCAAAGGAATGGGCTGCGCGGCGGGAGATTTTGATAACGATGGGAAAACGGATTTGGCGGTGTGCTTCGCGGACGGAGTGCGGCTGTTTCGAAATGGGGGCGGCGGCAAATTCGGGGATGTAACGAAAGCGGCCGGGATTCGGCGCGAGAAGGGTTGTGTTGGGTTGACGTTTGTGGATTACGACCACGACGGGGATTTGGATTTGTATGTGACAGCGGAGCCGGGAAGCCCTGACACGAATGTTTTGTGGAGGAACAACGGCGACGGAACGTTTACGGATGTTTCCGGAGAGACGCGATTGGGCGCGGAAGCGACGGGCGCTGGAGTTGGGGTGAGTGATTTCAATAATGACCGCGCGATTGATTTTATTTTAGCCGGGGGGACGGCGGGTGAGCTGGTGCTGCTGAATCCGCGCGAGGGCGCGTTTAAGCCTTTGTTCGACATTGATTTTACAAAGATGGGATTGCCGGCCGGCGTGGGCGTGGTGTCATTTGATTTCGACAAAGATGGATCGATGGATTTGGCGTTCACACATACGGGAGCGCCTGGAATCAGTTTGTGGCGGAACTTGGACGGGAAACATCTGGAGCGTGTGGCGCTACCGGATTTTGGTTGGAAGAAGGGATGGGGAATTGCGGCAATTGATTACGACAATGACGGATGGCTCGATTTGGTTGCCGTCGGAGAAGGGGCGAGTGGCGGTGAGGTGAGGCTGCTGCGGAATTTGGGCGCGGGGAAATTCGCAGACGCGACGAAGGAAGTTGGATTGGACAAAGTGAAATTGTCCGCACCGCGTGCAATTGTTGCTGCAGACTTGCGAGGGAACGGCGAGACGGATTTGGTGATCACGCAGGAAAGTGGCGCGCCCGTTTTGCTGAGGAGCGAAGGAGCGGCGGCGAATAATTGGATGGCGTTGGATTTGAAAGCGCTGAACGACAACAAGAGCGCGATTGGAACAAAAGTGGAAGTGTTTGCGGGGCCGCTGGTGCAGAAGTGGGAAGTGGCGGGCGCTTCGGGATATTTGGGGCAGAGCGCGCCCCTGCTGCACGTGGGATTGGGGAATCAGAAAGAGGCGGATGTGGTGCGGCTGCTGTGGCCAACGGGCGTGCCGCAGGACGAAGTGAAACTCGCGGCGAAGAAAACGCAGGTCGTCGCGGAGCTGGATCGGAGAGGGAGCTCGTGCCCGATTCTTTTTTCGTGGAATGGAAAAGAGTACGAATTCATCGCAGACATGATCGGGCCGGGAGTGGTGGGACATTGGATTGCCCCTGGTGAACGCGACGTGCCGGACCCGACGGAATATTTGAAAGTTTCCGCGAAGAGCTTGCAGGAGCGCGACGGAAAATTGAGTTTTCGGTTCATGGAGCCGATGGAAGAGACGGTGTATTTGGACCAAGTGAAATTGCTGGCGATCGATCATCCGGCGGCATACGACGTTTTTCCAAATGAGCGATTCGTGAGCAATCCGCCGTTTCCGGAATTTCGCGTGGTGGCGAGCCGCGACGCGCGGCCACCGGCGGGAGCTTGGGACGACAAGGGGAATGACGTTTTGAAATTGCTTTCAGCAGCCGATCGAAAATACGTGACGAGTTTTGAGGATTTGCCGTTCGCGGGATTTGCGAAGCTGCATTGGGTCGAGTTGGATTTGGGGAAGTGGGAAGCGGCGAAGCCGTTGCGGCTGATCATTGACGGCTACACGGATTATTTCACGGCGACTTCGATGTACGCTGCGGACCAGGCGGGGATCAAAGTGATTGCGCCGTATGTGGAAGCGCAAGATGCGGCGGGCAATTGGAAGCGCGTAGTCGAGGATATGGGATTTCCGGCGGGGTTGGAACGGACGATGGTGGCGGATCTGTCAGGGAAAATTCCAGCGGGGACGCGGCGGATTCGCATCGTCACGAATTTGAAGATTTATTGGGATGCGATTCGAATTGATCAGACGGGCGATGTGCGTGATGCGCGCGTGCAGGAAGTTCCGCTGGCGAGTGCGAGCCTCGCGTTTTTTGGTTATCCGAAGGAGATTCGACTGACCCCCGCGAGCGATACGACGTATTCCTGGTCGAAGCGCAGCATGACGGGCCCGTACGCGCGGGCGGCGGGGAATTTTACTCGCTATGGCGATGTGAAGGCTTTGTTGCGGAAAGCGGACGACAAGTTTGTGATTTTCAGTTCGGGCGAAGGCGTGAAATTGGATTTCGATCCCAGCGGGCTGAGGCCGTTGCCGGAAGGATGGGTG
>JACXTT010005819.1_pt1 | contig 17816 bp, 22 predicted proteins | sample 9270951 | NCBI WGS metagenome assembly JACXTT01 (sample SAMN15532306, study PRJNA645909) | rock metagenome | isolation source: weathered quartz diorite | place: Puerto Rico | collected 2017-06-21 | reverse complement strand
CGCCACGGTGACGGTGTTGGGGTGCTTGCCCAGGTACATGATCCGCCGGTGACGCAGGGTGAGCCGCCGCAGGGCGCGGTCGGCGTGCGCGATCACCTCGGCCGGCTGACCTCGTCGTCGGATGCGCAGCGCTCGGCCGACCTGCGGCTTGTGTCGATAGTGCCAAGCGGTTTCGAGGAGCAGTCGTCGGACGTGGCGATTGCCCGCTCCCGTGACCCACCCTGACGACGGCGGTCGCCGCTGCTCGATTCCCGCGGGACGAGGCCAAGGTACGCCATGAGTTGGCGAGCGGAGGCGAAGCGCCGCGGCTCATGCAGTTCGGCGACCAGCGCCATCGCGGTGACCGTGTCGATGCCATTGAAGCAGCGCAGCGCGGCCACCGGTCTGGCGTAGGGTTCGAGCCCAGCGGCACGCGCCAGTTCCTGATCGAGCGCCTCGAGTCGCGTCTCGACCTGGCTGACGGCGAGGAGATAGTCCTCGAACACCAGCTGGTCGGCAGAGCGCTCGAACTTCAGGCTGCGCAGCCACCACCGATACTTCTGCGACCACGTCGGCCGGCGCCCCACGCAGTAGACCTGTCCGCGGCGGAGCAGGAACTTGGCGAGCCGGTTGCGGGCGCGTGTCAGATCGCGCTGCGCGTCGTCGCGTGCGCGACACAGGTCCCGGACCGCCTCCTGGTCCTCATTCGGCGGGTGGACTTCAGTGAGCATTCCGGCTCTCAGCAACTCGGCCAGCTTCCGCGCATCCCGCCGGTCGGTCTTGATCCGCTGCCCGGGCTTCACCGGGGTGAGCGAGGGCGCGATCATGACGCACGAGATCTCAGCCGCTCGAAGCTGGCGTTGGAGCACGAAGCCGCACGGCCCCGCTTCATAGCAACAGTGGACCGATCCCAGCGCTTTGCGCTGCAGCTCCTTGGCCAGACGCCGAACGGCGGTGGGCTCGTTCACCAATCGCCATTCCACCGGGGATCGATCTCCTGGCACCAGCATCGCCACGACGATGTGGTTCTTGTGGACGTCGAGACCGACGAACGTAGTAGGCTCGCTCACGACCGACTCCTTTCCTCGTATGCGGCTCTGGGACCGCAAGGCCCTAACCTGAGTGTGGCTCTAGCCACCCGGTCGCATCACGCACCAACGGTGGCGACGTTATGACCGGGAGTCGGTCACTCCATCATTGTCTAGAAAGAAACAAGCGGCGGCCGTCTGGGGTGAACCTTAGGCGGCGCACTACGTGGACTTTGAGGCCGAGTTCCTCCAGGCGCCGGATCAGGCGGTTGGCAACCCGGGTGCGGTCTTTCGATCGAAGTGCTCGCGCTCGCGACCGAGGCACTGTCGAGATCCAAAGCACGAGCGAAGGCGGCCGGCCGACCACGCAGGTCTCGATGGATTATGAGGCGCAGGCCGAGCGATTCCTTGGCTCGGCCGCTGGCTGGCCGGCGCAACGCGACTCGGGACGAGTGACCGTCCGCGTTGTGAAACGGGAGGATGGGAGTGGCGTTCCCGATGCTTTGATATCGCTCGACGGCAAAGAGCTGCGTTTCACGGACGCAGAGGGCTTGGCGTGGTTCGACCATGTGCCTCGTGGGGTTCATGTGGTTGCGATCGAGGAACGCTCACTGCCTCCTGATCAACGGCTGATCGGGGTCACGCGCGCGTTCATCACGATCGAGGATCGTGTCCGAATCGCGCCGTTGGTGTTCACGATTGCCCGCCCAGAGAAGCGCAAGAGCTTCTAGCGAGCGCCGACTGGACACCGCGGGGCAGGCGTTCGCGGCATCTGCCTTTGTCTCGGGTATTCCGGCCGGCCGTGACGCCCGGCCCGTGGATCGCGGCGATCGTTCAGCCGCTCGAGCTGCTCCTCGTTCAGCATTTCCTCAACCGCCGCGGTCTGCAACCCGAGGACGTACTCGATGATGTGGATGTGATCCCGTCTTGCGCTACCGAGTGCGATCCGCCGTGTATCTGGCTACCGGGCTGTAGAAGAAGCGCACAATGTCGCCCGGCGGCAAGCGCTGGGGATAAGAACGGACGCCGTTCACGTCCGCGGGTAACGCCGCCGGCGACGCAGGTGGGAGAGATCAGCTACGTGTGCGGGATGAACATGCTCGATGGGAGGATCGTGGTGAGGTAGCGAGCCTTCAGGAAGGGATGAGCCCCCGAACAGGGAACGGCTTGGAGGTACTTGACCAACGGCCCAGTCCGTCCAATGATTAGCGGCAGTGGGCCGATCGTTTCAAACCTCGCGGAGGGCATGATGAAGCGCAATCTCCTTTTCCTGGTTGGCTGTGTCGCCATTTCGATCATGGCGAATGGCGCGCTGGCGTCTGGGGGTGAATCGGCGAAGAAACCGGCCGCTCACGCGAAGATGGCGAAGCACCCGATGTCCATGTTCTTGATCGAGTCCCCACACACCGAGGCCGAGTGCATGAACGTCATGGATGAGGTGAACAAGAGCGGGCCCAAGGAGCTTGCGGAGTGGCACTGGGGCTGCGAGGCAGGCAACCACACCGGTTATCGCATGGTCATGGCGACCGACGAGAATGCGGCGCTGGCGTCGGTGCCGGCCGATATCCGCGCCAAAGCGCACGCATACAAAGTCTCGAAGATGACGCCGCAACAACTCGACGCGGCGCACAAGCACAAGATGTGATCGAAGCCCGTACGAGCGGCCCGGTTCGAACGCCGGGCCGGCCCGACGCCTACGTGTGGCTTAGGCTCGTTCAGAAGATCGCCGCGGCCTTGGTCCTTGCGACCGTCGCGATTGGGTTGGCTCTTGGGTGTAGCAAGGCCGGGGAGGGCGTCGAGCCCCCTGACTTCACGGCGGCGCTACCCGGGGCGGAAGCGCCCGGACCCGACCTTGCTCGGCGTTTGGCAGTGGCGTGGGCGTCCCGCGATCCGGGATACCGGCCGCGCACCCGGCATCTCGACTCGCACGGCTCGCCCCTGTACACGAATCGCCTGTTCCTCGAGCCGAGCCCCTACCTGCGCCAACACGCGCACAACCCCGTGAACTGGTTCCCGTGGGGCGACGAGGCTTTCGCGACCGCGCGCCGATTGCATCGGCCCGTGTTTCTCTCCGTGGGCTACTCGACGTGCCACTGGTGCCACGTGATGGAGGAGGAGTCGTTCGAGGACGACTCGATCGCGCGCTACCTGAACCAGAACTACGTCGCGATCAAGGTCGACCGCGAGGAGCGGCCCGACGTCGATGCTGTCTACATGACGGCGGTGCAGATGATCACGGGGAGCGGCGGCTGGCCCATGTCCGTGTGGCTCACTCCGGATCGCGAGCCGTTCTACGGCGGGACCTATTTCCCGGCTCACGATGGTGACCGCGGCGCGTCGGTGGGATTCCTCACGTTGCTGGAGCGTCTCCGACAGGCCTACGACCAGCAGCCCGACAGGATCGCCAGCGGAACGCTCGAACTGAGCCGCGCGATCCGGCAGGCGCTGGCCGGCGCGTCGGCTACCGATTCCCTTCCCGGCCCGCCGGTGCTCGTCGCCGCGCTCCAAGCGTACGCGTCCGCCTTCGATTCGCTGCACGGCGGCCTGAGCCGCGACCGCAAGTTCCCGAGCGATCTCTCGATTCGGTTCCTGCTCCGCCGCTACCACGAGACCGGGGATGAGAAGGCGCTGGCGATGGCTCGTCTGACGCTCGAGCGCATGGCGTCCGGCGGCATCTTCGACCAGATCGGTGGCGGGTTTCACCGCTATTCCACCGATCCCACGTGGCTGGTTCCGCATTTCGAGAAGATGCTTTACGACAACGCCCTGCTGGTGATGGCCTATCTTGAAGCGTGGCAGGTCACCTCGGATTCGTCCTTCGCGCGCACTGCCCGCGCGATCCTGCGCTACGTGCAGCGTGACATGACCTCGTCGGAAGGGGGCTTCTACTCCGCCAGCGACGCCGACAGTCCGGGGCCCGATGGGCGCCGCGAGGAGGGTAGGTTCTATACCTGGACGCCGCACGAGATCGAATCGGCGCTCGGCAAGAAGCGGGTCCGAATCGTCGAGCCGTATTTCGGCGTCACATCAACTGGGAACTTCGAGGGGCGGAGCATTCTCTCGATACAACAGACGGAGGAGCAGGGGGCTCGCGGGCTCGGCATCTCACCCGCGGCGTTTCGCGCCATCATCGATCAGGCCCGTGACGCGCTCTACGCCGCCCGCCTCGAGCGGCAACCCCCGCTTCGCGACGACAAGATCCTCGCTGCCTGGAACGGGCTCATGATCTCGGCGTATGCGCGGGCGGCTCTGATCCTGGGAGAGCCCGAATATGCGAGGCGCGCCGAGCGCGCGGCGGAGTTCGTCCTGGGCCGCATGCGCGTTGGGGGAGAGCTGATGCGGAGTTACGAGAACGGCCGAACCCGCCACCTCGGATACCTCGAGGACTATGCCTTCATGATCGGCGGACTCCTCGACCTCTACGAGGCCACAGGCCACGTCCAATGGCTGGAAGAATCGATGGCGCTGGACCAGACGCTGGCGCTGAGCTACGGAGACGACAAGAACGGCGGCTACTTCCTCACGGCGACGAATGCGGAGCCGCTGCTTGCTCGTGAGAAGCCGGGGGATGATGGCGCGGAGCCGTCCGGCAACTCGGTTGAGGCGCTCAACCTCCTTCGTCTTGCCGAGTTCACCGGCAACGACCGTTACCGCGTGCGGGCCGACCGCACGCTCGAAGCGTTCGGCAGAACGCTGAAGGGCTCGCCGACCGCACTGGCCGAGATGCTCCTGGCCCTGGACTTTCGACTCGATCGACCCAAGCAGGTGGTCATCGTGGCGAGGACGCGCAAGCAGGCCGAGCCGCTGCTTCAGAAGCTGCGCGCGACCTACCTGCCCAACCGGGTCGTCGTCGTGGCTGTGGAAGGGCCGGACCTAGCCCGGCAAGCCAAGCTCGTGCCGCTGCTGGAAAGCAAAGTGGCGCAGACCGGTGGCGCCACAGCCTACGTCTGCGAACGCGGCAGATGCGAACTGCCGACATCGGATCCCGCCGTGTTCGCGCGGCAACTCGCCCCTGCCCGTTCCGGAGGGAGGACGATCAGTGGCGCGTCGCCCGCGACTTCGCGATCAAGCTCTCAGAATGGTTCGTCAAGCCCGGAGCGGCGACGCCGGATCCCACAGTGATGTCGGACTTCAACCTGCTCACCTTATGACAGCCGTCTGTTCCCGGGAACCGACCCACTCCTGGTGAGGCGCGGGCACCGGGTGCGGACTCGGCGGAAACGTGAGCAGCATGGACGCCCCACCCAATCTACCCCCTCGGGCACAATTTCCGCGTGACCGGGACAGACGGCGGACAGGTGCCGAGCTCAGCTCGGTGGCCCGAGACGACCGTTATCGTCCCGGCCGGAAGCACTCGCGACATCGAGTTCGACCGACCATCCTGGGGACTGGGCCCCCCACTGTTACATCACGCACCACGTCATGGACCAGATGGGCCACGCATTCCCGACCTCTTCATCCGCTCGGGAAGTTGCTGATGCCGTCGGGGCGTCTGAAGCTCGAGACTCCGGCCCGGTGCCCTACACTTGCCCGACGCATCCCGACATCGTGCAGGACCACCCTGGAGAGTGCCCGAAGGCGGTGCGACGCTGTGCGTGATTCTCCCTTCGCACTCGCGCGTGATAGAATTGCGAGTGGCAGCGATAGCTCTCGGGGCTCACGCCGGTTTCGGGGTGAAGGTTCCCGAGGAGATCACCACCTCGCACCATCGTTTCCCCCGGGACGACATGCCCCACTCGAGCTCTCCCCCATGCCGTGCGTTCACCGCCGAGAAGGACCCTGCCTGCCAACCAGGTGTGCAGCGCGACGGGCGCTCGCGACACCCAATCGCGGAGGGTCTCTCACGCGGTTTCGCCTCAGACAGTCTCCTGCAGCCCTCACTGCCGGTTAACGATTCGCCGAATGAGCCGCGCGTGGCTGGGGATGCAGAGGCAACCACCGAGCCGAGCCGGCGGTATCAGACCCGGATGCTCAAGGAAGCCGAGACCCGGCGCATTGCCTCGCTGCCAAGAGATCCTAAGCAGTGGGGCGGCTGGCACCGCGAAGTCCATGCCTCGGGCCTGCAGCTCAATCGCCAGTACCGCGCCTACTTCATCTGCGAAGACGACAGGAGCGCAATCGGTGGCACGGACGGTGAGTGGACGATCCGGGGCTATCACCTGAGCCTCGACGGCTGCGGTTGCCCGGACTTCACGACAAGGCGCGTTCCCTGCAAACACATCTACGCGGCCGCGCTCTTGGCTGGCCAAGCCCTGGCGCTGCCGCGCGGGCAGTATGCCTACGCGCGTCGTCAAAGCCTGACCGTGGTCTTCACGATCGAGGAGGCACTGAAGCCTACTCGATAGTCTCTTGCGGCACTTGCGTGGCGACATGCATGGACCGATGTTGCCGGCGAAACTTGGGCGGAAACCGAGGGGGACAGACTCGTGCGCGTCTACGAATTGTGCCCGGAGTGCTCTACTCGACTCGCTAAAGTTGACGAAAGCCAGGAGACATTTGGCAGTCCCCCAGTCGCGACGGTGAGCTGGTACGTTTGTCCGCGCTGTTTGGAGCAAGTCGTGGTTCATCGCCGGGAGGGCTCAGTCGAGCGCGGGTTCGCGGCGCATGACTTCGACCGATTCGTCCGCCAGGGCAAGATGACGGCGGAGGGCCACCTCGTCGCGCGTTGAGTACAACGTTTGCGTCGGTGCCCGCTTCGGACCAGGATCCGTCGACTGATCGCCGCGATTAATGAAGGAGCCACGCGAGTAGGCGAGGGCAGCATTTGGTCGGTCACCGGAAACGTCAGCTCGACTGCGTGAATGGCATGAGGTGAGGTTCCTTCGCCGGACGCTGGGTGCGCACAGCGGAGGTGTCGTGAGGGAGTTTGCCACCTGGATGCGCTTTCAGCATTTCGTTAAGGCCGTGCTGCAGAATCACGGCGGTTGATTTCAATTTTCCGGGAATCTAGCCACTGCCAACGGGCTGTCGTTCACATGGCTGAATGGCATTCCGAACCGTGACTTCGTCGGGGCCCGCCAGCGGGGGCAGGTGGTCGTGTTCAGGTCGAGAAACGATAGTTCTGGCGGGCGCCGTGTGCCCATCTGGGGCCCACAACGTCCGAGTCGATCTCGCCGCTCTATTATCGCGTGGTCTTGCGGAGAGCCGTTCGACTCCTGCGCGAGCGGATCGTGGCAGCCGGCCGTCAGGTGCCAGCTTGCCAGCCTGAATGAACCGGCGTAAGTCCTCAGGCGCGAACCGGCGCGCCATGGCGTTGCGATCACGGTTGAGCACGACCTGCTCGCCGCAATTCGGGCAGACGTACCAGCTGGTCGCCGGGCCGGGCGGAGTGCCGAGGGTGGCGGGGCTGTCATCGATCTTGACCAGCGTCGTCAGGCACCGCGGGCAACTTGGCATGGGCGGATCCTCTCGTTGGCGTCAGGATAGCCCATCGCAGCCATCTCCGGACCAGCTAATGTGCCCGGTGGCCACAGGGTGCCGTCGGGAGGTCAGTGGAGGCTGAACTTGACGCGGCCTATCGAGGAGCCACGTGATCCCGCCGTGAACAGCCGGTCCGCGGCGCCAGCATTGACGGTAGGTAGCGTCCGCGACGTGCCTGCCAAACCGGGTCGTGATCGTCGCTGTCGAGCTGGCCGATGGAGAGCACCGGGCCATGCTAGTGCCGCTGCTCAAGGGCGAGCTGGCGCAGGCGGGCGCTTCCACGCCCAACATCTGCGAGTGCCGCGTAGGGGCACTGCCCTCGGCGGATCCGGACGTATTTGCGCGGCAGCTCGCCCGCACGCTTTCGAGTCCGACGGCCGACCGAGGCGGCGGCGACGACCCGATCCGGTCGCTAGGAAGCTCGGGGCCGGCGTCGTTGGGTCGTGCTGCTTATAGAGGGGCCGGGCACATGCACGATCGGGAACTCGCGCAGCGACTGACGGCCCACGACGAGAGCGCATTTCGTGAGGTCGTCGCCCGGTATGGGGGGCGCCTGTCGCGTCTGGCGCGCTGCTTCTCCCGCAACGACGCCGTCGTCGAGGAGGCGGTGCAGGAGACGTGGCTCGCCGTCATCCGCGGCGTTCACGCGTTCGAGGGCCGATCGCCGCTCAGGACTTGGATCTTTGGGATCCTCGTGAACCAGGCGCGGCGGCTCGCCGTCCGGGAGCATCGCGAGGGTCAGGTGGCGGCCGGCGGCGTTCCCACGGCAGGCGATGTCTCGGACCGAGATGCGGCGGAAGACCGCGAGCCCGGAATGGGGCCGAACGGGATGTGGGTCGAACGGCCGACCCCGTGGGGGCTTCAGAATCCGGAAGCGTTCGTTCTCAGCGCGGAGACGCTGCGCGTGGTCGAGACGGCCATTGCTGAACTGCCCGAGTCGCAGCGCCAGGTCGTGTTGCTCCGGGATGTCGAGGGGCTCGAGGCTGCGGAGGTGTGCAACATTCTGGGCTGCGCCGACACTCATCAGCGGGTGCTGCTGCATCGGGGTCGCGCGCGCGTCCGGAGAGCACTGGACCGGTACATGAAAGAAGGAATCACGGGCAGGGGTGCACCGCGCGGCAAAAGGACGAAGCGATGATGAACTGCGACCAGATTACGCGCGCGGCGGGAGACTTCATCGAGCGCCGCCTGAGGTTCCGGGACCGGCTCAAGGTCCTCGTCCACATCGCGATGTGCAAGGGCTGCAGGGCGTACATCGAGCAGTTTCGGCTCACGCTGTTGGGGCTGCGCTCGTTGCCCCAGCCGGTTGTGGAGCCTGCGCCGGAAGACCTAATCGAACGCTTCAGGCGACGGGGTCCCATGCCGTAGCCTCCGGGGAGTCGTGGCCGCAGGTGGTGGCCGGATGGTGCCGCGCGGATTCCGAATCGTGATGTAACGAATCCGCGACCCGGCGCACCCACAAGGGGCAGGACGCTGCGGCGCGCGTCCGGGCGCCCAGCATTTCAGCCTGGAGCACGAAAAATGCGGCGACTCATAATGCTCGCGCTCGTGGCGCTGCCGATGGCGGCCGCGCCCGCGGCCACGGCCGCCGATCCTCGGATCTTTGTCATGTACCAGGACGAGCAGCTTCGGGTGACGCTGGACGGATCCTACGCGGGCGCCTACTACTGGACGTGGCGATCGGACGAGCTCGTCGGCCCGTACGCCCTGCAAGGGGCGGACGCCACCCTGTGCACCGGCGATTGCTTCCTTACCGATTCGCAAGTGACTCCCGGCCGGACCTACTACTATCGCTTCGACCTGCAGGCCCCGGACGGGCGATCCGTCGTCTACGGACCGTATGCGGTCACGATCCCCGACACGCCGATCGCGGCGCGGGTGTCGCCGAACCCCTCGAGGTCCACGGTCCGGGTCGAGCTGTCGTTGCCCGGTAGTCGTCGCGGCGACATCCCGCTCGGGGTCGATGCCAGGGTCATCGATCTCCAGGGCCGTGCAGTGCGCGTCCTGTTCTCGGGACCGCTCGGCCGCGGAGTCACCACGGTGACGTGGGACGGCCGCGACGACTCGGGCCATGTCCTCGATCCAGGCATCTACTTCGTCCGCCTGACCACCCCGGTCGGCGCCTCGACGACGCGAGTCGTCCGTTCTCGTTAGCCGCAGACGAGCTCCGCAGCGACGTCACGCGAATGTGAACGAAACAATCTGCGGCGCGAGCGCACCCACCGTGTGAGGCGGATCGTCCGCCAACACCACTCGTGAATGGAGGTGCCTCGTCATGATGCGAAGCTCATCGATGTTCGCGACCGCCGCGGTGATTGCGGCCTTGGGAATTGCCGTCCTCGCTCAGGCTCAGGGAATGAAGAACGGCTCGATGGCGATGGGCAAGGGCCACGCGATCTCGGTCACGGGAAGGCTGATCGACACGAAGTGCCATTCGATGGATCGCCGCAACACCGGCCTCGACCACATCACACCGCACGGTGAGATGAAGGGCTGCGCGACGTTGTGCTGCAACCTGGGTATTCCCGTCGCCGTGCTCACGGACAAGGGCGAGGTTTGGACGTTGATTACGCCGACGAAGGATCTCGCGACTCATATGGGTGAGATTGCGCGGGTGACGGGCGCTCGCGTGAACGGCCACGAGCTCCGCCCCGACAAGATCGAGGTGAAAGAGGCATCGGGCTGGTCCGAGGTGAAGATCACGATGCCGATGGCGATGTAGCGCCGCCTTGCCGCGAGTGGCCGGTCGATGTGCGACCGGCCGCCGGCGCGCCAGTGCCTGGGGTACCGACACCTGGACGCCAACGCGGCTCCAAGCGATGGTCACGCCGTGAGGAGCGGATGAAGTTTCAGCCGATAACTCTTGCCGGGTGCCCGACTGCGGAAGCAACTCAAGCTCGTCAGCGGATATCTGGAGCGTCTTCCGGGCGCCATGGTTGAAAAGAAGCTCGAGGACGGAAGCGTGAGGGTCGCGGTGCGTCTACACCGCGCTACGACCGCGACCCTTCTTCTCGACCGCGGCGAGGAGATCCGGATCGTCCGGGACCTTCTCGGGGCATCGCCACGTCACCACGACCCAGGTCCACAACAAGCGATGGAGAACGACCTCGGAGAGCGCGTCGCATGACGTCCCGCTGTAGCTGCACGCGCTGCGCAACCTTCATCACCACGGAGCTCGAGAATGGCGCGAACACTTGGGGAGGCGCAGGACGCCGTGGGCTACGCGGTTTCTTCAAACGAAGGAGTAGGACCGGCGCAGCTTCAACCCCAAGAGGGCGGGGTCTTTGCCGGACTCCTTGCCGAACCGAGCAACATCGCGTGCGAACGCTGTTGGAAATGCACTAACATGGCGGCACGCGAGGGGTCCTGGTAGCCGCGCTCTCCGGCAGTGAGGTCGTGCCCACTCCGCAGCTTCCCCGGGGAGTTCCGGAGCCGCTTTCCCTCGCACCATATCTCGCGGATGCTCGAGGCCGCGCCGGGTCCGCCCTACGCTCGCAGCGGGGGCCTGATCTAGGAAAGTGGGGGCCGATTCTGGGTGCCGTCTGGGTGCGGCCCCCAACGCGCCCATGATGACGCCCCCAGTCCTTCCGAGCCGTGATCTTGATGGGGGGCACGGTCAGTGCTACGAACGACGGGCCGATATGGGCCGTGGTATTCACGGTGAACATCGCGCCCGGTACGACCCTGTCCTCCACTAGCAACAGCGCTCGGGCTCCCGTAGCCTAGCTCGCTACTGCGAACGCCACCATCGATGGAACTCTCCAGCTCCACGGCAAGAACGCAAACAGGGCGCCCTTCCCCCGGAACCAGGACCAAGCGGTCTTGCGGGCGGACGTTACCACCTCTCGTCCACTTCGTACGATTGTCTACAAAGCAGGGGGCTGTCGCCCCTGGGACAGTTCTCCAGGTACGGGTGAAGGCGGTAGACGATGCGAGTATCGCATCGGTCGAAGTCTTGTTGGACGTAAACGGAGACGGGCAGATTCAGGCGGGGCGACGGATTGGATGCGTCAGGACGAGCAGCCCCGGCGGGCGTCTATCTCGTAAAGCTAGTTGCTCCACGTGTCGCGCTTTCGCGAAGGTTTGTTCGGCTCGAAAATAGCGGCACCGCCCCGGCGTTTCTGCCGGAGCGGTGTCCAATCACATCGAATCCGGGCGCTTCAGTTCCGTGCCGCCGATGCCGGCATGGCCCCGATCTGCTGGAGAAACGTGATCATGTCGAAGTAGTGGTGAATCTCGCTGACCTTGTTGCCACTGAACTTGACGATCATCGCCGCCGGCGTCGTTTGACGTTTCCCCGTGGGGGGAACCGTCCCGGCGGGACCGGTGAACGGGCCGTCCTGCGTTCCGGTCCAGGTGATCTGCATCGCCACCGTGTCTCCCGAAGCGAACGCGTTGGTCACCTTCCCCTGCGAATCCGTCATTGTCTTCTTCCATCCCTGGAGCGTCTGGATAATCGAGTCCGGCCCCTGAATCCGGCGCTGGCTTCCCAGCTCGTTGTAGATTGCGTCGGTTGTAAGCAGGCCCTTGAGCGCCGTCCAGTTGGCGGTGCTGTACCCCGTGATGATCTCCCGCGCGACTTGGGTCAGATCCTGGCTGCTCATGGTGAGTCCTTTCTGGAGAGCCCGATCGTCATACTCTCCGCCGGGTGAGTGGCAGCCCGAGCGAACCACCGGATCGGCGCTCGTCTACGGGCGGGTGAAGGTCGGACCGCGACCATAGCGCCGTGACCTCACGGGAACAACGAGATTGCACCCCGTTGTTGATCGCGTTCCTCAGATCCTGCGCTCCCAAGAACTTGCCGCCCCTAGTCCATACCTGAAGAAGTGAGTGTCGCGTGCGCGTCCCGAACACCCCGGTCACCACGGCCATCGAACCGATCGCGTCCACTTCACTGGAATGGGATGCCAGCAGTCCCTCTGAACTCCCAGACCGTTCGCGGGACAATGGTCACGCGAAGGCTGAAGTCGAACAGTCACTTCTTGAGCGTATGTGTGCCGTGGCTGACTTCTGAGCGGCCTAGCCCGCTGCTGGCATGGAGCCGTGGAACTGGATGAGCACCCAGCGCCCATTTCGCTTCTCCAGCACTCCGCTAATCCGGCATCCTGCGGCGTGAACCGGGTGCCCAGCTGCCTTGAAGTCCCAATCGGCCACCTCGGCGAACCACGCGACCATCCCGGACGGATGGACCGTGATGAGTTGGTCGAGGACCGTGATTCTCGCGTCCTCCCCGTTCTGGTTCGGCTTGCCGGGCTCCATGTAGCTGATCTCGACCTCGTGGTCCCGGCACCAGTCCACGAACACCTGCGAGAAGATCTCGGGGCGGTTGTCGCAGCGGATCGCCCGCGGCAGCCTACGCCAGCCCTTGAGCTGCTCCAGCACGCGCACCACGCGCCCTGAGGGGATCGAGGTGTCGACCACGATATCCAACGCTTCCCGCACGCCCTCCTCCAGCACGTTGAGCACTCGGAAGCGCCGGCCGTGGTAGAGCGCGTCACTCATGAAGTCGAGCGACCAGATCCGGTTCGGTGCCGCCGGCACGTCCATCAACTGCCGCGGCCGCGCCGGCACGCGCTTCTTCGTCCGCCGCGGCAGGTTCAGCTACATCTCGCGGTACACCCGCCACACCCGCTTGTGATTCCAGCCCCGGCGTTCCAGTCGCAGCCGGTCGAAGCACTTCCGGAAGCCCCAGCCGTGGTGTTCACCGACCAACTGATTAAAGGCTTCGATCACCGCGGCGTCTCGATGCCGGAATATCCGCCTGTCTTCTCAGCGGGCCTTGGCGAAGGTCTCGTCGCCCCGCGGGTACCAGTCCACCGGATTGTAAGCATGCTGAAGCAGGTAGGGGGCTCTTCTCGTGCACGAGGTGGTTGGGACTTTGTCGCACCGGAGGCATCCTGCCGACGCGGCCGCTGCGCGGCCCCTCGCACCGCGGGCTCAGACGCGAATGGCAAGACAGACGCCGCCGATGCGAGCGCAACGGCAGCGATCGGAAGGTTCATTCGAGGTCCGCTCCCAGACGGTGCCTTTTAGGACTGTGGCTTGCTGAACAGGTAATAGAAGGTCAGTCGGGCCTGTAGGTCGTGGTAGCCGGGGGCGACTGCACTGCCCCTGGCACGGTACTGCGTCGCCTCGACGTTGGGCATCACGTGGACGTTCTTGAGCGGGCGCCAGTCCAGGCCAGCGATCCAGAGCTGCGAGTCAACTCGGTTTGTGGCGCCACGGTCAGGCACCCAATAGTCGAACCGCGCAAAGGCGCCGACCGTGGCGATGGCCGCGCCGCGAGCGAAGAGCGACACCCCCGCCGGTTGCTGATTCCCGCCGGCAGGGCGGTGATTCGCGCGGTCGAGCGCTTCGACACCAAGCGCCACGCGACGGAACTCGTAGCCCGCGAAGACCATGTAAGTGGCCTTGTCCTGTCCTCCGGGGACGTTCTCGTAGTCCACGTAGGGGGCGACGTGTAGGTCACCAAACTTCAGCGGGAGGCTCAGGTAGTACTTCTTGTAACGGTTGGTCTCGGGCTTCTGTCCCGTGCCGTTGCCCAGCATCGCGAAGTAGCCGAGTCGGTGCTGGTCGTCGAGGTACCCCTTGAGTGCCGCCCCGAGATCGGCCCGAGTGCCGATTCCTCGAAAATCGGCGAGCGTCTTCTCGATGGAGCGGTACTGCCAGAAGTCCTCGGATTCATACCAGGTAGGCGTGTCCAGCATCCCGAACGAGAAGTCGCCGCGGGGAATCGCGGAGCGGACCTTGAGATACGCCGCCTTCACGGCGACGCCGATCTTGCCGTCCGAAGCGAGGGACTTGCTGTCCACCTCAAGACGAAACCGCGTCACGTACTTGATCGTCAGATCGTTGTCGAGCTGGAAGTAGACGCGGCGGATCACAATCCCATTGAGGTCCCGGCCGACGTTCTTGGGCCCGCCCAGCGCCGTGGCCGCCATTGAGAGGTCCGTGAGGCCCGAGTCGGCGCCCGAAGCGTTGTAGGCATGCCTCGGGTCACCGGCGACATCGTAGTAGTAGTCGACGAACGCGTGCCCGCTGATCGCGCCTCGCGGAAAGTCCGGGCCCGCCGCCGGTGTAAGGGTCGGTGGCGGCACGGTGGAACTGTCTTGCACTTGGCCGCGGGATGGAGGCTGCGCCAACGCCGGGAGGGGGGCGATTGCGAGGACAGCGGCGGCGGCGGCAAAGAGCACGTGTCGTGGCATGAGGCTCCCTTGTCGTTCCCGCCGCCATGGGGGCGGGAGGCGGGAGCGGATGTTAGAAGTCCTATTCAGAATGCGTGCACGGCGGCACGCGGGGTGGTATGACTGGCCGCCGGACAAGGAGGTCCGACGATGGCCAAGCCGATTCTGGATGACGCGTTGTGGGAGTTGATCGAGCCGCAGCTACGCCCCCCAAGCCGCGGCGCCACCCGGGGCGCAAACCGGTGCCCCACCGGGCGGCGCTGAGCGGCATTCTGTTCGTGTTCCGGACCGGCATCCTCTGGGAGTACCTGCCGCGCGAGCTGGGCTGCTCGGGGATGACCCGCTGACGGCGGCTGCGCGACTGGCACCAGGCCGGCGTGTGGGAGCGGATCCGGCGCACCATGTTGGCGGAACTACGGGGGGCCGACCGCATCGGCTGGCCGCGGGCGGTGGCGGACAGCGCCTCACTGCGGCAGGGTCTCCTGCTCGCGTTCGCGCTCACGGCGGCGAACCGCCACGACGTGACCCAGTGGCTGCCGCTGGTGGATCAGATCCCGCCGATCGCCGGTAAGCGCGGCCGTCCGCGGTGCCGGCCAGACTGCGCCCAGGGCGACCGTGCGTACGATTCGCAGCCTCGTCGGCGTGAACTGCGCCGCCGCGGAACCGCCTCGGTGCTGGCGCATCGGGAACGCCGAGCACGGCGGCGGGCTGGGCAAGACCCGCTGGGTGGTCGACCGCGGCCTGAGCTGGCTGCACCCGTTCCGGCGCTTGCGGGTTCGCTGGGAGCGCCGGGCCGACATGCATGAGGCCTTCCTCTCGCTGGCCTGCATCCTGATCACCCGCGACTCCGCCGTGCGGCTGTTGTGACTCATTCTGATCGGAGCTTTTAGTACAGGTCCTCGATCACAATCAATGTCGTAGCGGAGCCGCTGAGTGCGTTCTTAGCGGTGAACGTTACGACATAGGGCGCCACTCGGAAGTCAAGGAAGCTCGTTCTCCAGCGGAGCGTGCCGACGGTGTGGGCTGCATTGGTCTTGAAAGTGGCGTGATTCTCCGCGGGAAGGTGCGAGAGGTCGGTGGTGAGGGAAGTAATCGGATCGCCGTCAGGGTCCGAAGCTCTGACCTTGATCTCGATGACCCGATCCTTCTCGACGCTCACTTCGGTAGGAGCCACGACAATCGGGGGCCGGTCCTGCTGCTGGCCAGCGGCGCTGGTCGATGAGTCCTGGGCGGCCGTCGGTGCAGCGGGGGATCTCTGCGCGGCCGCGACCGAGACGGTTAGAAGAGCCGTCGCAACGGCCGCTAACCACGGCGTAGGAAGCGGGAGCCTGGGGTGGTCCATCGCAATCATCTCCGGTGGGCGATCGAGGGTAGGCAAAGGATCTTCTCAGCGGCGCTGTGCAGCGCGCCCGCTGACGGTATATGTCGCCATTGGGCGTGGGTCATACAGCTCACGCGGCTGGACCCCGGATCAGATCGCGAGCGCCCAGCGGACGATCTGCTGGAGATCTGCTGGGGCCGCGCGCCCGACGGCGCAGGCGACGACCGAACCGGCGCCCAGGCCGAAGAAACGTCCCACCGGGACCTGACAGTTCACGCCGCTGGTCTCGGCTCCCAGCCTGGCGGCGAATCCGGGGAATCGAGCGAGGGCCTGGCGCGGCATCAGGAACACCGAGACCGGCTCCGACTCTCCTCCCATCACGACGTACGCCACCGGGGCTCCATCAAGCTTGCACTGGCCGGTCTTGAGCAACTCGTAGCCAGCAGGCAGATCGTGCGGCACGGCCGTGCCCGGCGGCAGGGCGCGCCGCGCGACCTCGGAGAACTGGCTCATGGTCGCCGGCGGCAGCAACTCCTCCCGGACCTCGACCAGGAACCGTGCATGATCGCGCGCCGCCGCGCGCGCGAGATCGAGCTCATGATGGCGCTGCGTGACCAGTCCCACCGCGATCACTCCCAGAAATGCGGTGCTGAGTGCGAGCGCGGCCCATCCGCCTCGGCTCAGTCGCAGCCTCGGGTGCGGCTGAATCGCGCGTGCGAGTGCGCGATCCCAGGCCGTACGATCCGCGGGTTCGGACGCGAGTAGCCTCGACCGCATCGAGGCCTCCAGGCCGCGCTCGCTCTCGAAGCGGCGACGGCAGCTCGCGCAGCCCTGGAAATGCTCTTCAATGCCGAGCGTCACCTCGGGGCTCAGCTCTGAGTCTAGGAAGAGCGGTAGGAGTCTCCTGGCCTCGTGGCACCTCATGTCCGATTCACCTTTCTGTCACCGGCCAACCAGCCCCGCGTGCGCGCGTAGCCCGCCAGGGCGAGCCGAAGCTTGCGGCGGGCGCGGCCGAGGAAGCCCATGACGCTCCCCGCTGGCATGTCGAGCATGCGCGCGGTCTCGAGCGTCGAGAACCCCCCCAGGACGCGCAGCAGAAGAACGACGAGCTCGCTAGCACCAAGTCGGCGCAGGGCCGCTACCAGCTCGGCGTCGAGAGCGCACTCGAGCACCTCTGGCCGTCGTAGAAGCTCGTCGTAGTGGATCTCTGCCTCAAGCTCCGCGGCAGGAGCGTCCTGCTCGTCCAGCGGCATCATCCGGCGCCGGTCACGGTCGGTCCGCCGATTGCGGTTGAAGACCTCGTAGGTGGCGATGCGGAAGATCCAGGCTCGGAAGTTGGATCCGGTCTCGAACTCGGGGAAGCGGCGGTAGGCGGTGAGCAGGATCGACTGCAGAGCGTCCGGGAGATCATCCTTGCGCCACAGCAGGTGGCGAGCATAGGCAGCGAGCTCTGGCCGCACCGGGGCCACTGCACGCTCGAACCGGTCAGCAGAGTCGCTGTTCCTGGCCAAGATGACTCCTCCGCCGGCCGCCGGGTCCCTGGGCCCGACCCGCCGAATGATCTCATGTCGCGCGAGTGGCGGAATCATACTCGTCTCGGGAGGCCGGGATGAATGACCCGGTATGAAACGCCCTGGGTTCCGACATGAACCAGGCGTTGCCCTTCGCCCCGGGAGCCACCTGATGCCTCTTGTCCGCTTCGCCCTGCGCAACCCTTACGCGATCGCGGTCGCCGCATTGGGTTTGGTTGTCTTCGGAGTCGCCTCGCTGGTCCGCATCCCGGTCGACATCCTGCCCATCTTCAAGACACCAGCAGTCCAGATCCTCACCTTCTACCCAGGGATGCCCGCCGAAGTGATGGAGCGGGACATCACGAGCCGCCTG
>JACXTT010005818.1_pt1 | contig 17817 bp, 19 predicted proteins | sample 9270951 | NCBI WGS metagenome assembly JACXTT01 (sample SAMN15532306, study PRJNA645909) | rock metagenome | isolation source: weathered quartz diorite | place: Puerto Rico | collected 2017-06-21 | reverse complement strand
AAACCGCAAAATCGGAGACCCGAGTTTGCAAGGTCCGTCAACATTGTTGCGGATGCGACGATGCCGCCATGCTCTCGCTGTCATTCCGGGGCGCGCCGCCAGCGCGCTCACGCGCGTCTTCGACACGCTATGGGCGCGAACCCGGAATCCATAACCCCGAGTCGTGGTTATGGATTCCGGATCGCCGCTTCGCGGCGCCCGGAATGACAGCGGTGGATTTGTTACGCCGCCTTGGCCTCGATCTGCTCGACGGCATTCATCAGCGCGGCGGTGATCGCAAGATCGCGCGCCGCGGCGGCTTCGCGCTCCTCGGGCTTGGGCGCGATCTTGGCCCAGCGCTGCGCCAGCGCGATCGCGGCACGCAGCTCGATCAGGAACTCCTGATCGGAGTAATAGTGCCGCCAGCGGCCGGTCTTATAGAGATCGAGATGATGATCGCGGCGGCGCTCGGCGAGCGAGCGCCACTTCAGGGCTATGGCTTCCAACTTGACCGTGGCCTGGACCATGGTTGGGGGAAGCTCCAATATACGCGGAACAGGGCACTCGAATTCACGATGCGCCATGATCGATCCGCCTGTCGCACGATAGCGACAGGCAAGATGCTTAGTCGGGATTCGCACACGAGCAATGCGTGTGTGGATTAATCACAGGCATCCAACACGTTATGCACAACCTTGTTGACACGGCCGGTTGAGCGTGGGTCACACGCTGCGCCGCCACGCGGTCAAATTCTCAAAGCGCCGGATAGGGTTGCGCGGATCAATGCACCCCGCACTGTTGCCTACGGCTTGATCGAAACAATTCCTTCGATTTCGACCGAAATCTGCATCGGCAGCGAGCCCATGCCGACCGCGGAGCGGGCGTGCTTGCCGTTCTCGCCGAACACCTCGACGAACAGGTCGGACATGCCGTTGGCCACCTTCGGCTGGTCCTTGAAGTCCGGCACGGCGTTGACCATCACCAGCATCTTGAGAACGGTGTCGACGCGGTCGAGCGAGCCGAGCGCGGTTCGCATGGTCGAGAGAAGCTGCAGACCGATCAGGCGGGCGCGGCGGTAGCCCTCCTCGACCGAGACATCGGCGCCGACCTTGCCCGAGAGCGTGTTGCCCTTCTCGTCGCGCGGCCCCTGGCCCGCGAGAAACAAGAGATTGCCGGCGATGCGGTACGGCAGATAGTTCGCGACCGGCGACGGCACTTGCGGCAGCACGAGACCGAGTTGCTTGACGCGGGCTTCAGCGCTCATGGGTCAATCCTTTCGCCCCGATGTTTTTTGCGAGGCGATTATTCAGGACGCCCATGGGCGAGACAAGGCCGGCAACGCAGGGCTGATTTGCCGGCAACGAGAGGCCGCAACACCGTAACCGGCTTCATTCAAAGCCGAAACTTTTGAATTCGCCTGCCACGTCCTTGTAGATCGCCATGGCAGCCGCCTTGTCGGCATTGCCACCGGCGACATCCCGCTTCTTCAGCTTCGCCACGCCGCGGCCGTACAAGAAGTACGATTTCTTTGGATCGAGCCGAAGCGCCGCGTCGTAGTCGGCGATGGCGGAGTCCCATTGGCCCATTTTCAAATAGACGAACCCGCGCTGGCCGATTGGCGAGGGCTCTTTTGGCCCGAGCTTCGCCGCTTCATTGCAGTCCGCCAGGGCTTCATGAAATTTGCCCGCCAGCGCCAGGGCCATACAACGATTGGATTGGCTGGTGACGACGGTCAACGTGGTTTCGGAGTTCGTGTTGAAATTGGGATTTGCCTTGATCGCCTCGGTAAAGTCCTTGATGGCCAGTTCGTATTGCCCCTGACTCACACGCGCCAAGCCCCGGTTGTTCAGAGCATTCAGATTCTTTGGATCGAGGCCGATCAGCACGGTGTAGTCCTGGATGGCCCCATTGATGTTCCGCATCTTGTTGTAGACGGATGCGCGGTAGTAGATCGCTACTGCATCGTTGGGACTAAGCCGGATCGCTTCGTTGCAGTCGGCAAGAGCTTCGCTGCCATCGCTATTGAGCTTGTAACTGAGCATAAGGTACGCCCAGCAGCGCTTTTTGAAGGCAATGGCAAGATTGTTTCCGGTAAACCTGCCGGACTGGATGACCGCCGAACAACCGCTGATCTGGAGATCCGGCGCCGCGCCGTCCTTGCCATTGCACCAATCCAGTTGTTGCTGCGTCTGGGCGTACGCCGCCGGACCTTGCGACGCCGCCAAGACGAACAACGCGGTAAAGCCAAAGACGACTCGCGCTGTTGCGTACACTGCCCTCTCCTTCAGCCTGCATCCGCAGTTGCAATCACTGGCTCGCAACGGCCGGGCCATTCAACCGGCCTTCAGCCGGCGCGGGACCCGCGCGCTACAGCTTGATCCGCAGATAGTGCGCGATCTCGCCGATCACGCCGCGGCGGAAGGCCAGCACGCAGATCACGAAGATCGCGCCCTGGATCACCGTGACCCACTGCCCGACCTGGGCCAGATAGTTCTGCATGGCGACCACGATGAAGGCGCCGGCCACCGGGCCGAACACAGTGCCGAGCCCGCCGACCAGCGCCATCAGCACCACCTCGCCCGACATCGGCCAGTCGACGTCGGTGAGCGAGGCGATCTGCAAGACGATCGCCTTGGTGGAGCCGGCAAGTCCCGCGAGTGTTGCGGAGAGGACGAAGGCCATCAGCTTGTAGCGGTCGGTCTTATAGCCGAGCGAGATGGCGCGCGCCTCGTTCTCGCGAATGGCTTTCAGCACCTCGCCGAACGGCGAATGGATGATGCGGTAGATCAGCAGAAACCCGAACAGGAAGATCGCGACCGTGGTGATGTACATGTTGGTTTGGTCGGCGAGATCGATCGTGCCGAACAGCCGGCCGCGCGGCACCGCCTGGATGCCGTCCTCGCCGCCGGTGAATTTGGCCTGCAACGCGAAGAAGAACATCATCTGCGCCAGCGCCAGCGTGATCATCGCGAAATAGATGCCCTGGCGGCGGATCGCGAGTGAGCCCGCGATGACGCCGAGCACGCAGCCGGTCAGCGTGCCGGTGAGGATCGCAAGCTCGGGCGGGAAGCCCCAGACCTTGGCGGCGTGGGCTGCGAGATAACTCGCCCAGCCGAAATAAAGCGCATGGCCGAACGACAGCAGTCCGACATAGCCGATCAGCAGATTGAAGGCGCAGGCGAACAGCGCAAAGCACAGCGCCTGCATGACGAACATCGGATAGATCAGCTTCGGCGCGACGGCGAGCAGCGCCACCATGATGACGAAGGCCAGCGGCTCGCTCCAGTTCCACGACGAGCTCTTGGCGGAGGCCATCGGCGCAGCCGCTTCGACGCGCTGCTCCATGCTCATGCCCTCCGTCCGAACAGGCCCGCGGGCCGGACCAGCAGCACGATCGCCATGATGACGAAGATCACGGTGTTGGAGGCCTCCGGGAAGAACACCTTGGTCAGGCCCTCGATGACGCCGAGGCCGAAGCCGGTGACGATCGCGCCCATGATCGAGCCCATGCCGCCGATCACGACGACGGCAAAGACCACGATGATCAGCGAGGAGCCCATCTGCGGGCTGACGTTATAGATCGGCGCCGCCATCACGCCGGCGAAGGCGGCGAGCGCCACGCCAAAGCCGTAGGTCAGCGTGATCATCAGCGGCACATTGATGCCGAAGGCGCGCACCAGGATCGGGTTCTCGGTCGCGGCGCGCAAGTAAGAGCCGAGCTTGGTGCGCTCGATGACGAACCAGGTGCCTAGACAGACCACCAGCGAGGCGACGATCACCCAGGCGCGATAGTTCGGCAGGAACATGAAGCCGAGGCTTCGCCCGCCCTGCAGTTGTTCAGGCATTGTGTAAGGCAGACCCGCAGAGCCGTACTGGTTGCGGGCGAGGCCTTCGAGGATCAGCGCCAGGCCGAAGGTCAGCAGCAGGCCGTAGAGGTGGTCGAGCCGATAGAGCCATTGCAGGAAGGCGCGCTCGATGATCACGCCGGTGATGCCGACCAGGATCGGGGCCAGGATCAGCGCCCACCAGTAGCCGAGCCCGGTCCCCTGCAGCAGCAGGTACGCCGCAAACGCACCCATCATGTACTGGGCGCCGTGCGTGAAGTTAATGATGTTGAGCATGCCGAAGATGACGGCAAGCCCGAGGCTGAGCAGCGCGTAGAACGAGCCGTTGATCAGCCCGATCAACAGCTGGGCGAACAGCGCCGTCGAGGGAATACAGCGACCGCCGAGAAGTTCTGGAATGCAGAGTTCAAACACGCGAGCAATCCTCGAGGCGCCATCACCGGGACCGCCGCGGCTGCGGCGGTCCCGGCGACAGGCACGGAGACTTTAACCGCTCACCAGCGGGCAGTTGCCATCCTTGAGCGGGCGGAACGCCTCCGCCGCCGGGATCGTGGCGCGCAGCTTGTAGAAGTCGCCCGGATACTTCGACTCCGCCGGCGCTTTCACCTCGAACAGGTAGGCGTCATGCACCTTGCGGCCATCGGCGCGGACGGTGCCCTTGCCGAACAGCGGATCGTCGGTCGGCTGCTTCTTCATCTCGGCGACCACCGCCTTGCCGTCGGCCGCGCTCTTCAGCGCGACGACCGCCTTCAGATAGTGCGTGATGCCCGCGTAGACGCCGGCCTGGATCATGGTCGGGAACTTGCCCGGGCGCTCGCCCTGCCAGCGCTTGGTCCAGGCGCGGTTGTTGTCGTTCATGTCCCAGTACCAGGTTTCGGTCAGCGTCAGGCCCTGCGCGGTGGGCAGGCCCATCGCGGCGACGTCGCTCGCGAATACCAGAAGGCCCGCGAACTTCTGCCCGCCCTTGACGATGCCGAACTCGGCGCCGGCCTTGATGGCGTTGATGGTGTCGCCGCCGGCATTGGCCAGGCCGACCACCTTGGCCTTCGACGACTGCGCCTGCAGCAGGAACGACGAGAAGTCCGCCGTGTTCAGCGGATGGCGCACCTTGCCGAGCACCTTGCCGCCGTTGGCCTCGACCACCGCAGCGGTGTCACGCTCGAGCGCGTGGCCGAAGGCGTAGTCGGCGGTGAGGAAGAACCAGCTGTCGCCGCCGGTCTTCACCAGCGCCTTGCCGGTGCCGTTCGCCAGCATCCAGGTGTCGTAGGTCCAGTGCACGGTGTTGGCGTTGCACTTCGGCCCGGTGAGATCGGACGCCGCGGCGCCCGAGACGATGAACACCTTGTTCTTGGTCGCGGCGATCTGGCTGACCGCGAGCGCCACGCCGGAGTTCGGCGTGTCGATGATCAGATCGACGTTCTCGGCGTCGTACCACTTGTTGGCAGTCTGCGAGCCGACGTCAGGCTTGTTCTGGTGGTCGGCGCTGATCAGCTCGACCTTCACGTTGGGATGGTCCTTGGCGAAATCGGCGATGGCGAGCTTCGCCGCCGCCGTCGAGCCCGCGCCGGCCAAGTCGGAATAGAGGCTCGACATGTCGGTCAACACGCCGATCTTCACCGTGACCTGCTGCGCCTGCGCGGGCGCGCAAGTGAGCGCGGCACCAAAGGCCGCGAGACTCAAGAGCTTTCTCATTCGTCGTCCTCCTTCTTTCCGTAGAAATTTCCTCAGTGCGTTCAGCCGCTGACCAGCGGGCAGCCACCGTCCTTCAAGGGCCGGAAGGCTTCCTCCGCCGGGATGGTGGCGCGGGTCTTGTAGAAGTCGCCCGGATACTTCGACTCCGACGGCTTCTTGACCTCGAACAGATAGGCCGGGTGGAGCTTGCGGCCGTCGGCGCGGATGGTGCCCTTGCCGAACAGCGTGTCGTCGGTCGGCAGCTTCTTCATCTCGGCGACCACGGCCTTGCCGTCGGCGGTGCTCTTGAGCGCCGTCACGGCCTTCAGATAATGCAGCGTGCCGGCATAGACGCCGGCCTGGTTCATGGTCGGCACCTTGCCGGTGGCGCCACGCTCGGCCTGCCAGCGCTTGGTCCAGGCGCGGTTGTTGTCGTTCAGATCCCAGTACCAGGTCTCGGTGAAGATCAGGCCCTGCGCGGTATTGAGGCCGAGCGCATTGATGTCGCTTGCGAACACCAGGAGCCCCGCGAGGCTCTGGCCGCCCTTGACGATGCCGAACTCGGCGGCCTGCTTGATCGAGTTGATGGTGTCGCCGCCGGCGTTGGCGAGGCCGATCACCTTGGCCTTCGACGACTGCGCCTGAAGCAGGAACGAGGAGAAGTCCGCGGTGTTGATCGGATGGCGGACCTTGCCAAGGACCTTGCCGCCGTTCGCTTCCACCACCGCCGCGGTGTCGCGCTCGAGCGCGTGGCCGAAGGCGTAATCGGAGGTCAGGAAGAACCAAGTGTCGCCGCCGGTCTTGACGATGGCCTTGCCGGTGCCGTTGGCGAGCATCCAGGTGTCGTAGGTCCAGTGCACGGTGTTGGCGTTGCACTTGGCGCCGGTGAGGTCCGAGGTCGCGGGGCCGGAGGCGATGAACACCTTGTTCTTCTGGCTGGCGATCTGGCTGATAGCCAGCGCCACGCCCGAATTCGGCACGTCGATGATCAGGTCGACCCTGTCGGCGTCGAACCACTGGTTGGCGAGGCTCGTGCCGACGTCGGCCTTGTTCTGGTGATCGCCGCCGATCACCTCGACCTTCACGCTGGGATGATCCTTCATGTAGTCGGCGGCGGCCATCTTGGCCGCGATCAGCGCGCCCGGCCCGGTCACGTCGGCGTAGAGGCTCGACATGTCGGTGAGCACGCCGATCTTGATACTGATCTGCTGCGCGTTCGCGGGGCCGCATGCGAGCACGGCGGCAAGCCCCGCAAGGATCATCACTCGTTTCATGGCCCGTCCTCCCGGATTTGCTTTGTCGTTACACACCCAGATAGTCGTGCAGCTTGCCGAGATTGGCTTCGAGCTCGGCGCTGGCGAAGCTTTCGGCCATGCGGCCGTTTTCCATCACATAGTAGCGGTCGGCCACCGTCGAGGCGAAGCGAAAGTTCTGCTCCACCAGGAGGATCGTGAAGCCCTGCTGCTTCAGCGTGCGGATGGTCTTGCCGATCTGCTGGATGATGACGGGGGCAAGCCCCTCAGTCGGCTCGTCAAGCAGAAGGAGCCGCGCGCCGGTGCGCAGGATCCGGCCGATCGCCAGCATCTGCTGCTCGCCGCCGGAGAGCTTGGTGCCCTGGCTTGAGCCGAGCCGCTCCTTGAGATTGGGGAACAGTTCGAAGATCGCCTCGAGCGACAGGCCGCCTTGCCGCACCTGCGGCGGCAACAAGAGATTTTCCTGCACGGTGAGGCTTGCGAAGATGCCGCGCTCCTCGGGGCAGAGCGCGATGCCGGCGCGTGCGATCTCGTTCGACGCACAGCCGATCAGCTCGCGGCCCTCGAACGCCACCGAGCCTTGGCGCTGGCCGACGATGCCCATGATCGATTTCATGGTGGTGGTCTTGCCGGCGCCGTTTCTTCCGAGCAACGTGACCACCTCGCCCTGATACACATCGAACGACACGCCGTGCAGGATGTGGGACTCGCCGTACCAGGCGTTGAGGTCCTTCACCGAAAGAAGTGGCGCGCGGACGTCAAGCATGGCCCACACCCATATAGGCCTCGCGCACTTCCGGGTTGTTCGACACCGTGGCGTAGTCGCCCTCGGCGAGCACACGGCCGCGCGTCAGCACGGTGATGCGCTGGCAGAGGTTCTCGACCACGCTGAGATTGTGCTCGACCATCAGCACGGTGCGGTCGGCGGCGACGCGCTTGATCAGCGCCGCGATCCGGTCGATGTCCTCGTGGCCCATGCCGGCGGTTGGCTCGTCGAGCAAGAGCATCTCCGGATCGACAGCAAGCGTGGTCGCGATCTCGAGCGCGCGCTTTCGGCCATACGGCAATTCCACCGCCGCGATGTTGACGAAGTCGGAGAGGCCGACGTCATCGATCAGCGACAGCGCCCGCTCGTTGTAGCGGTTGAGCACGCCGCGCGAGCGCCAGAAATCGAACGAGCCGCCGCGCTGCCGCTGCAGCGCGATGCGCACGTTCTCCAGCACCGTCAGATGCGGGAACACCGCCGAGATCTGGAACGAGCGCACCATGCCAAGCCGGGCCACGTCGGCCGGCTGCATGGCGGTGATGTCGTTGCCCTTGTAGATGATCCGGCCGCGGGTGGGCTGCAGGAACTTGGTGAGCAGGTTGAAGCAGGTGGTCTTGCCGGCGCCGTTCGGGCCGATCAGCGCATGCACGCAGCCGCGCTCGACGCGCAGATTGACGCCATTGACGGCGACGAAACCGGCAAATTCCTTGGTCAGCCCCTCGGTCTCGAGGATGCATTCGGCCATCGGCGCGCTTCCCTGGATGCGCCATTGGCCCGGACTGTCCCCTCAGACCCTCCGGATACGCATCCGCTCCCAGAACACCGCCATTTAGAAGGGCCAAGCCTAAGCCGTCCAGACCCTCCTAAAGTCGGATAGCTAAAGTGTGATTTCGCGCGGGCGCATTGCGCTGGTCATAAAACTGCACAAAAAAGAACCCGCCCGGATGGCGAACCATCCGGACGGGCCCTGTGAGACCGACGCGAGGGGAAGGCGGGGGGCGTGCGCGCCGGTCGCAGCACTACGGATTAGTAGTAACGGCAGACCCGAACCGACCCGATGTAGAAGCCGTAGGCGTCATACCGGCGCTCCCAGCCGCAGCGGCGATAGCCGTCGTAGTAGCCGCCGTAGACCGGCCCGCCGTAGGAGTTGGCGATCGCACCGGCGACAATGGCGCCACCGACCACGCCCGCGGCAATGCCCCAACCATGGTCGTGCGCCTGCGCGGCGCTGGTCGGAACGGTGAGGCTCGCGGCAAGCGTCACAACGGCAAGGCCCGCGGCAATCTTCGACTTGATGTTCATGACTGGCTCCCTGAAGGATTTCAGTGGGACCGGAATGGTCCTCATGGCCATTGGTCGGGCCGGCGCGGGAAAGGTTCAGCCCAGCGGTGGCCGGAAACGCGGTCTGTGCGAAAAGTCACAGGGCTCCAGGCGGCCAAAGTGGCCTGCGATTAACGCCGTCAAAACGAGATGGGCCGACTGCCGCGCCGCCGAGCCATCAGCGCGTTCACGCGCGTCTTCGACGCGCTATGGCGAGGGACCGGCGCGGCGCCGTTAGACGCCCGGCCCTTTGCAACACATCCGTGACGATGAATTATTGCGCCGTCACCTTGGGCCGCGGGGCGCCCTTCCCGGCCGCCGAGGCGCCATTGGACTGCACCGCAAGGATCGCCTGATAGGCATCGACCAGGCCTGCGCCATATTCCGGATCCTTGCCGGGGGCGCCCAGGTCCTTCGCGGTCTGCTCCAGGATCTTGCGCACACCGTCTGGCGTGAGGTCCGGCGCGCGCTGCAGGAGCAGCGCCGCGACGCCGCTCACGTAAGCTGCCGAGAACGAGGTGCCCGAGGTGAGCTGGTAGTCGTTGCCGGGCGCGGGCAACAGGACGTCGACGCCGGGCGCTGCGACCGCGACATGCGGTCCGATGTTGGAGGCCTTGAAGATCTGATCGTTGGCGTCGGTCGCCGACACCGCGATCACGTTGGGATCCGAGGCCGGATATTGCGGCCCCGACTTCGGGCCGAAGTTGCCGGCGGCGGCAACCAGCACCGCCCCGTTGGCCTTGGCGGCGGCGAGATGGCGGCCGAGGCCCGGATCGGTCGGGCCGGCAAAGCTCATGTTGATGACGCGTGCCTTCTGGTCGGTGGCGTATTTCAGGCCCTTGATGATCGCCATGGTGGTGGCGTCGCCGCCCACAGCCGAGGCGCCGAAGGCGCGGATCGCAAGAATGCGCGCGGCGGGCGCGGCACCCATCAGCCGGGCATGGGCCGCGATCGCACCGGCAATTGCCGTGCCGTGGGTGTGCGGCTTCTCGGCTTTCTCCAGCGCGTCGAAGGAGCCTGCGACGGCGCCCTTGAGCTCGGGATGGCCGAGGTCGACGCCGGAATCGATCACGGCGACCAGCACCTTGTCGCCATTGGCGAGGCTGTGGGCTTCGCCGAGGCGGAGCTTGGTGATCGCATATTGCGCGGGATCGCCGGCCGCCTGCGGCAGGGCTGCGGCGGGCGTGGGCTCCGGCTGCTGCTGGCTCTGCAGCGTGAGACCAGCGCCTGCGTCGGGCTTCGCGTCGGCCTCGGCGCCCTGCTCCTGTGAGGTGCGGTAGAGGAAATTCGGCTGCGCGTTGAAACCGCGGTCGCGGCGCAGCTGGCTCAACGCGGTCGGCACCGGGCGGCCATCGAAAATCTTTGAACGGAACACCGTGGAGTTGGTGAGCGGCAGGTAGAGCTGTTCCTGCAGCGTCAGGCGATTGCGCTGAGCGACCGCGCGGCCGAGCTGCGGCGAGACCCGGCCGCGGAATTCCAGCAGCACCTCGTCCCTGACGTAGCGCAGCTCGTTCGACGGCGGGATGTAGATGCCGCCGCCCTGCACCACGGCAAGCCCGCCGCTCCGCGGCCGCAACGGTCCTGCGCCGGCCGGGCCCGGATCGCCGACGCCGGTGACGACCGGCACGATGATCGGACCGCGCGGGCGCTTGCCCGGCGGGCGGCGGCCCGGCTCCGTCACGACAACCTTGCCCTTTCGGGGTGTCAGATCGTCGTCATCGGTAAGCAAATTATTCTGAAAGCGCTGAAAGCGTGGCTCGGTGCTGCGCAAGCCTGGGCCCATCGTCGAGCCGCCGCCCATACCCATGCCGCCGTGCGGCCCAACGGTCACGGTGTTGGGGCGGAATTGCGCCTGCGAACCGGTGCTGGCCGCAGCGACGATGACCGCCGCAATCGCGGTCGAGATCGACAGCAATCCAATCCGCTTGAAACGCCGATGCAAAGTGCCCATTGCAATGCCTCTGCGCAAAAAACGCCTGCCGCAAAACGTGCACCTGATGCCACACCTTTGTGGCCTCGCCGTGTCCGGCTTTGCCGGCCCGGCTTGGCCGCTTCGCATCAGGCGGCCTTCCGGCCGGAGGTCTGCGCCATCCCGGACCTGACGCCCGGGATTGGCCTGTTGGAACGGCGTGCCGTCACGGCACCTTCGCGACGAAGCTGACCGCCGGATTGTCGCGGAGCGTCGCGCTCACCGCACGGAGCTCGTCGTCGGACAGCTTCTTGTCGGCGACGCGCACCGTGAAGAAGCCATCGGTCACGTTCGGGCTCTTGACGATGACCGCCTTGTTGCTGCTCAGCAGCCGGGTGATGTCGGCAACGCTCGCCTCGGGCTTGAAGCGGATGCTGACGTAAGACGCGTTCGCCTGTGTCTCGCCGGTGGAGGCGAGCGTGGTACCGGGGCCCTCGCCCTGCTTCACGAACACGCCGGCGAGGATGCCGGCCTGGAGCACGATCGCAAAGGCCGCGGCGGTCGCGCCGTAAGCCAGCGTCCGCGGCGAGAAGCTCGCCACCAGTTCGGTCAGCCAGGCGCCGAATTGGAACGTGGTCTTCGGCTCGCGCTTGGGCTCGGCGTCGATCTTGGCGAACAGCGCCTCCATCGCGCGCGCCGACGGCGCACCGAGATTTTCATTGAGCCGGATCGCTTCGCCCAGCTCCTCGCGCACCAGCTCGTAGCGGGCGGCCAATTCGTTGTCATTGGCGAGCGCCTGTTCGACGCGGGCGGCGTCGCGGCGGCTCAGCGTGCCTGCAGCGTGCCACGGCAGAAGGAGCTCGATGTCCTCCGGCAGCTCATTGGCTTCTTTCTTGATCGTGTTCATGGCCAACCTCTTTCGATTCCCTGAGCCTTGAGCAGCTCTCCCAGCTTCTTACGCGCGTAGAACATTCGCGTTTTGACGGTTGCTTCCGGAATTCCGACGATCTCGGCCACCTCTTCCACAGACTTGTCGTGGTAGTAGACCAGATCGATGATCTCCCGGTGATCCGCCGACAGCCCACTCAGGCATTGCCGGATCACATCCGCCTTCTGCTTCTTCTCAAGCGTGACGTCAGGGGTGTCCGAGGTGTCCTCGATCGCCTCCGCCGTCTCCTCGTCGAGTTCCTGCTCCGGTTTGCGGCGCAGCACCGACAAGGCCTTGAAGCGGGCGATGGCCAGGAGCCAGGTGGAAACCTGGGAGCGCCCCTCGAAGCGTCCGGCCTGACGCCAGACATCGAGGAACACCTCACTGATCAGGTCCTCCGCGGTGGCTTCTTCGCGAACCAGCCGCAGCACGAACCGGTACACCCGCACATGATGCCGGGCAAACAGCACCTGCATCGCAAGCCGGTCACCATTTGCGATCCGTCCAATCAGGACTTCGTCCGAAGTGGCTGGGTTCGCAGACAAGTCTCGGCTCTCGTGGGATTTGTCGTGGCTAACTGCGGTTAGGTTCAAACGCATGGCAATGTCCTCTTAAACCCCTTGATCCGCAAGCAAAAACAGTCGCCAACCCCTATCCGGGGATGGTTAACTGAGGTCATGACCCGGCCGCCGGAAACGCTCGACGCCCTCAACGCCATGCCCGCCTCCTCCTTTGTCGCGGCAACCGGCCAAGCGTTCGAACACGCCCCCTGGGTGGCCGAGGCGGTGGTGAACGGCCGCCCCTTCCCGACCGTGGCGGCGCTCCACGAGGCCATGATGCAGGCGGTCCGGTCCGCCCCGCCGGACCGGGTCGCGGCGTTCATCGGCGGGCATCCGGAGCTCGGCAGCCGGGTCAAACGGGCGGAGCTGACCGATCACTCGCAGGCCGAACAGGGCGGGCTCGGCCTCGACCGGCTGAGTGCCGAGGAATTCGACCGCTTCAGCCGGCTCAACGCCGCCTACCGGGAGAAGTTCGGCTTTCCCTTCATCATCTGCGTCCGCCGCCACACCCGGGATTCGATCCTGAGGGAGTTCGACAAGAGGCTTGGCAACGATGCGGCGACCGAGCGCGCAGCGGCCGTGAACGAGATCGGGCTGATCACCCGGCTGCGTCTGGTCGAGGCGGTGGACGGTCCCGGCAAGCCCGCGACCACCGGCCGGCTCTCGACCCACGTGCTCGACACTGTGAGCGGCCGCCCCGCACCTGGCGTCAAGATCACGCTGCACGAGATCGGCGCGAGCGCGCGGGGCCTGCTCAAGGAGACAATCACCAACGCCGACGGCCGCACCGATGCGCCGCTCATTGGCGGCGAGCCGCTCCGCGTCGGCACCTACGAGCTCGCCTTCCACATCGGCGCGTATTTCGCGAGCCGGAAGCACGCGATCGTCGCCGACCCGCCGTTCCTCGACGTGGTGCCCATTCGCTTTGCCATCGCCGAGCCCGAGGGCCACTACCACGTGCCGTTGCTCGCGACGCCCTGGAGCTATACGACTTACCGCGGCAGTTGAAACAACAACCCCGAGGAACGCCTGTGATCGATCTCTACACCTGGACCACGCCGAACGGCCGCAAGATCTCCATCGCGCTCGAGGAGATGGGCCTGCCCTACACCGTGCATCCGGTGGATATCGGCAAGGACGAGCAGTTCAAGCCCGAATTCCTCAAGATCAGCCCGAACAACCGCATTCCCGCGATCGTCGACCGCGACAACGGATTGTCGCTGATGGAGTCCGGCGCGATCCTGCAATATCTCGGCGACAAGACCGGCAAGCTTCTGCCGAAGTCCGGCGAGAAGCGCTGGCGGACGCTCGAGTGGTTGAACTGGCAGATGGGCGGCCCCGGCCCGATGCTCGGCCAGGTTCACCACTTCGTGAAGTACAATCCCGGCAAGGCGCCGTACGCCGAAGAGCGGTATCTCAAGGAAGCTCACCGGCTCTACAACGTGCTCAACAAGCGGCTCGACGGCCGCGAATACGTTGCCGACGATTATTCCATCGCCGACATCGCGATCTGGCCGTGGATCAGTCGCTACGAGTGGCAGACCATCGACATGAAGCAGTACCCGAACGTGCTGCGCTGGTACACGACCATTGCCAAGAAGCCCGCGACGCAGAAGGGCTACAAGGTGCCGAAGGACGTTGGCGAGGTGCCGATCCCGAAGTGACGAGCTTCACACTTTGAGCCGGACGCGGATGGTAGAGTCCGCCCCGGAAATGCGACGCAATGCCGGTCTTTAAAAAAATCCACTACGCCTGGATCATCGTCGGCGTCACCTGCCTGGTGCTGCTGTCGAGCGCCGGCATTCGCGCCACCCCAGGCATCCTGATGGTGCCGCTGGAGGAGGAATTCCACTGGTCGCGCGCCACCATCGGCTTTGCGGTCTCGGTCAACCTCATCCTCTATGGCTGCATCGGCCCGTTCGCGGCGGCCGTGATGGAACGCTTCGGCATCCGCCGCACGGTGCTGCTGGCGCTGGTGATGGTGGGCCTGGGCGTCGCCTCGACATCGCTGATGCGCTATCCGTGGCAGCTCATCCTGATGTGGGGCGTCCTGGTCGGCGCCGGCACCGGCTTCCTCGCCACCGTGCTGTCGGCCACCATCGCGGCGCACTGGTTCACCGCGCGGCGCGGACTCGCGCTTGGCATCCTCAGCGGCGGCTCCTCGACCGGGCAACTCATCTTCCTGCCGGTGATGGCCAATATCACCGCGGCCTATGGCTGGCGGACGACAGTGCTCACGGCGGCAGGTGTCCTCTGCGCGGTGATCCCGTTGGTGGCGCTGATCATGCGCGACCGGCCGCAGGATATAGGCATTGCGCCCTATGGCGAGACCGGCGCGCCTGAGCCGGTCAAGCAGGCTGAAGGCAATCCGTTGGCGCTCGCCTTCGACGCGCTGCGGGTTGGCGTGCGCAGCCGCGACGTCTGGATCATCGCCTCGACCTATTTCGTCTGCGGCGCCTCGACCAACGGTCTCATCGGCACGCATCTCATTCCGGCCTGCATCGACCACGGCTTTACCGAAGTGACCGGAGCTGCGCTGCTTGCGACCATGGGCGTGTTCAATTTCATCGGCACCACCAGCGCCGGCTGGCTTTCCGACCGCTTCGACAACCGGCGGCTGCTTTGCATGTATTACGGCCTGCGCGGGCTGTCGCTGTTCTACCTGCCGTTCTCGTTCGTCGATTTCTACACGATGACCTTTTTCGCCGTGTTCTACGGCCTCGACTGGTTCGCAACCGTTTCGCCCACGGTGCGGCTGATCGCCAACGCGGTCGGGCGCGAGAAGGCCGGCATGGTCTATGGCTGGGCCTTCATGTGCCATCAGCTCGGCGGCGCGTCGGCGGCATTCTTCGGCGGCGTGTTCCGCGAAAGCTTTGGCGGCTACACGCAGGCCTTCCTGCTGTCGGGGACGCTTTGCCTCATCGCCGCGGTCGCGGTGCTGTTCATCGGCGGCGGACAGAAGGCGCCAACCGCGACACCCGCGGCCGCCGCGGCCTGAACGCTCTCCCCTTCCCGGCTGGCGTCGCGCTAGGATCGCTCCTCTGAGAGGAGCCGCCATGCCCGCCTTCATCTGCACCACTTGCGGCACGCAATACGAGCCGGGAGACAAACCGCCTTCCGCCTGCCCGATCTGCGACGACGAGCGGCAATACGTGCCGCCGACCGGCCAGGGCTGGACCACGCTCGACAGCCTGCAGAAGCGCTTCACCAATGGCTGGCGCGAGCTCGAGCCCAACCTGATCTCGATCACGACATTTCCGCAGTTCGGCATCGGCCAGCGCGCGCAACTGCTGCGCACGCCGCACGGCAACATCCTGTGGGACTGCATTTCCCTCGTCGACCAGGCGACCGTCGAGCTGATCAACGGCCTCGGCGGCCTCAAGGCCATCGCGATCTCGCATCCGCATTACTATTCCTGCATGGCGGAATGGAGCCGCGCCTTCGGCGGCATTCCGGTCTATCTGCACGCCGCCGACAAGAAATGGGTCATGCGCGGCGATCCGGCGATTTCGTTGTGGCAAGGCGAGACCAAGGAACTGCTGCCCGGCCTCACCTTGATCTGCTCCGGCGGCCATTATCCCGGCGGCACGGTGCTGCATTGGGCGCAGGGCGCCGGCGGCAAGGGCGCGGTTCTGTCCGGCGATATCCTCCAGGTGGTGCAGGACAACAAGACGGTCAGCTTCATGTGGAGCTATCCGAATTTCATTCCGCTGTCAGGACCGCGCGTCGAAGGCGTGGTGAAGTCGCTCAAGCCCTACAAGTTCGACCGCATCCACGGCGCCTTCACCGACCGCACCATCTGGTCCGATGGTAAGGGAGTGCTGGAGCGCTCGGCCGAGCGGTACCTGAAGATCATCCGTGGGGACGGCTCTTACGAATTGCAATAAGCGGTATACTCACCACCTCGCCGGGCGAGCGCTCGACAAACCTAAGACCGCGACTGCTGGACCGCCCTCAATCAGAGTGGTGGAAAAAAGGGAGGAAAAAATGAATATCGATCGACGTCAGTTGGCCTTGCCGGCTCTTGCCATCGGGCTCGTCGGTGCCGTTGCGGGCGCCGTGCCGGCCTTTGCGGGTTCGGCGGATGAAGAGGCCGTGGCGAAGAACGTCGAGGCGTTCCGCGCCGCTCAGGTGGCGGCCGACGCCAAGGCGTTCGACGCGCTCTGCGCCGCGGAGCTCAGCTACAGCCATTCCGATGCCCGGGTCGAGGACAAGGCGACCTTCATCAAAAACGCGACCAGCGGAAAATCGCGATTCCTGTTGCTCGCCTACCAGGACCCGAAGATTCAAATTGTTGGCCCGGCCGCGATCGTGCGGTTCACCTGGGTGAGCGAAGGCGAAACGATCCCTGAGGGCAAGAAGACCTCCAACAAGCTCCACATCCTGATGAACTGGCAAAAGCAGGGTTCGGACTGGAAGCTTCTGTCTCGCGCGTCAACCAAACTCTGACCGCGTCGCAAAAGCTGGTAGCGACCTACTCCTCGTCAGCACGCGCCAGTAGCGTCGCCGGGATGATGATGCCAAGCGCCGTTGCGGTCTTGAGGTTGATGACCAGCTCGAATTTGGTCGGCTGCTCGACCGGCAAGTCGCCGGGACTGGAGCCTTTGAGGATCTTGTCCAGATAGGTCGCGGCCTTGCGGTAGATGTCCGCCAGCCGCGGGCTGTACGACATCAGGCCGCCCTCTTCCGCAAACCAGCGCGGCACCGATACCGCGGGCAGACGGTGATTGAGCGCCAACTCCGCGGCCCGCTTTGTCGGCAGGCTGGGCTGAACGATGATGGCATCAACCCTGTCGTTACCCATCGCGGCAAACGCATCATCGAGCTCGTGGCCGCCGCTCAATATAATCGGCTTGATTGTCATACCCACGGTCCGACCGCCGAGTTGAATCTGCTCGAGGAACGACTTGGAAAACGGATCGGGCCCATTGCAGAGCGCCGCCACCCGCATGCTCGACGGGATCATCTCCCGAATGAGTTCAACGGACTTGCCGGCGAGCTCCGCGGTGACGCCGGCCATTCCGGTTACGTTGCCGCCCGGCCGGGCCAGACTGGCAACCAGTCCCGTTCCAACCGGATCGCCTGAATCGGCCATCACGATCGGAATGCTCTGTGTCGCCTGCTTCGCGGCCGTCGCGGTCGGCGTCTGCCACGTCACGATGACATCGACGTTGAGCCGGACGAGGTCGTCCGCCAATCCTCTCAAGCGGCTTCTGTCGCCTTCGGCCGATCGAAATTCAAACTGAATATCTTGTCCTTCCACATAGCCAAGATCGCGGAGCGCTTCACGGAAGATCATCCAGAACGGCTGCGGGTCGGGACTGCCAGCGACGAGGACACCAACCTTCGCAACGCGCGGCTGCTGGGCGCGAGCCGCCAGCGGCCACGCAGCCACGGCGCCGGCGGCGAACCCCATGAACTCACGTCTCTTCACGCGCGTTCTCTCCTGTCGATGATCGTACCGTATCAGCGCCGACCGAACCGGTCCGAGCCCAGATCGGACTAATTGCCGTCATTCCAGATGTCGGCTGACAGTTTCCAGCGGCCCCGCACCTTTTCCCACACCACGACATACTTTCCGGTGAG
>JACXTT010005817.1_pt1 | contig 17820 bp, 14 predicted proteins | sample 9270951 | NCBI WGS metagenome assembly JACXTT01 (sample SAMN15532306, study PRJNA645909) | rock metagenome | isolation source: weathered quartz diorite | place: Puerto Rico | collected 2017-06-21 | reverse complement strand
CCCGCCCGCTTGGCCACGCCGTTGCGGGTGAGCGCCAGCACGGCGGGAAGATTTTCCGTCGGAACGTCGCACTCGATCACCACCGCTGCTCCCGCGGCAATCACCTTCCAATTGGGATTCGCGCTGCGCAGCGAAGCCGCGACAGCGTCCGGACTCACCGTGCTTCCATCCGGAAATGTAACTCCCCGCCTGAGATTGAATCGCCAGCGTTGATTCCCCGGTTCCGCCTGCCACGACGAAGCCAGTGCCGGCCGAGGCTGTCCGTGCTGGTCAAGCCTGGCAAGGGTGTCGAATATGAGCCGCAGCCAACTGCGAGTGGCCGGCGAATCAGCCGCCCCAGCGTCCGCGGGATCAAGCGAGCTCGGCCTATCCCGCATCGCCACATGCATCACTCCGCCGTAGCGCGGTCGTGTACTGGCCGGCAGAGTCGGCGTCATGCAGAGCGTAAGCGCGAAGCTAGCGGCCACACGTAACAGTAAGCCGGAACGCTTCATATGCCCCCGTCTTCGAATTTTGCACCACCGCCACGACGCCGCTTGCACCTTCGGTGCCACCCGTCTCTGACCAAAAACCCGTAATCCTGCCCTCTACTTCGAGCGCCGCACTCGCCGCAACCGCCCGGCGGTCGTGGACTTCAAACGCGCGCACCGTATCCTTGGGCCCCTGTCCGTCGCTCGTCACCAGCACCTGCCAGCCAGATCCGCAACCGCTTCGGGTTACGGCAATGTCGCTGCCCCAAGCAGAACTCTCAAGCGCTTGATCGGTTGCTCCGTCCAGCATATGCACTTGCCCGTCCACCCCGGAAAACAGCCACAACGCGGATCCGCCCTGGGGAATCGCCGCCGCCGAGTAAAACGCTGCTGTCGTCATCTGGCGCCCGATGCCCGGCAACAGTGAGCCGCTGAAATAATTTCGCGATGCCATCAGGGGCGCGCTCAAATTGAACTGACCCGTTCCGATGGGCCAGGCATCGTCGCCGTCCCGGCAAGTCATCTCCAGAGGTGGGGATGCCGTGCTGCGGCAAGAAACCCCAGGCAGGTAGGCGTCGAAAAAATGATCGCTGCGCAACACCAGCCTCCCTCGCCAATCCCGCGGCCAGGGCCGCGAGGGTGCGACCGCGAGAACCTGCTCCACTTTCCATTGGCTGTTCTCCAGCCGGTAGAACTCGACGCCCTGCGAATCGAGCACCAGCATGTGGCTGGGGTTGCCCTCCGGGCTGCGTGAAACGATCGCGACGTCCAGAATGCGATCCGGTTCCGTCCACAGCAGAGTTTTGCGCAAAACCATCGCCGGCGGTACAGGCTCGACCGCGCGCATTTCGAATCGCGGCCAGGAAACCATCACCACCGTCGTCTCATCGGACGAAGTCGGGTCAGTGGCTTGGGTCTCAACCGGAATTGGGACGGACGCCGGAGTTCGATGAATTTCCGCCACCCACAAGTAGTCCCGGGGGTTCTCAGAAAGCGAAACTTGCACCGTCGCCGTCGCCGGTTCGCCGCTAGCCACTCGCGCCCCCAACGCCGACAGTCGGGTTGAAAGCTGACGCCGGATGTCGTCGACACTCGTAGGATCGAGGGACGATCGGTTCGAAACTTCGAGCCGAATCGCCCGCGCGCCGGTCACCGCCACAACTTTCGCCGCCAGATGCTCTTCCGCACCCGACCGGCTCAGTTCTTGGGCTGCTGCCGGCAAAAAGAAAAGCAGGATCGGAAGCACGAGAACCCGAAGAACTCGGCGGGAAGACGATGGCGTCAGCATGCCTGCGATGGGCGAATTATAAACCGCGTGCTCCCTTGCTCCAGCCTCTAGCAGTACTGACTCCTTATCCCCTCGGAGGGTTCCCTCCAACCCGAGACCGCGACAATCAGCGGTCACCGCTCGCCCTTCGCCTCAGATGTCCTGGACACAAAAAACAAGCCCAGCACCTTGCCGAAAATCACTTCTTCGACAAACAATGCCACACTGAGCGAGAGTGCCATTCCGCCAATTACTGCAATTGTTGTAAATACCATCTCCATTGACTGCCTCCCTGATACCGCCAGACCTAAATGTCTGGTCTGATTAGCATCTATCAGGTGAGCAACCAATAGTATGTCATTGAATAATTGAGACTTAATGTCATGTCAAACTCGCGTTGCTGTGCCCTCCCACCACAACGTGTCAAACCTGACACAGGAGCAGAACTCTGAAACTGTAGGTCAAGAGCTCTCCCCGTCCTCCATTCATTTGACATGCCGACGGCCGCCCCTCTATCGTGGCCAACCGGCTCTCCGTTGAACATCGTAAAGTCAACTCGCCACTATGAAACTTGGCTGGGCTCCCACACCCAGCTGGTGAAGCCTGATCTGCAGTTGAAGCACGCGCGTATGGCGGAGGCCGTTTTTCCTTTCCTGCGAGCGACCTTTTATCGCTGGATGCAAGTCTGGCCGCGGGTGTGTTCTGATCTTACCAATGCCCCCAAGGTGCTCGCCGTGGGCGACCTGCATCTCGAGAATTTCGGCACTTGGAGGGATGTTGAGGGCCGCCTGGTGTGGGGTGTAAACGACTTCGATGAAGCCGCCGAACTGCCCTTTACCAACGACCTGGTGAGGCTCGCTACGAGCGCGCTTCTTGCGGTCGAGGCCGGACATCTGTCGGTGAAGAGCAAAGACCTATGCCGAGTCATCCTCGACGGCTACCGCAAATCCCTCTCACAACATGGACATCCCTTTGTCCTGGAGGAGGAACACAAGTGGCTGCGTCAGATCGCTCTCGGTGAATTGCGCGACCCCATACACTTCTGGCGAAAGATGCGGCGATTACCTCGGATGCGAGATCCGATCCCCACCAGTGCGCAGGACGCCCTCGAGCATCTCATGCCCCAGCGCGGCCTGGATTATCGTGTTGCCCGCCGGGTCGCCGGATTGGGCAGTCTTGGCCGCGTACGCCTGGTGGCCATCGCGGAATGTAGTGGAGGCAGCGTGGCGCGCGAAGCCAAAGCGCTGGTTCCATCGTCGGTTCACTGGGCCCAAGCAGCCCCAGGACCGTCGGAACTCATGTACCAAACCATTATCAACCGTGCGGTGCGTTCTCCTGATCCCTTCGTACAACTGCGCGGCCACTGGATCGTCCGCCGTCTCTCGCCCCACTGCTCCCGCATTGAACTGGATGTCCTGCCTCGAAGCCGCGACGAGCTGCAACTCCTTTTTGCCATGGGATGGGAAACAGCCAACATCCATTTAGGCAGCGGCGCCGCCTGGAAGGCGATTCGTCAGTATCTCGATCGCGCTAGGCCAAACTGGCTATCCTCCGGTGCGCGGAGCATGGCCGCCGCCACCAATGAAGACTGGCGCGCTTGGAAAAAGTCAATATAGACGCGGGTATCCCGCGCATTGGGGTCTTGCCGAACCGACCACTCGGGCCCCGCGAGTTCAGAAAAGGGTCGACGCGTGCTCTGCAGCCTGCAAGTGCACGCCGCAGTTTTTGACGAAGCCACGCGGCAAGCCTGTTGCCGCTCCTCCGGTGGTGCGACTCGATCGCAAGAAGAAGTGAGCCGGCCCAAGATTGCCCGTCCCTCGGCCCAGGGGGTAAGATTGCCCAACGGCAGGCGGCCCCAGAAGCCTTCAGGCCACTGCTTTCCGATTCTGAACAGCAAGCCCCTATGGCCGATTTTCAGCCATCTCTCGCCAATCTCCCGCCGCAGGAGTCTCTCTCCGGCTCGGTCGTAGGACGCTTCCGCATCGGCGATCGGCTGGGAAAAGGCGGAATGGGCGAAGTCTATCGCGCTGAGGACACCAAACTGAAGCGTGCCGTCGCTCTCAAGCGTCTGGCTCCCGCGTTACGCGCGGACTCGCTCTACCGCCATCGCTTTCTCGAAGAAGCCGAACGCGCCTCCCGCTTCAGCGATGCCCACGTCGCCGCCGTGTATGACGTGCTCGAGGAGCGAGGAGAGATTTTTCTGATTCTGGAGTACGTGGAGGGCCAGAACCTCCGCCAACGCTTGCGCCAGTCCCTTTCCCTGGACGAATTCTTTACCATCGCGATCCAATGCGCCGAAGCGCTGGTTTCCGCCCACAAGCAGGGCATCGTGCACTGCGACATCAAGCCGGAGAACATCATGCTCACCGACCAGGGCCAGGTCAAAATTTTGGACTTTGGTGTGGCCAAGCATTTGCCCCGCTCCGATCAAAGCTCCACCATCGATCGCGCCGGCACCTTTGCCGGAACCCCCGCCTATATGTCCCCCGAGGTGCTCCTCGAGCAGGCGCCGGACGGCCGCGCCGACGTGTTCTCCCTGGGCGTCGTTTTCTACGAAGTCCTTACCGGACAGCACCCCTTCATAGCCGGGAGCTTCGTGGCCACCACCGACCGCATCCGTCGCGAGACCCCCGCCTCCATCCGTATCTTCAATCGCTCCGCTTCTGAAGACCTGGAGGCCCTGGTCAACAAGGCTATGGCGAAAGACCCGGCATTACGCTATCTGAGTGCACAAGATTTGTTGGACGACCTTCGCCATGTTCGCGAGGGCGTCACCCCCACCGGTATTTTGCGCGCCGTTCCCCAAAGAGGGGCAATCCAGGTAGACGGGAGCAAGGGAAAGAGAAAGACTTGGCTATGGGCGGCCGGCCTTTTGACGGCGGCGGTTCTGCTCTCCGCCGCCTACCGGCGATTGGAGTCCAATCAGGCACTGAAGCGAGCTGGCCTGAATCTGTCCGGATTGACTTCAATGGTCTCTTCCGCCCCGCTCCAGCTGGCGGTGTTGCCCTTCACTCCCGCTGCCGCCGACTCCGGCAGTAATGCGTTTTGTAACGGCCTAACCGAGACGCTTACCGCCAAGCTTACCCAGCTCACGGGGAACTATCCCTTGCAGGTGGTTCCTACCAGCGAAATTCGCAGCGAAGGCGTAGCCAGCGTGGAACAGGCTCGTAAGACTTTCGGTGTCGGACTGGTGCTTGAGGGCAGTCTGCACACCTCCGGCGGCAGGGTTCGCGTGACCTACACACTGGTGGATGCCAAAACCAACCGCCAACTGCACGCCGAAATGTTCGACGCCGACGTCAGCGACCCCTTCGCAGTCGAAGATCTCGTGGTCGACGGTACGCTGCGCATGCTCGGCCTGTCCATCCAGACCAACGATCGCGTGGTCCTGGCCGCTCACGGAACCGGCGACCCATCGGCTTACGACCAATTTCTGCGCGGCCGCGGATATCTGCTCGACTACCACAAGCACGAAAATATCGACAGTGCCATCTCGGCCTTCAATCGCGCGCTATCGCTCGATCCCAAATACGCACAGGCCTTCGCCGGCCTGGGCAAAGCCTATCTGCTTGGCCACCAGGAGGGTTACGGAAACAGCGACTGGGTACTTAAGGCGAGAGCCGCGTGCGACCAGGCCGTGACCCGGGCCGCAAATCTAGCCGACGCTCATGTCTGCGCCGGCAATGTCGATCGAGAGACTGGGCAGTACGAGCAGGCTGTGACTCAGTTGCAGCGAGCCACCACTCTGGACCCAACCAACGATGACGCCTTCCGGGGTCTTGCCGACGCCTACCAGAAACTGAATAAGACCGGCGACGCCGAGGCGACGTTTCGCAAAGCGATCAGTCTGCGTCCGCAATACTGGGACGGATACGACTGGCTCGGCGTTTTCTATTGGCAACAGGGACGCTATGACGATGCCGCCAAGATGTTCAAGGAAGTCATCAGCCTGACTCCCGACAATTTTCGCGGCTATTCCAACCTGGGCGGAATTTATCTTCTCCAGGGACGCTACCAAGAAGCCATCCCCATCCTCGAAAAATCCGTCGCTCTTCGCCCCACCGGAGAGGTCTACGACAATCTGGGTTATGCCTACTTCTCCATGCGCAACTTCGAGGAGGCGGCACGCAACTTCGAGGCCGGATTGAAGCTGAATAAGAGCAGCTGGCTCAGTTGGGGGAATCTCGGCGACGCGGATTACTGGGCTCCCGGACGTCGACCGCAAGCGGGCGACGCCTATCGTGAAGCCCTTCGTCTTGCCGACGAGCAACTCCGGATCAACGCCCGGGATGGGCGTATCCTGGCCTATCGCGCTACCTATCTGGCCATGCTCGATCGAAACAAGGAAGCCTCCGACGCGTTGCAGCGGGCGCTCTCGATTTCCCCCAAGAACCCCGATGTGCAGTTTCGTGCCGCGCTGGTCTACAACCATCTGGGCGACAACGCCCGTACCCTCCAGCGATTGCAGAACGCGATGGCTCTGGGCGTGGCTGCAAGCTCGTTGCGCGATACCCCCGACTTCGATCACCTGCGCGACGATGCGCAGTTTCAGACTTTACTACGCGGCCCCAAGAGATGACAATGGAGCCTGAAAATCAGGCAGCATGGCTCCCTGCAGGACAAATGCAAAGCCTTTAAAGGAGGCAGTATGGGCGATGACGCAAGGCCGAAGCTCCCGGTGCACATCCGCAAGAACGCTGAGGTAGACAACGAGGTCGTGAACCTGAGGATGTGTATGGGAGAAGAAATTGAGTGGCATTCCGATGATGACGAGTTTGCGGTGGAATTTCCCATCTCACCGTTCGAACGAAGAGTGTTTGTGGTTCCTCCCGGTGGATGTATAAGCTCCGGACCGATCCGGCCGGATGCTCCGATTACCAAGTATTTCTACAACGTCCGCAATGTGGCCTTGGCGATGAGCGCCGATCCTGGCGTAAACATAAAACCATAAGCGCCAATCCTAGGACCGGAATGGCTGTCCCGCCCGGAGCAGCGCCGCCGGGCGGGCTTCACAGCCGGCCGAATTTCTTCACCGCTTCTTCAATCGATTTAAGTTTTTCGATGTAGCCGTACATCGAGTGCTCCTTGAAGTCCAGATCCTGCGCAGCCAGCAACACTTCCGCCGCACGGGTTCGCGGCACTACCACCACTCCGTCCCCGTCGGCCACGATGAAATCGCCCGCGTTTACCGCCACTCCGTCGCAGACCACGGGAACGTTCGTGCCCGCAAAGCGATAGTGACTCACCGAGGTCGACGGAACCACGCCCAGCGCGAACACCGGGAAGCCAATCTTTTGCAGGTAAGCGACATCACGCACTCCACCATCGATCACCGCCCCGGAGAAATTCCGCGCCGCCATCGCCGTTCCCATCAGTCCTCCCATGCCGGCGATATCCACTCCGTTCTCCACCACCATCACGTAGACCGAATTTGGCGCTCCCTGATCGATGGCCGCCAGCATTCCCTGCAGCGCCTGTGGATCGTGATTCTCTTCCTTCTTTAATTGCACGGTGAGCGCAACTCCGGCGAACTTCGAAGGGAAAATCGGACGCATGCGATGAGACATATACATGCGCTGGCCGGAAAGCTTCTCCAGTGCATCCGATACCGAGGCCACTTCCACGTGGCGGAAGCCGTCCAGCAGGGCTGCCTGGTCGTTCACCACCGGAGCCCCAGACGCTCGCCGTGCCCACGCCGAGGTGAAACCCACCATACACACGCCCAGGAAGAAGGCCAGTACCAACCATGCCGTCAACCCAACGCGGTTTCGCCCTGCATCGCGCATACGGAAAACTCTGGTCATCCTCTCCTCCTCGCAAGATTCTCGCAAAACTAAAGATTGTAATCCCTCTTCCGCGGGGCAACCATGCGAGTCGATGTGGGCGCGCGAGCGTCCTGGTACAGAGCCTCAAGCTAGGGCACGAGGTTACCTCGAAAATGTTACCGAGGGCGTGAGGGACGGGCGGAAGGGAAATGCTTCAGTCACACCCCGGCCCGAGCGACAACTAAAATCGCTTCAAGCACGAGCCGGGTATGAATTAGTTGATCGAGCTGGCTACGCTGGAAAAGGCGTTGTTGGCGTTGGAGCCGACCAGTCGAATCGTCCCCACCACCAGTACCAGGATCACCGCCAGCATAACAGCGTACTCCGCGATGTCCTGTCCCTGGTCATCGGACCAGATCCCCTTGACGAGTTGCCTCATGGTCACCTCCTGCACAAACTATGTCAGTTGCAAATCATAATGAGCGTTGGATGCCCGGTTGTCAATGCCTCAACTGTGGATCCATGCGTCCTCACCCGGGTAGCGCGGAATCCGCCAGTTCCCGCTCTCCGCAAGGCTTCTGGCGATCGGTAACCGGTTACGCCCTGTGCAAAACCGGAGGTGAATCGGAGCAAAAACGATTTACCGCATCAACTCAGTGGCCGAGCGTGAGGCGTACTCCAGAACGCGTCCGGGCAGAATGCCCAGGTAGAGCGTGAAGGCGACACTGATCGCCAGTGCCGTGCTTAGTGCGGCCGAAGGTGGGGACACGGGGGCGTCGTCCTGCGATTCCTTCATGTACATCGTCACGATAATTCGCAGGTAGTAATACGCACCCACGGCGCTGTTGAGCACGCCGATGATCGTAAGGCCTGTCAGATTTGCCTGCAACGCAGCGCTGAATACGTAGAACTTGGCGAAGAACCCGCCGGTCATGGGAATCCCGATCAAGGACAGCAGGAAGATCGTCAGCGTCGCGGCCAGAAGGGGCGACCGGCGGCCGAGTCCCGCATAGTCGTCGAGCGCCACCCGCCGCTCTCCTGCCCCCGCGAAGTGGCTGATCACGGCAAATGCTCCCACATTCATTGCCGCGTAGGATGCGGTATAGAACATAGCGGCGGGAATCCCGTTTGCGGGCAATGCGGCAAAGGCCACCAGAAGATAACCCGCGTGGGCGATGGAGGAATACGCCAGCAAGCGCTTGACGTTCTGTTGCACCAGAGCGCCCACGTTGCCCAATGTCATGGAGAGCGCTGCCGCCACCCAGATCAGCCAAAGCCGCCCGGGAGCGTTAACCTCAAACATGATTCGCAGCAGCACCGCGAACACCGCCGCTTTAGGCGCGGTGGACATGAACCCCACCACAGGCGCGGGAGCGCCTTCGTACACGTCGGGCGTCCACACGTGAAACGGCGCCGCCGCGACCTTGAAACCCAAGCCGACGAACATCAGCGCGATACCCGCATAGGCCAGCAGGGGAGTCGGACTCGCCCGCAGCGCCTCGCTGATCGCCGCAATGCTGGTGGACCCGGTCGCGCCAAACATCAGCGCCACGCCATAAAGAAAAAACGCGGTGGCAAACGAACCCAGCAGGAAATACTTCAGCGATGCTTCGCTGCTGATCGCCGCCCGTCGCCGGAACCCCGCCAGCACGTAAGTGGAAATCGAAGAAATTTCCAGCGCGATGAAGATTAGCACCAGTTCGACCGCCGAAGACATCAGGCACATACCCACGGCTCCGAACAAAATCAGCCCGTAGTATTCTCCAGCCCGGATCTTCTGGACTTCCATGTACTGGTGAGAACTCAGAACTACCAGGGCGGTGATCGCCGCAACCACAAAATGGAAGAAGATGCTGAAGCTGTCCACCTTCACCATCCCCCAAAATCCCACGCCCGGGAATTGCGATTGGTAAAGAGTCGCGGCAATCGCCGCCACCGAGCCAGTCAGTGCGATTGCGCCCAGTAATTTCTGGCTGCTGCGCTCGTCCACCAGGGGTTCGAGCAGCATAATGGCCATGCCGAAGAGCGAAAGCACGATTTCCGGAAGAATGCGAACGTACTCCACTCCGAGCGGAAGCGTCTGTGTCATGTCGAAGGTGTTCACTGGCCGGCCACCTTGCTGGCCAGTTGCTCAAACGGCGCCAGGGTCGCACGCACAGAAGGATCAATCGCGTTTAGCCAAAGCAGCGGCGCCACTCCCATGACCAGGGCAACCACCGCGGGCGGGACGAGGGCAATCCGCTCCCGCAGATCGAGATCGGGCAGGCTCTGATTGACCGGCTGCGTGATCTTTCCAAAAAATACGCGCTGGTACAACCACAGCAGGTACCCGGCGCTCCAGATGACCCCGGTTGCGCCCAGAACCCCGTACACCGCGCGTGCCTGGAAAGCGCCACTCAGCACCAAGAACTCGCCCACGAATCCGTTCAGTAGCGGCAGACCCACTGAGGCCAGCACGATGAACAGGAAAAACGCCGCGTAGACCGGCATGGAACTCGCCAGTCCGCCAAATTCCGAAATCTCGTAGGTGTGGCGCCGCTCGTACAAAATACCTGCCAGCAGGAACAACCCGCCGGTAGAAATGCCATGCGCCAGCATGACGAAGGTCGCGCCATCCAGTCCTGCCTGGGTGAAGCTGAAAACCCCCAGGATGACGAAGCCCAGGTGGCTGATCGACGAATAGGCAATCAGCTTTTTCATGTTGGGCTGCACCAGCGCTACCAGCGCACCGTAAACAATGCCAATCAGCGCCAGGATCATCACCCACCATGCATTCGTGCGAGCCTGCTCGGGAAACAGCCCCAGGTTGAAGCGCAACATGCCATAGGTTCCCATTTTCAGCAGAACCCCGGCCAGCAGCACCGACCCCGCCGTGGGCGCTTCCACGTGCGCGTCCGGCAACCAGGTATGAAAAGGGAAAAGCGGAACCTTTACCGCAAACGCGATGAAGAACCCGAGGAACAGCCACTGTGCCGCCCCGGCAAAGTTGGCCACCTGCCCATCGCGGATTGCGCTCTGAATGGCGACAAAGTCAAACGTCCCCACTCGAGCGTAGAGCCAGAGGATGGCCGCCAGCATGAACACCGACGCGATCATGGTGTACATGAAGAATTTCACCGCCGCGTACACCTTGCGCCCGTGGCCATACATTCCGATCAACAACGCCATCGGAATCAGCGTGGCTTCCCAGAAGAAGTAAAAGAGGAACAGGTCGAGGGCGACGAACACGCCGATCATGGCGGTTTCCAGTACCAGCAGCAGGATAAAGAATTCCTTCACCCGCTCGTGAATGGAGTTCCACGAAATCAGTACGCACAGCGGGGTAAGAAAAGTGGTCAGCACCACCAGCCACATGGAGATGCCATCCAAGCCCAGGTGGTAATGAATGTTTGGCGTCGGAATCCACGGAATGTCGATCTCGTACTGGAATCCCGCCAGCGCCCGGTGAAAATGCGCAGGCAGGTGCAGAGAAAGCAGGAACGTCAGCAGCGACACGACCAGGGAAAACACGCGGATGTCACGGTCACGCCGCGGCAGCAGCGTCAGCAACAACGCCCCCATCAGCGGAATGAACGTTACCAGCGAAAGAATGATGGGGCTCCACTTGTCCATATTCATCGTGTGCCCATCCAGACCATATAGGCGATCACCACCGCTGCGCCCGCCGCCACCCAGCCCGCATACGAGCGCAAATTGCCCGATTGCATGTGGCGGATGGAATCAGAGACTTCATGGGCGCCGTGTGCGCTGCCATCCAGCCCTGCATCAATCACATCTCGATCGATACCCTGCCACAGGATCAGCGTGGAACCCGCGATCAGGGGCTTCACGAACAGGGCCGCGTACAACTCGTCGACGTAATATTTATGCACCACGGCCTGATACAGGCCGCCTAATCCGGCAGCGATCTGCTGCGGCAGTCGTGGATCGCGGTAATAGAGCAGCCAAGCCAGGCCCAGCCCGATCAGCCCTGCGAAGACCGAGATCGCCGTAAACACCAACTCCTTCCCGTGCCCCCCCGCTGGTTCCGCGCCTTCCGCCTCTTGATCCGAAAGCTGACCTTCAGTCCCGCGCTCCGGTGCAGCCACATTGCTATGAAGCGCCTGTCCCAGGAATTTCTCGAAATGATTGCTGCCGCCGAGCGACGCGGGAACTCCGATCCAACCTCCGACGACTGAAAACACCGCCAATACAACCAGGGGGATCACCATTGCTCGGGGACTCTCGTGAATTCCGCCATGCCCGTGACCATGTCCCTGATCATGTCCAGAGTGCGCTGCCTGCTCATTACCTTCCACGGTTCCGCGATACTCCCCAAAAAATGTCAGGAACCACAAGCGGAACATATAGAAAGACGTGAGAAATGCCGTGAACAGACCAATCGCCCAGTACACCCAACTGGCCTGATACGCCCGCCACAAAATCTCGTCCTTGCTAAAGAACCCGGCAAACGGAGGAACCCCGGCAATGGCGAAGGTTCCGATGGTCATGGTCCAGAACGTCCAGGGAATCTTGTTGCGCAGACCGCCCATCTGGCGCATGTCCTGCTCTCCGCTCACCGCGTGGATCACCGAGCCCGCCGCCAGAAACAGCAAGCCCTTGAAAAAGGCATGTGTCATTAGGTGGAAAATCGCGGCGGAGAACGTTCCCACACCGCAGGCAATGAACATATAGCCGAGCTGGGAGACCGTGGAATAGGCCAGCACTTTTTTGATGTCGGTCTGCGTGACTCCGATGGTCGCGGCAAACAGAGCGGTTAGCGTTCCCACAATCGCGACCACCGTCATTGCTATCGGCGCGCGCTCGAAAATCACATGCGACCGCGAAACCATATACACGCCCGCCGTGACCATGGTGGCAGCGTGGATGAGGGCGGACACCGGAGTCGGCCCTTCCATGGCGTCGGGGAGCCAGACATAGAGCGGAATCTGTGCCGATTTGCCCGCCGCTCCCACCATCAGCAGTAACCCGATCGCGGTCAGAAGCCCGGCGGCGCCGGTTTCGGGGCTCAGCCGACTCACGCTCCGCGCTACAGTCTCAAAGTTCAGCGATCCAAAATGCTTGATCAAGAGGAAAAGCGCGATGAGAAATCCAAAATCACCAATACGATTGACGATGAACGCCTTCTTGCCCGCCGCCGCCGCCGCATCCTTGGTGAACCAGAACCCGATCAGCAGGTACGAAGCCAGTCCCACGCCTTCCCACCCAATAAACATCAGAAGGTAGTTGCTGGCCAGCACCAGCGTGAGCATGAAGAACATGAACAGATTCAAGTAGGTGAAGAAGCGGTAGAACCCCGCGTCTTCCGCCATATAGCCGACAGAATAAATGTGAATCAGAAAGCCGACGCCCGTCACCACCAGCAACATCACCAGCGAGAGTTGGTCGAGATAAAATGCGAAGTCTGCCTGAAAATTGCCTGCGCGAATCCAGGTTGCCAGCGTTTCTAGGTGCGGCGTTTCAAGAGATGAAAAGCGGAGTGCCACCGACAACACCAAGGCAAACGCCGCACCACTGAATAGCAGCGCCACGCCGGTCACCGCCTGGCGGGGGAACTTCTTGCCGAAAAATCCATTGATCGCAGCGCCCACCAGGGGCAGCATGGGAATCAACCAAAGATGCAGGTCGGGCGTCATAGTTTGAGCAGGTCCACCTGGTCGACATTCAAGGTTTCACGCGTGCGGTACACCGAAATGATGATGGCCAACCCCACCGCCGCCTCGGCCGCGGCCACCACCATCACAAAGAAAACAAAAACCTGCCCGCTCAACGCATGCCACTGCGCCGCGAAGGCCACGAAGGAGAGATTCACCCCGTTCAGCATCAATTCAATCGACATGAAGATGCTGATGATGTTGCGCTTGATCAGAAAACCCGTCACCCCGCACGCAAACAAAATTCCGCTCAGAATAAGGTAGTAGGAAATCGGTACCATCAGCCCTCCTTCTTTCCCTGGTCGGTGTCAGGATGGCTGGCCAGGACGACGGCACCCATGATGGCGATCAACACCAAGATTGAAGTGACTTCAAACGGCAGCAGGAAGTCGTGGAACAAAAGCCAGCCAATCCGCCGGGGTGCCCCCGGCAGTGCTCCCACCGGCACGGTGCTTTCACCCCCACGCGCCAGCAGGACCCATCCGATCAGGATGCTGCCTACCAGCATTCCGGGCACGCCCAACAGCAGCGCCACCTTGCTGCCGCGAGTCCGTTCTTCTTCCCCCGCATTTAGAAGCATAATGACGAAAACAAACAGCACCATGATGGCGCCGGCGTAGACGATGACTTGTACCGCGGCGACGAACTCAGCGCCCAGCAGCAGGTACACCACCGCCAGCGACCCCATCACCACCACCAGCGAGAGCGCGCTGTTGATGGGATGTCGTTGCGCCAGGAGATTCACCGCCCCCGCCACGCAAACCGCCCCGAACACCAAAAATAAAATGAGATGAAGCATTCCAGTGACTGAGAACCGAGAACAAGGGACTATAAACTGATTTTCACCAAAAACCGGCCTTAGGACCGAATCGCCACGATCAGCGCGGTAACGACCAGATTGGCGATGGCCAAGGGCAAAAGGAACTTCCACCCAAAAGCCATCAACTGGTCATAGCGAAATCGCGGCAACGTACCTCGCACCCAGATATAGACGAACAGAAACCCGAAAATTCGCGCCCCGAACCAGAACAGCGGCGAGAGCGCCCGGATGAGCGGCGGCCCAAACACGGGACCGTGCCAGCCCCCCAGAAACAGCAGTGATGCCACTGCCGCCACCGTGATCATGTTGGCGTACTCTGCCATGAAGAACATGGCGAATTTCATGGCGCTGTACTCGGTGTGATAGCCCGCCACCAGTTCGGTCTCCGCCTCCGGCAAGTCGAAGGGAATGCGATTGGTTTCCGCATATGCCGACATCAGGTAAATGAAAAACGCGACGAACTGCCCGCCGTAAAAAATATTCCAGCGTGGAATGAATCCCCAGAAAGTTCCGCTCTGCGCGTTGACGATGTCGCGCAGGCTGAGGCTGCCCGACAGCATCAGCACTCCCACCAGGGAAAGCCCGAGGGAAATCTCATAGCTGATCATTTGCGCACTCGCCCGCAATCCGCCGAGCAGCGAATATTTGCTGTTCGACGACCAACCCGCCAACGCCACACCATACACTCCGAGCGACGTAACCCCCAGGATGATCAGCAGTCCGATGTTGACGTCGGTAATCTGTAAGGGAATGTGCAAACCGCGGAGCGTGACCCAGTTGCCCACCGGGACCACGGCGATTGAAGTCAGGGCAAACACTACCGCGATCATGGGCGCCGCAATGTACAGGGGCTTATAGACATGCGGCGGCGTCAGGTCCTCCTTGAACAGAAACTTCACGCCATCCGCCAAAGGCTGCAGCAAACCAAAGGGCCCCACCCGCGTTGGCCCCCAGCGATTCTGCATGTGCCCCACGACCTTGCGCTCCAGCCAGACGGTATACGCCACCGCCGTCAGCAGCACAAACAGTGCCAGCACAGTCTTGATCACGGAAACCACGATGAAGGCGGTAATATTCATGTTCCCAAGTAGCGCCGGTGTCCGGCCGGCGGTCGCGAGGCAGTCTCGCCCTCGCCAGTGTCCGGGAAGAAAGGGTCAGTCCGCGGCAACTTCGGATTCCGCTGGCTGCCGGTTACGATTCTCCATTACCGAATTTAGAGTCCGGGAATAGCGCCCCAATGTGCCGGAGCGGAAAAGGTTGTTATTCGCCGGCGCAATCAGTTCGGCGCTCTGCTGCGTGCCGCCCGTCTCGCCTGGCAGCGCGGTGTGCTGATCGTTCCCCGCCAACAGATTCATCCGCGAAACGTCGTACCCAGGCACCAGCCGCTGAATCTCGTCCAGGGTAGCCATCGGATCGAACGGGCTCATCTTTGGCTCGAGGCCATGGGCTTCCAGCCACACCGAGTGACGGTCGGCCTCGCCCGATTGCGCGCCGCGCGATTGACCCATGTCCGCGGCCGTGCCGCGTCCGAAAGGTACGAGCTTGCGCACCTCCGCCCCCATGGCGTCCGCGATGCGCACGATCATTTCGAAATCCGATTTGCTGCCACTGACCTCGCCCGCCTTTTTGACCAATTGCAGGTCGCCGCAAGTGTTGGTGAACGTCCCGGATTTCTCGTAGGCGTTGGCCGCGGGCAACACCACGTCGGCGAGCGACGCGGTCTCGGTCAGGAACATATCCTGCACTACTACGAAACTTTGCGAAAACACGAACGGATCAATGCGAAATCGTCCCACCGGGTTCGCGCCCACGACATAAAACGCTTTCAGTCGCCCCGACCGTGCGCTCTCCACCATCTCCGGCAACGTCATGCCTGGTGTTTGTGGGACCGCGCCCCATGCGTTGTGGAATCTTCCCGTCTCCCTGCTCTCCAAGGCCTGATAGCCGGGCAGGAGGTCGGGATACAGACCCATGTCGGCGGCGCCTCGTGAGTTGGCATAGTCGCCCAGACAAATGAACTTCGCCCCAGGAATGCCGGAGCCAAATCTCGCCAGCGCGCCAATGGCCGAGCCCCGAACCTCAGATCCAAAAATGATTACCAGATTCTGCTCGCGGAGAAGTTGTTCACGAAACGAGGCCAACCCCTGGGTGGTGGCGAGTGGTTCGCTTGCGCCGTTTGAACCGGTGACCAGCCCTTCGGTCGCGGAATCATCTCCAGCCAAGAACGCGGCGAGCGCTCCTTCCGTACCGGCAGGAATCTGCAAGAATCCCGCCGCCTGGCGTTTGAGCTTTATGTCCGCAGCGTTGACCGCGTACAACTTGGCCCGGTGCAACCGGACATTATTTCGGATCTGGTAAGCCAGCAGCGGATGCTGCTCGGTCGGATCGTTGCCGATCAGCAAGACGGCCGGTGCCTGGAACACATCCCGCATGGTTGCGGTGGCCTCCGGCTTTCCCGCCATGGCGGCAGCAAAGGCGGGAAAGTCGGCGGTACGATGATGGTCGATGTTATTGGTTCCCAGCACTACGCGCGCGAACTTTTGCAGCAGGTAATTTTCTTCGTTGGTGGTTCGGTTCGATCCGAACACCCCAAGCGCCTGCCCACCGTGCTGCTCGCGAACTTCCTTGAAACGCTTCCCAATCAAGGCAAACGCTTCCTCCCATGTGGAAGGCACAAGCTGCCCATCTTTTCGAATCAGGGGTTGGGTCAGACGGTCTTCGTGATGGGCGAAATCGAACGCGTAACGTCCCTTAATACACAGGAAGTCGCCGTTGACGCCGCTCTTATCGCGATTGTCGCCGCGCACAATCTCCATGCCGGTCTCGGAACGGCGCACCCCCAGCGTGGTCTTGCATCCGTCCGCACAATGGGTGCAGGTCGTGCCGACATGGGTCATTTCCCAGGGACGCGTCTTGTAGCGATACGCTCCCGAGGTCAGCGCGCCCACCGGGCAGATGTCGATACACATGCCGCATTCTTCGCATTCCAGGTGGTCTTCCTGATTGGGCGCGATGATCGAACTGACGCCGCGGTTCTGTACTCCCAGCGCCCATACGTCCATCGCCTCACCACACACCCGCACGCAGCGATAGCAAAGGATGCAGCGCGGCCGGTCGAAGTACACCACGGGAGACCATTGTTGCTCTTCCTTGTGGTTTTTCGGCTCCATGTACTTCGATTCCGCGGCGCCGTAGGAAAACGTCATGTCCTGCAATTCGCACTCGCCGCCCGCGTCGCATACCGGACAATCGAGCGGGTGGTTGCCCAGCAGCAACTCCACCATGCCCTTGCGCGCTTGCCGGATCTCGTCGCTATCGGTGGTGACGACCATGCCTTCGCCGATGACGGTCGTGCAGGCGGTCTGCAACTTGGGCATCTTCTCAACTTTCACCAGGCACATGCGGCAGGCGCCCTGCAGCGAAAGATTCGGATAATAACAAAAGGAAGGCACCTCGATGCCCACGCTCTTGCAGGCCTCGATGAGAAGCGTCCCGACCGGAGCCGCGACTTTCTTGCCATCCACCGTAATGTTCACGTCAGCCATAAAAAGTCTTGATCGGCAAATTGCGGAATTGAAGGATTGTCGATTCTTGAACCGACAGTCGGCAAATTCCCTCAGTCGGCCATCGCTGGTTCTAGAGTCCCTGCCTTCTCAAACGGACACGGCTTGCCATCCAAATGATCTTCGAACTCCTGCCGAAACTTCTTGATGAAGCCCATGGTCGGCATCGCCGCCGCATCGCCCAGCGGGCAAAACGTCCGGCCCAGCATGTTTTCCGAAAGGTAGTACATGTTGTCGATGTCTTTTTTAACTCCGCCGCCGGCATGAAAGCGGATCAACGT